>Ga0208150_1000137_pt1 | contig 29588 bp, 41 predicted proteins | sample DEB08_DNA_8_FD_184534 | JGI IMG/M metagenome (GOLD analysis project Ga0208150, IMG submission 184534) | Aqueous microbial communities from the Delaware River and Bay under freshwater to marine salinity gradient to study organic matter... | ecosystem: Environmental > Aquatic > Marine > Coastal ...
AATCATGAAATATAAATTAACTAAAAATAAAAAAACTATTGGAGAACTTACCCTATACCAAATCGAAGCTTTAAAAGACTTTTTAAATGTGAAGAAGGGAGATCTTGGAGGTTGGATAGAGAAGGAGAGTAATTTAAGTCAGCAAGGCGACTGTTGGGTCTCTTGTCGTGCTAGGGTTTATGGTCGTGCTATGGTTTTTGGTAATGCTAGGGTTTCTGGTGATACTTGGGTTTATGGTCGTGCTATGGTTTGTGATAATGCTAGGGTCTCTTGTCGTGCTTGGGTTTATGGTCGTGCTAGGGTTTATGGTGATGCTAGGGTTTCTGGTGATGCTAGGGTTTCTGGTAATGCTAGGGTTTCTGGTGATGCTTGGGTTTATGGTCGTGCTATAATTACTTAAATTAAAAAGTAATGAAAATAACAACACAACAACAATTAGACGATTTAATCGCAACAGCTAATAAATCAAATACAATAGTTTTAGATGAGGATCTAGAAATAACTTTTGATTGCAAAATCCCTTGCAACATCAAAGCTCACGGCAACATCAAAGCTCACGGCAACATCACCGCTTTCGACATCGACGCTCACGGCAACATCACCGCTTGGAACATCACCGCTTGCATCATCACCGCTTGGAACATCACCGCTTGGAACATCACCGCTAAAAATATAGAATATTATGCTTTTTGTATAGCTTATAAATCTTTGAAATGCGAATCTATCGCAGGAGCAAGAAAAAACTCTTTCCATAAATGCTTAGATCAAGAAATTGAAATTACAAAAGAAATTAAACTATGAAAATAACAATATCAAAAGAAATTAAAACCGAAGAATCGGCAAAAGAAATATCAAGATTAACTGCACCTTTATATTTAGAGAAAATGGACTACTTTTTAACCCAATGCCCAAAATACGAAAAAGAATCTATCTTATGCGTATGGAAGATTGAAAGCCCGACAAAACAACAGGCAGAAGATATAAAGGAGCTATTTATTGATAGCCTTATATTAACTCAATTATAATAATCATGAAAAAAATAAAAGTTGGCGATAAAATTCAGAAGTACATAGTAACGGAAGAATTAAAAGAAAGAAACCAGAAAGGAACTAAAAGATTTAAATTTCAATGTACCTTATGTAACACAACAATAGAAACTAGTCCTTATACCATAGTCCAGAGGATCAATAACTGTTGCATAAAAGGAGACAAAGATAAGGTCGGAGAAACTAAAATAAAATCATTTAAACTACCAGTAAAAATAACAAATAAGAATATTAAAAATCTAGCCTTATATTTACAAGATAAACTACCTAAACTAAAAATAAGAGCCTGCAATATAAAATTAGCAGATGCGGATTTACCACCGAGATTAGTAGATCTTAATGGATATTCTAAGGTTGGACGAACAGAAGTTAAGGACCATTTTCTAAAAGTAAACGATAGAACAATAGAAGGCGGGGATATTGTTTTTATTGAAAAAGGAAAATTAAAATCAAGAAAAGATTAAAAAAATACTTGACTAATAAAAATTACTATATTATAATTAATTATGTAATCAGCTTAAATTAAATTAATTATGGCACTAAATAAATATACAAAAAAAGAGGAAAAGATTATTGAGCTTTTAACTAAAAAAATTGCATTAAGTGAAAAAGCTATTGAAGCAAAACTTACTTCTGAAAATAAAGGCAGTGAAATTATAGAAAAGTTATTTGAAAGAATAACCTCGATCATGCACGAATCAGTAAAAAGAACTAAATATTAAAATTATGACAGAAAAGAAATTAAAAGGTGACTCTATATTTGCTAAATTAAGCAGCATAGATATAAAACCCAAGATAAAACAAAAACAAAAACTATCATATATTTCTTGGGCGGATGCTTGGAAAGAGGTTTGTAAAATATACCCAGATGCAAAATATGAAATAATAAAAAATGACAATAATTTACCTTATTTTAAAAGCGATGAGGGTTATATGGTTTTTACTAAAGTATCTATAAGTAACCTAACTCATGAAATGTGGTTGCCAGTTATGGATGGAGCTAATAAGTCAATGAAGAGTGAAAAATATTCTTACGAAGTCAAAGACTGGGAACAATCAAAAAAAGCAGGTAAAGATATTATGAAAACTAAATTTGTTGAATCTGCAACAATGTTTGATATTAACAAATCAATAATGAGGTGCTTAGTAAAAAATATAGCTGTATTTGGTCTTGGTCTATCTTTGTATAACAAAGATGATATTAAGGATGATTGGGCGACCATCTCTATTGAAGAATATGAGAAATTAAAAAAGCTATTAGATGAGTCTGGAACGGAAGAACATAAATTTTTAGAGCATTTTAAGGTAGATTCTTTGGAGGAATTTAAGGCTAGTGATTTTGAAAAGGGTTTAGGTATGTTAAAAATTAAAATAAAAAATAAAAATGCAAGTAATTAAAGATATTGAGCAAGGTTCTCAAGAATGGTTGCAAATGCGATTAGGTGTTGCGACCGCAAGTAATTTTGACAAGATTATTACTTCAACAGGGGTAGAAAGTAAGGCATTAAAAGATTATGCTTTTGAATTAGCTAGTGATAGCCTTTTAACAGAGCCAGAAGTAGGTTTTCAGAGCGAGGCTATGATTAGAGGTAATGAGTTAGAAGAAGAGGCTAGAAGTTATTATTCTTTTGTTACTGATAATAAGGTAGAAGAGGTAACATTTATTAAAAAAGATAATATTGGTTACTCCCCTGATGGTCTTATTGGTGATAATGGATTGATTGAAATAAAATGCCCATTAAAGAAAAATCATTTAAAATATTTAATTGATAATAAGCTACCCACAAAATACAAGGCACAAGTGCAAGGGGGTTTATATATATCACAAAGAGAATATTGTGACTTTGTATCTTACCACCCTTTATTTAAAGATGAAAAGAAGATGCTTGTTATTAGAGTGGAAAGGGATGAGGAATTTATTAAAAAATTATCTGATCTATTGATTAAAACAATAGAATTAAAAAACAGCTTACTAACCCAACTACAATAAAATGATAAAAAAGCAGGAACTAAAAGATAAATTAGAAACAGCTAATAATTTAGTTGAGAGGTTTTCTGGACTCTATAAGAATCAAAAAACAATACCAACTAAAATTACTAAGCAATTTTTAAAAAACCTAAAATCAAAAATTAATGAGTAAACTAACGGAAAAAGTAGGAAAAAAGATTAGTTTTTTTAGAAAGAAAAAAAAACTAGATCAAACTAAGTTGGCTGATTCAGTTGGCTTAAAGTGTAAACAAACTATCTCCCACTATGAAACAGGGAAACACTCTCCGTCTTTAGATAAGTTAAATGATATTGCGGTGGCTTTAAAAGTTAAATTAAAAGATTTACTGCCTTAAATTAATGCTATTACAGCATATAACCCTATAGCTATAAATATATAAGAGGCTACCATAATTAATTGATTAGTTAATATGGCGGTTATACTAATTAAGTAATTTTAACATGCAAGAAAAAGAGCTGATAGAAAATATTAAATTCTATAAATCTGATAGCTTAAATATGGAAATTTCCCAACTAAGTCAATATATTAGATCATTGACAAACAAAGGAAAAGAATTTTATTTAAAAGTTTATACAGGGCAAAAAACCCACCCGCAATTAAAGGCTTTTTATAGTGCTAGAGATCAATTATTGCCACAATATAACCAAAGAGAAAGAGAGAGGGGGGAATCAATTTTTTGTAAAGAGCAGTTTAAATATGCACTTAAAATTGTTGGTAAATGGCATGTTGAAAAGAATAATCATTTTATCCCTAAATCCTTTGATAATATTAGTAAAGATGAAATGATGGAGGTATTGGATAATATTGATAAATGGGCCATGATTAAAGGGTTTTCTCTTAGTATTAGTAGGGAGCTAATGAATTTAATAAAATAATTATGGAAATAACATTGCTTGATCTTCCAAAAATATCTACAAACAAGATTTACGCAGGAGTTCATTGGAGACAAAGAAAACAGCAGAAAGATCAATATTTGATATTAACAAAATATAAAATGAAGAAGCTGGATAAGATAGAAAAAAAGATTGAGTTAGAATTTATTTTTTATTTTAAATCTAGGGTGCTTGATTCTTCTAATTGTTCTTATATGGGAAAACTCCTTGAAGATTGCCTTGTTGCTCATGGAGTATTGCAAGATGATACTATTAAGTATGTTGGTAAAGTTAGTTATCAAAGCTTAAAAGGAGATCAAAATAAAACTATAATTAAAATTAAATAATAAAATGAAAGTATTAGTAGCTTGTGAAGAATCTCAAAGGGTAACAATAGAATTTAGAAAGTTAGGAATAGAAGCTTATTCTTGTGATGTACTGAATTGTAGCGGTGGTTATCCCGAGTGGCATATAAAAGGTGACGCTATAAAAGAAGCTTATAGTGGTAAATATGATATGATGATTGCACACCCTCCCTGCACTTATTTAAGTAATGCTGGAGCAAGGCATTTATACCCTAAAGGTATATTGAACCAAGATAGATATGAAAAAGGGCTTGTGGCTAAAGATTTTTTTATGAAGTTACTAAACGCACCTATTGAAAAAATCTGTATTGAAAATCCTGTGCAAAGTAAAATATTTAATATACCTAAATATAACCAAGTGATAGAGCCTTATTATTTTGGTGATCCATTTAAGAAAAAGACATGTTTGTGGTTGAAAAATTTACCACCATTAGAATCAACAGACATTATAAATAAACCACAAAGCACCAAGATAGCTGGTAATTGGTATAATAAAGGCGGTAAAGATAGGCAAAAAAACAGATCAAAGACTTTCAAAGGTATTGCAAAGGCAATCGCTACTCAATGGGGTAAATAAATGAAAAAGAGGGCTAGCAAAGAAGAAAGGATAGGAAAGACAGTTAGAGAGTTAGAGAGTTATATTTTAAATAATACATAATGAGATATGATTTATTCGGTTACCCGATAATACCAGAGAATATAAAAAATCTTAGAGTGCCTTATATGGGGTCTAAAAATAAGATAGCTATTGATCTATTAAGAAAGATGTTAGAAGTAAAGCCACAAGCAAAATATTTCTTTGATCTTTTTGGTGGTGGTGGCTCAATGTCTTTTACCGCTTCACAAATAGGCTTAAAAACTCATTACAACGAATTACAAACCTCTTTAGTTAAATTTATAGATTATATATTCAATAGGCTTGAAAAAGGCTTAAAAGGGCAATATGGGATATTTCCTGATGATTTCTATAAGTTTATAGATCGTGAAGAGTTTATGAAGTTAAGAGATGAGGATAGTATTAAAGGGCAATTTGCTAGAATATGCTATTCTTTTGGTAATAATCAAAGAAGTTATTTATTTGGAGATATAGAAAAAACTAAACATTTAGCTCATAATATAGTAATGTTTAGGTGCGAAAAGTCTCTGAAAGAATTAAACGGCTTACTAGATACTGATATTAAAACAAGTAATTTATTAACTTGGAATGAAAGACGATTAGATTTTATGAAGCAGGTTAAAGACAAAAAATATAAAGAACTGGAACAACTGCAACAACTGGAACGACTGGAACAACTGGAACAACTGCAACGACTGCAACAACTGGAACAACTGCAACCTATATTTACAACCTCTAACCTATCATATAAAGAAGTTAAGATCAACACTCCTATTGATGAGACTATAATTTATTTAGATCCACCATATAGAAATACAGAAAAGTATATTGAGGGCAAAGACTTTGATTATAAAGAATTAGATCAATGGTTTTTAGATAATAAATATACTTGTTTTATGAGTGAGTATAATGCACCGCATAAAGTATTATTTGAAATAGATAAATTTAGCCTGCTTAATAACTCAAAAGAAAAAAAGAAGGTGGTAAAAGAAAAGCTATTTTATAATAATAATTGACAATAGAAATATCTAAATTAGAATTATCTACTGTTAGTCGGTAGTGGTAACAAGGGTTGCCACTATTCGGATTACCTAATGATTTTGATTACAAAGTTATCTGGCAAAACTTCTCTTAGATTCTTAAGAGTATGTCTCGAATTTAAAACAGCTAATTCATCATTTAGAAAGCCCCACGAATCCCCAACTAATATGCAACCTCTAGTATGCTCTTCTATATTGCCATTATGAATTAATATCTTTGATCTATTAGGCACATCTTGAAGCTCCCAAACATCTGGATATTTTGCACTAGAATACTTTTTTACCTTATAATCTCCTTCTGGAATTGCAGAGATATTTCTTTGATTGTCTAAATAGGGATTTTCCAAAGTGTGAGCAATGCCAACACCGTCAAAATATAATCTGCCTAAGATAGCTTTATTGCTTAATACTGATCTCCTAAGAATTACTTTCATTCGCACCAATTAACTTTTTGCTTAGTTTTACCATAGTAAGGATAAGCCAAGCCAGCAACCATTAACTCCTCGCCTAGATTATGACCATCGTAAATGATCTCGCAAATTTCTCTATGATACTTGCCATGCAAGCAGTCATGAGCGATTATTTCAGTTGCATTAGATAGCTTATCTTTAACAAACATTTTTGCTAATAAGGCTTTTCTTTTTTCGCATTTGTTTTTCGTCCTTATTTCTGGTGTGTCTATTCCATAGATTCTGATTGATCTTTTTTTGCAGAAATAGTCAATTCTGCAATCAAGATCAAGGGTTACTGTGTCGCCATCATAGTTGCGGATATATTTACCACCAAAGGAGGTCGCGTAACCCTCGCAGGATAAGACAATTAATAATAATATAATACTGAATATTTTAGTCATTAGAAATATCTATTGTAAACTACTCCAAGAGCATTTTTAAAGCCTAGCTCGTTGTTACGGTCGAACCAATAAAGACCATAATAATTCTTATCTCTAAATAATCCAGCACCTAGCCCTTTAAGTAGTGCTGATTTTCTAGTAGTTACTCCGTTATATTTATCATAAACATTAGCATTTGATAGGATAAGTGATGATGACCACCTGCCGAATCTTGACATAAAGGAATTTCCTAATGCACAAGTGTCATTTAGGGCTTTTCTTTCTATATGACCCTCTAAATATCTAATCTTAGTTGATTGCTGTAATATTCGGTTAGTAGTGCAACTTACAAAGCTATTGTCTTTAAACATAGTCAAACCTACATGACCGCCTTTCAAGTGGTCGCTTAGCCTTCCTATATGCTCGTTCTTATTGATTTGAGTATTATCTGTGTTGTAATAGGTTATTGATTTACCTATAAAAGGTTTATATTCTGCACCATAAATCTTGTCAGATAAGGCTATTGCCGATATAAGTATTATAAATAAAAATATTCCATAAATTATATTAGCTTTCATCGCACTTTTTTAAATAAAATTGCTCGTTGTGGTTTAAGTTTTCTATATCTAGAACCTTCAAGTTTTCCATCAGCTCTATTTTAGCTAATAAAGAATCTGGTAGTGGTTGGTAAATATCGCAAAAATTATTTACCTGAATTAGTGCTATCCTTTTTTGCTTTACGCAACTGCTTAACAATATCAGGAGCAGACTTCCCAGTAATAGATTTTTTAATATCATCGCTGATCTTTTTATTTTCATTATGCTCTTTTATTTCGGTTTCTAAGATTATATTATTTTCCTCTATTCTATCTAAATAATTCTTTTTATTAGCAACTGACTTTCCTTTAAAGTAAACACTTATTAAAGCAATAATACCACTAACTATTCCTAAAATGTATTTCATTTCCTAAATCCTATTTTTTCCAATACAGTTGACCCATGTAATCCGCCTAAAAATAAAAACATATTAAAAACAGAGTCATCTATTTTGGTAAAAACATTTTCAGGCAATATACCTTTTGAAAACAAAATGATATTTATTATATAAATTAATCCGCACATAAGATAACCAATAATAGGGATTATTCTTTTTGTTGATAAGCTGCCTAAATGATCTGAAAAAAATTCTTTTGTTTTACTCATAATTTAAATTAGATTGCAATCATTTGTAAGTTTAGTAAGCTTACTGATAATGTCAAGAAAATATCCTTTCAATATAATTACTGATCCTATCCCTGTAATAATAGCATAGATTAAGGCATAGATAATAGCGAATAGTTGTAGCGAGCATATCAAGCCCCTAAAAAATATTCTCCCTTGCCTTCTATGTCTATCAAAATAAGAAAACATAGGAACTACTAAAAACTCCTTAACTGTTTCTTTTAGGTCCTCTTTCATTTCTTAGTAAAAGCCTCCAACATTTCATGTGTTCCTTTTAAGGAATGTACGCAGTCTTTCATTTTTGACAGATCTTCTTTTATTTTGACCATATCTTTTTCAAAATCCTTATATCTTAAATCTGCTTGTTTTCCATTTTCAATCAAAACTTCTAACTTCTTATTAAAAATTTCATTAATATAATTTTCATACCTCTTTTTTAAACTTAAAGTAAGTAAAACAATAGCTAATGTAAATAAAAATAGAAATATTAGGTGATCTGAATTATTTAAGATTTTTATTATGGTTCCTGCTTCGTTCATCATAGTAAATCTTTAATAAATTTCGCGGTCTTGCTAAGAATTTTATGTCCTTTTTGGTTTTCGCATTTCTGATTTTTCGGATCAGTATTAGAAAGAATATTAGCATAAATTATATTAGAATTTTCCTTAACAACGACCACACTTGCAGATCTAGGATTAATATCTGTCCTTTTTAGTAGTTGGTTAATTAATGGTATATGTTCAATAGCTTTGATGCTAGGGTAATAAACAGGCTTTGTATCTTTGAAAGAATGGATAAAATCAAGACTTAACTTATCGTCAATATCTATTGACTTAGACCAGTTTCTATTAAATGTTTTAGTCGGTGTAACTTTCCAACCTTTACCAACAATAGGCATCCAGCCATATTGCTCAATCATTGTAGCTTTTTTTGACCCTGTATTAGTTAAGTGGTCTTTAATGTCAAAGAGGCTTGAATAATAACCTACGCCACAATATTTAATATCCTCCTGCAAAACCTCTTGAATCTTTGCATTATTAACATTATGTACAGAAATAGACCTTCCTTTATCAAAATAATTCAAGGCAGCCATAGACCCAAAGATTATTGCACAAATTAATAATGATATATCTCTTATATTATTCCATGTCATATTTAATTACTTTACATTTAGGCAACCAATGAATAAAAGATTCATTTGGAGTAAATAATCTTGGCAAAGTTTTAAGCCTCATTATGTTATAAAAGCCCATATTAACATATTTAGAACAAAAAAATTCATCAGTAGTTGGCTCTTTGAACCATTTTTTTCTTAGCTTCTCTGGTAGCCAGTTTTCAAACCAAGATATAACAGCTTCTGTGATGCTATATTTTCTATTAAGGTGAAGCTGATAATCTTTTTTTAACCTCTCTGATTCGTCAGAAGAAAGGGGATTTTTCAATCTCAATATCATTACTTTAGTATCCCCGCTATTGACAGATAGTCTAAAATTTATAGGCGTTTTTATGGTACCCTTTTTAGAGCTGTCCCAATGGGCTTTTTTTAATGATTCATAGCTATATCCATCAACATAAACGCCCATATGCTCAAAGCTATAATCTTTCTTACCAACTGTAATAGATTTTCTCCTGACAGCTTGAATTAAGAACCTTATAGGAAATTTCCATATGTTCTCGCTTGTCAATTTGGTTTGATAATATAGCTGATCTCCGTTTTGTAGTTTCATTATTAGATTAATTTATTATATAATGTTTCTATATCTGCTTTATCACTATCAGAGGGTATAGTATCGTAACAATCACAAAGCCTTAAATCCTGAATTATGGATATTAATTCATCCTTTTTTAATTTTAATTGTTCTTTATGACTATTTGGCAAATCTTGCTCGTACTCTTTTCTTGACTTTTTATATTTATATAATTTATTTTTAAATTCATTCTCTGAAATTACTTTTTGTATGCTCATTTTTTTATTTATTAAGTTTATATTCTATACCATATTTATTAAATTCTTCCATTGCGATCTTGTCTTTTCGATCTGCAAATATGAGAATTCTATAAATCCCCTTACTATCCGTAATTACTTTTATTTTCTTATTTTCAACAACTTCACCCCACGCCCTGCCAAAATGCTTAAAGGAATTGCACCATACTAAGCTATCTTTATTAAGGAATTTATAATAATCAGGTAAGTCAAAATAATTCTCTCCTTCTTCACATTCAAATTGATATTTGTATATATTGCCCCCTGCACTTGGTGTTTCTACAAAATAATGCCTCAATCTGTGAGTATCTTTTTTTTCTGGGTTTGGGTGGGGAATATCAAAAGAGCCGCTACCCTTAGAAAGTGAGCCGTTAATTGTAGCGTTTCCAGTTGCCAAAATGTTACCCGCAACCGTCAGTTTTTCCGTAGGTGTTATTGTCCCCACAGCGACATTGCCAAGCCGCCCTACTGACATTGCTGTATCGCCAATCGCCATCATCGGATTGCTAGCAAGTGCTCCGCCTATGTGCCATGTGTTTGCACCGTGCTTCCCCGATGAGCCCCGCCCTTCTAAGCGTATGTTTCTTTGTGCTCCGTTGCCCATCCTAAAGACAAAATCCACAAGAGTTACACTAAGACTAGTGGTCTCAAAGATTGCTCCATTCTCGTTATGACGGTTTCTTAAACTAAGGAATGTGCCGCCAAATTGGTCGCCAACCTGCCCTAGTGTTAGGTTTTTGTTGGAAGTGAATGTGGTGGATGTGCTGTTGCTTAGTGTTACTTGTGAGGCATCATCGCTAACGGTAAGTCCGCTATTTTGAACATCACCGCCCGTGCCATTAAACCTGACAATGGCGTTATCTGTTGAAGATACTTTGGTGACAAGTTGAGATGCGTGAACACCATCAAGCGTGTCAGCGTTGATATTTAAAGCATCAATATCCGCCTTGGTCTGGTCAGCGGTTGCTCCTGCTTCTATGCCATCTAGTTTAGTTTCGTCCGCGTCTGTGAAAGCATTTGTATTTGCGTTGCTTTCGTAAGCTGTTTTAATCTCCCCAGCAGTTTGATCAGCGGTTGCTCCTGTTTCTATTCCTGTTAATTTAGCCTTTTCAGCATCGGTAAAAGCATTTGTATTTGCGTTGTTCTCATAAGCTGTTTTAATCTCTGCATCTGTTTGATCTCCAGTTGCACCTGCTTCTATTCCTGTTAATTTAGTCTTTTCATCATCGGTGAAAGCGTTAGTATTTGCGTTGCTTTCGTAAGCTGTTTTAATCTCACTATCAGTTTGATCAGCGGTAGCACCTGTTTCTATGCCGTCTAGTTTAGTTTCGTCTGTAACTGTAAAATGCTTGTTGGTCGCTCCTGCTGTTATATCGTCTAAGGTGTCAGATGATTTTTGGAATGAATCAATAATTCTTGAGTCATTACCCTCTGCGACTGTTCCAGAAGTAGATCCAAAGTCTTTATTAAAAGCTGTGTTTTTGGTAAATAAAGACTCTTTGCCATCTTGCAAGACCTTACCTTGATTTGCTGATAAAGGTTTATTTGTATCTGTTGAGGTTAAATCATCTATAACATCAGTAGATTTTAACATATTAGTTAAATCACCTAACCTATTCCAAACTGCACCATTACTAATATATTGACCAGCCCATTTTTTATTGATAAAGCGAATACCAGAATTTTTTTCTACTATATAAATCTCATTTGTACTAATAGAAGCTAGGGGTAAATCTGCAAAAAACTCCACTCTCCCATTAATAAAATTTTCTGATCCGTTTCCTTGAAGTAATCCTTGTTTAAAAATGCCCATATCTAATAATTTAATATATACCCATCATCTTTTTTTATATCTTCATTTACTTTAGAAAATACATCGTCTGGGTGATCAAGTTTTAATTCGACTGTAATCACAGCACCGCTCCAATCACTACAATAAGCCTTAGCTAGAATGAAAGAATTAATATCGTTGTAATTATCGTCAATAAAAAGGTTAATATCAGCCAGTGGAGTGCCAACAATGGTAAATCTAAATTCTTGACCTCGCCCAACTTTAGGTTTGTAAGTTTGTGTACCTGATTGTGCTTGAAATATTTTTGTAATCATTTTTTACCAATTTATATTATTTACCTCTTCAATAGTGGTTGCATTGTTTACTGATTCTTTAAGCTTTCCGTATTTTAAGTAATTGCCCGAGTTTCTATTTGCGATATGATTTTCAATAGTATCAGCTAAAGTACTATCTATTTTAACAACACCTTTTCTAAATATAATATTTCCCTCTCCATCTGTGTCTTGTATTTCGCAAGAGTAAGGAATATCTATATTCTTTGATCTTGCAAATTCTAATAGTTTAGCAGGGTTAGCGGCAGGATTATTTAATATTGGTTTGCAATCAAATATAAAAGTTACCAAGTTACCTTCGCCAGTTATATTTCCGTTATTGTCAATTATTAATTCTCTTCCGCCTGTTCTTGTATGATCGGCAATATTAGCGGCGTTTCTAGTAGCTTTTATTTCTGCTATTTTAGCATCCTTAGCGTTTTGCAATATCTCCGCTTCTGTAAATTCAGGGTCTGGCGTGTTGCCTTCTGCTATCCAGTCTTGCACTTTGTCATAACCAGTTGCACCTACTTCTTTTGTAATAGTAGAAACCCCGTTAACTAAATAACTATTCTCTAATTCTTTTACTGTGTTTATAATCATAATTTATTTATTAAAGTTCTGAGTTCGCTATATATTGAAAAAATAAGCCATTTCGACTACCAGAGCTGTCAGTACTGACCGCAAATGAATTAAACCCACTATCTGATACAATGCCAACTTGATTATTACCAACTCCAGAGTACCCTATCTTGCCTGGATTTCCAGCGGTATCATATAAAGTAATAATAGGTAAAGCCCTTTTAGGTGTTTGATATTTACTGTATATAGTCATTATGCCACTAGCGGGGTCCCCTACCCTTAAATATACTATACCCTCCGATACGGCAGAACCTGGATTAATTGTTAAATCATAACTTTTTTCATAATATCTTTGGCATAACTCTATTTCCTGTTGAATATTCCTTTTTTCAAATTCAGTTGCTACACTTCCAGCTTCAACTTGAACGCCAGCGAGGCGGAATTGGTCACTAACACTAGCTACACCGTTAACTTGATTTGAGGTTGATAAAAAACTACCAGTTTGCCAAGCATTAGGGGTTGTATGAAAGTTCGAGCCTGCTGCAATTATAAATTCAACACTAATACCTGCTCCATTAGTGTAATTCCAAGTTCCTGTACTAGGCGAAGGTGCAACTGTAATAGTTTTAAATTCCCAAGCATCAATTGAATTAACTGTATATTCTGCAACATAAGACCTATCAAAACCACTATTTCTTAAAGATATACAATAAGTGCCTGTCTTTGTGGCTTTTACCCAAAATGACAAGGTGAAAGTTTTTTGTGCTATTGCTTGAAAATTATAACCCTCTATTTTTTGAAACGTAAAACTATAATCACCAGCACCGATAGAAGGTTGAGCGGTCGTGCAATCAAATAAGACTGAATTAGGTATATATCGTCTAGCTTGAGCTCCTGTTGGAACATCTGAATCTTGAGTAACATCTTGAGCCATTGTTCCATTTTTTCCATAAGCCCATCTATCTAAAGTGTAATTAGGTGAAGCAGAAATAAAAGAAGTACCTCTTTGTGCAATTTCAAAGTCTCCGTTGATAATTAGGTTTTTATTAAAAACTGATGGAATACCTAAAGTTGTTCTTGCTTCGCTTGCATTATTATCATCTAGTAAAGTTTTAGCATAATCTGTGACTGTTGCTGCTCCTATATCAGCTAGATTTTTAGCATCTAAATTATCACCCGTACTATTGACCACTATTGCTTTATTTGCATTTGCAACACTAACAGGAATATTTACCCCTGTTAAGTTGGAGCTTTCTGGTAATAAGATCGCCCTGTTTACTGCTTCATCTTGCTCTCTACTAATTAGAGTTAGTTTATCTACCGTTCCCTCGTGAGAATCAGCAGGGAATTTATCAGTTCCTATATTGATATAATCTGTTGATTGAGTTCTAGGAATTGAGCTTAAAAAGGTTATAGTTTGCGTTGTTGTTGGTGCTGTGGTAAATGTTACCGTGCCTAGTCCGTTTTCTCCTAATTGCACAGTATAATCTACCCCCTCTTGCTGTATAGTGTCAATATTGTTTTCTGAAAGAGTTACCTCTATTGTGTAATCTCTGTTTAAAACTTGGTTCGACTCCTCTAATACAATGAAAGTAAAATTATAAACGGTTGCTATTCCGTTTCCTGTGTAGCTGTTTCTAGTTTGTGATGTTGTTTCTGCTATAGTCATTATTTAGTTATTAAAGCTTGTTCTAACTCATCAAATATTTTACGGAGATAAGTTATATTTTGCAAAGGAATATTTCTTCTAATAGTCCTTGCATCTGATTCTGATATTTCGCCCCTACTTATCATTGAAAGAATAACACCTGCATCATTTACTAATCCAAATGATGGACCTGCTAAAGTACCTGCTAAATTTCTTGACTGAAATCTTGATAAAGGCTTGTCAGTTAATAGAGAACCTGCCCCAAGTCCCACTTTATCCATAACTCCGTTTACTTCCATTATTACTGGAATTAAACCTGATCTATCTAGACCCTCTGTAATCCAAACTTCTGGATCGTCTGAAATTTCTCTTCCTGCTACAACCGATTTTAAATAATAAACTAGCATCCCTGCCGCAATAGCTGAAGTAAAGCCTAACACTGCCGCCGCATCTTTTTGTTGCAATCCTGCAATTAAAACTTGTTGATGAGCCGCTAAACTGAAAGATTTAAACTGCATAATTGTTTTGCCGATTTCTGTATTCATAAATAATGGCACATCTCCCACTCCTTTTGTTACAATAGTTCTTTCTACATCCATATTTAAAGCATTTTGATATAATCGTAATGCATCTTTATTGCCCCACTTTTCAAGGTTAGCAATGGGAAAACCTTTTTCATCAAAAGAATGTTTTTTGATCTGGTCTTGTAAAATGCTAATATTATCTTTATCAATACCAAGAAAAGCCATATAAGTTCTTTCTTTCTTTTTTATGTTGTCAAAGTTTCTGATATTAGTTATTAACCTCTCTTGAGTAAGCATTGAAGCAAAACCTTTTTGGTAATTATTCCAATAATTTAAACCATTTAATTTGCTAAAATTTTCCGCAAAATAATCCATCATTACTGAAAATTTAGAATCTCTATTATAAGGATTATTTAAATCTGCCATTACCGCTGTTCTTTGTCCTAATATATTTTCCTTATATTGCCCCGTCAATCCCGCATCTTTTGCTGATAATTTAACTGCTTTTACATTAGTAATTAATGTTTTTAATCCTTTGCCAAATACTCTATTTAAACCATGTACTGTGTTATGTCTTGTTATGTCTGCAATAGAAGAAAAAACCACTCCACCTAGCTTAGTCATATAATTAAGAGTTCTTACAGCTTGCGTTCCTTTTGTAAAAATACCATCTGGATCACTACTTCTATATTGCCCTCTCAATACATCTCGCAAAGTTTCTATTGTTTTAATATCTTCCTTTTCTTGTTTATTTAATTTTTGTAATTCTTTTTCGCTTTTTGCTTTTTTTCTTAATTCTGTGTATTCTTCGTTTATTTCTCTTATTTGTGTTTTTAAATTTACATCTCCAAATCTTCTTTTTATTTCTACATCTGTCGCTAATGTTCTTGTGTAAGATTTAGCAATTCTTGTAATATCAGTATCAAGAAATGGTCTTAACTCCTCATCTGTTACAAATGTTAATACTCTTTCTTTTGCTGGTCCTCTAGCACCTACCGCTATGTCGTAAGGCATACTCGCACCCCCTTTTCTTTCTACCCCTCTTATATTATCATAAACACTATTTACAATATCATCTATAAATTCCTCCCCTGCAAAACCTGATTTAACATCTTGTAAACCTTTTTCAATTACTGATCTAAAATTTTGTAATCTTGCCAATTCTTCTGGGTCAGTTGCTTTTGCAATTTGTGAATCAATATCTCTTAATTTTGTGTCATCAATTTGTTTACCAAATAAAACTTGACTATCTTTTTTTTGATTTTCAAACTTTGCTTCTAAAGAAGTTTTTTTCTTTTTTAAGGAGTCAACTTCTTTTTTAAACTCTGCCTTCTTTCCTAATTCAGATATTCTTGTGTTTATTTCTCCTACTTGGCTAATAATAGCTTCTTCTTTTTTTCTAAATTCATTTTGTAGCTGTGGGATTAATCTTTCTTTTGCACCTTTTCTGATCAGATTTTTAAAATCCTTTTCTTGTGAGATAATTTTTTCTGTGTTGTATTTTCTCATTAAATAAGAGGTTGCTGTTTCAACCTTAACATCACGAGGTAATAAACCCTGTTCAATAGCTTCTTCTTTTAATGGGTCAAATACCTCTTTTCTAAAAAGTCTTGCTGTTGCTTCTACTTCTGGAATATCTGATTTATCGCCTCTAATCATCGCTAGAGACACTTCATCATAAAACTTATCTATACCTATGTTAAAAAATCTTTTCCCCCCACCTACTCCTTTTTGTTTCGCATATTGTTTATAATTATTTACTGCACCTTCTATTGCTGTTCCTAACCCTGCATCATATTTTTTTATCGCTATTTCTGCTGAAGCATCCGTTCTTATACCCTCTTCATTTTTTGTTAAAAATACATTATTTCTTACTAATTTAGGTAATGTTTTTCTTACTTTTAAAGACGGCGAGTTTTCGAATGTTCTTAATATTGGATTTATAAAAGCTGTTGATTTAACTAACCCCTTTATTCCTGCACCTCCTGCAATAGTCTCTTGTTCTAAAGTGGTTTCTCTTTCCTGCATAGTTAAAGGTACGAAATCCTCATCTGGCTTCTGCAAGTCTTTTTCTAGTCTCTGACTTAATTCTTCAAATTCTACTTTTGAAAATTTACCTGCTAATCCACCTACAAGCCCACCTAATACAACACCACCAGCAACATTAATGACTGATTCCTCCATTGTTCTAGTTTCTTGTTGTGATTGTAATATTGTTTCAGTTGCCGCTTCGGTTACAGCTCCAATTTCTGCACCTCTAATTGCTCCTTTTAATGTTTTACCAGTTTTAAATGTTTTATAAGCTGTACCACCAATAGGAATTAAATTGATAGGATCTAATACCCCTCCTGCTATTGCTCCGACAGTACCCCATACTGGATCGTTATTTTCTCGTAATTCTAATTCTCTATCTATTTTAGTGGCTATATTATTAAATTGTGCATCATTATAAACTTTACCTATAAAGCTATCTGCATAAGGCTCATATTTAGTTCCTATTAGTTTACCTCCTATATCATAATTTATATCCTCTTCTTGATCTTCTATGTTATTTGATAAGGTATTATTTAATGTTGAAGTAATAGTATTTTGTAAAACAAATTCATCTTTAAAAGATTGTAAAGCACCCTTTTTAGGCTCTTCTTGTTTTATAGGCTGATTAATTATCTTTGACTTTTTCTGTTGTTGTTCCTGTAAAAATTCAATATCTTTAAAATAACTCATCTATATTGTATGTGTAGTTCTTGAAGTCTTTTTCTATTCTCTTCTCTTTGTTTTTTATTAGCTCTATCTTGTTTTATAAATTCTTTCTTACTTAATTCATTTAAAGATTCTCTTGTTTCTTTTGGTGCTTCCTTGTATCTTTCTGTTTTTGTAATATCAGGAGTCCAAACTACTGGCTTATTGCTTTCATCTCTAATATTATCTATTTTACCAAATTCATCTTCTATAAGTAAATTATAACTAGGTTTATTCGTGTTCAAGCTATCTGGTATTATAACAGCTTTAATATTATTTTTTATTACTGATTTATCTAATAAATATTTTCCTGCAAGATTTCTTGCTTGTTGCCCTAGCTCTTTACTTGTCATCTGTGGATATTCCGCTTCTGGTGCAAACTTTTGATATCTTTCGCCACCTATATTTGTAATAGCCCATCTTGATTTTACTTTTTCTTTTGCAAGTTCTATTGCATCATCTATATCTGAACCATTATTAATATAATAATCTTTTGCTATTGTTAAAACATCAAAAGCCATTTCTTTTGGTGCTTCTGCTTCAAAAAATATTCCTGACTTATCTTTTATTTCATCAGTTATATCATTTATTGTTTCAATAAATTTTTTTCCCTCTTTTGAATAATCTAACTCAAATTCTTGCTGTCTTATTATCTTATTTTTGTCTTTGTTTTTATTTATTTCATCTTCTGCAAATTTAACAACTTCTTCACTACTTAAACCTACATTTATTCTACTTTCAATAGCTTGTGCAAATGCTTTTGTCTTTTCGTTAAATTGTCTTTCTAAAGTTGGATTTTCTCTAATTAAATTTATTATTTCGTTTGCTGATTCAATTTTTCTATCTGGATTACCTACAAATAACATTGAATTTAAACTTTTTTTATATATATCTGGCACTATACCAGTATTTACAGAAATATCTCTTGCTAAACCTTCTGGATCATCTGTTAATTCTCTGTATTTTTCAAAGCCTTTATTTATTACTTTTCTATCATTTTTATCTGTCGAATCAAGAAGTAACTTTCCTTGTGTGGCATTTATAAAGGTTGCTTCTTGTAAAGCTTCTTGCTCTCTTTCTTTTCTTATTTTTTTAAAATCCTTTTCTAGCCTTTCAATGTCTCTCATATCTACTATGCCAGCATTTAATGCTGTGGCTTGTAAGGTTTGTAATTCGTTGGCTATACTTGCTAATTCTTCTGGTGATTGTGCGTTCTCAAAATCATCTCTTAAATCTGACACAGAACCGTAAAATTGATTCTCTCCATAAGTTTTTCTTTTTCTGGATAAATCTTTATCAATATTAAATTCTAAATCTATTAAACTTGATTGACTTTCCCTTTCTATTAATGCTTGAATTTGCTTATTGCCTCCGAATTGTTGTTTTAATTCGTCAGTAAATAATTTTCTTCTATCTAATATATCTTGTTTACTCTTGGTAATTACATCTTGATTCGCCCCCTCTTCGCTTAAAGCGATCTTTTCTTGATTGTCAAATCGTCTTAATTGGTTTTTATATTGTAAAACTTGACTTGCATTAAACGCCTCTTGATCTCGCTGTTCTTGGATCATAGCTTGTTGCCCTATTCCTGCTATTGCTGAACCTAATTGAGTAATACCTTGAGCAATAAACCGCTCACCTGTATCTACTGGCTGTCTGACCGTAGGTGTTACCTGTTGTGGTCTTGCTTGTACTCCTGGACTTGTTGGAATTTTCACCATTATCTACCTGCTTTAAAAGCACCCACTTTCGATGCTCCTTGTAAACCTGTGCCAAACGCACCAAATATTGACCCTATCAAAGCATTTCTTCCTGCTCTTCTAGTATCTCTTGCTTGTTGCCCTAATTGACCAGCTCCAAATTCTAATGCTCTTGCTCTACTTTCTGCAAGTGTTCTTATATTCTCAATAGTCTCTTCTTTATCTCTTAAACTTTCATCTAATATGTCTAATGGTGAACCTTCTAATTTTACGCCACTTGCTGCAAAAGATAGTCTTTGGCGACCCATTAATTTATCAAATGCTCTTGATTGTTGTAATGCATCAAATTCTCCTAACTCTCTTTCTAGTTGTGCTTGCTCTCTTTGGAAAGCCGCTTGTTGTTGTAAGGCTCTAGCTTGGCGTTTAGATTGTTTTTTAGCTTGTATGCCTCCAAATATCTGTCCGCCTCCTGCAATCGCTGTTCCTGCTATTACTGCACCTGTTGCCATATTAAAAGAATTTTACATACATATATTCATCTTTCTTGTCAAATGTTATTTTTTCTAACACTGATTCACGATGAAAACCTAACTTTTCAATCCAATTCACAAAATCATCTGTAATTGTAGTTTGTATTCTATGAAGATTCATTTTTTTAGAATATTCATTTAATAGTTTGTTAATCTCAATATAAAAGCCTTTAGGGTATTTATCAACATAAACACTAGGAATTACCCAACAATGCCCCACTCCTTGCCTAACCCACTTTATACCGCAAGCAAATATTATCTTATCATCTATGATATAAGTTTTAGCTTCGTCACAGTCTAAAGGATAAACTTCTTCTTTTAAAACATCTAAACTAGGATAATCTATTTTGGTATTTATTAAGTCTATATGTGCGATGTTAAACTTTTTATTTATCATTTATAGTTACTTTATAAGTTATACTTTTAATTGTCATAGGTTGTGGTTCATCTTGGATAATTTCAATTTGACCCAACTTATCCCAACCTGTGGCAACTTTTATTTCTTGATCTCCGTTAAATAAAGGAGGTGCTTCATTCATATTGTTATTTAGACTCCTAGCAGGAATAATAACTTCATTACCTGCCCCATCAATTATTTTCCCTCCTAACGTATCTGCAAATCTAACTACTATCTCGTGAATTCTTTTGTCTTTATGTTGTGATGTTCCTATCATGCCACTTAAAGCTAAGGATTCAATAGGCATATTCTTTTGCTTAGAAGAATAAGGCAATCCAATATGGATAATTGATCCTGCACTATCAATTTCTACTTCTCCACCACTAACAATTTTACTTGGTACTGTTGCACCATCTGAATTAATAGCTACTGTTTCGCCCTCTAAATGTTCTGATCCAGTTATATTTTTAATAGCAATAGCCCATTCATTAGGTAGTAATGTTGCACTAGAGAAAGTTTCTATTATGCTGACAGTTACATTTTGAGAGTCTGTAAACCCTGTTATTTTTGCTCTGCCTTTACCTATTAATTGGTGAATTTCTTTTCCTATATCGCCAGATTGGAAAGTAGAAGAATCTGCTGTAAATGTATTTCCTGATATAGTTATTGTACTTGATTGTGTGCCATTATAACTAAGTCCAGAATCAACATAGAAACGATTTAAATTATCTACTTTATAATTAGGCTCTTGCACTTCTACAAACCTTTTAACTACTCCATTTATAGTTCGTTTTACTATTGCGTAAATTTCATCATTATCTTCTGCATCACTAACTATTGCCACTGATTCAAAGTTTCCTTGCGTAACATATCTTGACCATGCCTGCACTTGCTGATCTTGTTCTAGTGTTAATCTTGCGATTTGTCCGTCTGTTCTTACTGTCCATAATGAAGATAGTGGAATTTGCTGATATTCAAAAGAGGTAATGCCCCCATCTGTTATATGGTCAGAATCAACAGTAATATCTATTGCCTTGTATTTATCAATATCAATATCAAAAGTAATTAATCTTGCTGTTTTATTGTTCTTCTGCATATAAATAGGAGATTGTCCTACTAATTCAGGTTGAATGTTGGAGCAACCATAAGATATTTGCCTTTTTGCATCTATATCATCTGGTGCTAAGGCGGGGCTATTTCTTGAGCTTATAATTCTAAATATTGAGCCAGCAGTACCTACAAATAGAGCTTGATCAGAAAATAACCACCTTATCGGATCTCCTCTTTGTGATGCGATTGTTATCACAAAAGGGTCATCGGAATTCGTTCCTACTTCGAAATTCTCATAATCTGCATTGGATTTAGAAAACCAAACCCTTTGACTGCCTGCTAATACCATTCTTTGTTCGTGGAAGGTGATCGCACCTGCAAAGCCTCTAGCATTACTAAACTCACCTTCCGACCAGTTAAAGCTTGCAGTATTGTGTAGGCTTTGAGGTACATCGTTTTGAGCTACTACTGTCACTACTGTTGAGCTAGTAAACCCAGTTATTTTTACATGAGCAATATCTGTGCCACTTTTTACTTTCCATAACCCCCCTACATGATTAGAAGTAAAAGGTGTATGGCCACCTGATGCTGTTAAGGTTAATGTTGCACCTTCTAACCATCCGTTACCTGTCAATCTTACTTCGTCTGTTGATATTATATTCTCGTCTATATATGGACCTCTTACTAAATCTACTGGATTTAATGTAAAGTTATTAGATGCTACCCTAATTAATTTTTGAATAGGGTGGTTTGGATGTACCATGTAAATTACATCACTATCTTGTACAAACTTAATATCAAATAGTTCTGATTCTAAATAAGGATTGGATATTTCTAATATATTTGAACCACTATCTAAAACTTGCCCTTGAGCAGAGAAGAAGCGTAAATAACCTGCTCCTAATTCGATTGTGTAAGTTTGCACTGTGCTAAATTCAAAGGGAATGAGTCTAGTTCTTTTAGTTGAGTCTTTTACTTCCGCTAGAAATCTAAAACCTTTTCTACGAAATATTGGTCCTTGTGTTAATACTACCCAATTCTCAAGAGTTTCTGAACCATTAAAATACCTCTGAAATTGCGTTCTTGAGTTTATTAATGTGCTTAACTCTCCTGCTGTAAAGTTTGTTCTTATCTCCGAAGCTCTAGGCATTATGAAAAAGTTATACCATTAATATTATTGCCAAAATTAAAGCCAGTCACCCTTGAAGCACTAAAAGAACTAGAAGTGTCTGCTATATCATTATCCTCTTGGTTGTCTCTTTCTCTCGCTAGAGATAATGTTTCTATAAAATCTTGTTTAATTCTAGCTGTTCTAGTTTCATCAGAAGTCAAAGAGTAAGCTATCTCATAAGCTAATTTTGAAGAAAAAGCCTCTATGAATAAAGAATCATATTTATTAGGGTCTGTTTCTTTACCAATAAATCTAATATTTACAGTTGGTTCATTTGTAACAAGGAAATTATTTTCTAGTTTAAAATCAATATCATTTTCTACCGAAAGTAATTTTATAAAGATTGGAATTGTTGGTAATATAAATCTGTTTGTATATTGAAACACAGGAGTGCCAGATGCATCTAAATTTAATGATTGACGGAATATGGCAAAGTTCCAGTTGTGCATCCTTAGAACCTCTAAAAGAACCGTATCATAGCTTGCTTTGCATAGAGTGGCTTCTGGTGAAGTATCTGTATCAATGTTTATTAAAGCCTTAGCTCCTAATTTTCTTAATGCTTTATTACAAATAGAAGTTTTTGATACAGACATAATAAAAAAATTGAGGGGGATTTCTCCCCCTGCTTTGTTATAGGGTATATTTTACAATACCTGTTACAGTACCTGATGCAGTTCCAACTGTATTACCAGTCAAAACTATATCAACTAATTTGTGAGGGTCTTCTGTTAGTCCAGCTAACTCCCAAACCTCTTTACCAATATTAGCAATATCAATAGAACCTAATCCATCAATAGAGCCTGCCGAAGCTAAAGAAGTTGTACCAAGTAATGCATTAGCATCAATAGCTACACCCTCATCAATATCATAGAAGCCTAAGAAAAAATCTGTACCTCCTGTGATAGCATCGTTTTTAATGGTAATGTCTGTTAATACAGCATTAGACGGGATTCTGGCGATTCGATAAGTTGAAGTGTCATCGTCAGTTGCGTTAATTTCTAGGGTATCAATAGAAGTTCTAATAATACCTTTTGAAGTTTTAGCATTTGGCATAATCAAAGTATCTTGATCTAAGCCATCAAGGTTTATTGTTCCTTTTTTGTTTACAATAGCCATAATTTTATTTTATTTAAAGTTAATATTAAGATTCTGTGCAAGGAATACGAACGATTTTTTCGTCCTCTACTCTAGTCGCTCCAATGTCTAATTTGATATACATTGTTTTAGTGAATGATCTCTCGACATTTTCACCAACTTTCATTGTAATATCATTTGCCATTGCGAAGCCTAAAGCGTTTTCAGTATAAAGTAAAACATCTCTATCTCCATTTGAGTCAAGAAGTAATCTTTCTGATAAGATGAAGTTAATATTGTTCCATACACCGATAATGCCTTTATCTAGTACCGCACCCGTTGTAAAGTCCCTATTGATAATTTTATTATCATCTTCTAACTGTCTATGTTGTTTAGCTGTTAAAACACAATATAGCTTCTCATCTGGATCAACATCAGCCGATCTAATGATCTCACGACCATTAAGGATTCTATCAGCAGTTAAGCCAGAAGCAGGAGTTGGGACGACTTGAGAGCTAGGGAAGTTAACTGCAACATTACCATCTTTACCTTCAAATGCTTTACCAGTTGCGGCAGCGATAATTACATCATCTTTCTTCCTTTTGGCAGCATTTAATAATGCTTTCATATAATCACTTTCTAAACCAGAAATGGTCGATCTAGCGGTATCGAAATCATCAATAAATAAAGAGCCGTGAAAAGGTGCTGGTGTCATCTTTCTTCTTGAATGAATAGGATCTAAATAAGGAGTTTCTGGATTTCTACCAATCTTTTCTTCTAAGTTTAAAGAACCTAGTTTATGAAAAAAGAATTCTTCTGCTTTCACAGATTCTTTTCTTCTTACTGTTCCGTCTAAACGGACATTGTTTTGTTGTACAGCCTGGATAATATCGTCCTTAAACTGTTTTACATGAATTTGATTTTGAGTATTTGACATTGTTTGAGTCTTTGAAATTAATTAAATAACATTTAAATTGCGATTATTCGCATCTCAAATTGCTACCCATCAATTTTCAAAGACTCAAGAGCTACCTCTTACTTATATGGACAATCATCTTAAAAAGAAGAAAAGCTAGAAACTATCCCTAATGATTCTGCTGACTGATCTGCATAAGCAATAGGATATAATTTTGCAAGCTCTCTTTCTTTTGTATTAGGGTCTAAATCTTTAGACATTCTAATTTCATTTATTTTAGTTAAAGCATTTTCTTTTGTCAAGGTTGTTTTTTGACTTCCTATACTTCCTTGTGTTGGTTCTGCAATCTGCTTTCCCACATTGTGCATAATTTTAGCAACTGCAAACTGCCCCTCTGGTGGAAGATTGGCAAAAGCCTCTTGATCGCTCTCTGATGCGAATCTTTGAAAAGTGTTTTCTGCTTCTTTTAGATTATGGTCATAAGCTGATCCCCATTCCTTTTTTAAACCCTCTTGCATTTCAGTAATTTTAGCATCTGATTCTGCTTGCATATTATTTAATAACTCGCTTTCTTTACCTGTAAAGGTTTCTACTAGCTGTTTAAATGCTTCTGGTTTTACTCCTAATTCAATCGCTTTCTCTTTTATAGGATTTAATAAATCATCATTAGCTTTGTAATTCTCTGGTAATTCATAAGAATAATCTTCTGGTGAAAAAGTCTCTGGCTCTTTAGGTGATCCTAGTTTCTTTTCTAGGTTTATATAGCTTTTTGCTAGTCCATTTATATCTTTAAAGTTAGATAATGATTTTGAATTTTTTATTTCTTCATCTGTTATCTGGTCAATAAAACTTGTTTCATTAACTGTTTCATTGTTTGTTTCAACTGGTGCAGTCTCTACGCTTTCTGTATTTTCTATTTGGTCGGTCATAGTAAATTAATTGTTTGTTATTTCCTCTCTAACTCTAGAAAGGATATAATTATATAATTCCCTTGCTCCATCACGAAGTAAGGAATCGGTAGTGGTATCTTCTGCCCTTTGAGAAAAGGGGGTTGTTTCTAGTATTACTCTTTGTAAGTTTTCTAAAACAATCTTTCCGTTTTCTGTTTCAAATGCTTGTTGGAATATTTTATTTAGCTGTTCTTCGGTCATATTAATTGCGATTGTTTTGCTTTACTAGCAGTATCCACCGCTTGAGCCTCTTGTTCTAATTGCTGTTGCTCTTGGGATTGTTCCTGTCGTTGCTCTCTTTCCCTTTTTACTAAAACAGGATTTTTAATTATATCTGGATCAATTCCTAAAATATCTGCTGACTTACTAACTACCTTGTCAAAATCAATATTATCTAATATCTCTGGGTTTACTTGTGCAAGATTCATAACTCCTGCTAGTAGTTTTTCAATAGATGCTGATTCGTTTAATTTTTGCGATTGAGTAATTGGATTTTGATAATTAATTTTTAGTTCTGGATTTTCTAATAACACTGATGGTATTTCTTTATCAAATAAAGTATTATCCTTGATTATGAATTGACCATCTGCATTTTGCATATAGATTTTATTAAATAGAATATCAAAAGTTCTAGTTAATATCTGCTCTGTGTAATCTACAATACCAAAAATAAAGTCGCCCATTATTCTAAATGTTTCTGCTCTTAGTTCTAAGATTTGCGTTGCTGTTGCTCTTGGATCGTCAAAGATTTTTAACTTATCTAAGAAAAATATTTCTCTTATGTTTTGTTCCTTTCTTTGGATTAAGTCTTGAGTTAGTGGAATATTACCAATGGTTAAGATTTGTTCAATAGGCGTTCTTCCTGCTGGCAGTGCCTTCGCATCTGGTCTATTTAATGCACCAGGTTTCAAGTTGATTCTTTTAGAATATGTAGCATTTACATTTAAAGGAGGGTTTAATGTTTTTTCTGTTGCTTCGTTTAATTGTCTTGACATCTGGTTTATCTGCCTACCATCTGCCAATGCTATCATACCCCTTGAAGTTCCGTAAATCTCTCCTGTTGCTTTCTCGCTTCTTCCGATAGCTACTGGCATAGAATTCCACCCTAATTCTTCAATTATAAGTTGGTGTTTTTCATCTATCCAAAAACCTGCTATTTTTTTATTTAACTTATCTATTTTGTTTTTATCTCTTTCTTCTCTTGGTAAGATGTGTAATTGTACTGGAAATTCTGTAAAGGGGTCTTTATCAAAAGCCTTTTTTACCTTTTCGTGTACATTCTCCTCTCCCCATTTCTGGATCATCTGCTTTGCAGTCATTTTATCTTTAATAACTACATAATCAACATCACCTTCATCATTTTCAGCAATTAAGAAATTTTTAATATTTAAAGTATGATATTTAATAGGTGATTTCTTACCCTCTTCAATTAATGTTGCTATTGTTCCGAATACTATATCATCTGCCACCGCTTCACTTAAAGCTCTTTCAAAACCTGTTTTGGGGTCAAACATAGTTTTCAGAATCATATCAGTAAATTCACTTATCCAGTCTTTTACTTCTTGATCTTCGTTTATATCTTCTGATTTAGCTGTTATTGATATAGGTTTGATTGATCTATTGAAGAATACACCAATAATAATTGATTTTAATTGATGGACAAAGTTAATTGGTGCGGATTCAAAAAGTCTTGTTATATTTTCTTTATCGCCTTTTGACCTATCAATAGTTATGTTAGCTTTTGTTGGTCTGAATATATCAGCCACATCTTGCCATTCCTCTTCAAAGTTTGATCTTTCGGCTGATAGTGAATTGGCTTTCCTAATTAATTCTTTTGCATTAGTCATTAGCCTCCTAAAGTTTTTCTAAATATGTTTTGCTCTAAAGGTTGTCCTGCAAAGATAGTTCTACGCCTTGCTCTTGCTTTTTGCTTTCTTACTGATTCTTGAGCTACCTCTGTCTTCTCTTCTTGTTCTTGGAGTTTTTGTGCTACTTCTGCTTCTTGCTCTAATCTAATTGCTGTTGCGTTTGCTCTTTCTCTTGCTTGCTTTTTCTTTCTTTTTGCTATCATGCCTACCGAGGTTAAATTGGCTACCTGCCTAATTACATTACTACCGCCCATAATTAAAATATTAAGTTAAATAAATATCATTATAGTAAAACTTGTTTTATTGTCAAGTAATAGCATAATCTGATTGACTTTTATTTTGTAAGAAATTCTTCTCATCTATTCCTACTGCTAAATATCTAAAAGCATCAGCCCCATTACTTGACCAATCATGAAGAGGTTTGTCTTTAAAGCAGTTTCTTATTTCGTCAAATTGCTTTTTATAGTTTTGTAATGCTAGTAATCCTTTCTTACACTTAGTCTCGTCAAATATACATTTATGAAATATCGCCCTTACAGCGTTAATTCCGTCTGCAACAGGAATATTCGGCACTACATCAAATGCTATACCTAAATCCCATGCTATATCATACCTAGAGCGACCACTTGTAAACTCTCTAACTCTTATATCGTGTGGGGCATTGTGATTTCCGTAAATATATGGTTTCTCTTTTAATTCTTTAATATAACTATCTAAACCCCTGCCGCTATCTTCCAAATAATCTATTATTCTGACTTCGTTTCCTATTTGTTGAGTAAACCATATAGCCGTTGTATCATTTACCCCTAAATCCCAGAAGGTATCGACTGTCAAGCTTGATTCGTAAGGTAGGTTTGTAATTCTTCCCTCTTCTTTTGCTTTGTTTATTTGTGATGAATAATAAGCACCCTCTATGGCACTATTAAAGCTACAGTAATATTCTTGATTAAATAAATCTAGCGTCTTTCCTCTTTGTATAAACTCTTGCTTGATCTGTTCTATTTGCTCATTTGTAAATACTTGTTCTTTAGTATCGTCAACAGTCAATACTTGAGAGAACCATTTTTTATTATTCTTAGCCATCTCAAACAACTCGTAAGAATGATTATGTCCTTTTGGTGTGAAATTAAACAAAGCCCAACCATCAGTTGCCATAAGCATTGGTTGTATTACCTCCCAAGCACTAGGTCTTTGTTCTGCATACTCTGAAAATACAGCTCCTTTAATACCAGCACCCCTTAAAGCATCTACATTATCCGACCCTACTATTTGATAGACTGAACCGTTGTGAAATTCAATCTTCATTTCTTGATTGTTCTGGCGTTTGATTAGTTCTTTTGGTATATAGTCAAGATATTTCCGTCCCTCAATATCTGACTCACTCCATATTGCTTTCTTGCCTTGATTGTATGTAGGGAAAATATGCCAGTATGTTCCAGGTGTTCCAGCTAAAGCATAAAGGATTATAAGATTAAGCCCAAACAAGTCTTTCCCTGCTCTTCTATGCCATACATAGATTGCTCTTTTGTATCCTTCTATGGTTACTGCATCCCATAAAGGCGTTTGATAGTCCCTTACTTGGTAATTATAGGGAAGTGTTATGTTCATTTTTAATTATTCAAGATATAATAAATCCCCTGCCTGCTATAACCTAACTTTTTAGATATATCTTTGATGGTCATAGTCTTTTTTAGATCTAGGATTTGCTTTTTAAGTTCGCTTGTATCTTTCTTTGGTCTGCCTGTTGTCTTGTTAGATCTGGCTTGACCTTCTTTTATTCTCTCTCCTCTCTCCTCTCTACTTAACATAATAGCCTAAATTTTTGATTTTGATAAATAATTTTCTAGCATCTCTTATTCCTCTTTTGTGACTGTGACAAAGGGTCTTGATCTTATATTTTCTAAAATCTTTTCAATCTCTGATTTTCCTCTAAAAGAATAAATACCAGTAATTACAAAGCCTGCAAAGGCAATAGACAAAATAATAAGTGAAATTATGTCAGATTTATCAAATATGCTTTTTTCAAAAAGTTTTGCGATTGTAGTTATTTCAGCTATGATATAACCTAAACAACCAAAGGCAACCATTTTTGATATAGGAGCATTTACTTTTATCTTTTCCCTGTTTTCTTTTTGTATTGTATTCAAAGTCTTAGTCTCTGGATTGTTAACCATTATAAACTTACTTTTTATTTTGTATTTCATTTCTGGTTCTATGTATTTTTTCATGGTTTATTTATTATCTAATTGATAAAACTTACCTCTCAACTCCTCCCATTTCTTCAACCTTCTATTCCATAACTTGCCCCAGAATGTTTTTTTACCTTTTTTTAATAGTATTTTTTTTATGTG
>Ga0208150_1000146_pt1 | contig 28405 bp, 39 predicted proteins | sample DEB08_DNA_8_FD_184534 | JGI IMG/M metagenome (GOLD analysis project Ga0208150, IMG submission 184534) | Aqueous microbial communities from the Delaware River and Bay under freshwater to marine salinity gradient to study organic matter... | ecosystem: Environmental > Aquatic > Marine > Coastal ...
TGGGACCTGGTGGTGAGCCTACTTTTCAACCCCTGGTACCTTGGAAACCAAGCACTTAGGACATTTCAAATGGCACACAAACGAACAAAAAACAAGCAAAAAACGAGCGAAAAACAAGCACAAAAGGACCCAATTTCGGCCCTCGATTCGTTCATTTCTGGCAAAGAACAGGCTGAGATAGAAGTAGTTGCGTCCAAAAAGGTCAGTCGTGCCAGGACCGTGACCGGGATTCGCCCTGCAACCAAGTTAAGCAGGGACGAAAAGGCATATTTCACTGCAGTTGTGGACTTCCTAAACGAGGCCGGTTTGCTTGAGGTTGTGGACTCGCTTTTGCTGACTTTGCTGGCGAAAAATTACTCGGTCTGGAAGATGATGCAGGACCAGCTCAACAACGTCTCCGACTACTTCGTGACCCACTCAAATGGGACCACTTCTCCGAGCCATTTCTACAACGTTTCGATGGCTGCAGAAAACCAGATTTTGAAGCTGAGCACAAAGCTCGGTTTGTCCCCTCAGGACAGGAGCAAAATGCTGGGTGCGCTTGCGTCTGCGGAGGTGGCGAAAAGCAAGACCTCTGAAAGTGACAACCTGAACAACCTCCTCAATGACTAAACCTCCAAAAAACCTCTGGGCTCAATACGCTCGCGACATCGCGACCGGACAAGAACCGGCTGGGGAATACATCCGGAAGGCAATTGAACGCTTTCTGGAGCTCCTAAACGACCCAGGAGAGTGGAAATTTGATGCTGCGGCCGGTGAGAAGTACATTCAGTTCATCCAGGAGTACCTCGTGCACACACGAGGGCAGTGGGCCGGAAAGCCGTTCATCCTGAGTCCCTGGCAGCAGTTTCTCGTGGTGAACATTTTCGGCTGGTTTCACGCCGAAAAGGGTTACCGCAAACACAGGACTGCGTTGCTCTTTGTGGCTCGCAAATCCGGCAAGACCCAACTGGCTGCGGCAATCGCAATTGCGATGATGGTTTTGGACAAGGAATCTGCAGGTGAATACGTCTTCAGTGCGACCAAAAAAGACCAGGCAAAAATCGCATTCGATGAGGTCAGCAGAATGCTTCAGCGGGCACCGAAAGAAGTCAAGCGCAGGTTCCGAGTAAACAGGCACGATGTGGTTGCCCCGTACGATGGCACATGCAAGGCCCTTTCGAGTGATGCAAACACACTCGACGGGCTTAGCCTTCAGCTTGGTGTTTTGGATGAGTACCACGCACAGAAAACCTCTGACCTGTGGAACGTTCTGAAGTCATCCATGGGCTCCAGGAAAAACCCGCTCATGCTTGCAATATCCACGGCCGGATTCATCAAGGACGGGCCGTGCGCGGAGGCGATGAAAACCGCCAAGGAAGTTCTGGACGGGGTGAAGACTGATGAACGCACCTTTTCATTGATATTTCAAATTGATGAAGAGGACGACTGGAAAGACGAATCTGTTTGGGTTAAGTCGAACCCAGGAATTGGTGATTCAATCACGCTCGAGTATCTCCGTTCTCAGGCTCGCCAGGCCATGAACATCGGAGGCCGTGCCATTGTCGAATTTCAGACCAAACATTGCAACCTTTTCACGGGCTCTGTGGAAGTCTGGATTCAGCCTGAAATTGTCGAGGCACAGCGAGAAGAGTGGACGCCCCCTGCGGGCCATCCAGTGTACGCCGGTTTGGACCTCGCTTCTGTCTCGGACATCTCTTCCCTAGCTCTGATTTTTCCACGCGATGATGGCAGTCTTTTCCTTCAGACATTTCACTGGCTTCCTGAGCGTGCCGTGGAGCGCAAACTCGACCGAGATGAATCATCCATCTACGGTCGAATGGCGGAGCAGTTCGACAACGTTTTTGTGACCCCCGGAAACGTGACCGACTACAGTGCCATCCGTCAGTTCATTTCTGGAATGTTTCTGGACGATTCTGGAGCCTTCAAGAACGATGAGAATGGCATTGCGAGCAAATACGATTTGAGAGCGATGGCGTACGACCGCTTCAACTCCTCGCAGCTCATCATTGACCTGGTGAATGACGGAATCGAGTGCGACCCGTTTGGACAAGGTTTCGTGTCCATGAGCGCTCCCAGTAAGGAGTTCGAAAGGCTTATGCTTGATGGTGACCTTTGGCACGATGAAAACGACGTTTTCAAGTGGATGCTCAGCAACGTTGCGCTGCAGTTTGACCCAGCCGGAAACGTCAAGCCTTCCAAGGACAAAAGTGGTGACAAAATCGATGGAATTGTGGCAACCGTGATGGCCATCGGAATGCGAATGATTGATGAGGCTTCGCAGGACAAAGACGACTATGAAATTCCAGAAGACTGGAGGCCTCGTTTTATCTAGTTGGCGCCGCCCGAAAGTTCAATCGTTGTTCCTTCTGATATTTGATTCATGGAAGCAAAAATTAGAGAGGGATTGAAGCGACTTTTGCGCCTGGGAAAAGAGGTGGAAAGAGCTGAGGACGAAAGCCACTACATTCACCTCCCTACAGGTACCAAATTGCAACGCTGTACCCAGTGGATTTCTGGCGGGGTTCCGCTGGTGATTCCGGACGTGTGGAAAGGCTGCCTGCCGATAGGCAGCATGGTCGACCAATGTGTGCGAGATTTCTTTGTTGAAGGGCTCGAGGAAATGTCTGCCTTCATGTACTGCAATCACATGCAGTTCAGGGCATATGAGCAGCTCGTTGCTGACCTCAAAAAATTCAAGGAGGAATACGGTGGCGATTGGCACGTTTTTGCTGACCGAGTTTTTCTGTTTTCGTTGTCATTAGGCGTGGGCGGTGAGGTTGACCTTTTGCTGGTCAACAAGGAGACCGGTGCCATTTGGATTGTTGACATGAAAACAAGCCGCGGAGGGACGAAATCCTTCACCAAACGCTACAAGAAAAACGAGCCCACAAAACTCGAGAAGTATTCCTTGCAGCTCAACACCTACCGCTACATGGCGGAGGAGATGAGCGGACTCCAGGTGCATCGCTTGTCAATCCTACCAATCAAGGTCTTTTACCCGCCCAACGGCAGCACCACCGATGAGGCATATTTCGAACCTCAAATTGATATTGAATTCTGCGACCCAATTGCAGCAAGGGACGCGCTAATTGAAGCACAATGAGTAAACCAGAACCGTACCACCGCAGAGTCCGAACGGGCTCAGGGTTTTTTACTCTCGAGCAATGCCGAGAGCTTTTCGCTTGGTCCTTGGAGCAGTTTGTTCCTGAGATTGAGCAACGAGAAATTGCAATGCAAACCAGCAGTATTTGCGGCCGCCAACTTGGCCTGAAAATGCACACCGCAAACGTGATGAATTTGGTGCGTTTTTGGCTCATCAAAAACACGGACACGCCGACCGTGATTGTGGCAGAAGCGAGCGCGGTCCATCACTCAACTGTGACCAGGAATGTGCAGCGCTTCGAGGACTACCTTTTGCAGGACAATTCCTTTCAAAAAATCCTGAACGAGATTGATGAAATGGCTATGCGGTTTGACCGCAAGCATTTTGTGCCCAAAACTGAGCACCGCCCTGCAGCTGAAATCAAATGAGCAACTGATATTTGACCATGGCAATTCCAAAGATTTTACGCGTCCAAATCAACGTGGATGCGATTGACAAAAAGCACCTGTACAAAGGCAAGAAAGGGACGTATCTGAATGTGGCCCTTGTGAACACTCCTGACAGCCAATACGGCCAGGACTATATGGTAACCCAGGACCTCCCCAAAGAAGCACGCGACGCTGGCGAACGGGGTCCAATCCTGGGCAACGCTTCGGCGTTGTATTTGGAGGATGGAATCCCTGCCAAAAAAGAGGAAGGTGCCATGACTTCAGCGGCTCCCGTTGCTGACGACAAATCTGACGATTTGCCGTTCTGAGCCGTCTGTGTGTTTGAACCGGAAAGGGGTGACCAACGGCGCCCCTTTCTTTTCGCAAAATCCGTACAAATGAACATCAATGAAAAATCCCCTGCATTCGCTTCTAATCAAGCCCGAGGAGCTGCGCGCAAAAGCGAATGAAATCCGCCGGTCAGGAACACGTCGTGGAGAGTATTCCGGCTTCGAATCACTGGACAAAATTTTCACAGCGAAAAAAGGCTTCCCGCTCTTCATCGCGGGAGCGCCTCACAGTGGAAAATCGCAGGTCGTGAAACAGCTCGCAATCAACTGGGCAACGGAGCTCGGTTGGAAGGGCATTCTGTACATGGGTGAAGAGGGTTCCGCGGTGGACTTGTTGCTTGACCTGGTTGAAGTGAAAACCGGAAAATCCGCTCGGCTGAATGATGCTGACGCGGACGATTCAAAAACGCCAATTTCATCGGACGAATTCGAGTACACAATCCACTGGCTTGACGAGCATTTCACAATCATCGACCCGGAGAAAGCCGTGGACGTTGCGTCCTGGACGTACGACACCTTCAACGAGCTCCTCAAGGAGGCCGGAGATTTCGACTTTTCCGTCTTGGACCCGTTCAATGATTTGGACCGCGATATGGAGCTCCGTGATGACCTCTGGTTGACCAAGGTTCTGAAGGACGTTCGGATTGCTGCACGGCGCTCAAATCGGGTCGACGTGATTGTGAACCACATCGCGAAGACGCAGCACGACGGGAAGACCTCAAATGGCATGCCCGTGAGCAAGCCCGCGAGACCTAACGAATGGGCTGGCGGTCAGACCTGGTACAGGCGAGCTTTCACCATGCTTTTGGTGTATCGTCCACCCGAGCACGAGTTGATTGATTTTTGCCCGTTCGATGAGGCTGGCGAGGGCTATCAAGTCGGACCCGGTGAAATGTGGATTCAAAACCAGAAAGCGAAGCCAAAAGGCTCGGGCAAACTCGGGTGGGCGCGGCTGTACTACGACACCTCCAGAAACCAGGTTTTCGAGCTTGACGAAACCGGCCCAAATGGACGATGGACGTTGGGTCCTGAACAGAAGGTCAACCGCTACTATTCGGGCCAATTGAAGGCGTACAGGGAGAGCCAGGGCGGTCAGGGTAACACCCAGGCCACCCAGGAAGACCAGGACAACCCAAACAAGCTACTGTTTTGAGCAGCATCAAGGAACTGAATTACCTAGCTGCGAAAATTGAATTCCAAGGAATGATGGAGGCCCTCATGGCGCAGCTCGACGACAACTCCGAACGCATGTCGGAAAAGCAAGTTGAAAGCTGGCAGAAAATCGCACACCTCGGTTTGTTGTTTGTCGACCAGTGTGAAGACAACTTTCTGGAGATTTCGAAGCTCAACATTCAAGCCCGCAGGTACTGCAAGGAGCTTGCTGAGCAGCGTGCAAAAATCCAGGAGCTCAGAACGGAAATCGCACGGGTCAGAAGGATGAACGTGGAGCTGAATGAGGCTCTTGCAAAAGGCATCCGAGTATGACACCGCCCACAATCAAAACCGGTTCAATTGGTGACCTTCACGGTATGGACAAAAAGCAGAAGATTTTTGAGCGAATGCGCGACACAGTTGAGAGCGTGCACGAGCACATTGAAATGGAGTTTTCTGGTGAGGCATTTGCCGTGTGGATTTTCGGAACCTCGAACAAGGTGACGACGATGGTAACGAAGCCGGAGAAGCTTGCTTTTGCACAGGACACCGTGACCGCCGCGGTGAGTTCAAATCCGGTCATCAAGGAGCTGTTCACCCAGGGTCTTGCTGGAGAGAAAAATACCTACTACGACAACGATGAACTCGTTTTCGAAAAGCAGCCGACCAGGCGTGAAATCCTGGCAGCTCTGAACCTTGAGGCGAAGCTCATGTTCAAGGTCATTGAGCAAGCCCTAAACACGAAGCGCGTGGCTCCTGATGCACACGGCAATGTTCCGATGAATGTGCTGACGGACTACGTGCTTCCGAAATTTCAAAACCAGACTGGTTTCCTCTTGTCTGATTCCATCTCGTTGATGGCCGACGTGCTCGACCTGTGCGGGGCGGAAACGTATGAGGGGGATGATGATTCAAACGCAGAAATCAATTTCACAAATTCAGTTTTCAAATGGCGAAAAAATTAAGCCCTTCCGAAGCTGCGCGAATGCGCAAGCTGTACGAGGAAAACGGACTCACTCCTGATGACGTTTTCCAGCACCAACACTACACCATCATCACCCGTCAGGGAATCGAAAAGATTCAGGCGAAGCACAACATTCGGGTGAGGTTCGAGGTTGAGCACCACGACCCGTCGACGAACACGATTTGCCTTCGCGGGTACGCGTGGCGCGCGGACAAGCCTGACGACCGAATTCAAACCTTTGGTGAGGTCAATCCGAAAAACAACCGGAACGCCTATCCCTGGGCGATGGCCGAGAAGCGTACCCTGAGCCGCCTGGTCCTGAAGGCGGCGGGTCTGTACGCTGAAGGGGTTTTCGGAGAAGACGAAGCTGAGGATTTCGCCAAATCGAATCCCAGGAAGCGCGCGGCCGCAGGTTAAGTTTCATTCATTTCAGTTGGTTTTGGGCCGCGTAGACGACCGGGGGAACGCCCTCGGTCGTTTTTTTTTCAATTTTTTTTTCCAGTCGTACCAAGGCTTTCGGGACGAAATGAGAATTTTTTTTCGCCTCCCCGTTTTTTGAATGAACATATCGCCCTATCTTAGCACTGTTCAATCACTCAAACACACAGAACAAATGAAATTTCCAGCTGCAATCTCCGAAAGCAAGAAGACGCGCCTCGAACTCGAACAAGCACACTACGATGTGCACGGTACAATCGAGGGAATGACTGACTACGAATTCCGCGCAATCCCACTCAAAGCCGACTCTGAAGACGAGCGTTTCGAAAACACTCTCACGGCTGCAACCCTCTTCGACCTGGCTGACCGCATCGGATGCAGCGAGCAAGGTCTCCGCGAAAAGCTTCGCGCCGCATACAAGTCCAACTACCCTTGCGACCTCCTCACCACTCGCTACAAGGGTTTCGTGATTAGCTGCAACGTCGAAGCTTAAAAAAACTTCACCGGGACCGCCGGTCAAGGCGATTCCTGGTGTATATTTGAACATCAAACACACACAATGTCATGAAGCCATTTTTCTTCTTCATCACGCGTCACAACACCATCGTCGACGCAGCTCGATACGGAAACCTCTCCGCCCTGGGTTCAGCCCTCGGAACGAGCCACACCACCGCCGGAACGTACACCGAAAAACTCCGTTCCAAGTGGTTCGGAATTGAACGCGCCACGAAAGGCCAGAATGTCCTGAGCAGCTTCCGAGTTGTTCCGCTCGGAAAGCACAACGTTGGTCTCATCGTCATGGTCAACGACAACGCCGACCGTGACGACGCACGAGCCCTCTTGTCAAGCAACGGTTTCAAATTGAACAGCTGGTCATGAAGTTCGCGAAGTACAGAAAGAACCTCGAGAAAAAAGGGAACGGCATTTACAGCTACGGAACCCGCGTCGCAATCATTGAGGGAACTACACTCAAGCAGCTTGGGTGGTGGTCGACGACAACGCAAAAGCATATCAACTATGCAGCACAGGAGTGCGGCCTAAAGCTCGACAGAAATGGTCATTGAAATCCACACACCGTGGCACGGAAAATTGTGCCACCTCAGTTCATGGAAAGCGTTCCGCGGTTTCATGATTAAATGGGAGATGGACCGAGGTGAATTCATCCAGGCTTCTTGGGTCTACTGCAACGGTCGTCCAATGAGGTCGTGGGAGGCCATACGGATTGAAATGAAGCGCCATGGTTGAGCTCAGACGGATTGCCCTAACCCTCAAGCTGATTCAGCACACGGAGGCGACCACGATGGTCAGATGGATTCCCGAAGCGTACGGGTACTTCATGGCCGGAATGTTGACTGAAGCGGAGAGCAAGCTTCACCAGTTCGCGGGGTGCGGTACAATTCACCCGGTGAACCGGTCGAGGGCCTTCAGTGCGGCAAGCAAAATTGCCGCGCTTCAATGTCTAGACCGAGACGAATTTGAAAACCTAATTGAACAGTTCAGAAATGAAGAGAACGAAAATCAACCTTGACGGTTTCCGAGATGCGAAACCCCATGCCACCAAGGCGGAAAAATTTGGCCGAGAGCACGACCCAAAAAGTGGCGTCTCTGGCGAGTGGTTCATCGGAGCTCGCGTCGTGTGCGTGAGGCGAGATGACGAAGAGAAAACCCTGGTCCAAATCGGAACAACCAAATCCAGCGCGAAATGGATTGCGATGCAGACCGACCGACCGTGTTCGAGCCAGAAACTCCGCAGGGCTCTTAAGAACGGCCACCGTTGCAACGGATTTGTTGTGGAGTACAAAACCAAGCCCTAATGGATTTCGTCTCAAATATGGAGCCCAAAACGCTCCCAATCGTCCGAGAAGCTTTTGACGGCTTCGCCCGTTTCATCCGCATGCGCGAATCAATCCGAGTCCTGAAGGACAAGGGTGCCCCGCAGCCCTGGACCTACGACGAGATTCTGAAGGGGTATCACTTCACGAACATCCGGAGGGAAGACGACCGTGTTTCTCGGTTCCTGTTCGACGAGTGGTACCCACACGTGGTGAACCCGCGGAACGCGCGTCATGCGTGGGTCAAAATCATGGTCGCAAGGTTCGTCAATAACCCCACCTCCCTGAGAGAGATTGCCGACCTGATGAAGGACGAAAAATACCACGAGGCTTGGCTCGAACTTGAGGAGCGTGGCGAGGCCGGGAAAAAGGTTTTCCGGTCGGCCTACTTGCAGCCCGAAATCAAGGGTGTCCCTCGTCTGAAAAAAATCTTCGGAATATTCCTCCCGCAGCTTCTTGAAACCGATATCCGAACGGAGTCGATACAGGACTGCATGGAGGACCTGTGCCGAATCAAATACTTCGGTGAATTCATTGCCGGTCAGATGGCCCTTGACGCGCTCCACGTCGTCCCCGGTGAGTGGGCAGATGATTTCACTTTCGCCCCCATTGGGCCAGGCAGCACGAGGGGTCTGAATCGCCTCCGCGGTTTGCCCCTGACCAGGAAGCTGAAACGTGACCAGTACGAGCGTGAAATTGCTGAGCTGCACACATGCCCCGGCATGAACGAATGGAGGGCGTATGATTTGGAGCACGCCCTGTGCGAGTGGGACAAGTACGAACGAATTCGATTGAAGCAAGGTTCGTACAACCGGAAACGTTGACACCGCCCCATGATTTTTGAATGAACATCTCTGAACATTGAGACATGGAAACACCACAGAAAATGGTTGCCCAGGTTCTAGCAAAGGGCAACATCAACCAGACATCTCTCGCCAAGCTTCTTGGCGTGACCCAGGGAGCCGTGAACCACTGGCTCACCGGAGCAAACAATCCCTCCCGGACCAATATGGAGGCCCTTAAACGGCTCCTGAGGATTTTTGAGGTGAAGGACAAGGCAATTCAATCCGGAGTCTTTAATGGCGCCTCTAAACGCCCCGCAGGCGATTCCATTGCCATCCAGGCTCATCGAATCGTGAATGAGCGCGCCGAGGAGAAGGAACGCCAGTACGGGGATTTCCACACGACCATGCGACGTGCGAACGACATCCTCAATGCCATCATGAATACCAAGCTGCCCGAGCAGACCATGTACTTCGCGATGGTGGCTATGAAATTGGCTCGCGAGGGACACGCCCACAAGTCCGACAATTTGCTTGACGCCATGGCCTATATGCAGGCCCTCGAAAATCTTGAAAATGTGGTTGTCAGCGAATAACCCACCGGAGGCCTTCCGCCAGGCTTATCGCCTGGTCACCGACAACGGTGAACCGAACGAGGACACCCTGCGATTCACGGGCGTCGTCATTGAGGTCAGAAACCCGCTCGATTTCGAGGCGGGTCTCTGGCCCATTTGGCGCAAGTGGTCACAGCGGTATGTGGACCTCGAATGGAAGTGGTACGAGGCTGCAACACGTGACCCTGAGATGGTCGAGAAGGTCGCTTCAATCTGGACCAAAATGAAGGACCAGTTTGGCGAGGTGAATAGCAACTACGGGTGGCAGATGAAACGGGAAAACCAGTGGGCCACATGTGTCCGCGAAATCGTTGAATCCATGCTGACCGGAAAGGGCACGAGAAAACACGTCCTTTCAATCTACGACGGCAAAGAGCGGTGGCGCTACACGAAGGACACACCGTGCACGATTTCCTTCACCTTCGTTTTGAAGCGTGAGGGCAAGACGAAATTCAGGCTTGACCTGCACACGCACATGAGGTCAAACGACGTTTGGTACGGCCTCTGCAACGACCTCCCGGCCTTTGCCCTGTTTCAGTCCAAAATGGTGACCGACGTTCAGACCAAACTGCATGACATATGCAAGGGCGCTCCAACACCATACCGTGTCCGCATGGGCCGCCTGGTTCACTTTGTGGACGACCTCCATTTGTACAACGATTTCCTAGACAGAGACGAATGAAAAATTTTGAGACTCTCCTGAAGATTCAGGACACAATTCAACGAGACCATCAGGGTATGGATTCACAATCCATGACGATGGCAGAACGAGCTGACGAAATGATGCGCCAGCAGCAGTACCTACTTGACGAAATCACGGAGCTCATGACCGCACTCGGTGGACCGTTCGGAAAGGCTTCCTGGAAAAAGTGGAAGGCTGACCACGAAACAGTCAAAGACCTGTACGTTGAGGACCTCGATTCTGACGAGTGGAAAGAGGTGGTTTTTGAGTCTGCCGACGTGCTCATTTTCGTGCTCAACATTTTGGCCCTTGCTGGCGTTACTGGCGAGGAAGTTTTGCAAGCTGTGGAGGACAAGCAAAACGAGAACATTGAACGCTGGAAAAGTGGATATTGATGGTCGCCAAAAAACGAGCAGCTCTGTGCAGCCCTCCGCATCATTTTGTCGTTCTCTACAAGGGCAAAAAGGTGTGGGGGCCGCACACCCCTTACGCATGCATGAACTGGTACCACACAAAAGACCCAAGGCCCATGCATGACCAGAGCGATTTCAGCATTGTTCAGAGGCCTCTTTTGAAGGCCTCAGTGCATTTGCCTATCAAGGATGAAACCGTGCTGACCACGGCCGCCAGAATGAGCCACGTGAACCCACTGTACGGCGAGATGGAGTACATGAACAAGTGCTTCAGGAATCCAGAGAACGACGAGCAAAAAAGCATGGCGTCCAGATTTGCCGGGGTCATGGCCGAATTACAGGTTTGCGAGTCCATGCACGGGGTCTTCACGGACAGCTACAAATCCGCCAGTCCGGACAAGGGTTGGGACATGGAAATTCACGACCTGAAAGTTGACGTGAAAACGTCGTTCTGGTACAAGGACTCGTGGACCATCAAGAAGGAAAAATACGAGAGTGACATTTTGCTTTTCACCAATGTCCAGCTGGCTCCATTTCGCCAGGTTACGCTGCGCGGTTTTCTTGAGCCTCGAGAGCTGGTTTACTGTGACCGAATCAAGAACATGTGGCGTGTGACTTCATCAAAAATTCGACCGCTCAAAGACATGACAATTTGAGTCCAACGAACGAGGCAACCTAGGAAAGCTCGCGGGCGCGTAGTTTTGCAAAGAACATGAGTATCTTCACCCGCATTTTTGGAGGCAACAAAGAGGAGCGTTCATCGAGCGTCAACCCCGCTTTGTACTTCAACGCGGGAGGTGCGAATACCCGCGCCGGTTCCAACATCACTCCGAACGAATCTCTCAAGCTTGGCACAGTCTACGCTTGCGTTTCCAAAATCGCTCAAACCGTAGCGGCTTTGGACCGTTCTGTTTTCAAGGAAAACAAGCAAGGTCGTTCGGTCGTTGAGCACCCCGTTTCGTACCTCCTTTCCAACTACGCGGACAGGCACACCTCGTCCTTTGATTTCTGGGAAAAAATCGTTTCAGATTCCTTGCTGTATGGCAAGGGATATGCGTACATCGAAAGGAGCGGAACGAGGCCCACGGCTTTGGTCTGGTTGCCTGCCCAAAACGTCGAAGAAATGGACGCCCCGCAGGGAGCGACCGTGTACCAGTTTTCGCCGGAAAAAACAGGCCGCGTTGATGCAACGAATTTCAACTTCCTAGAGCAAGAGGTTCTTGTCGTTTCGGCGTTCCGTGGGATTAGCCCGATTGAGTACCACCGGGAGTCTCTTGGACTGTCAAAGGCGGCCCTTGAATTTGGGGCCAGTTTCTTTGGTTCTGGAGGCAATTTGAGTGGTGTCTTGTCTGTCGACAAGACTCTCACAGATGAGCAGTTCATGGCGCTCCAAAACGCTTGGCAGAACAAGTACCACGGCAAGAGCGGTCAGCACGCGACCGCAATCCTTGAACACGGCATCAAATACGAAAGAATCGGAATCCCACCGGACGATGCTCAGTTCATTGAAACAAGGAAGATGCAAGCCTCAGAAATCGCACGGATTTTCAACGTCCCTGCATCACTGGTCGGGCTTGAGGCGAACGTTTCATTCAGCAACGTTGAGCAGCAAAATATCTTCTTCGCATCGTACACCATTGCGCCACTCGTGAAGCGCATTGAAAACGAGCTGAACAACAAACTTTTCACAGAGCGAGAACGCAAGAGCATGAGTGTTGAATTTGACATGAGCTCTCTCCTCCGTGCGGACGCGGAGACGCGTTCAAATTACTATTCCACCATGCTCCGCGATGGCGTCATGACCATCAACGAGGTTCGCAAGATTGAGGGACTCAATCCGACCGAAAATGGTGACACCCATTTCGTTCCACTCAACGTCATTCCGCTCGGTAAAATGGACGGCTATGGCGACAAAATTTCGACTCCGTAACCATGGCCGATTACTACTATATCTTGAAGGTTATTGACTGCCGCGGGAAAAGCGACCCAGGCAAGAACCCAGCGAGGAGAGCACGCACTAAAAACACAAAGAACTCAAGTGGCAATTGGGTGCTTCGTTTTTCAGACCTCAACAGCACTGCGGCTTCGTCAAAAGTTCGATTCCTGGGCGAGGTTCAGGACCAGCTGTCACGAGCTCCCGGAATGGTCAAATATCTTGACCTGAACGCCCTTCTTGCAGCATTGACGAATTCGGCTACAACGACAAACGATGGGGTCACCACCGTGGGGCCATGGAGCCAACGTATTGGCAAGCGGTTTTTGCGCTACGAAATTGGCGTTTCGACTAGCAGCTATGGAAACGCAGAGGTGAACTGTACTGCCCACGACCTGGAATGAGTTTTTCGGACTATCCACAGAGCGCAACAAACGCGGCAAAACGCGCGTTGAAATTCAAGGAGGAAAACGGTACTTCTTGCGGCACCCCTGTGGGGTGGCAGCGAGCAAACCAGTTGGCCTCCCGAGAAGCTCTGTCGTTGTCCACCGTGAAGCGAACTTTCAGCTTCCTTTCACGAGCCGAAGTGTACGACCAGGGACGATTCACCGATGATGACGGCAAGGAAATTTGCGGGTCAATCATGTACGCCGCATGGGGTGGAAAAGCCATGCGCGGTTGGTGCAACAAAATCATCCGAGAAGAGGAGGAGCGGAACGAGCTCAACGAGCAGGCAAAAACCTCTCTCAAAAAGAAGGTCGAGGAACACAACGAAGAGTTTGGAGACAATCCCAAAAAGCGGGCCACTCTGGCCATGCTTTCGGCGGTTTACAAAAGGGGCATCGGAGCGTACAAGGGAAACCCCTCTTCTGTGCGTCCTTCGGTCAAGTCCCCGGAGCAGTGGGCATTTGCCCGAGTGAATTCATTTTTGTACGCCCTCAGGAACGAGCGTTTCCGTGGTGGAAAACACGACACAGACCTCTTCCCCAAGGGCCACAAACTTTCAAGCAGAAGCATGGACGAAAACAAAGAAATCCGAGTGACTACCGGGCTAGAGGTCCGGTACATGAATCAAGAGGACGAAGAGAAGCGCACGCTGTCTGGTTACGCAATCAAATTCAACGACGTCACGACGATTGGCGACCAGTTCCGCGAGCAAGTCACTTCGACCGCTCTGGAAGGCGTTGACATGAGCAACACGTTTGCCTTGTTCAACCACGACTGGTCAAGCCCTCTCGGGCGTGCTGGTCGCAACATGAATCTGACCGTGGACGACACTGGTTTGCGAGTTGACATTGACCTGCCCAATACGAGCATGGCGCGTGACCTCGCAGAGCTTGTCAAAAACGACATCGTGGGTGGCATGAGCTTCGGCTTCACCATCGCCGATGATTCATGGACACGAGACGACGAAATGCCCCTCAGGACCATCAACAAAATTGACCGTCTGTACGAGGTGACGTTTACGCCCATTCCAGCCTATCCGACCACGGAAGTGGCCTTGCGCAATCTTGAGCAAGCCACAGCCGAAGACGATACCAACGACATTCTCCAGGAGCTGCATGGAGACCACACAGAGGCTCAAACCTCTCCCCCTAGCCCAGAACAAGGGCCAGGCACCCCGGAGCCAAATATGGCGCCCCAAAACGCTCCAGAGGATAAACCCCTCGCCTTCACCAAGGTTGACGCCCTCAAATTCTTGTTGGACAACCAGGAATGAAATGCGAGATTTTCGAACCTTTCAAAATCCCCTGAATCATGAATTCAATTGAATTGATGGACAAGCGGAATGCAGCGCTCGAAGAGCTTCGCGGTTTGGTTAACCTGAACGGCGAAGAGTTTACCCCCGAGCAAAGCATCGAAGCACAGGAATTGCGCGACCAAATTTCTTCCCTGGACGCGAAGATTTCTGACCAAAAAATCAAAGAGGAAGAAACCCGTTCCAACCCCACCCCTCAACCCCGAAACGAGATGAAAGACATTCAAGCTCGCTACTCTCTGGGAAAGGCGGTCAAGGAGCTCGCTACTGGTGGGCAGTTGACTGGCCTGGAAGCAGAGATGCACCAAGAGGCCCGAAACGAGGCCGCAGCCCTTGGCATCAACAACACAGGAAACCTTTCTGTGCCCTCGATGCTTTTCCGTGAAAACACCGTGAACTCTGGCACGAACCAGACGGTTACCGCGACCTCTGGTCAGATGGTTCCTGAAATTGTGAACCAGCTCCGTCCGGACTCCGTTGTGGACAAGCTCGGTGCAACCGTTTTCCAGGCTTCTGGTTCTGTTGTGATTCCCGTTCAGACAGACCACATCGACGCAGGAAACACGACTGAAGCTGCTGACGTGACCGCTTCGGATTTCGACATCGTGAACAAGACCCTCGTGCCTGAGCGTGTGTCTGCCATGAACGAGTACAGCATGCAGCTCCTCGCTCAAAACGTGAACGCCATTGATGCGTTTGTGGTTCGCGACATCAACCGCGAAATGGGCATCGGAATTGATGACAAAATCATCACGAAGCTCCAGTCCGGTTTGACCGCAGATGCAACGAGCGCAGCTGAATTCGACATGGCTGATTTGCCCGCCCTCTGCGAAGAGGATTTGTTGGCCGCAAACGCGAGCGTGGAAGGTGCGAAATTCTTGCTCCACCCATCCGTTTTGCGTCGTTTGAAGCGTCTTTCTTTGGACGCTGGTTCTGGCCGCATGGCAGCTGAAGGAAACACCATCTACGGTTACCAGGCAATCGCCACGACCACCGAGATGACCGCGACTGAAATCCTCTTCGGAGATTTCACCGATTTGGCAGTGGCATACTGGGGCGGAATCGACGTCCTCGTTGACCCATACACGCGCGGCCACGCTGGTCTCGTTCGCGTCATCGCGAATGCCCACTGTGACGCAGCCGTTCGCCGCGCCGGTTCCTTCTCTTTCCGCACTGTATTGAACAACGCTTCGAACTACTAATTCGAAGGCGATTTGAAAACCTGAAAGGCCCTGACCCGAAAGGGTTGGGGCCTTTTGTTTTAACCTCAAAACCATGAGACAAACCATCAAAGAAACCGTGACTCCGGTTGACATCGTTTCGGTCCTCACAACCGGAGTGATTGAGAGTCATCTACGCGTGACATACAGTGCCGATTCATCGTACCTTGATGGTCTCGCAAAAGCCGCCCTGGCGGCGGTCGAAAAAGAGGTGAACGAAACCTTCGGACAGGTTGCGGTTTCGGGAGACAATTCCGAGTATGTGAACGAGTTCACGGTCCCCTATGAGGCGAGCCGAATTCGAGGCGTTGTGGTGGTCAATTACTACGACGAAACGGATGCAAACATTCCCATCGATACGGTGAACGTTGTTCAATCCACTCAGGGGTACCCCGCGGTCATTCAAATCAACCCAGATTTCAAGCCAACGGGAATCACGAAAAAGCGACCATACCACCAGACATTCAGCTTCACGATTGACCCTAAACCATTGCCCGAAGGGTTGAAGCAGGCGGTGCTCATGATGATGGCCCACTTCTACGAAAACAGGGAGGCTGTTTTGACCGGCCGAGTTGTCGAGCCGCCACTCGCTTTCAGGTTCCTCTGCGCGCAGTACAAGCGACCAGCTTTGCGCCAGCCGTACAACCCTGAATTCATCGTGCGATGATTGGCGCAGGAAAGCTCGACCGATTCGTGACCATTCGGGACGTCCTTGGGACTCAGGATGCGTTCGGCCAACCAGTCGAATCTTACCGCGACCTCGCGACCGTTCCGTGCCAAAAAGAGGACATCCTTTCGACCTCTTCAATGGAGGTCGAGGAAGCTGCCCAGGAGCAGACCAAAACCATCTCGAAATTCACCATCCGATACTACCCCGGATTGGAGGGCAAAATGCGCCTTCTGTTCGAGGGTGAGACGTACGAAATCGTGCGAGTTGCAGAGCGTGGCCGGAAGCGTTACACAATCATCTTGGCGTACGCCTTGAGCTCAGACGTTTTGAACTGATGGCGAAGGCGGTTGAAATGAAACTGACGGGCCTTCTGAAGGCGAAGGAACTGGTCAACATGCGTGGTGGTTATCGGGCCAAGCGTCGCGAGCTCAATCGTGAGATGCGAAGAGCAATGAGACCGGCCTACAACCGGATGCGTGCAAGGGCTCCAAAAGGTCCGACCGGAGCGCTCAAGAAATCCATTGCAACGACCGCCTTCATGACCTTCGATTCCATCAACGTTCGGACAGGCCCTCGCGTGCGTGGCCCGCGACGCGCGAGCTACGCGCATATCGTGGAACTCGGCTCGAAGGGCGGTGTTCGAGTGGTCAAAAAACCAGGTTCAAAGGGCTTCAGAATCGGACGCCGCAGGACCGACAAAATCAATCACCCAGGGACCAAGGGTGTGGGGTTCATCGAGTCGACCTACAACGACTCCATCAACACTGTTGTGCCGCGAGCCATTGCGGCCATCAAAAAAGTATTTCGTGTCTAATGCTCGACCTAGTCTATAAGCTCCTCAAAGACGACTCGAATGTGACCGGAGAGGTCTCGAGCCGCATCTACCCGTACATCCGTGAAAAGGACACCACAATGCCCGCCGTCATGATGGAATTTGTGGGAACGGAATTCACCATTCCGAAGGAAGGAATCTCCAAGGCGGACATGTACCAGGTTGAAGTGTTTTCGTACGCCAAAACCGCGACCGTTGCAATGCGCCTCGGGCACAAGGTTCGGGCGGCCCTGGTCAACAAGCCAGGGACGTACGACATGACCGGAGACGGAGGCTTTTCGTACGAGGTCCTCGAGTCACACATCCGACAGATGAGCATGGAGAGCGAAGCCGAGGGCCGTGTTTACGTCCTGGTTCAGGTTTTCGACTTCGTGGTGTCAGTCTGAGGAAGTTTTTTTTCGTCCTGAAAGCCCAGTAAACGCTGGGCTTTTTCAGTTTCCCGAAAATTTTTTTCCCGTGTTTCGTCGATTGAATGAACATATGCCCCTATCTTAGCACTGTTCAAACAAACAAACACACAGCATCATGCCTCAGTTTCAAAACGGTTACACGACGAGCAACGTACAGGGAAGCCAGTTGCAGCAAACAGAAACAAACGACTGCACTGTGCGAGCAGTAGCGAACGCCGCAGGAATCCAATACGACCAGGCTCACGCCCTCTGCAAAAAGTTCTTCAAGCGTCGTTTCCGCCAGGGCACATCCACTCGCCTTATCGTCACCGAAAGCCACAAGCTTTTTGAAACCATCGGATTTGAAGTTGAGAAGCGCACCGTTTCTGAGTACTTCGATTTGCGCGGCACCTGGGGCACCATCAACCAGTTCGTGAAGCGTCACCCCCGCGGACGCTACCTCCTTTCCGTTCGAGGTCACTCCCTCGCAGTTGTCGACGGTGTTGTGTACGACAACGCAAACCGCACCTCTGGCCGTCACCGTGTCTTGAGTGCCCGCAAGCTCACTCCGGTCGGAGCCACTCAGGAGCCCATTGTTGAGGCCAAGCCCAAGAGCAAGCGAGTGAAGTTCACCATCACCAAGGACGGTGTGACACACTCCGGATTGACTCCGAAGCAGGTGTTCGGAATCGTCGGCGGAAACCTGGCGAGCGTGCAATCCATCTGCGCAAAGCGTCGCCCTCAGGTCTACGGTTGGACCCTCACTTTCGAGTGAGGTCCACCGGCCTCCGAAAAAAAATCTGAAAAAAGTTCCCCTGTTTCGTCGAAGGGTAGAACAAGTTGCCGTATATTTGAACATCAAACAAACACACAGCATCATGCAACGCACTCCAAAATCTTTCGCCCAGTCAGTCGCTAACACAGCAAAGGACTACGCTCGTGACTACGGTATGAACACCAAGGATATGGTTTGGGACGTGGTCAAGGAATACGGCTGCGACCTGGGTTGGTCTGACAGCGACCGCAACGACGTCTACAAGGCAGCTCTTCAACTCCTCTGAAAAAAAAATTCACCCTCTTCGTCGAAGGGTAAACCAAATCGACGTATATTTGAACATCAAACAAACAAGCACACAGAAATTATGGCTTCAATCATTCTCCCTCACGGTCGCCTGAACCTCGAAACAGGAATCTCTCAAAAGCCCGGCAGCTACTCGTTCGACGTTATCGAATGCGACAAGAACGGCGGCTGGCTCGAACTCTGGAAAAGCGACACAGGAAAGTTCAAGGTCGTTCGCACCTGGGTCGGAAAAGACGGCGAACCCTGGAACAAGCCTGGCGACCGCACCGAATTTCGTCACGACCAAACTCGTCGCATCATGAAGGGTGTGTGGACCCTCAAGGGTTCCACCCCGGTCGAGAACATCGCCCTGATTCAGAAGCACACAGGGAAGCGCGTCCTGGACGTGGCTTGCTACAAGTGAGAAAAAAAAGTTTGCCCCTTTCGTCGAACGATAAAGATGTTGCACGTATATTTGAACATCAAACAAACAAACACACAAATCTTTTCATCATGAAAAATTTCAATTCCATCGCAGCAGCAGCTGCAGCCCTCGAAGTCAAAGCCAACACCCTGAGCAAGCAGCTCAAGCGTCACGGCAACCAGGTCGAAATGTTCGACCAGAAGGACCGAGAAATTCTGGTCAAGCGAAACGACGACAACACCGTTTCTGTGACCCTGGTCAAGCAAGCGCCTGCGAAGCCTAAGGCGAAGCGCAAAGAGTTCGTGTTGCCAAGCCACCACGTTCACACACAGAAGACCGACCCACGAATGAGCCGTATGGCCGGTGAGGAGGTCGCCAACGAAAGCCGCGAGCCTGGAATCTACGTGACCACCGCGGACGGAGCTGAAGGCATCTTCCACAACAACACGCTCGCCGCAGCGTTCGGAGCCTGCACCGTTTCTCGTGTCTCTGAAATCCGTCGTGCAACCAAGGTGCGTCAGTTGGACGCGGGCGGTTCCTTCACCGTCACCCTCAAGAACGGAACGACCATCTCAATGGTTCGCCTCGATGAGGTCGTGTGGATGCGCCGCACCAAGAAGACCGGCGAAGCTGCCGAGTAATTCGATTCTCCCTCTGTTGAACTGAGAGCGGGCCGCTAGGCTCGCTCTCTTTTTTTGCCCATACTGTCCCAACTCTCGTAAAAGCACACGGAGCCCATAGGAGCTCCATATCGAGTCCGGAGCATTTCACCTAGCGTCTACCACTCCAAAATCATCCGAGCTCACGTATGGAGCCCGAATGAGCTTCAAATGAACACCGCTGCCCTGTGTCTGGGTTGCGGTTTTGTTTCTTGTGGTCATGAGTATTTCACCACCGAGATGCGAGACCTGTGACGGCTCAGGCGAGACGGGTCCGCACGGCTGGGAATATCCGGAGTGGCACACGTGCACCGCGTGTAACGGGTCAGGCGTAGCGCGCGACGAGGACGCGGAGTACGATGCCTGGAAGGATGACCAGCTTTGACCAGGAGCCCATAGGAGCTCCATATTGAGCCCGGGTGTGTTTTGGCTGCCTAGCAGTAGCCCAGACCATCCGGGCTTCCCTATAGCACTCCAAAATCGTCCAGAGCAATGTTGTTCGAACGAAGCCGCGGTTCACGTATGCGCATGAGGTACTTTCGCAAAGACGTCGCTTCTCATCCCCAAAACGAAAGACCATGGCAACAATTCACGGTAACGCTCTCGGCATCTACGTGTCCAACACGGCTGGAGACCTCACCGCCCCTCTCGACCCAGACAACGCGGAACTCGTGGCATGCAGCACGAACGCAACTCTGAGCCTCTCAAACGCAACCATCGAAACGGCTTGCAAGAAAGACACCTCGGGTGTTCTTGACGACGCCTCCGTGCGTCACACAATCCCCGGCCAACAAACCTGGAGCATTCAGGTTGAGGGCCTCGTTGAACTCACTGCCCCCGCAGCTACAGCAAACAACTTCCAGAGCCTCCTGGAAATCGCCAAGGACCGCGACGACATTCTCGTTGTGTTTTCCGACCGTGTTGCAGGCAACTACGAGTACTACGGCTTGGGCTTCATTTCCTCGATTGAAATCTCGGCTTCTGTCGACGACTTCGCAACGTACAGCTGCACCATCGAAGGAAACGGAGACTTGACTAGCGCTGCGCACACGTAAGAGCTAGCCCTTTCTGAACCCATAGAAGCCCGCCACTGAGCGGGCTTCGTGGGCAGGAAAAATTGATGAATATGGACAACACTCTGCGTGGAGCTTTCGAGCTTGAACTTGATGGCAAAAAAATCTCGTGCTTGCTCAATCTGAACGCGTTCAGAATCCTGACTCAAAAATTTGGTGTGAAGCTGGCTGACCTGGAAAAGGACATGTCAGAAGACCCGCTGGAAATCATGCCGCAAATTGCATGGTGCGGGTGCCTCAATTCTGCGATTCGAAAGCAGGAAAAATTTGAGGTCGATTTCGACTGGTTCGCTGCGGTCCTTTTGGACGGGCCGGATGCCATTGAGCAACTGACCGAACGAATCACAGAAGTCTTCGCCCCAGAGAGCAAGGAGACTGAGGGAAACTGAGGGGCCCGAAGAAGGAGCTCACCTGGTCGGATTTGTACCAGGTTGGTTTGTCTTCGGGCTTGCTCCCGGACCAGTTCTGGGACATGACTTTTCGTGAGCTTCATTTCTTCACGTCAAGCACCCTCGAAAACGAGAAGCTCGAATGGAGACGGCACAGCTATTTGCTCGCTCTTCTGGCTAACCAGCACAGAGGCAAAGGCAAGCAGCCTGCCAAACCAGACGACTTCTACCCGTTCGATACCACACCGGAATTCACAAAGGAAGACCTGGATGATGTAGTTGCCCACTTGAAACGACCCAGAAACGAAAAAACCTGATGGCAAAACAGAGCCTTCTTTCAATCATTCTGCGGGTCAAGGCAAAGGGCTTTGACGCAGCTCTAATCCGTGCGGGAAAATCTCTCGAACGGTTCGGCTCGAAGGCTACTGCCGCGGGCAAGACTTTGACCACTTCCCTGACGGCTCCTCTTGCTGCCGTCGCAGCGGTTGCCGGGAAGACCGCGGTTGACTTTGAATTTGCTCTTGCGAAGGTTCAAGCTGTCAGCGGTTTCACGGCCGGTGAAATGGGAAAACTCGAGGCCCAAGCTAAGGCGCTTGGAGCTTCAACAAGCAAGTCCGCTTCGGAAGTCGCTGGGCTACAACTTGAGCTTGCGAAGCTAGGCAAGAGCCAGGGCGAAATTGAAGGCATGACGGAGGGCATTCTGTCCCTCGGTATTGCGTTCGATGAGGAGCTCGGTGTTGTGGCCGCGGAAGTAGGTGCAACCCTCAACCGTTTCGGACTTGATGCGAGCAAGACAAATGGCGTCGTGGACGTCATGGCCAAGGCCTTCGGTTCGTCAGCTCTTGACCTGGACAAATTCAGCAACGCAATGGCCAAAGCGGGACCGACCGCAAACGGCCTGGGAATCTCTCTTGAGGACACCACCGCAGCGCTCGGAGTTCTGGTCAATAACGGTATCGACGCAAGCACCGCGGGAACGGCCCTGACGAAGGCAATGACGACCCTCGCAAAGAAGGGGGTTGAGCCGTCAAAAATTCTCGGAACCCTGTTCAACGGAGGTCTCTCTGTTGCGGAGTCGTTTGAGCTGTTCGGAGACCGTGCCGGCAAAATCATTCCGGTCCTCCAGGCAAACGGTCAGCAGTTCGATGAACTGTCCACCAAACTGTACAACGCAGATGGTGCCGCGGCAACCGCACGTGCGACCCTCGAGAACACCGCACAGGGCGCACTCGACCGGATGCGTTCCGCAATTGAAGCGGCAGCCCTTTCGCTTTCAGAATTCTTGCTTCCCGCAATCGTCCAAGCAGCAGACTTCATCGGCGGTTTGGCAAGCAAGTTTGCGAGCCTCGACACAGAGACAAAAAAGACCATTCTGAAGTTTGCCGGAATCGCTGCGGCCATCGGCCCAGCCTTGCTCGTCGTGGGCAAGTTCTCCGGACTCATCGGAACCCTCCTCCGTCTTCTCCCGTTGGTGACTGGTCCGGTCGGGTTGGTTGCCATCGCGATTGGCGCGGCCGTCATTGCAATCATCAAAAATTGGGATGCGGTTGTGGCCTACTTCCGTGACGGACCTGGAGCCACGTTCTTGGACACTCTTCTGGGCGTTGTTGAAACCGTCATCAACGGCATTGTGTTTGTCTTCTCGGCGGCCATTGACATGATAATTTCGTTCTGGAATACGTGGGGCGAAACCATCACAAACATTGTCGTCGGAGTCGTCAATGGACTGGGCGACATTTTCGGATTCCTGTTCGAGGGAATCGGCAGCCTGTTCGCTGCCTTCAAATCCGCATTTGAGGGTGACTGGTCAGGCATGTTCAAGAACCTCGGAAACACTCTCATATCGTCCCTTCAGTTTATTGTCAGCACACTGTTCAACGCGTTCGGCGTCATCGGCGGATTGGTCGACGGCGTTCTGGAAAAATTTGGCGTGGACAGTGGAATTCAGTCCGCCCTTGACGGAGTTGAAAAGAACGTGACCGACTTTCTCGAGGGATTGAAATTTGACGTCGAGGAAACTGAGAAATCCGTATTCAGTCTTGGTGAAACCTTCAGCAAGGTCATGGGCATGTTCTCGGGCTCTTCTGGAGGCACTGGAGGAGCTCAAACAATCGACTCAGGCGTTGAGCCAGGAACAGGTGTCGGAGGCGATACAGGAGGCGATTCTGGAAGCGCCATCGAATCGGCCGAAACCTACAACGGAATTCTGGAGGAAACGAAGACCCTCGCGGAGCAAGCCGGGGAGGCCAGTTCACAGGCGTTCGCGAGCTTGACCGACGGGCTAGCGTCTGCCATTGTTGAAGGCGAAAGTTTTGGTGAGACTTTGAAGAATGTTTTCAAGGGGCTCCTCAAGCAGCTTTTGTCTCTCGCAATCTCCTACGCAATCACCTCTGCGCTGAGCCCACTTGACCCGGCCAACCAGGTCACAGGTGGTGCAGCTGGCGCGGCCAAAGCCGCAGCAGCTCCGGCCATCGTGAAAGCCTTCTTTGCATCGCTCCCGAAGTTCGCCCAAGGTGGTGCGGTTACGGGGCCAACCGTGGCCCTCATCGGCGAGCGCCCCGGGTCTCGCGGTGAGTTCGTCATTCCGTTCGAACGCCTTGGCCAGTTCATGGACATGGCGGGGGCTGGTCAATCTCAGACCGTCAACGGCCGCATTTACGGTGACGACATCTTTCTCTCAAACGAAAATTCAGACCGCCTTTTGAGCCGTCGCAGAATCATCTCATAATGACAATTGACTACTACGACGGGACAGCCTATGCGCCTGGCGCAAACACGAGTGGGTGGGTGTGTCGTCTTCGCTCTCGTTTCACTGATTCCACCGGAGGCGTTTGGGTCGTTGAAATCATCGACAACCAATTGTCCCCGAGTGGGTTTTCGTGGAGTGCCGCCTCGCCTGAACCATTCCAGCTCGGGCCGGATGGTTTCACGTGGAAAATGGACGGTAAATCCGACACGTTTCAAGTAGGGGCAATTTCGACCGAGGTCACTTTCGATTTGATGGTGACGGACACGAAGCACGACCAGATTTTGTCGGTCATCAAAGGAGCCCAAGACATGCGCTTCGGGGTGGCCATCTACACGGTCAACGGACAGGTCTCAAGCGGGGCTGGTTACGTGCGTCCATTTTGGTTTGGATTGATTTCCCACGAGGGAATCAATTGGGGTCCGTATACGCACCCCGATTCAATCCGTATCAAGGCGCATTGCGGTCTCTCCCTCCTGAACGACATCGAGTACGCACAACCAGACGGCCGGCCGTACGAGGACACGCAGAATGTGGGCACGCACTTGCAGCGCATTTTCAACAAGATTCCGACCCACACTTTGTGGGGCTGGAAAGCCAATGGAACCTATACCCAGCTTTCAGGAACATCGGACTACGGTGAAGGCATCTTCACGCATTACCAATGGATTGCCGACAAGGACAAGCATTTGTACGGCGCAAGCAACACCTTGGAGAAGTCTGTTATTGGCTTCACGAAGTGCGATGCTTCGGCGTTTTTGGAGATTGACCGGGAGGAGGATATTTTTGGTGGAGACTACGTTAGCACGGAGAACTCCAGCTGCGCGGAAGTGCTCAAGCATATCCTGTCCGTTTTTCAGATTCGAATGTTCCAATATGGTGGAACATTCTTGGCTCATTGTCCATGGCAAACCGGACAATCCACATACGTCGGGAGGTACCAATATGAAAAGCTCAACGACACCATTTTCACGGCCACTGAAGACACTGTGACCGAGACCCCGTTGTATGCCGCTGGATTCGAGCAAGCGGCTGGCGTGAGGGACTCGTTTTTGTTCCCTGTTCGACAATCGAAAAGCGTCCACAAAAAGGGCGGCGCGAGAACAATTTTCACGAGGCCTCTTCTCGAAGTTCGGGTGTACCCAGCGGATGGCAATGTATACACGAACGGGGCTCTGCCAGAATTGCTCAATTCGCCAGATGCAACTGTTGAGCCGGGGACATCCATAAGCTTGACCGGTGACTTGCGAATTTGGTCGCTCGGATTCGGCTCTGCTGGACAGAACTACAACATCGATACGGGCATGATTGGAGCCAAGCCCGTGATGCAGTTTGAAATCAAGGTGGGACAATACTACCTGAAGCGTGATTTGGTCATGTCTTCGACTGGTTACAACATCCACCGAACAGCTGCCGCTGACTTGACGTATAAACCCCTCGAACAAAGCGGCGCGGTTGAATGGACAACGACTCCATCGACGTACGATTTTGTCATGCCATTCCCTGGTTGCAACGAGGAGCCGGCGGTGTACAATTTCAACTCTGGTGGAACGGAGCAAACCGTTGTTGGAGGGCTTCACCTGGCACTCGGAAACAATGACCCATTCCGATTCAGTTCGGGCTTCTTGGGAGACGGCACACAGATGAGCGAATGCCACGCGAATGTCGCGTGGGTTTTGCCCGCCGTGCCGCAGCAAGCAGCAGACCACGTGGGGGTTCAATTTAGGGCTTCCATGAAGTACATGTTCAGGGACGGAAATAACACCTTGAACATTGGTCCGACCTCCAATGGTGGGCTTCCTGGTTTGATTGGTTACACCCCCGGAACCATCACGAATTTCAGACTGTTCGCTTCAACTCATGACGACCCTGATGCGGACGTGGTTTTCACCTCTGCAGACCAGACGAACTACAGCACGCAATTGACGTGCACAAGCATCCTAGGCGACAAGTACACCGACCAGAATCTGGGTGTCCTCAAACTGGACGACGTAAACAACCCCGGAACAGTCACGCCAGCCGACCAAAACTGGGTGACCTGGGGAGACACCTCCGCGAACGGAAGACCTCTTCACCAGCTGATTGCTCGAGAAAATCTCTTCATGCGTGATGAGACTCTTCGAACCAGGAAAGCCACGTTTGTCGGAAAGGTGCGAAGTGACCACCGCGCCTTCAACCGAGTGTCCCACACGTACAACTCCGGATTGATTTCGTTGTTGCCCCCGACAAGGCTCGTCAGCATTGTCGATGAGGCTACCTCTTCGAACCGTCAATGGTACATCATGAACATGGGCTTTACGGCCGCTTCACAGGTGTACGATTGCGAGCTTGCTTTGCTGGCCACAACGGGGGGAACAACCAACCCGGTTGACGATGACACAAGGCCCTTCGGATTTGACGGAGAAGGGCCTGGAACATCGGGCGGTGACTCATCCAACCCGAGCACGGACATTGTGCCCGTCGGATTGTCCGACAATTTTGGTGGAACAGTGACCACCGGAAACGACATTTCTTTCGTCAAGTTCAAGACGGATTTCATGTCCATCACTCAGCCCGTTGACCTCGATGATGTGGAGACACAGGCGAACCGAATCAAAGGCGTTTCGACTAGCCCTGCAACGCCACTCCTCTTGAAGGTCGATGTAGGCGGAAACTTCGGAACCGTAGCGGATGGAAACAATGGCGAAGTGCTGTCAACAGACGGCAGCGGAAACTTCAGATTCGTTCCTCAAACCGGAGGCGGTGGAGGTCGGAAATTTCTTGTCACCCATTTCACTCGTCCAAACCTGAATCTTGCTCGAGGGACATTGTACTACGGTCACACCACGGAGGGCTGGGCAAGCCGCGCCTGGAACCTTTCGACCACAACGCCCACAACTATTTTGGGGCGCTATGCGGGGAGTTGTTTCACGCTACCAGAGGATGCGACTGTAATTCACCTCGATGGATTCGTTTTGCCTGAGACAGCTCGTGACAACATCACGATTGCTTTCTACCATGGCTCTCCCATTGGAACCACCCAAAATTTCAGCCTGGTTCGGGTGCAATCCCAGACCGTTACCGTCGCAACAAATGGCGTCGCATACCCATTCTCGTATCGAGCAACGGGCTTGAACATCCGCAAGGGTGAAACCTTGTGGCTTTTCATCGGCCGGCAAAGCCCAACGACCGGCAACGCGTTCACCCAGTTTGGCTTCACAATCACCTACGAATGACACATGAAAATCTCCTCAACATTTTTGGCTTCAGCTGGTCAATGCTGATGCTCTCGGAATGCATCACCTGGACGCTTGGTGTTGTGACCGGAATCACCCTCATTTGGATGAATGTTGAACGAGCCCTGAAGGCTCGAAAAGAACGAAAAGAGAATGGACAGAACAATTGAAAAAATCATCATCCATTGCAGCGCGACAAAACCGACCCAGGACATCGGAAGCCGAGAAATCCGTTCGTGGCATTTGGCAAAAGGATGGAGGGATATTGGGTACCATTTCGTAATAAGGCGAAATGGAAAAATCGAGCTCGGTCGGAGTCTCGACGTGCGAGGCGCACATGCGCGTGGGCACAACGCGACAAGCATCGGAGTGTGCTACGTTGGAGGGGTCGACGAAAAGATGAATCCTGAAGACAACCGAACGGCCGAGCAGCTGCGCAGCATGCAGCTCCTCGTGAGCTTGCTCTGGGCAATGTTCCCGGACGCAGACGTTTTGGGCCATCGTGATTTGCCCGAGGTCACCAAGGCTTGCCCATCGTTTGATGTGAAAACCTGGCTCGAAGCCATTAGGAGCTCATAAATGGACCCGGAGGCAAAGACCTATAGGAAACCACTCAGAGAAACAAAGGTTGGGAAATGGCTATCCCGAAACGCTCCAGACGTTCTCCAGGCCGCTGGTGAACTCACCCCGGTCGGAGGTGGTGCACTGCGCTTCATCGCAGACAAAATCCAGAAGCGAGCGGAGCTGACTTCTGAAGCCCTCGAAGAGTGGGACCAGATACACCGTGAAGCACAGGTGGAAATCACGAAAAGATGGGAGGCGGATATGGCATCAGATTCGTGGCTTCCCAAGAACATTCGCCCAATGACTTTGGTGGTCCTTTTGCTGACCTTCCTGGTCGTGATTGTGGTGGACTCAATCGACTCAATTCCGTTCAATGTTTCGGAGTCCTACGTGTCGATGCTTGAGGTGCTCATGACAACCGTTTTCACGGCCTACTTCGCAGGCCGTACTTATGAAAAAATTCGACGATGAGTGAAGACCAAATACAGCAGCGATTTGTCCGCCTCCTTGACCGCCTCAACGCGACTCAAAAGGCGGGCATTCTTTTTTGCTCAACTCAAGGCGGGATGCGCATGCGAATCGGTCAGGCCAGGAAGATGGTTCAGGGCGGTTACAGGAAGGGCATTCCTGACCTCCTGATATACACCCCGAACCGAGGATTCAGCGGCCTCGCTTTGGAGCTCAAAACCGAGAAGGGCAGACCCTCAGCGG
>Ga0208150_1000147_pt1 | contig 28321 bp, 30 predicted proteins | sample DEB08_DNA_8_FD_184534 | JGI IMG/M metagenome (GOLD analysis project Ga0208150, IMG submission 184534) | Aqueous microbial communities from the Delaware River and Bay under freshwater to marine salinity gradient to study organic matter... | ecosystem: Environmental > Aquatic > Marine > Coastal ...
AAGAACAGAGAATAAGAAAATCTTTTCAGTTACCAAGTGTGAAATTATCAAATGTAAATCTTTTAGATGGTGAGTTTGATTATGAAATTATCGGATATCAATCACAACCAACAATTAAAGCACCCTTATCAAATTAATTATGCAAAGTTTAAAACTATATGAGTTGAAAATAGAACAACTCGAAAAAGAAAATCTACAACTTAAACAAGAACTTGAAAAACAAGATTTAATTAAAAAAGGATATAAAGAAGAAATATCAAAGTGGAATAAAAAGTATAAAGATTTAAAATCACAGATTCAAAATGGATAAGAAAGAAAAAATTGAAAAAATCATAGAGTTAAAAATGGTCAAACCACAAACTCAAAAAATTAAAAAAGAAATTCAAAAATTACAACAAGAATTAGATGAGAAATTTTAGAAGAAGTAAAACTGAAAGAAGTTTAGCTGGTATATGTGGTGGGTTAGGAAATTATACAGATTCAGACCCATTGTTATGGAGATTACTTTTTATACTCCTTTTCTTTATACCATCAGTACCAATTTTTATTTTATATATTATAACAACATTAATTACAAAATCAGAATAAATGATTAGAACAGCAGAATGTGTATCACCGATGCACCCAGACAAAATGTGTGATAGAATATCAGACACACTATTAGATATTCACTTAACACACGACCCAAATTCACGAGTAGCAATTGAAACTGCTGGTGGTAATGGTTTGGTTTATGTTACAGGAGAAGTTACTTCTCAATACAAAATTACAGATGATGAAATTATTCAAGTAGTGAAAGATATTACTACTGATGATTCTATTGAAGTAATTACTAACTTAAATACTCAATCACCCGAGATTGCTCAAGGAGTTGATATAGGTGGAGCAGGAGACCAAGGAATTATGATTGGTTATGCTTGTAGAGATAATGAAGAATTTTTACCACAAGAATATTACCTATCGAGAGAACTTAATAAATCTGTATTTGATAAGTATCCTTACGATGGTAAAACACAAGTAACAATGAATGGAAACTCATTAAGAGTTGTATGTTCATTTCAGAGCGCACCAGCAGATGAATTACAAAAATTAGTAATGGAATACTTTGAAGATTTCCCTCAGTATCATATTGAAGCTCTACATTGTAATCCTGCAGGTGATTGGAACATTGGTGGGTTCACTGCCGATGCTGGGTTAACTGGTAGAAAACTAGCAGTTGATAATTATGGCCCAAGAGTTCCACTTGGTGGTGGAGCATTTAGTGGTAAGGATTGTACTAAGGTTGATAGAAGTGCAGCTTATATGGGAAGAAGAATCGCAGTAGATATCTTAGAACAAAGACCAGAGGTACAAGAGGTTGTAGTTCAACTTGCTTATGCAATTGGATATGACCAACCACTTCAAGCAACTGCAATAGTTGATGGAGAACACGAGTTTATCAAAGGATATGATTTATCACCTAAAGGAATTATAGATTTCTTAGAATTAAGAAAACCAATATTTAGTAATACAGCACAGTTTGGACACATGGGTGCAGGATTTTCTTGGAAATAATTTGGAATTGTAAAATAATTTTCGTATATTTGTATAACAAATAGTTTATAATGAGTAAAAAATATAAAGTAATATTAATTAGTGGTGGATTTGACCCTGTTCATAAAGGCCACATAGAATGTATCCAAAATGCTAAAAAGTTAGCAGATGAAGTTTGGATAGGATTAAACAACGATAGTTGGTTGTTTAGAAAAAAAGGAAAACAATTTATGAAAGAAGATGAAAGAAAATTCATAATGGAAAACCTTAAAGATGTGGATTATGTTTATGTGATGAATCCACTTATACATGGAGATGATACAGCAATTGATTTCATTGACCATGCAAGAAAAAAATATGTAAACGAAAATGGTGATTTACTAAAAGGTGAAATGGCATTTGGTAATGGTGGTGATAGAACCGAAACAACTACACCAGAAAATGATGTATGTAATTCATACGGAATAGATTCAGTATGGGGTCTTGGTAAAAAGATTCAATCATCATCTTGGTTATTGGAAAAATATTTAAACATAGCAGAATAAAATTATGAATTTAGAAAAATTAGTTAAAGAGTATCCAAACGATATGGAACTTGGAAAAGCAGTAAGAAGTATTTACTTACAAAGAGAAAAATTTTTAGAAGAACACAAAGATATTAAAATCTTTGAATCACCAGATGGAGGAGAAACAGTTTATGAAAGACCTTTCGGTGGAGATTATACAACAAAAAAATTAGTTAAATGAAATTAATACAAGACCCAAGTAAACTTAAAACAAAGATAGAACCATCGCCATTCACTCAAGAAGAGATTGATGAAATATCAGTAACACTTCTTCAAGAGTTAAAGAAACATGGTGGTATAGGGTTATCGGCAAATCAAATAGGAATAAATAAAAGAGCCTGTGTAATCAATGTAAAGGAACCATTGGTACTAATCAACCCAAGAGTTGCAGAAGTATCAGAGGAATCAGTTGTTTATGTAGAACAATGTTTATCTATGCCTAAGACAATGCGTAAACCGGTTCAAACAGTAAGATTTAAAACATTAACAGTAGAGTGTGATAATTTAGGAACAGTAATATTTTCACCTGATTCAAAAGAAGAATGGAAAACATCTGAAGAATTCTATAATGATGAAGGTATGTTAGAGTGTGTTGTAGCACAACACGAGATTGACCACCTTGAAGGTAGATTGATAACAGATAGAAGATATACACAAACAATCATACGAGAAAAAAAATATGGTAGAAATGAAAGAGTGATGGTTAAACTATCAGATGGAACTACCGAATTTATGAAATATAAAAAGGCACAACCTTTACTTTCACAAGGTGCTGAAATCTTATAAAAGAAACGAAAACATGGGAAAACTTATATTTAGCTATACTGATAAAGACTTTATAGAATCAAATAGAGAGGCTAACAAAATAGAATTTGATGTACCAGATGATATGGATATCAATGAGTATAAAGTTGTTTGTGTTAGATTAGCATCCGCATTAGGTTATGGTAATAAATCAATCAATAAATCATTTGGTGATTTGGTTTTTGGAAATGAAGATAAAAATGAATTAAAAGATTTATTAGATGAACTTAATATCAAAAACAATGATAAAACAATTACAGAGTAAACTATTAACTCAGAGTTTAGTAACTCAGAGTATTATGGATTTACTTATAGAAAAAAAAGTTTTTACTAAAGAAGAAATCAAAGAACAAATTGATTTTAATATGGAGTTGTGGCGAGAATTAGTAGAAGAAAATAAAAAACTTCTTAAAATGACAAATGAGGTATTAGAAAGAATACCAGATGAAGAAGATGAAGTTACAGAAGGTTTATACTATGGGCCGATAGGTGAGTGTTAAAAAAACTCCCTAAAAATTTGGATATATCGAAAATTTTTCGTATATTTACATAGTAAATCAAAAGGAGCAATCCCTATGAGAAAACAAATATTAACAGTATTAATTTCAATGTTTGTAACATTGGGATTAGTTGGTTTCACAGCCAACATTATATTACCAAAAGTTCAACCAGTAGCAGAGGTATTAGAACCTAAACCAGTTGAACTTGTAGAAATAGAAATAGAACCTATTAAGATAGAAATAAATCAACACGATATGTTTCTTGAAGCAATAGGAATGAGAGAATCCTCAAACAGATACGATGTTGTAAATGGTTGGGGTTATATGGGAAAATACCAATTTGGTAAACGAACTCTCAAATCATTAGGATACGATGTATCAAAAGAACAATTTCTTAATTCACCTTACTTACAAGAAAAAGCAATGTTAGATTTACTTTTACACAACAAAAAAATACTTCAGAAGTATATTGATAAATGGGAAGGTAAAACTATAAATGGTAACGAGATTACCGAAAGTGGAATATTAGCAGCTGCACACTTAGCAGGACCAGGTAATGTTAAAAGGTTTTTAAGAAAAGGAAAAGAATTCAGAGATGGTAATGGTACAAAATTAACTTCCTACCTTACACAATTTAGTGGATACAAATTAAACTTAGAATAATATGTTAGAAATATTTACAACCTATAATATCATTATAGGAGTTTCAGTAATACTGAACATTGTCTTATTGGTGGGTATTAGAAACCTTTTAAGACAGAACGAACAACTTGAAGATAGGTTAGTTAGAACTGTTACTTCAGTTAGAAATAGAGTTATAACGGCTCTTGACCAAATGAGAGTTATTGATACAAAACAAGCATTTGAAAAAGATGATGAAGTTGGAGCCACTTTTGGTCAACTGAAAAAGATTGTTGAAGAATTAAACGAAGATATATAATATGCCCAAAAAAAGAAGAAAAAAATCCAAAATATATTTTGGTACACCTGCTCAAGAAGCAATCATAGAGTACAACAAATCAACCGACCCAGCAGAAAGGTCTAAAATTTATGAAGAAAGAATTAAATATCCTTTCGAAAAATTGGCAGAAAATGTTTTAAATACATTTAAGTTTACTTACTTTGATGTACCAAAAAAAGATATTCAAATGGAAGTTGTCTCTACAATGGTAGAAAAAATACATATGTTTCAAGAAGGTAAAGGTAGGGCTTTTTCTTATTTTACTATTATTGCAAAAAATCATTTGATTTTAAAGAACAATGGTAACTACAAAAGATGGAAACAAAATTCTTTGTTATCTCAGATGCCAGAAACTTGGAATCCTGAAAATGACCATTATGAAGTAGAAGAAAATAATGAGTTTAAAGAGTTTAAACAAATAATGTTAGATTATTGGGATAAAAACTTAAGTACAGTATTTAGTAAAAAAAGAGATATTCAGATTGCAGATGCAATATTAGAATTATTTAGAAGAAGTGAACATATAGAAAACTTTAACAAAAAACATTTATATCTTCTTATAAGAGAAATGACTGATTGTAAAACTCACTACATTACTAAAGTTGTAAATGTAATGAAACAACATCAGAAAAAAATGTTAAATGAATACTTAGAACATGGATATATAGAGGAAAACAAAAATACATTTTTTGAATCCAATAAATATATTGACGAAGATTATTTATAATGAGTTATATTTTAGGAATAAGTTGTGGTTACCACGATAGTGCAGCATGTTTATTAAAAGATGGAAAAGTTGTATCGGCTTGTGAAGAAGAAAGATTTACAGGTATAAAACACGATTCATCTTTTCCACACAATACAATTAAATGGATATTTGAATCAAACTCAATTACCAAAGAAGATATAAACTATATTTGTTTTTATGAAAATCCAACTGAAAAGTTAGATAGAATTGAAACAACCACTCAAAAAAGACCAAAGAAGTGGTATGATTTTTTTTCAAAGAAAAACAACAATACTATACTTGATAGAAATAAAAAGGCATATGATATTTTATTAAAAGATATCGATAGTATTAAAGGAAAGAAAACCAAAGTATCTTTTACAGACCACCACACTTCACACTTAGCATATTCATATTTTACATCTCCATTTAAAAATTCAGCAATACTTTCAGTAGATGGGGTTGGTGAATGGAAAACAACCTCATTAGCTATAGGTAGAGATAATAAAATAAAAGAACTTGAATCTGTTGGATTTCCTGATTCGTTAGGTATGTTCTATTCAGCTATGACAGCATTCTTAGGTTTTAAACCAAATGAAGGTGAGTATAAAGTTATGGGATTAGCTCCATATGGTAATCCAAAAAAATATAATCTTAAATTTGAAAATATTATAAAAGAATCTGATAAAGGATTATATGAACTTAATATGGATTACTTTACATACGAATATTCTGATACTGATATGTTTAATGAAAAGTTATCAGAACATTTAGGTATAACAAATAGATTACCAGAAGAACCACTAACCCAAGACCATAAAGATTTAGCTGCATCTGTACAGTTTCAATATGAAAAGTATTTCTTTAAACTATTAGATAAGTTATATAAAATTACAGAATCGCCAAATCTATGTTTAAGTGGAGGATGTGCATACAATGGAACTGCTAATGGAAAGATAAAAGAAAAAACAAAATTTCAAAATGTTTGGATTCCACCTGCTCCATCTGATGCTGGTTCATGTATTGGTGCATCTTTATCTAAATTTTATACTAATAAAAAACAAGAAAGAGTAACAAATATAAATCCATTCTTAGGACCTTTTTATCCTAAAGAAGATATTTTAAAATCACTTAATGATTACTCTAAAGATGTTTATTATGAATGGAAACCAAGAGAACAAATGATTCCTTATATTGCAAAAGAAATATCTGAAAATAATATCATTGGTTTATTTCAAGATAGAATAGAATTTGGTGCAAGAGCATTGGGTAATCGTTCTATATTAGCAAATCCATGTGACCCTCAAATGAAATCAAGATTAAATAGAGTAATTAAAAAGAGAGAAGGATTTAGACCATTTGCACCTATTTGTACTTTTGATTCATTAACAACTTACTTTAATTATGATTCAGAAATCCCTTATATGAATCAAGTTGTAAAGGTAAATGATAGGTTTAAAGATAAATTACCTTCAATAACTCATATTGATGGTTCTGCAAGAGTACAAACTGTAACTCATAACTCTAATAGATATATTTCTTTATTACTTAAAGAGTTAAATAAAGTAAATGGATTTCCAATTGTAATTAATACTTCATTTAACTTAAAAGACCAAACAATGGTTTTAACCCCAACAGATGCAATCAAAACATTTCTAAATTGTGAAATGGATATTTTGATTCTTGGTTCTTATGTTGTAAAAAAGAAAATCCTTTAACCTTTCCATAATATTTACTTAACAATTTCTTAACATAGGTATATTTATACTAAAGGAGGAATTATGAATGAACAATTATTCAAAGTAAAGATTGTTCAAATAATAGCAATCCTATTATTTTCTCTGTGTACCATTCCGCTCTTCGGACAAGAATCCAAAGTTATTACACAGATAGACAACAATCTTTACGAGTATAGAGCTTACAACGAAGATGGTTCTATACACCAAAAAGGAACATACATCAGAACAGAAGATGGCAAACTATTAGTCCACTCTTATTGGAGTGATGATGTAGGTACAAAGGCTCTCTATAACAAAGGAAAGTTAGTTTGGATTAAACCAAAGGGACAACCTCGTTATACTTATAGAGAGATAGAGTACGAACAAATGAAGGCTCGTATTAGAGACTTAGAAAACAAACTGGCAAGTAACAAGCCCTAATCGTAATTCAAAGTGATTAGTAAAGTTTTAACCCCACAATTAGTGGGGTTTTTTTATTGACACCCAATATTGTTTGCCTATTAGGTGTTAAAATCAAAAACATACTTTTTATTTCATATATACAATAGTTATTTGTGGACAAGTCCGATGTTTTGGAATATGAAAAAGTTATTATTCTTAATTAAAACAAAGGAGAAACAATATGGATTTTTTAAAGAAAATCGGCACATGGGCTGATGAATTAACAAAAATCGGTATTAGTATCGTTGCCTTGGGAGTTGTACTTGAAGTATTATTCAAAGGTGCAAACATTCCATTTTGGCCAGAAGTATCAGTAGTTGATAACATTATGGGCATTTTAGGAAGTTTGAGTGCTGAAGGTCTATTAGGACTAGTTGGTGCTTTCGTACTTTACCATATTATTAAGAAGTAAGATTTACTTAATAATTTTCAAAACGCGTTAAGAACTAAACCCCACACTTTGTGGGGTTTTTTTATATTTATATATAGACCGTGTGGACTGGTCTTTACAATACAGTCGCGGGTGGAGTGAACGCATCCGAAACAATCGTTGCATATGTTGAACCTTTAAAAGAAAGGATTGATATGAGCGATGAATATTTAATGGCACTTGAACCAAATCAAGGTCATCTCCAAGCTCTCACAAAAGATGAGGAGAAATAGAGACTGAACCTCTCTTCGGAGAGGTTTTTTATTTTACCATATTTATATACAACATAATATGGTATAATCATGAGTACGAATTTTGAATTATTTCCTGGTAAAAACCTAAGTGGGTTGTTTGAGGATATCTATGATAACCAACAAAACAAGAAACAAAGGATATCAGAACTAATTGCTGAAATGAAAAAAGTAATTAGACATTCTGGTGATATGGCTGTAATTGGTCCAATCATAAAAGATTTAGTTGATACTTCGGTTAGAAACGATGAATCACTAATTAAGATGGCGGCAATTGCACAAAGAATGATTGCATCAAAAGATAAATCAGAAGGAGATACTGGTTTCCTTACTGATAAAGAAAAAGAACAATTACTACAACAATTAGAAGATACAGTTTACGAAGTAGAATCTGAAAAAACAAAAGTTGATGATTTAACAAACGAAGTTGAAGAATTAAAACAGAAAGTAAATAAATAAACATGCCATTTAGAACCTCAATATCAAATAGTAGTTTTTATTCTAATAAGAAAAAGATTTCTAACAACTCACTTGATGGAAGCACCGGTATTGTAGTATATGTTCACCTTGATGATAGTGAAGCAACAGGTATTACATTAATAGATGACCTTGTTGATAAAGTATCTGATAAAGAAATGGTTATTGGTCATTGTAAGATTGCAAGTAGAACTGATTCCACACACGATTTAGAAAACATACCAGAATATCCACCAGCAAATCCTGATGAAGGAATCCCACTAATAGGAGAAGTTGTACAATTAGTAAAGATTGGTAGTACTTTATTTTATAAACGAATTCCAAGTATTGATATTAATACAGGAAATTCAGAAGAAAATGCATTATTAGAAGGAACACCTAAAGAAGAAAAACCAGGAAATCAAGCATCATCTTATAGTGAATCATCACAGACAGGTATTGCAAACAATACCACCAATACTGATAACTCTGTTAGAGAAACAAAATTTGGTGAATACTTTGAACCAACACAAATAAATCCTTTACGATTATATGAAGGTGATAAGCTTATTCAATCAAGATTTGGACAATCAATAAGATTTAGTGGATACAATAACGAAGATAATCTTTTTGCACCTACAATAATAATTCGTAACAGACAAAGTGATAAATCTATTGAAGATTTAAAAGAGTTTGAACCAACAGAAGAAGATATTATAAATGATGGTTCATCAATTGTATTAGCAAGTGGTGAATACGAAATCCCATTTGCACCAGGTAATGAAGAAGTTACTTTAGAAACAGATGATAATGTAGTTTACTACGAACCACCAGAATTAAAAGGAACAGACCAAATCCTAATGAATAGTGGTAGAATAGTTTTATCTGCTAAAGATTCAGAAATGATATTTTTCTCAAAAGGAAATTACTCATTTATTTCAGATGGTAAACTTACAATCGATAATGGATTGGATGGTGCTCAGATGGACTTTAATGGTGAGGTTAGAATGACTACCAATGATAATCCGATATATCTTTTAGGTCAAGGAGAAGAAGGTAAAATATACCTTAATATAGAAAATGAAAATGAACCAGTAGTACGAGGTCAAACATTAGTTAAACTTTTAGGAGAACTAATAGATGCAATCAATCAACAAATATATAAAACCCCATCAGGACCAACTGCTGTAGGGCCAACCAATAGTGGAACTTTTAAAAATATTAAAAGTGAATTGGAAACAATATTATCCACAACAAACTTTACTGAATAATCATGTCTCTTTCTTTGTTTAAAAATAACTTGTTAAGATATATGCAGAATCCTAACGGCATAAATAAGTTTGAGGATTTTGCTGATAAAGTTGTTTTTGAATATGATTTATTAATAAAATCAGGATTTCAAAGTATAAATGGTAATAAAATAATAAGTGGTAATACTGATTTGATGCGTACATCAGTTGAAAATGCGTGTAGAAAGGCCTTACAAAAAGATAAAGGGTTACATGATTTTGTAAATGATTTGGGAGATGCAACAAGACAATATTGGATTCAAGCAGAGTTTATTGTAGGAGTACCACCTGTAATACCAGCTGTTGCCACGATAGGAAATATTCTTTTAGATGCTGCAATCATTTCAAATATAGGAGTATGGACACCACAACCACCTACACCACCAAATGAAGATTCAAACATTTTACTTGATAGTTTTATTTTAGGAATACAACAACACTTGACAACTATCCAAGGATTTTATTTTACTGTATCATTATATCCCTCAGTACCTTCTCCTATACCAAATCAAGGAGTATTACTATTTCAAGGATATACAGTTGTCGGTGGTGGAGCTCCATCTACAACGGCATCAGAACCTACACAGGAAAGTTTTCTTACAAAAGTTTTAAAGAAACTTGGAAATCTTTTAAAGAATGATGAGATGGATGAGGAACACAAACAAGAAGCAGAAAAAGAAAAGTTGGAAGCTGATGCGGTTGCCAATGATACTTCTTTACCATCACAAGGAAGAACATCTGCACAAGAATATTCTAAACTTAAACAAACTCAACTTAACGAAGGAAAAGTAAATAGTGTTCCTGCTGATATAACTGATGAAGAAGCAGAGGAACTAGAAAAAGAAACACCAGAAGAATATAAATGTGAATCAGGAGAAAAAGTAGTTCAGATAGCTAAAAGAGATATTGGTATTCTTGAAACAGGTTCTCCTCCTGGTAAAAACTATGGTGGATTTCCTGGTGGAGTTCAAAAAGATGAACCTGGTAGAATAGATGAAATGTTTGATAATTGTGGATTGGATAATCAAGCTAAGGTTAGAAAAACTGGTAGTGGTTATTATTGGTGTGCTGCCGCAGTAACAACTTGGTGGAAAGAAGCAGGATTACCTTTACCACCAAATGGAAGAGCAGGATGTGATTTTTGGATGCAGTGGGGAAAACAAAATGGATATTGGTCTGATACACCAAAGATAGGAGCAGCAGTGTTATATGGTTCTCATGCAGATGCTCATCACATAGGAATTGTATCAGCTGTAACTAAATCTGGTGGTATAATGACAATAGAGGGAAATACAAGTGGTGGTGGTTTTAATAGGAATGGATGTGGTGCTTTTAGAAAAGTACCAAAAAAATATTTAGGTTTTGTAATTCCACCTGATTGTGTTGAACCATAAAATCAATAATAATATATTTATATTAGACAAGGAAAATAAAAGATTATGGAAACGAAACAATTAGTCAAAATAATAAAAACAATAGTAGAAGCTGAAGTGGCTAAAAACCACGAGAAGTTTTTAACTAAAACTTTTCCTAAAATATTAGAGGAAGAAGTTAACAAAAGATTAAAAGAGGTGAAGGGGGGTATTGTGCCGTCCTCTACGCAATTAGTAGAAGATGATGTGGTAGACCCATTCGAACAAGCAGAAATTGCTTTACAAGAAGAAAGAACACAACCTAAAAGACAATTCACTAAAAATGAAAAGTTAAACGAGGTACTAAATAATACAAAACCATTTTCAGCAGAACAAAGAAAAGGTACACCAACTACTAAATCAGTATTGGATAATTTTCAACAACCTGTAAATGAAAGTATGGATAAAACTGTAACATTTAACTCTCAAGGTGCACAAGGTGGTACTGATATGATGAGAGCTCAGATGGCACAAAAAATGGGTTATGGTGATTTAAAAAAAGGACCAAGTAAAACAGGTCTTGGAGTTCAAACAGGATTACCTGGTTTAGATAGAATTCTAAATAGAGATAATTCTGCACTTGTAAAAAAGTTTAAAAGATAGGAGATTATAAATGGCATATGTAATCGGTAGAAAAATTGTAAAGGATACAAAAGATTTTGATTCCTATGCCTATGGTATTACCCTACCTTTAAGAAGAGGAGAAACAGGATTTTTTGAACAAGCTTTTGTTTCATTTGAACAAGCAAAATCAAATTTGAAAAATCTACTTCTTACAAAAAAGGGAGAACGAGTTATGCAACCAAACTTTGGTACTGGTTTACATTCTTTATTATTTGAACAAATAGATGATAATTTAGAATCAAAGATTCAAGAAACAATCACAAAAAATGTAAATTATTGGTTACCATATGTTAATATAAAAAATATAGATGTTGAAATGACAAATGAATTGAAAGACCAAAATAGAGTAAACTTAAGTTTAGAGTTTACAGTTGGTAATCAAATTGATTTACACGAATTAACATTTACAGTACAAGGAACAAATTAAGATGGCATTAAATTCAGCAACATTTAAAAGTAATAAGGGAAGAGATATAAAATATCTTAACAAAGATTTTGCACAGTTTAGACAAAATCTAATTGAGTATGCTAAAACTTATTTCCCAAAAACACATTCTGATTTCAATGAATCCTCACCAGGTATGATGTTCATAGAAATGGCATCTTATGTTGGAGATATTCTTTCTTATTATACTGATGATTCATTAAAAGAATCTTTAATGTTATATGCTGAAGATAAGGCAAATGTTATTGCTCTTGCAAAGTACTTAGGATACCAACCAAAGGTAACTTCACCAGCAGTAGCAGAGGTATCTGTATATCAACTCGTTCCATCGATTTATAACTCAAATAGTAAATCAGGTACAAACTATGAACCTGATTCAAGATTTTATCTTAGAGTAAAAGAAGGTATGATTATCCAATCTTCAAAATCAAATACAAGATTTAGAACAAGTGAACTTTTAGATTTTAATGATGAAAACGATAGAGAAATTACAGTATGGGCATATGACCCTAATGACCCTACAAAACCAATTCAATACTTGGTTAAAAAAACAATAAAGGCAATATCGGCAGAGTTAAAGGAGTTTACTCAAACTTTCAATGGAAATACTTCTTTCTCTAAAATTAATATTGCAGATACTGATGTTGTTGACATTGTTGATGTAAGAGATTCAAATGGTAATAAGTGGTATAATGTTCCTTATCTTGCACAAGAATTAGTTTACATTGATTATCCAAATACCGAACAATATGATAAAGACCTATCACAACACCAAACTGATGGAGTATCAAGAATATTAAAAACATTAAAAACATCAAGAAGATTCACAACACAAGTTAATGATGATAATACTACCTCACTTGTTTTTGGTGGTGGTACTGCGAGTGATGATGAAACACTAATACCAAACTTTAAAAATGTTGGATTGGGATTAAATAATTCTATTGATAAATTAGGAGCATCATTTGACCCATCAAACTTTTTGAAAACAAAATCTTATGGACAGGCACCGAGTGGAACATTTACAATACAATATTTAATTGGTGGTGGTGTAGAATCAAATGTTGCTAAAGGTGAACTTACATCTATACAAAGAATAGAATATGATGAAGATACTACAATATTTACTCCAAGTGAATTAAGATTGTATAATCAAGGTAAAGCATCTATTGCGTGTGATAACGAAACACCAGCAACAGGTGGTAGAGGTGAAGAAACTATCGATGAAATAAGAGAAAACGCTCTTGCAAACTTTGGTTCACAAAATAGAGCAGTAACAAGAAAAGATTATCAAGTAAGAGCACTTTCTATGCCATCTAAATTTGGTGGAGTTGCAAAGGCATATTGTGCACCAGATGGTGAGTTAGATAATAATTCTCCTTCTTCTATCCTTAACAATCCTAATTCATTAGAAGAGTTTGCAGGATTAGTACAAACTTTAGGAGAAAAGAAACTTACAGAGCAACAAATCAAAGATGAATTAAGAAACTTTTTAGCAAGTAAAAAAGGAAATCAAAATGAAAAAAACAATCCTTTTGCAATTAATTTGTATTTACTTGGATACGATACTAATAAAAAATTACAACCTCTAAACAGAGCAGTAAAAGAAAACTTAAAAACTTATTTAGGTGAGTACAGAATGTTAACAGATGGAGTTAACTTTATTGATGGTTATGTTATTAATATTGGATTAGATTTTGAAATTAGAGTTTATGGTGGATATACTAAAAGAGAAGTTCTTACTAAATGTATAAACGAATTAAAAGAATATTTTAATATTGATAATTGGACTTTTAATATGCCAATTAATATTTCTGAAATTGAATTATTGATTGCAGGAGTAGAAGGAGTACAATCAGTACCCAAGTGTGAAATTACTAACAAGTGTTTAGGAAACTATTCATCACATTCTTATAATATATTAGATGCAACTAAAGGTAAAATGGTTTACCCATCTTTAGACCCATCTATATTTGAAGTGAAGTTTCCAAACAAAGATATAAAAGGGAGGGTTGTATAATGTATTATTTCGTAACATCATCTAAAGATACTACAATCTATTTACAACAACCCACACAAAATACTGGGTTTGATGAAATATTAGAAGTTTCCAAAACTTATTATGGAAACTTAAAAGATAACGCAAGAACATTAATCAAGTTTGATACAAATGCTATTTCGGAATCAATAGCAAGTGGTGAAATTACAATGAGTTCTGCTGAACTTATTTTAAAAGAATGTGAATCAAGTGAAATACCAACTGATTATACAATTTATGCTTATCCTGTTTCTCAATCTTGGGATATGGGTATAGGAACAAGGTTTGATAACATAAGTACTGATGGATGTTCTTGGGAAAAGAGAACAACCTCATTAACTTGGTTAGGAACTGATTTTGCAAGTGGAACAACTGGTTCATTTAATGGTAAGGGTGGAACTTGGTACACTGGTTCTGCAGCATCACAATCTTTTTCATATGAGTCAACTGATATAGAGATGGATGTTCTAACTCCACTTAATTCTTGGATAAGTAGTTCAATACCAAATGAGGGTTGGATTATAAAACACGATTCATCTTTAGAAAATGATACCGAAGATTATGGACAATTAAAGTTTTTTTCAAAAGAAACAAATACTATATACCAACCGAAGATAAGAATTGGTTGGGATGATTCTTCTTTCTCTACTGGTTCTCTTAGTGCATTAACTGCCGATGATATTCATATCACATTTAAGAGATTAAAAGTAAGATATAAACGAGGAAGTAAACCTACAATCAGAGTTTTTGGGAGAGAAAAATATCCTCTTAAAAATTACACCAATCAATATGCTTATACAGATGTATATTATTTACCATCAACTACTTACTATCAGATTAAAGATATAGTAACAGATGAAGTGGTGGTTCCATTTAGTGATGAATATACAAAAGTTAGTTGTGATTCAAATGGTAATTATTTTAAATTAAATTTAAGTAACTTTGAATATAACAGAGATTACTATATAGAAATAAAAGTAAATAGAAATGGTGTGATTGAATACTTTACTGATAAAGAGTTAACTTTCACCGTAGAGAAGTAAAATGGCGTTAAACGATAAATTTAGAATAGACGAGTTAGTCAAAAAAGGCGATAAAGGGATTCGTAGAAATGAATCTGGTAAAATCGTTGTGCGTAAAAAAGATGGTAAAGAAATAAAACCATCACCAAAACTTGCAAAACCATTTGGTGAAGAACGAATAAAAGGAAAGTTAGTTAAAGATAAACTAAAAGAAGATTTAGTATATAGAGATGATGAAATAAATCCAAATCAAGAAACTTTTTCTGGTGAAGCTGATATAAACTTAGTTAAACCAAAATATAATGAAGAGGAGTTAGTAAAGGCGGTTGATGTTGAAGTTGATGAGTTAGTAAAGAAAAGAAAACCTCAAAAACCAAGGTATATTCTATACGAAAAATATCAACAGAAGTTAAATGAAATAAAAAATTTAAATCAACAACTTCAAGATGTTACTAATGAAAGAGATAATTTATTATCAAATGTAGAAACATTAGAAGGAAGTGTTGAAGTTTTAAATGCTCAAATTCTAACACTACAAGAACAAATAAATTTTCAAGAACAAGAATTTAGAAAGTTAACTGAAAAGTTTGGAGAGTTATCTTTAGATTTCCAAAATGCAGTGGTTAAGGGAACTAAGGAAGGTATTGAAAGAGTTTCATTAACTGCACAATCAAGAGGACTAGAGGCACAAAAAGAAACTTTACAATCCCAATTAGATTCAGAAAAAGAAATTGTTAAATCTTTACAAGCTGCAAACGAAACATTACAACAAACAATTGAAACAAATGCTCAAATATTTGAACAACAAATAGCACAAGCAAATCAACAAGTAAAAGCGGCTCAATCAACAGCAGCAAATGCAGCTAACTCTAAGAAGAAAAAAATTATTTGTAATGAACTTTATCATCAAGGATTTATTCCACAACTTATTTGGGATGCGGATGAAAGATATGGTGATATGATGTTTGATAAAGACCCAAGATTGGTAATCGGATATCAGATGTGGGCAAGAAAAGTTGTAGAGTTTATGAAAAGAAAACCACAATATTCGCCTATTGTAAACTTCTTTGTTAAACCTTGGACTGAATGGATGGCACATCAAATGGGTGTATTACCAAAAAGTAATTTAAGAGGTTACTTAACTCACTTAGTAGGTAAACAATTATGTTATGTAGTTTATGATTTCAATGGTGGAGATAAACTTTATCAGAGATATTTAAATAGTAATTAATTATGGCAATTAAAGAGTTTAAAGAAATAGTAGACCGAAAGGGTTATTTAGTTGAATCTGAGGATAGAAAGATATTCGAACAAGAGTTAACTAAATCAAACTATGGATTGGGTTGTAATGATATGATTGAGTTCATACTTTATGATTCTAATGACAATCAATTGCCCCAAGGTGAAGATGGAAAGTTAGTAAGATATATTTCAACAGATGATGAAGATTATAAAAAATATTTCTTAAATTTACCAAAAAATCCTTATACAAACAAAATGAATGATTCTGAAGATTATGTTGTTGATTTACAACAACTAATATTAGATTCAGGATATAATAATGGTATCTTTAAAACTCAAGTAACATTTCTAAACAGAAGAGTTGGTTCAGAAATAGGATTAGATAAAACATGGATACACGAAATATCACCATCTCGAACAGAAGTAAGAATTCTTCCTCTAAAAAATAAAGCAGTAGATAAAGATTTAGAAAAAAGATATTCAGTTTTTACAGATAAAAAACAATTTAGAGATGATATAATTTATAATATAAGAGAATATGTTGATAGTATTAATTTAGATAAAATAAAAGATTTTATTACCCTTAGAAAAGGAACTGAATCTGATGGTAAACAATATATTAACTTAATTAAGAAAGAATTCAAAATCAATGATTTTGATATATTTTTACTAAAGATTAGAGATAAGTGGATTGAATCTATCAAATATTATGTAGAAGGATATGGTTGGGATATTAATAATTTAAACTACGGCAAACCTCTTGGTAACGAACAAGAGTGTATTGAGCTTTCATTAAAAGAATTACAATCTGATTTAGAAACTTCTTTAATAAACATTATAGATAAATTTTTATTTAAAAGAGATATTATAAAAGATAGTATTTTAACAAAAGAAGAACAAATAACTTTAGATAAAGTAAAAGATATTTTAAAAACAACTTCATCTATTTCAGTATATGAAAGTTCTATACCAGACAGTATTAGTGGAGCAGTAAGAGGATGTACAGACCCTAATTCTAAAAACTATAATCCAGAAGCAACAGAAGATGATGGTAGTTGTTTATATGAAGAAGAAGATTTAGTTGTTAAAGGGTGTACAGACCCAACTTCACTAAATTATAATCCACTTGCAACAGTAGATGATGGAAGTTGTGAATATGCCGAAGAAGTAAATATTGTTAAAAAGAAATATTATGTATGGTCCGATAGAGGAGAAATAAACTATGTAGATAAAAATGGAGCTCTTCAGAACCTAAGTGGTGTAGAGTTCGATTCGTTTACAGTAGTACATCAAGTTAATAAAGTAACTTTTATTGGAGATGTTAGAGAAGTGCCAAAAATAACAAGAAAGAAAACTACATATTTTTATAGAATTATAAATCAATCATCAATAAAAAATTATAGAACTCCAAACTATGATAGAGGTTATAATGATTTTGATTTCAATGAAAATGATATCTTTAGAGAAAGAACATATGGAAACACATTTACTTCAACATATAATTTTGAAGATAGTGGAGCAGGTATTTTAGGATTTAAAGGACAACCTATAGCCGTATCATATAAAGATGAATTAGGAAACACAGTTACATCACTTGAAATAGAAATTGGAGGTTCTATTACAGTATGTGCACAAGAAGGAAGTATATCAGAAATGCCTGGTATTAAAGTTATAAAGGGTAATCTTTGTGGAGAAGGTATGGTAACTCAAACTCCAACAACTCCAAGTACAGGAGCAGTTGGTGGTGGAGGCTCTGGTGGAGGAGGTGGTTCATTTAGAGATGAAGTATTATTTGATGAAGGTGGGGGAGACCCAATAAACCCATATACTAATCCTGGTGATTTCGTAGGTAGACCAGTAAATATAAGGAATATTAAGTAATGGCACAGAAAGAGAAAATATTTTTTGACCAACAATCAACTCAAGTAGAATCATTGGGGGGATATGATAGTGCAGAAAACTTTGGTTTCAGAGATGATGTTCTTTTAGACTTACCTGCCGGTGGAGGTGGGGGTTCAAGACCTGTAAATATTATTAGAGGATGTACAGACCCAACTTCACTAAATTATAATCCACTTGCAACCGTAGATGATGGAAGTTGTTCTTATTCTGTACCAACTCAACCTATAAAAGATAAGAGTATAGAATTAAGTTTAAACGCTAATCAACCATTTAGAGATATACTTTTAGATGGAAAAAGAGTAGATAAACAACAAAAAAATACATTAGTACTTTCTGCTAAAGAAGTTCTAACTCCAAAAACTATTACTATTTCCAATGTTAATGGTAGAGCCAAAGAAGAATATACTATCTTTGCATTAAAACAAACACTAACAAAAGAAATAAAACCTATTGTAGATTTATTACCAGAAGAGGATGTAATCTTAGATGAAGCTAGATTTGCTGATATTGGAGTTAATATTAGTGGTGAAGCAATAAAAACATATGGTACATATAATCTACCTGAAATTAGAAACATTGGAAGTTCTCCACTACGATTAAGTGGATTTGGAAATACGGCTGTACCAGATGTATATCTTGGATACACAAGACCTGTAAAGCCAAAAACAATAAAAAGACCTGAATTAATTCTTGGAAATATTAGTTACGAATATTATACTTTTGTAATTCAAAAAAGAGGATTTAACTCAAGAAAGGTTGCTATAGCAAGACCATATGATTCTGAATTAGATACGAAAGGATTAGTTGTTCCTATTCTTGGTAATGATAATAAATCACCAAAAGCAAGTGCAGCTTTATCATTTACTTTGGAGTCAATAAACCCACCACCACTACCAATTCCATACATAATTGATATTGAATCAGATTTGGCGGGTGATGGTATTATACAATATACTACATCTTGGGGTGATAGTGGTAAATTACCAAGTTCAGGTAAATTACAATTAACTGGTGAGAATTTAATAAAACCAACTATTGAATTTTTTGGTGTAGGTATATCCTCATATACTCATGATGTTTCATACCAATACATTACAGGTAACACAAAAAATAGTAAACCCACTAAAGAAATACCAAATATAGATGCAAAATTTGTTGTATCTCCATACAACCAAATTATAAAAGTATCTGCAAAAAGAGCAGAGATTACACCTCCACCAACAAAACCAAATCTAAGGGCGGAAGTTGATTTTGTAACATACAATATTAATAGTAAAGAGCCTTTAAAAATAGGATATGAGACAACTTACACAGATATTGTTCATTTCCAACTTGGAAAAACTAAAAAGAAAATTTCAAGAAGTGGTTCATTAATATTAACCAAATCGGATTTCTTAAATGGTGTTGGTAATTATGTAATTTATTTACAACCTGTTTCTAATAGAGGAGGTAGTGGTGATTACAAAAAAATATTAGTAAATGTAATACAAAAAGATTATTTACCTGGTCCTGATATTACTCACATTAATTATCCACAAAATATAAAAGGAGCGGATTTTCAAGAATATAATGTACCTTTCAGAGTTTCTTGGCAATCAATCAATACAAATTATGTTAGAGTATTTGCAGGAAAAAGAAGTAATCAAACATTTTTAGGACAGTTTCCGGCATCATCTTTAGCAGATTTTAATGTAGAAGATGTTTTAAGAGTAGCTGGAAATAATTTAGATTTAGATGCAAATATAGTTTTATTTAAATTAATTTTTGTACCTTTTAACGAAGAAGGAGATTCCTTAACAGAAGGTAAAGAAGAAAATATTACTATTACTTTTGATAAAGGAGATTTAAAACTAAGAAGAGGAAATGTTGTAGCTGATTTAAGACAGGCATTTTTAAATAATATTGATTCAAAAAAATTAATTAGAGATACTTCACCTTTACTTTCTCATTACTTACATCTTGGAAGTGGTAATAACAAATTAATTTCAACTTGGGGTATTGACGATTTAACATTTTCAGAACAATATACCGATGAAGAAACAAATCAAACAAAGTATAGAAATGTTGAAAAATCAATTGTATTAAAATTATATGAACCACTACCAAGAAATATTGGAACAAATGATGTTGTGTGGTTATCTAAAATACAATCAGTACCTTTAATTGATGAAATAGAAATTACTGAAGATTTTTCTAAAGAGTGTAAACCACTTACACCAAACTTTAACTTAGATGTAACTGATTCAATTGGATATGAAATGTTAGATGATATCATTGCAAGTGGTTCATCATCATCAACTGAAATAATAAATGAATATGTATCATCGAGTAATTTTAGTTTATCAAGTTTTAATATTCAATTTACTAAACAAAAAGAAAAATTATTCGAAGAATATAATGGTTCTGCTAACCTTATATTACCATATGGTAGTGAAGTATATAATTGGAATGAGTTTGTTAAATACTCTTCTGCAGAAGAAAGAAGTGAAAACTTTTTCTATAAAGTAAAATTAATAGAATCATATCAAGATAAAATTGATGAAATAGATACTAAAGAATCAACAATTTCATTATCAAATCAAAAAACTAAATTACAAACAAAAATAAATAATGTTAAAAAAGGATTTGATGCTTTTGAAAAACATCTTTATCAAACAAGTGGTTCATTAACTTATCCTGGTGCTGGATTAAATGAACTATCTGCATCAAGTGATATATCAGTTACAGGTTGGTATTCTAATATTATATCATCTTCAAGGCATTACGATTATAATAATTCATCAAGATTATCAAATAATTTACCAGAGTACATTTTATTAGATGATAAAAATAGTGAATTTACTTTATTCTTTGATATGATAGGTCAACACTTTGATACTATACATACACATATAAAAGGTATATCTCGTTCAAAAAAATTAGAACATAAATATGAAACAGGTATAAAAGATGATTTAGTTTATCACCTATTAGAATCGTTTGGATTTAATGCAGATTCAGGTGCTGAAAGTCAATTACTTTGGGAATATGCATTTGGATATTGGAACAAAGAAAAAGAGACAAGAGGAGATGGAAGTCAAAAATCAGTATTAACACCAAAAGATAGACAACATGAAATTTGGAGGAGGTTATTAAATAACTTACCTTATCTAAGTAAACACAAGGGTACAAAGAGAGCACTTCATGCGGCAATGAGTTGTTATGGTGTACCTTCATCAATGTTAACTATCATGGAATTTGGTGGGCCAAAAGACCCAACTCAAAGTGGTACAACTCAGTTTACTTTTGAAGATAGAACGGCAGCTATAGAATTAGTTAGTGGTAGTTCAATCATAGTACCATGGAAACAATTTAGCAATACATTAAGTAATGATTGGCCTAACTCTGTTGAAATTAGATTAAATACAGAACAAAGACAAAATCAACAAATTTTAAGTGGTTCAAATTTATCATTAGATATTTTAAAAGATACTGGTTCACTTGCAAAAATACAACTTACAGTAGGACCAGATTCAGCAAGTACACCATTAATTCCTTTCTTTAATGATGAATATACACATATCGTTGTTAATAGAACAAGTGGAAGTTCAGATACATTTGAAGTATTTGCAAAAGAATCATTCCAAGGAAGAATAAGAAATCAAGTATCGGCTTCATTATCTGCAACAACAAAAGGGTGGGAATATACAGGTGAACTACATTTAGGTAAAACATTTACAGGTTCAGTTGATGAATTTAGATTATGGAGAACACCATTATCTCAATCAAGAATTGATAATCACACAATGATGCCAGAAGCAATTGATGGTAATCACATATCTGCTTCTACTCATGATTTATTCTTTAGAAACGATTTTGAATATCCAAAGAATAGACATTCAAGTGGTGATACGGCAATCAAAAATGTTGCAGTAACATCAACATATGCATCATATTCAACGGCAAGTAATTTCGATAACAATACAACTTATCCTTATCAATACACTCCTTATGATAGAGATGTAACAGCAAATGTACCTTCAACAGGATTTAACTTTGCAAACAAAGTAAGATTTGAAACTCAAACAAAATTAATTGATTTATCTTATAGACAAAGAGCAACTAAAAAATCATTTGACCAATCACCTGTTGATTCAAATAGATTAGGATTATTCTTTTCACCAATAAAAGAAGTTAATTTAGATATTGTTAAAAGTTTAGGTGATTTTAATATTGATAATTATATTGGTAATCCGGCAGATGAATACTCGGATGAATATACTGATTTAAAAACATTAAGAAATTATTACTTTAGTAGATATACTTTAAATTTACATGAATATATTCAATTAGTAAGATATATTGATAAATCACTTTTCAAAACTTTAGAATCACTTGTACCTGCAAGAGCAAAAGTTTCAAGTGGATTATTAATTGAACCTCATGTATTAGAAAGAAGTAAAACTAAATGGACAAAACCAAGTGGTACACTTAGTTCACTTACTTCATCAATAGATGTAGAACAAGATGTAAATGTTATTTCTACAAACCCACAATATAATGCATTGGTAACTGCATCTCAAGAAATAACTCTTAAAGGAGAAAATTCACAGTATTCGGTTATTATTGATACAGAATCAGATACAACTTTAAGTGGTACAAAATCAGATTATTCAGCAACTATAACAAATACCGATACTACAACATTAGAAGGAACGATAACAAGAAATTCAGGTTCCGATATGGGTGGTATTTCTATAACAGTAGATGCTCAAGTAACAGGTTCAGTACAAGGTCAATATGAATCTACTCAGTATCAATCAGTTGGAATGGACCCTGATTCACTATCAGTAGCGGGATTTGGTTTATATGGAAAAGATGGAACTGTAACAAGAACAAGATTATTTAATAATAACATTGTAAAGGATAGAGTAAAAGTATTTTTATTGAAACAATCTTATACAGAAGATGTACCAAAAAATATTAACAGCCTCGATTCATCAATGGGAACTGAACTTGAAACTATAACAAAATATAGACACAAAGTTACCATTTTACCATTTAGTGGTTCTACAACTCCAAGTGGAGGTGATATTGTTTCTGTAACTCCATTAAATGGATATTTCCCAACACATTATAGAAACACAACAGATTTAACAACTGGTTTAGAGAACTCATTTTTTAATGGCTCTAAACAAACACAATCAACTACTTTAGATGGTGGTGCACCAGTTCAAACATTTACAACTAATCCAAATACTCTTAGAGTATCAGATGCGGGTAGAGGTAGTGGTGAACCAATTTTAGAAGTAGATTAAAAGTAATTTAACTAATTTTTAAAATAGTTATATTTATATATTGAATAACATTAACAAGGAATTTAAATTATGGCTTATTTAGATAACACCGAAATCACAGTAGATGCAATTCTTACTAAGAAGGGTAGAGAGAAGTTAGCAGCTGGACAAGGTTTAAACATCACAAAGTTCGCTTTGGGTGATGACGAAGTAGATTATACCCTTTATGAACCAGCACATCCAAAAGGAAGTGCTTATTATGATTCAGCAATTAAGGCAATACCAATTACTGAAGCATCTCCTGATGAAACTCAAGTTTTAAAATATAAGTTAGTTACCTTACCAAAAGGTACTACTAAAATTCCTAAAGTTGAGTTTGGTATCCCTTCAATATCAGTCAACCAAAATTCAGGACAAGTACAACTTTCACCAACAACTTCACCAAGTGGTAATACACAAAGTGGATATACTGTAATTCTTTCTAATAAGAACGCAGGTTCGATTGTTGGAAGTGGAATATCAAGTGGAGCAGGAACTGTACCTTCATTCTTAGGTGATGAAATTACTACAACTGCTGCTGTTGAGACAGGATTAACATTTGTATTTATTCCTAATCCGAATATTACAACAACAATTAAAACAACTATTACTGTATATGGTAATGAGACTGGAGGTTCACAATCAATACCAGTAACAGTTACTTATGTACAACCAAGTTAATATAGGAAAATAATAAGATGGCAACAATACAAGGACAAGCAGGAGTAAATTTATCTCAAGAATTAGCTACTTACCTATCGGAAAACCAAGGTAACTATACTTCTGAACAATTAACACAGATTATCAACCAGTACTTAAGTGGTGGTGATAAATTAGGTAGCACAGGAGGTCAGATATCAAATGGTATCTACAAAAGTTTTGGTGAGTTTGACCAAATCACAGGTAAAGTAGAAGTAGTAACTACTGGTCTATGGAGTGGAGATACTGGAAGTTTAAGAACTTTCTATACTTCATCTGCTCAAGTAGCTGCAACGAGTGGTAAATATTATTATAATGTTTATGATACGGCAGCAACTTCATCAGTACAATTCTCAATTGCTTATGGAAATAGAACAGGTTTAGGTTCACCGGCATTATCTGGTGATGATACATCTACTTTAGAAACTAAAGCAACTTATGCTCAATATAAACAAATTTTATTAGAAACAGATGATAGTCAATTTACATTTGTATCTTCATCAGCTGCAGGAACACACGATTCAGATGCCATCTATGTAATCAATGTTGCAAGAGGAAGATATAAAGAAAAAATGGATGCTGGAAACTGGTCACTAAAATTAACAGGTACAAGAACTATTACACTTATCGATGATAGTGGTAAGAAATTCTCAGATTCAGTTGGTAAAGCTGGTAGAGTATTTAATGTAGTAGAAGGAAGATTAAAATTAGGAACAGAAGATGAAGCAAGTACAAACACTACATATGCTACTGGTTCTGGAGATGGACAAGGACAAGGATTTGGATTATTCTATCCTGACCAAGGATTAATCGTACTTAATCCAAATGCATTACAAAATGCTGCAGGAAGTGTATATGGTTCAAGTTTAGTTGGTTCACTCGCTACAAACGCAAGTGCTAAAAACCAACAATATTTATTTGATGCGATTGCACAAGGTGGTGATTTCGAAGCAAGAAGAACAGAAAATGTTTCTACTTCTCATTACTTCGTAAGAGCAACTAACAGAGAATTTAACTTTTCAAATAATCCATCATTCATAACAGGTTCAGATGGTTCATTCGCAGAATCAACATTTGAAACAAATCCAAATACATTTATTACAACTGTTGGTTTATATAATAACTCAAATGAAATGATTGCTGTGGCTAAAACATCACAACCAATTCCAAAATCATTTGATAAAGAAGTATTAATCAAAGTAAAACTTGATTTTTAAACCGTAGGTACACATTTCAAACATAACAAACCCCATCGTGAATGGGGTTTTTTATTTCCATATATTTATATAGAGGAATTACACTATGTTAAAGACAATACCAAAATCGAATATTACCAAACGCTCTTTTAATGTTTATAAAGAGTGGACAATTGATAATGGTACATATCCATTAGAATCTGCCTCACTATCGATTAATAAATCTAAATACAAATCTATACTTGCAAAATATTATAGAGATGATGCAAATGTTTTTAATTTATATGGTAGTACATCTAATGTAGCAAATATAGCATCTGAAAGAGTAAAATCAGATTTATTTCAAATTATTTCGTTACCACAAGAAAAATATGGTGAAAAAATTAAACCAGGTTCAATTGAGTTTACTGATTTAGATAATGAAGTAACATTTGTAGATAACTCAAAATCTACTTTAACATCTACTTCTCCACTATATACTATAACATCTTTAGATTTAAACACATCAACAATAGTAATAGTTGATAACGATGGTGAGACCTTTACACTAACCATTGGTGATTTAGATTTATCTACTGGTGCAACACTATTAATATATGGAACTGAGACAGATTCAATTATTTTTGGAGTTATTGATTTTCAAAACTCAACATTAACAACAACAACTGATATTGAAGTTGGTGGTTTATCAATAGATAAAGTGGCTTATGGTAATGTATTTTATTCTGATGGATTATTTGTATTTACAAAAAATGGTTCATTGGGAGATAATTATACTTTAAAATATAAAAGTACAAAAACAATACACGAAACAGAAATACTTGTAAGTGCAGGAGAGGGACAATTTAACTATTCACAAAACCCATCTGCAGTTGATGTAACACTAAGTGGTTCTTATGATTTTACAACTACGGCTATAAATAATGTAAAACCTGCAGGAACAATTAAAATAAAAGAAGTATTAGATATAAAACGAAAATCGCTTTATCATGGAACCGCTACTGGTTCATTAACAAATACACAAGCACCTATTGGTGAATTAGGGACTGGTTCTTGGGATGATTACTATGAATCATCTTCAGTAGACCCGACAGGTTCATATTTAGCACCATTTGTTACAACTATTGGATTGTATGATGATGATAATAATATGATTGCAATTGCAAAATTACCAAAACCAATAAAAAAATTACCAGATTACGATGTGAACTTTATTGTTCGTTTTGATACTTAATCTATATTTATATAATACAAAGGGGAACTTATTATGGCTTCAATAGAAGAATTATACAACAAATCAGAATTTTCAAAATTAGCAGATAACAGTAAGGATAAAACTCCTATTTCCGCTGATACAACTAATAAACTTCATAAAGATGAAAAGGCACTTGCAAATGCAAGAGGAGGAAAATTAAATCAGAAAAAATATTCTGATTCAATTTCACGATAAACTTTCTATTTTGAGTTTACTTAAAAACAAGATTAACACTTGGGCATATATCCATATTCCCAAAACAGGTGGAACTACTATTAAAAATACTTTAAAAGAAGTTGATGGTAATCTTTCTCTACCAAATCATTCACCAATTACTTCTATAAACAGCAAAGATATTTTTACTTTTACTTTTGTTAGAAATCCATTCACAAGATTTATGTCATTATACTATCACGAATGTAGAAAAGCAAAAGATACAATTCAACTAAAAAAATTTGTTGAAAATGTTACTGATAACTTTTTTTTGTATATGCCACAAAGTTACTACATTAACGAGGATAAATCAAATCTATCATTTATAGGAAAATATGAATCTTTTATAAATGATTTAAATTTTATATTAAAAGAATTTAATATACAACAAACTATTCCTCACTTAAACCGAAATCCAATTTACGATAAACATCCAAACTTAGATTCAGATAAATATTATTCTGTAATTTTATCTCAAGAAAAGTGGTTAGTAGAATGGATTCGAGAAAGGTATAAGGATGATTTTAAAATTTTTAACTATGGGATGGACTTACCAAGGTAGACCAATAACAGAAATATCAGATATGCCCGAGGGGACTATCGGATTTATATATAAAATTACAAATCACCAAACTGGTGAATATTATATAGGGAAAAAATCCTTATATGCAAAAAGAACATTACCACCACTAAAGGGGTACAAAAGAAAAAGAAAAGTAATCAAAGAATCCAAATGGGTAGATTATCGTTCTTCAAATACTGCAGTTCAAATATGGTTTCATGAACACGAAGCTGGAAAAGAAACTGGTAATCAAGATAAAATAAATGATAGTTTGGAGTTAAAAATCCTTAGATTTTGTAAAACACCAAAATCATTAACTTATTATGAAGTAGAAGAATTGTTTCAAAATAAGGTTTTAGAAGATGAATTATCCCTAAATGACAACATTTTAGGTAAATTTTTTAGAAAAGATTTGGATATTTAAATTATTTTTCGTATATTTGTATAGTTTTAAAGGTAAAGTATGCTTTCACATCACGAGAAACAAGAAGTTATAAACATATTAAATGGTGTATTGGGAGTGGGGACATCTATGAAAAATGATGAACAAGCTCACTACTGTCCATTTTGCCATCACCACAAGAAAAAGTTACAAATTAACTTAAAAACTCAATATTGGCATTGTTGGGTTTGTGATGCAAAAGGTAGAAAGATACAAAGGTTACTTAAAAGGCTTCATGTAGATTCTCATAAATTAAA
>Ga0208150_1000154_pt1 | contig 27724 bp, 40 predicted proteins | sample DEB08_DNA_8_FD_184534 | JGI IMG/M metagenome (GOLD analysis project Ga0208150, IMG submission 184534) | Aqueous microbial communities from the Delaware River and Bay under freshwater to marine salinity gradient to study organic matter... | ecosystem: Environmental > Aquatic > Marine > Coastal ...
GCCGGCACCACGTCCAGGAGGAGGCGGTCGCCAGCCCAGAACGGCCGTACGAGCGCCTCGCCCTGGTAGAACGTCAGTTTGCACGCGAGGTCGAGAGCGAGATCCACTTCAGCCATTGGGGCGAGCAGTGTGTCGCCGATCATGCGGTGGACCGGGCGGCTGTAGATTGCTGCGATGGTGTCTGTAGCCCAGCGAAGAATGTTCATGCTGGTGTCGGCACGGCTCAACAGCTTGTCGGCGTTCTGCGGCAAAAATTGCTTCAGCACCTCGTCGCGCAGTTGCTCATACCAGTCGTGCTGGTACACCTCACGCCTGGCGAGGCACTTGGTCCGGCGCTTCCTGCTGTAGCCCCACTCCTTGCGGATGTAGTCCAGATCCAGTGGCATCAGAACACCTCGATCCCTCTGCCCACTGGGGCGATTAGATGGTTGACGCCGTAGCGCAGACAATCCAGGACGTGGTCAAGCTCGCCGTCCTTTCGGTAGGTGCGGCCCTCGCGCTTCTCGTCCTTCTCAGCCCGAGCAAACGCTCGGACAATGCCGCGAGGACTGGCTGACTTCTCAGCGAGGTGCGAGTCAATGTAGAGTTTGGGCAAGCCTTCCACAGGACGGAGGAGAGCCCGCAGGTGCTCCGTGCCGACACCGACGGAGCGCATGACAGGATCGTGGCTGTACTCAACACGAAAGCCCGCGCCCTCGAGCACCTCCACGTCGCGACGTCCCGTCTGTATGTCGCGGTTTGCTCCGGCTGGGTCGATGTACGCGACGCCAGGCAGCCAGCCTCGGCGCTGTAGGTCGTATCGGATCTCCCAGGCGAGTTGGTAGGTGGGGCAGTCGTTGGGCAGGAACTCACCGACGATGTGGATGCACTCGGTGTTATCCGTGTGGATCGGACATCGGCTGTCGCGGTTATAGCCCTGAAGGTAAACGACAGCGGGCCTCCTGACGCCGAGGTCGATCGCAAGATCCACGGTGGCGTTGGTGCCAGGTGTCAGGCCAGGACAGCAGTGGATAGCGGTGTCGAACTCGGGGAACACCTGTCCCTCACCGATCCCCCACTCGCCGCCAGCGTACTGACGGTAGAGCGCTTCGGAGTAGGAGCGCCGCAGCGCTGCGTCGTACTCGGCTGGAAGGTAGGGGTTGTCGGCAGTGCTGGCGTTGTGGTCAGCGTAGCCAATCCGCTGCTCGCCCCACACGTCAAAAAGCCAGTTCATGCTTGGCGTCGACGTGACGACGATTGAGCGGTGCTGAGCTGACGGAGCACGGACGCGAGCGATAAGAATCTGCCACGCCTCGCGGGACCAGTAGCGGCCCTCGTCACCCCACGCCCACGCGAGGTTTGCGCCTTCGAGCGTGTCAGGGCGGTCAGCGCTGCCGTAGTACACTCGAGAGCCGTTTACCAGTTGAAGGTAGCGTTCGGATTTAGCCTGTCTGGCCAGCAGTGGCTTGGGTAGGAGCTGGACGAACGTTCTCAGCGTGGTGCGGTGTAGGATTCCCCAGGTAGGCGCTACGATTAGCCCGTCACACTGGGGGTTCGCGATGGCGAGCCGGATCGACTCGGCGGCACCTGCTAGAGTTTTACCAGAGCCGACGCCACCACGAAGCAGCCGATAGGGCGTCCGGTCGTCGTGGAAGCGTCGCTGGTGAGGAAGAGGCTTATAGGGGATCGTGCAGTTCAGCACGGGCCTGGGTTGGAGTTGGGGTGCTGCGCTACTCATCGAACGACACCACGATCTGGGAGACGGTAGGCGTCTGATCCTGCGGTTGTAGTCGCTGAATCGCAGCGGTGAGAGAGTTGAGGGCGCGTGTGAGATCGGCCATCTCCTGGGCGTCGTCCAGGCTGGTGTCAACCTTAGAAATCGCTTTGAGGCTCGCGCGCTTAGCACGGGTAACGATCTGCGTCGTGAGGTCGGCTGTCTGCTGCTGGGCCTGACCTGCGATCCAGGCGTCGAAGGCGGCAGCTCGGGCCACCCAGCCATAATCTCGAGACCACTGCCCCCAGTAGCCTGGGGCTCTAGGCGCTGTAGCTGGATCGCGCCCACGCTGTGTCTGCCAAGCCAGATCGATGGAGCGCTGGGATCCAAGGTGCAGGTATGCACAGAAAGCCTCGAAGGCCTTCGGTGTCTCGCCGTCCTGCCTGTGCCACTCACGCTGTCCCATGTCATGCCCTGTACCCTATCCTGGTAGGGTATACGTTGCACACCACAGCATGTGGCGTCAACTTTTTTTTAGCCTGGGCTAAAACTGGAACGTGTGCTGGTCGCGTGGGCTGGGCCTGCGCTCGAGGTCGTATCGCACGTACCAACCGAAGGACCGGTCCTCCCACACCACGAGATAGCGCGGGATGGTGGGGCAGCGAGATCGGCGCGGTGCTTTCGGGGTAAACGCCTCTTGAACTACGCCGTTTAAGCACTGGCCACCCGCAGTGAACGGACGTCGCGAGCGCACACGATCGCCGGGCTGGAACGCCTCGGACTGCTGCCGCTGGAACAGGTACTCGGCGATCATGGCAGCACCGCGATCACGAGCGTGAACAGGACGATCGTGGCTACCAGGACGAACGCGAGGGCAAGCAGGAAAATCGCTGCTGTCGTCTCACTCAGTCGGTTCACGGCTGGCCTCCTCTGTCTCAGTGTGCCGCATGTTAAACGCGGCCAGCCTGAGCTTGGTCGCCGCGTAGTACAACTGCCTGTGCTCTAAGAGAAACTTCGTTTCGTCGACCTCCTCTAGCAGCGCTAACACCTGTCGGTGTACGTCGGCGACTCGGTCACTCAGTCGGTTCACGGCTGGCCTCCTCCCTCTCGAGTTTCAGCGCTTGGTTCGCGAGGTCGCCGATCGTTCGTCGCACGACTAGGACGCGGTGAGCTGCCCGGAGCGTTCCGACTCCGATCAGTTGGTGGTAGATCTGCTGTAGCTCGCGAGCCTCTCGGTGTAGTCGCTGGCTCAGTTTTTCGGGTGTCACGGTAGCACCTCCACGGTGACGAGGGCGAAGCCTCGCTTGTTGGGGTCGAGGCTGCACCGTGTCAGGTGGAGTTCGTCGACCTGTTCGTCGTCCAGCCAGACGCCCGCTCTCGTCAGGGCATCCAGCACGCATTTCGTCCGGTTGTCTATGTCCCATTTTCGCCGGTTGGGTGGGTGGAGTCGGATCGAGACGCGCACCCGCTCCTCACACACGACAGGCCAGGAAGAGCAAAGCTGGTCGTGGATGGACTCCACGGCAGCGGTGTACCACTGATTTCCTTTCGCGGTCAGGTAGGTGCGACGGTTGCCACGCTTCCAGATGTGATTCACGGTGGGTGGCCAGGGCAGCCCAAGCTCGAGACGTTTCGTCATCGTCGACCTCCTAAAACGCCAGCAGCGAGTTCAGCCTGGTGGTGCTGTCTCGCTGCTGCGCCTCCGCTCCGCCTGTTCACCGCTACTGGACCGCCGCAAACTACACGAGTAGCGGCCAGCCGAACAGGGCGTGTGACACAGGAGAAGGGGGCCAGTGTACGCCAGGAGTCTGTGAGTGTCCAGTGTGCTGTCATTGTGGCCCCCTGGCTGTGCTGGTGTAGCCACGAAACAACCAGTAGCGTCCGTCGATCCAGTGCGCTGGGACGTGCCGTTCACCGGCCTCCACACGGGTATAGAATGACTCTGCGAGCCCGAGACGTTCGGCCATTGTGCGGGCGTCGATCCCTTGCTCGTGTCGGATCCGTCGTAATTCTGCTGGTGTGAGTTTCATCGTCGACCTCCTCTTTTCGCGTTCGCCACCTTCCACAGTGTGCCCGGCTGTGGGTTCGGCTTGCGGGTATGGCGGGTGAGCTGCCCGCTCTCGGTGCGGAACCAGTAGTCCAGCACCATGCACCCACGGCGCTGGCAGTAGCGTACCTCTGTCTTGACGTGCTGCTGTGTCACTGTGTCTCTCCTCTAACTAAATGTCTGTCGTGTGCGGTCGAATCGGATGTAGGCCTCGGCGGGTGCTTGGCCTTGTCGCTGTTTATCAATGAGCACCATCTCCTGGCCGTCCTCCTCGTGTAGAAAAAGGATCGCGTCGGCGTCCTGCTCGAGCTGGCCCGTCTCTCGAAGGTCGGCCTTCGTGGGCCTGGGGTTGGGGTTACTCCTCGACACTCTCTTCTCGATCCCACGGTTCATCTGGCAGAGGAGAAGCACGGGGATCGAGAGTTCCTTGGCGAGTGCCTTGAGCTGACGGGAACAGTCAGCCAGCTCCTGCTCGCGGCTGTGGTACTCGCCCACTCCGCTGAGGAGCTGAAAATAGTCTACGATCAGGAGGTTGAGTGGCTTCTTGCGGTGCCACTGTCGCACCTGGGCCCGGATCTCTCCGATCGTCTGCTCGGCGCTGTCGTCCAGGCATAGATCCCAGCCCGCCATCCGTTCAGTGGCTCGTGTGAGGCTGTCGTATCGGCTGACGTCGATCCCGCGTTCGCGGCGCATGTCGGCTGTCGAAACACCTGACATGCTCGAGAGCCACCGCATGGCGAGTTGGGTAGACGCCATCTCGAGCGAGACAAACCCGACACGCCCGCCCTCACTGAGGAGATGGCGTGCCCACTGCAACGCGAACGCGGTTTTTCCCTGACCTGGCCGTGCAGCGAGCACCACGAGATCGGGAGGTAGCACCACGAGGAGCTTGTCGAGTTGGGCGAGTCCCGATTTGACTAGCCCGGCGGCGCCGTACTGGTACTCTTTGATTGCGTCCCAGGTGGCGCCCAGGATCGTGTGCATGGTCTGGGGCTCGGCGGGTGCTCGGTTGGCCTCCTCCTCTGCGGCCTGGGTCAGCAGGTCGAGAGCGTGGCTCGCGGTGAGTGCAGACGTGACGTCGTGGTGTACGCGAGCCGTAGCCAGCCACACCGAGCGACGCCGAAACGCGTCTTCCACTAGGCCGGCGTAGTAGGTAGGCCCGATCGCGGTGACGTGGTCAGAGAGTTCCGTCACGTACGGCAGGCCACCAAGATTATCGATCCACTGGGCAGCGACGGTGACCACCGTTCCCAGGTCGATCGAGCCGTGCTCGCGGTGCGCGGCAGCCATCGCCCTCCAGACGTACTGGTGCCTAAAGTCGTAGAAATGCTCGGGTGTGAGCCTGTCGCTGAGCTCGGGCCAGTGCTCGGGCTGTAGCAGTAGCCCCCCTAGCACGTGCCGCTCAGCCTCGACGGCGCTGGGCGGCTCTAGCTTCAGGTGCGAAATTTCGCGATCTGCTGTTCGAGTAGCCACTCTATGTCCTCCTCTGTGTGGGTGTGGTGTGTCGCTCTGTGGGTTGGTGTGTCGCTGGCTGGCTCGGGTGCTCGCTCAGGAGCTCGAGCGTGGGGCTTCAGCTCGCCCTCGCGGGTGAGGAGCTGCGCGACGTAGCCCCAAGGAAATCGGGCGCGGTGGATTGCCTCCCAGATCTCCGGGCTAATCTCGCTGGGCTGTGTGCGTGCGAGAAACACCTGGAGTCTGTCACGGACTGCCGATTTTACGCGCTGCGGTGCGCTCCGCTGATGTGGTGCGAGCGCCTGAACCCAGCGGGCTGGCACCTCAACCGATCGGTGCTGGGTTTTCGGTGCGGGTGGCCTGGTGACTGCGGCTCGGTAGCAGTACGAACGCGGGCCAGCGCTGACGCGCTCGAGCAATCCGAGCTCCACTAGCCCCTTCAGGGCGCGCTGTAGCGAGCGAGCCGAGCCCGCGAAAATCGAGGTCAGCGCCTGGGTGGTGGTGTCAGCGTTCGGAGCTGACCACACATACAGGGCTATCGCAAACTGCTGATCGCTCAGTGTGCCTGCTGTGTAGAGTGCTGCTAGTCGTTTCATCGCTACCTCAATCTGGGTGTGCGCGACCGCCAGGGAGCAGTCGCACACCCTTAGATCTACTCTCTCCGTAGGAGAGAGTCTTCTTTAGAACATCGCAAGTCTTAGGCCAAGATCGGGCCATCGTCGGATCTGTCGTCACTGTGGGCATGATCGGCGCCTCCTCGGCTCGGTTTTGGGCGAGTCAAACGACAGTCAGACGACAGTCACGCGACAGGCCATTTTCTAAGCCCCTGTTCTCACAGGGAAAAAGTGCCGTTCCAAACGACAGTCAAGCGACAGTCAAACGACAGAGCCCCAAAATGGGGCGACTCCCTGGGTGCGCGTATCCGTCAGATCACAGTGTGTCTGCACGCACCCAGGAGGCCAGAAAAACGACGATCGCAGCACAAAGCAGAAGACCGCGATCGTCACTGGGCAGGGTGATCGTAACCGTCCACTAGTAATGAAGTGTGACTGCCCAGATGGGGGTGCCTGTCGCCCTGTAATGCTAGCTGCTGTGTACCGAACATCTCGCAGCCCTGCTCCTGTAACCACTACCAGGAGGTCTGCTGTCTGTATCTATACAGGGCGACAGACTGAGGCGCTGGGTGGGAGCGATGCGACTCCCTGTGCCGTGACTGCTGACTGTTGCGTACGACACCCCAGCAGAAGTGATCACTCCTGATCAGCCTGATCAGGCTGTGGGAGGAGCTCGCCCGGCTCGACCTGTAGTGCGCGGGCCAGCTTCAGCAGGGTAGAGACGTAGGTGTCACCACCATCCAACTCTATCCTGGCCAGCGTTCGCACTGGAACGCCCGCCTGACGTGCTAGCCAACGTTGCGAGATACCTCGCGATTCTCTGATCTCTCGTGTTCGTAACATAACGTGTGACACCTCCTGACGTATGTGTATGATCATACTGTGGACTGTCGACCGTGTCAACGTTTATTGTCAGTCGTGACACTTTTTTGTTGACACATGCTGCCACGAGTGGCATACTCTAAACATGACAACGTGATCACACACTGATCACGCAACACACAGGAGACTAGACATGACCTCAACACACTCAACACTGATCGCCACCGTCGGCCCCTACGATCTGCGCCACAGCGATGGCACCCAAGATTGGCCTGGCTTCTCGACTGGAGGGCTGGCTCGCGGCTACTGGTTCGGTACCGACATGCACCGCGAGCACATCGCCTACGACCTCGACGCAGCCCTCACCGAAATTTGCGCCCAGGCCGACTTCCTGGGACTCACCGCTGAAATCTACTAAGCACCCAGACGGAGGCGGCTCAGTCAGCCGCCTCCTCAACACACAGGAAACTAACCAATGACGACACCCAACACACTCAACCTCGACACTGTCTACACCGTCACCAGCGATCGCTACGGCCACTCGTTCACATTCACCGAGAGTGAGCTGCCCGCCATCGAGCGCCTGCTGGCGTCCATGTTCCCCGGCACCGAGCTGCACGACGTGGGCGGCTCGATCGTCGACGAAGACGGGCTCGAGTTTGCAGAGATTGCCTCGCCCGAGTGGCTGGCCTACGAGGCCAACCGCCAGCTCAAACGCGTCGACGCGCAAGTCACCGATGCCGTCGGCCCCCGTGACGACATCTACGCCGCACCCGGCACCCACGACAGCACACTGATTCTCAGCGACGGCACCGCTACGGTCGAGGGCAACGCCGCCGAGATTATCCAGGCCCTCGAGGCGCTGCCCGTTCTGGCTGGCTGGCAGGCTGCTTGGGCAGCGCTGGCCGACTTTCCTCTGGCCTGCGACTGTGGATGCTGTAGCTGCTGCGGCTGCGACGACACGGACACCGACACCGAGCCTGAGCACTACGAGCCTAGCGAAGCCGAGCTCGAGCACTGGCAGGACATGTGCCACGAACAGTACACAGGAGCGTAACAGTGAGCGACACCAAACGCACCCTAACCGAGATCGGCGCTGACCTTGCAGCGACAGCACGTCAGCGCCGTCTCGAGGGCCTCTCTGAGCTCGCCGTTGACCTCCCGATGGTCGCGCAGTGGCAGAACGAGGCAAACAGCGCTTACAGAACCTACCGCCAGCGTGAGCGCCAGGTGGAGGAGTGGCGCTCGTCACTCAGCCATGAGGAATACGATCTTCTCCAGAACCCGATCCGCCTGGGCGACACTGTCTACTGGATCGACGGCGCGCGCCTTCACAGTGTGAACGTTTACACCACCCCACGCCTCGAGGACGAGATCGCCGACCTTGAGCACTACCAGGAGACTGATAATGAGTAATACCCCCACACCCACACCAGCGCTCGCGGCAGCGCTGGCAAAAGCGCAGGCTGAGATCCGGCCTGCCCACATGGACCGCACAAACCCACACCTCCGCACGAAGTACGCTTCGCTGGCCAGCGTCCAGCAGGCAGCACGCCCGATTTTCGACCACGGCCTGTCCTACGTGCAGCTGCCCGACTATGACGGCCAGCTCGTGCGCCTCACCACCCGCCTCCAACACGAGAGCGGCGAGTTTATTGAGTTCACCACCTCGGCACCGCTGGCCCCTGGAAAACAGCAGATCCAGGCGCTCGGCAGCACCATCAGTTACCTGCGCCGCTACGCTCTCTCGAGCCTCCTCGGTATCGCCGCTGGTGACGACGACGACGGCGAGTCCTACACCAAGCCCCACGAGGTTACGCGACGCCCACGCAGCACACCCAGTCAAATGGCCCAAAAAGTCACCGCTCAGCAGCGCCAAGCACCGACAGCCCCACCCCAGGAGCCCCAACGCAGCAAAAACCCGCTCGCGCACTACCACGCCACCACGAAGGACCTTGGGATCGAGGGCAACCCCAAGCGATGGCTGGTTGGAGGCGACACGCTGTCGAACGCTACACCTGAGACGCTCGAACGCATGGACGCGCTCGCGTTCGCACTGAAGCGTTGGGAGAAAAGCGGTCGACTGTCTGCTGTGCTCGAGCTCGCACAGCTCACCACAGCTGACGACCTCCGCGCGGCCTGGGCAGCGCTTCAGCCCGACGAGCAGGCACTGCTTGCGCCGTGCAAGGACTATCTGAAAACCGTACACGCCCAGACGGACGGAGAGACACGATGACGAAACCCAGAGCTCTGAGACCTTTAGTGCCTAACAGCAACGTTGAGACGCTGTGCATGGCCATGTTTTGCGCCGGTGTCACCGAGACGTCTTACCCTGCTCATCCTGGGTTGACTGGCTTTGAGTTGGGAGAGCTCTCCCAACTCACAACGGACCAGGCTACAAGCTCAGCTGCCTGGATGGCGCGTTGTGGCCGAGCAGTCATCACTACGCCTAGTAAACTATCGTATCGACGGTACGTGTTGAGCGCTGAGCAGACTGCTCAATGTGCCGCAACATTGCGTGGGCAAGGACGGCAGCGTCCAAAGGTTCCTCTCTCTGAGCAGATCATTAAATTCTTGGCTGGTGCCCGCCAGCTCACCAGCAGTGAGATCGTATCCTTAGCCACTAGCCTTGGCTGGGGGTCGGGCTCAGTTTACAATCTGCTCTCCAAGATGTGGAAGCAGGGAGAACTCCAACGATCTGGCCCATCTGGCTGCTACACCTACAGCTTGCCTACACAGCCAGCAGAGCACACCAAACCAGCAGAGACAGTCGAAGGTTCGACACCTGTCACTATTGAGAGCCACATCATTGAATTCTTGGCTGGCGGGCATCGGTTCACTAGCGGTGAGATTGCATCCTCGCTCGCCAGATTTGGCTTTGACTCGAGCTCAGTTCTTAGTCGTCTCACCAAGATGTGGCAGCAGGGAGAACTCCAACGATCTGGAGTGCCTGGCTACTACGCCTACAGCCTGCCAGCAGAGCCAGCAGAGACAGCAGAGCCAGCAGAGCACACCGAGCCAGCAGAGCCAGCAGAGACACGATGACACAGCGTCTTACCCAAGCTATCGCAAGCGCTGCGGTCATGTCGCGTGACGAAGTGTACGAGGCTGTTAGAGAGCAGCTGGCGCACAACCTGCGCGCCTGTGTCGTGCTAGACCTCGTCTACCACATGGGGCTGTATCTGACTGAGATCGCTCACCTTGCACAGTCCAACGTCTGCACATGGGACAACACGATTTTGATCGGTAGCCTCGAAGGCTGGGATCTGCTGTGGATGCCTGACGAAGTCGAGCGCAGCATGGGCGAGCTCCTGGCCAAACAGCCGGGCGACTACGTGATCCAGAACTACAAGGGCCAGCGCTGCACGACGCGATCCATGCGACGCTGGATCAACCCACTGATCCACGCCCTGGATAGAGACCCTGGCATCTTTGGCCTCTGCTCGCTCGGGCACGTTGGCACCAAGCGCTCACTGGTGATCGAAAGCCGCAAAGCTTCACGCGAGCAGACTCGCCTCGTGTACTTCGTGCAGCGTCCAGACGGCGCAATTAAGATCGGGAAGACTGGCAACCTGAAGGCTAGGCTTCAGACGCTACAGAACCAACTCAACCTACCAGTCACGCTCCTGGCGACTGCACCAGGCTACACAGAGTTAGAGTACAAGCTCCACAAGCTTTTCGCTCACGCCAACCTGTGCGGTGAGTGGTTCCTGCCTGTGACTGAGCTGCGCGACTACATCGACGACCTACCGGCCAACACATAAAACAGTGGACAGATTAGGTCCACCCCCAACCTGTCACCCCCTGTCAGTGCTTACCAGTGCTAGTCAGCCTCCACCACGTCGATCTCGAGCGTGCCACCGTTCGCGATCCACGCCTCGTTCAGTTTTCGCCGACACGCCGCCCACTCGATGACCGCAATACACCCAGTGCTGGTGCCTGCCGCGTGGATCATGAACGGCCAATCGTCGAGGGCGAACGTGCGCCGGTTGTAGGTGGCCATGTCGTCACGATCCACCGGAAAAATCCGCGCCATCGACAGTGTGTGGCCTTTCGGGTGTTTCCGCGACTCGATGGCCTCCACCATGCGCCACGTGATCGGCGGTGTCAGCCCCCCGTACTCCTTTGGGTCGAGCCGGTTTGCCGAGCCCGTGATCACTGACCACTCGCCCAGTACCTGGTCACCCTCGCTCACCAGTTGGATCTTGCCAGGGCCCTTGGGCTGGCTGCTGTCTCGTATCACCTGTGCGTAGATCATCACGTCACTCTCTCCTGAACAGTTGGGGTGACGTCACCGCGACCACTGCGACTGTGATCGCCAGCACCGCCACGGTGGAGGTAACTGTCACCGCTACCACGAGCGGTGTGTGGTTTCGGTACGCTGGCCGGGCTCGGAGCACGAGCACCTCGCGACGTAGGAGCATGATTTCTGCGTCTCTCGTCGCTACACGGCGGGCACAGCGTGCCTCTGCGTCGGCGAGCGTGCGCCGATTCTCGATTTTCTGTCGCTGGACCTTGGAGGCGCACTGGTTCAGCGCCTTCGTTAGCTGCTGGGTGGTAGTGAGTTTTTCAGCGTTCGCCGTTCCCAGGCTGGCACAGGCCCACCACAGAGCCACGAACGACACCCAGATCGGCGAATTTAGCTTCTCCCAGCGTGACAGCGCCTCCTGTGCGCCTGCCTCGATCTCCTCGTCCGTCTGGCCCACGTGCGGCTCCGTTACAGACTTTTCACGCTCAGAGAGTGCGCGTAGGTCTAGCTCAGCCTGTCGAGCGTTGCGCTCAATCTGCTCCTGCTCCACCTGCTCGGCCAGCGTCTGTGCCTGGCGCCGCTTCACGTAGTTTCGGATCATCTCGTCGCTGTCAGCCCTCGAGAGCCCCAGCCCACGAGGGCGAAAAATCGCGTAGAGCGACACTAGCGCACCCAGGACACACGAGCCCACGATCGCGTATAACTGCCAGCCCATCTCAGCCTCCCTTCGTCTTCGTTTTCGTCGGTGCCTTGGGCGCTTCGGGCGCTGGGCTCCGCTTTGTCTTCTCCTCGGCGAGCTTCCCCACAGACGCCTGGAATTTCTCGCCCACCACCACAAGGCCACTCGCTGACATGTAGGTCACGACAAGCGTGATGAGCAAATACATCGCCGAGTCACCTTTCACGGTGCCAGCGTACACCAGATGGACGCACGCCCCCGACACCACACAGGAAAACAGGAACGCGCAGACTTTCAGCCACTCGCTCGCGCTGGCCTGGCTGTCGCTGCGTATCAGATCTCTGAACCACTGCACTCTACACCTCCTCCTGATTCGCCACGATTTGTGGAACGTGCGCGGCCACCTCGGCCGCGCACTCGTTGAGCACCTGTTGAACGGCAGGAGCGCGCCACGGGTCACCCTCACGCTCGCAAAAATGGAACGACAGGTAGTAGAGGAAGCGCCTCTCGGCGTCGACGAACACGGGACGCAACACAGCCACCTCCACGCCGTTCGCTTCGTAGTACACCCGCTGAGGGTCGCCTTTTGGCAGCTTCCTGACGGTGAGCTGTGAGCCCTCGCCGCTCCGAGCCATCGCGATCAGTCGCTCGCGTTTCTCGCTGCTGGCGAGCCGGATCGCCCGGAACAGGTGACGCGACGCCCGCTGCGCCTCTGCGGTGGCCTGCTCGGCTAGCACGGTGACGAACAAATGCTCGTTTTCGTCGATTGGCCCGCCGTGATCGTGGCAGTACGCCAGAAGCACCCTACACAGCGAGGGAGTGCTGTGTAGTGCGGCTGACAGCGCTGAACTGATCAGGAACGACGGTTGCACCGCGCTGAACACGCCAGAGGGTGACTGCTGGGGAGTGTAACCGCCGATCGGGCGGTCCTCTCGCGGTTTACGACGGAGAAGCCACCGGATCAGATCCAGGAGCTTTCCGACGACTGCCGCCCACGATGCCACGATCATGTCAGTGCCCCCTACGCATTGGGTGGACCCCCGTCTGTAAGCGTCAAACGTGATATCTCGTAGGTGGCCTCCACCGTGCTGCCGTTGAATTTTCCGAGCTCGATGGTGAACTCAGCAGGAGCGAGCTGTCGTGTCACTGTGTGCGTGTCATAAGCCACAACATCAGTCCAGTCGTTGTGGCCGGGAACACTGCTTTGAGCGTTACTGCTACGCCGAACGTAGAGCTTGCGAGCGTTCCAGAAGCAGTCGACCCAGCACTCATCCAGGAAGATCTCTATGAATTGGTCATTTAGACCATTGGTGGAGACTCCCCAGAGCTCTTTTTTCGTGTTCGTGCCCAGGGCGAGGGCGCTAAAGATCTCAGTCTGGCCGTCTGTCCGACGAAACCCCACACTGAGGAAGGTCCCAAGGTTGGCGGTCGTGAGGCGTTTCACGTAGAAACGCCAGTACCAGGGACGGACCCCGAAGACATTGCCGTTCCAGACCAGAGAGGGGCGCTGGTCCCCGCCTGCTGGGGCGTGGAGTCTGACTCTGTCTGATACGACGGTGATCGTCGAATCCGACGGAGTGGTAACCGTCCAGTCGCCGCCGATCGATGCGCCGGACAGCTCGTCGTCCATGACCAGTACAGGACCTGGCGTATAACCTCCGCTGCCGCCTGTGACGCTGCCATCTGTGAGTGTGTCGTTTGCGAAACCCATCGTGTGCCTCCTTACGCGCGGTGCGCTTCGAATTGCAGTCCGTACGCTTTCGCGCCCGAGGTGCCGCCAGTGATCGCCACGGTGAGCTTGTCGCCTGTCCTGAAGCTGCGCCCGCTGAGCGCTGCCCCGCTGGTCGCTGTCGACGTGTAGAGCGTGGCAGTGTGCGTCCCGTCGCCCTCAAAATCGATCGTGACAGTCAGCGTGTCGCCGCTCGGGAGCATCCACTGTAGATCCGAGATTTTAGCGGGTGTGGTCAGCGTGAACACGTCGCTGATCGTGTTCGTGCCCGTCTCCTGGGTTGTGTGCTCGAAGGGCTGGTTCTCTCTCAGCCCTGTCACTGTGTAGTTCGCCATCGTCGTGGTCTCCTGTTAGGGCCTGGTGGCCGTGGTGTATAGCGTGGTTCCTGCGCTCTCGGGCTGCGAGAGCGAGCGTGTCTCTGCGACTGTGATCTGGTGAATGATGACGTACTGGCCGGTCGTTCCGAGCGCTTCGACGTCGATCTCGTTCACGCGGCCACCGCTGACCGGGATCGTGCTGTCGAACTCCTGGTAGCCTCCTGGTAGCGAGATCGTCGCGCTCACCTCGTTGCGCGTTCGGTTGTAGAAGCGCAGCGTCGTCGCCGACTGCGCTGTGACGAGCCCGAACACGCGGAATCTACACGGGTTCGAGCCTGCGCCCACTGCCGTGCTGTCACTGTCGACTCGTGGTGTCGCGTACGCCTGGATCATCGGTGGGAAGTCAACGAATCGCTTGTTGCTGCCGACGTCATAGGACTTATCCTGGCCGCCATCGATCGGTGTCCAGTAGTCTACAGAGTTATTGAACGCCCAGCGTAGACCCTCGCCCACCCCAATGTGCTGGCCGTGATCGGCGCAGTACTGGGCGTTTCGGGCCAGTGGCGTTCCCACATAGCAGTGCTCGTGAGGCAGGAACACCAGTTGGCCCGCGCCTGGCGCTGCGACACCTGTTAGGATCTCGTGTAGCCCGTGGCTCGTGGTGGCGATCTTGCCCATCACTACGGCTCTACCACGCTCGCCCGTCTGGGCGTTTGCGTGTCTGAGCATGCTCAGACTCCGTGATACGTCTCCCACTGTCTCTACCTCCGTTCCAGGTCGCTCGGCACTGCGAGCGGTGTGTCACCGTTGCTGGCCTCGTACGTTCGGTTCGTTCCGTCACTCTCGCCAATCTCAAACAGCGACAGCCCCATCATGTCGACGTCAACGTTGTTGGTGCTGGTACAGCGCACCTCTACAGCGTAGCGGTTGATCACGCCCGCTGTGCAGGGAATGCCTGACACAAACAGCGTTTCGTCACTGACACCGTTCCCCGTTGCAACCGCGCTGTGGTTGCCGGTGTTTATGTGGTACAGCCTGACCTCGATCGTCTCCGTTGGCTTTGCTTGGTGTCGAAAGTAGACGTAGCCCACCACGTACGGTGCCGACGTGGGCGGGTTGCCCGAGCTGTTGAAGTTGTAGGTGACATAGGTTAAGAACATCGGGTCTGTCGTCGCCGTACCTGCTGGTGTGCTCGCTGCTGTCGTCCTCCTGGCCCCTGCGCTTGCGTCGGTGTCCCAGTAGTACCAGACGTTCTGTGAGTGGGTGTGTACGGCCCAAAGTGGCGCTGTCGTGCGGTAGGTGCGTGCTGAGTAAACGCAGCCCATTGGAACGGAGCGGCCACCGTGACCCGCGCTGTAGTGGTCGTGACCAATAATCCGCTGTGAGCTTGCGCCTGGCGCTGCCCTGTCTGTGAGGAACTCGTAAAGAGCGTTGGCCCTCATCATGGCGCTGGTTATTGTGTAAACGTCGACCGGTGCGTCGTTCGCTACCAGCTCACTGTCAAGCACTGCGTTGGGGTACCTGTAGACTGTCTCCCCGCTGGGTTGTGGCACCATGTCGATCAGCCCTGTTTTCGGCTGGCTCTGCTGGTACGTCTCCCACACCAGGATTGCAAAAATGTCGAGCTGGCACTCTTCGACCCGCTCTTGCTCAACAAGCGGTTCGACGACGAGGCCACCAAGCCCAAGCCAGTCGACTTGTGGTATGCGTCCAGTGAACTGCACCCACACGGGCACGTCGTTTTCGTCCATGATACTGAGCACCTGCTCTGGGCCAGAGTTAAATTGGAGGTGCCAGTCGCACCCAGTCGCTCGGTAGCGAATCGCGACTAGATACGACTGGTTAGCGTTGGCGTTGAGCCCTGGGCTCGCGTTCATCCAACCCAGCCCGCTCGCGATCGTACCGACAGCAATTGGGTCAAAGACTTTGATCGCCGTGTGCCCGCCGTCTGCTGCCCAGCACAGCCCACGGATGATCGGCGCGCCGCCCTCGAAAGCGTGATCGTGCCCAAAATACTGCTGGCTCGTTGCGCCCGGTGCTGCGCGGTTTGCCGCTGCCTCGTCCAGTGCGTTGAGTTGGGCTAAAAGTTTTCGTCCCTCGCCCTGCTCAGCCTGCACGGGTGCGCCTGGTAGGATCTGCGCGTTCGGTATGCTGTCCCAGTCTCGCTCTGTCGCCATTAGGGCCCCCACTCGTAAGGATCGTCACCACCTGTCAGAATCGGTTGTTCGTCAGCCCACCACAGAAAATAGGGTGTGCGCTGTGTCTGTCGGCTCCCACCGTCCACCGCTGCGTAATCGTCCAGCCTGATCAGGTCACCGGCTGCAAGCCACCCAGGCAGCGCGGCCACCTCGATCTCACGGGCGTTATAGTCGATCGCGCTGATCGTGGTGCTCACTGTCGTGGGTGTGCCTCCCAACGTCGACACGTCGATGATCTGGACGTTGTCGTTGGTCAAAAACCAATCTACGTCCTCCTGGCCATCGCGGCCAGGGCCCAGGATATCGCCGAGTGCCTCTTCGCGTGGCCTGCTTGGTGAAAAATATGTGTCGGCTGCGGGCTGTAGCGTGATCACTGAACCCGCTACGCTCTCCACCAGTGCGGCTGGGGCAAACAGCCCAACACGCCCCTGCTCTCGAAGCCTCAAAAGTCGCAGCGTGACTGCTTCACCGCTGGGTGAAAACTCTACCACCTCAAACCATGCCAGGTTCAGACCGGTGCTTCCTGTCTGCGTCGGTAGGTGTGGAATCGTCACCTGGATGAGCTGCCCCGGCTCGAGCACGTCGAGCTCGTTTTCAGGGATCTCACAGGTGAGCATTGGCGTAGGCTGGCCGTACCGTAGCAACGTGGAGACGGCCAGGAATTGTGCAACGCCGATCGCTGACGCTGCCGGGTACAGTGCCGCTCTACCGCCCGACACTTCGGGGTAACTGCGTGGCCCGTGAACTGCGACACTCTCGCCCACAGAGTAGGTTGTAGTAACTCTGTCGCGCTCAAACTTCCAGGTCCACTGGTTATAAATGCGCCCCGTCTCGATGGCCCAAGTTGGCAGGCTGATCAGGTCGTCGACCGTGAGCGTGCGCTGGCTCGTACTGTCGGGGTAGAGGGCGTAATCGTGGCGTGCTGTGATTTGTCCAGACGTGCTGACGTAGATCCGTCCACCTGTCGCGTGTGCGAGCTCCTGGAGCGCTGATTTTGGCGAAACTGGCTCACGTAGCACCGCGGTGTGTGCGATTGAAAACGGACGGAGCGAGGCAAAACTGTCAACGTCGACGTCGGCCAGTGTAAGCCCTGCCCCGAATCCGCTGGGTAGGACGTCGTAGACGCCGTTGGTGCCGTCTCCTCTGTCGCTGAGCAGTAACTGAAGGACGAGATCGACGTGTGAGCCCGATTGAACGTAGACCTGTTGGACGGGTGACCCGTGCGCGTGGTCCTCCTGCTTCGTCGACACCTGTGCGCGAGTGAGTTGGGCAAACAGTTGTAGGTTGGGCGAGGTGACAGACGAGCCGACAGCCGGTGCTTTCCCCGTCGCTGCGTGGTAGACGTACCCCAGGTCGTTGATGTAGGTGACGGTGGTCGTCACGATCTCCGACGTCGCGCTGTCCGTGAATCGGATTGAGTCACCGACGCGGAACAGGCCACCGCCAGCGCCGAGCTGGTAGGATGGCCCGCGTGACGTGGTGAACACGTTGTTCACCACAGCCGAGATCGCCGGGTACGCCGTTTGGCGATAGCTGATCACTTCGTCGTTCACTGCGATGGCTGCGTTCGTCACAGTGGCGAGGACCCCGGCTGCTGCCGTCGTGTCGCGCTGAAACGGTTCAGACTCGCGGTCGACGACGACAAACACGCTGGCCACTGTCTGGTCCTTCGGTATCGAACCCGCACCCACCAGGCCACGGCGTTTTTCGTCGCGCACGTTCGCGAACCTGAGACGGCCAGTGGCCCGCTGTCCTGCTGCAATCGTCTCCCTCTCGAGGTCCTGCGCGACTGAGATTAGCGACAGGACAAACCCGGTGCCGTCGAACGACACGCCGTCAATGCGGCCCGATGCAATTGTGGTGAGCGCTGGCGCTGCTTCGGTGGGGTCGAAGATCCTGATCCACACTTTTCGCCCGAACCACGTGGGGTTGTAGCCGTACACCGCTTGTGAACCGTTCACAGGCTTGACTGTCTCGCTGTGCTCCTGGGCTGTCGTCCCGTAGTAACCGCGAGTACAGCCTGTGAACGCCGAGGCCGTCTTCGCACCGTACGCGATGGCCTCACGTCCCACCCAGATCACACCCGACGCAGCGAACAGGCTGGTGTCTGTCACGCTGACAGTGGTGGTCGTGCGGTTTATGTCGGCTGTCAGCGTCGTTCGTGGCTCGGTGAGCCTGCTCTGTAGGTAGGCGCTGACCTCGGTGACACCGACGCTTAGCCCGCCGTTCTGGAAAGAGCCGTCGTAGGGGCTCACGCCCATGGTCATGATAGGTGGGGCAGTGATCACGGCCTCTACCAGAGTCTGTCCCCAACCTGGTGTCACCAGTGACCCTGCGCCCGTAAAAGCTACGCTCTCGCCCTCGATCTCGATCAGAAAGTCCCGTTGCTGCTGTGCCATCGTCGTCTACGCCTTCCAGAGTTTTGTCTCGATCGTCAGATCGAAATACGGGTAGCCAGGGAGGCGAGTTGGGGCCAGTGTGCTGAGCGAGTCGCCGAACAGGTGGCGCTCCTCGTAGTCGTCAGGCTGCGTCTTGTCGGCGATGTACCTGATTTTACTGCCGGTCTTCGCGTACGGCAGCCAGAACTGTGAGACGTACCGTTCACGGTCGTCGTCCGTCAGGAAATTTGTCTGGAGGACTCGCCGCTCTCTGTAGGCCACCTCGTTGGGTGCAATGGCCCCGGTGAAGTCACGCACGACAACACGCCCGCCAAGCGTCTCTACCTGAGACACACCGCTGGTGTAGCGCAGGTCGTCGCCTGCCACTACAGTGGTGTTCGTCACAGGGCCTTTCGGGTGCCAGCAATTACATGGGATCGTGTCGCTGTCGAACGCGAGATCGTCGCCTGGGTATACCCCCGAGGCGTCAACGATCCAGCCGTAGTGGTTCGCTCCCTGCTCGCCCTCGTCCACGTCACCGCCGGTGAGAAGTTTGTCACTCTCGGCAGTCGAGGTCTTCAGGTAGAACCCCGCCAGCGTGCCGCCTGCTGCTGTGATCTGGATGCTGCTGTCCTCCACGTTCACGCTGTAGGAGCCGGAGTAGCCCGACGCTGCTGACTCGAGAGTGAGCGCGTTGGCGATTTGGTAGGCCAGACTCTCGCTGGCTGTCGCGCTGTACGGCCAGTAGGTGCCCGCTGGGACTGTAGTATCGAGGTTCAGCACGGTGGTCCCGTTGTCCTCGGCCCAGTCTAGCCGGTCGTTGCTGCCTGCTGTGATGGTGATCTGCCCCCAAAAATAGGGGATTGCGAGTGTCGGCACTAGCCCAGCCCTCCGATTTTGATCCCGGTGGCCCTGGCCTGCGCCTTAGCCCAGCGAGCCATCGAGCGATACTCGGCTGGCGCTGTATCGCGAGCCCGACGCCACGGCACCGAGTTAATGTTGTTGAAGATCACGATCTGACGTTCAGCCTCCTGAGGTGGCGTCTGGCCCGGTACGCTCGCTTGAAAGGTGCTGGATGGTGCCGTGCTAGTGCTAGACTGGCCCTGCCCACCCACGACGGCAGCGCCGCCCTTCAGAAGCCCACCAAGGACGCCTAAGCCTGCCGACGCTCCGAACAATCCCGCCGCTGTGGCCTGCCCACCTGGCACCACCAAGAAGCCCGCTGCTTTCGCTGCGAACACGGCAGCGAACGAGAGCGCCACGTCACCGAGCGCGCTCAAGATCGACTTTCCGAAGTTGGAGAGCGCCTGCTCTGGCTGCGTAATCATGTCGGTGAAAATCGTGCTGAACGCTCCGCTGATCTTCTGGGCAAGCCCCAGGAACTGGTTCGCCGCGAGCTGCCCGAGCTCGGCTGTGGTGTTTCTCACCGAGTCACGGAGCGTCATGACAAACGCCCCTAGGCCAGTGCGCCGGTACTCCTCAAGCTGCACCTGCTGTCTCGTGACGTCGAGCTCCTGTTTCCTGAGGTCGACGGACGTCTTCAAAAACGTGATCTGCGCCGCCATGCGTTGGGCTTGCTGGCTGGCTGGGTTGAGCTGTCGGCGTTGTTTCTCAAGGCTAAGTCGCGTCGCCTCCTGCTCGGCAATCTGGGTTTGCAGGCTTCGCACCTGAGCCATCGCTGGTACCTCGCCGGGCTGGCCTGAAACACCCGCCTGGAGTCCTGCGATTCGTGCGCGCTGTTCGGTGAGTTGGCCTTTCCGCGTCAGTGCTTGGCGCTGCTGCTCGAGCCGGTACTGCTCCGCTGCAAGTTTGGCCTGGGCTGACTGGCTCAGAGCGATCTTGGCCTGCGTGTCGGCTCGTTGGTTCACAACTTTGCGTAGGTTGGTGGCCTCCTTGATCTGCTTCGCCAGGATCTTGCGGTCAGCGTCTGTCTGCGCCAGCTTTCGACGCGCAGTGAGTCGAGCGATCTCAATCTTGAGTAGCTCAGCTTGCGCCTCGAGATCTTTCATCGTCGCCAGGGCAGCATCACCCCGGTCCCTGACGATGAAACCGTCCAGTTGCGCGAGTTTTTCACGGTCCGTGCGTAGCTGCTCTGTGGCGCTGGCCTCGGCTTGTGCGGCCTGGACACGTTGGGACGCGAGAGACGCCCTCTCCTCCACCTTAGCGAGCTGAAGGGTGAGCTTGAGTAGCTTCTCTTGCTCCTTGGCCTCGGCCTTGACGATCTCGAGTGTGTTGAGAAGCGAGTTGATCTGGCGTGTGGCCAGATCGCTGCGCGACTTCTCGAGCACTGCAATCGTTCGGTTGATCGCTACCTCGGCCTGGCCCAGTGTCTTGCGCTTGTTGATGAGCTCGTTCTGTACCTGCTGTTCCTTGACCTGTGACTGACTCACCAGCAGGGCTGCGCGTAGGTTGTTGGTGCGCTGTTGCTCGCCTTTGATCATGTTGTCGAGGCCACCCAGCCCAGCCTCCATTGCCGACTTCACCAGGAACTGGGCTCGACGAGCGCTCTTGCTCGTAGCCTCTAGAAAGTTTGGCCCGAGCTGTGCGGTGAACTGCTTCGCAAGCTCGAGAGCCTGGGCCATGCCCGCAATAACTGGCCCGATGCCTGCCGCACCTTGTGCCGAGATCGCTGCCAATGCTGAACGCTCGAAATTTCGCAGTGCTGCTCGTGCTGCTCCCTGCCTGGCGATCTGCTCCTGCAATGCTTCGCTTTGTGCCTGTTGGCGTGCCTTGGCTTGAGCCTTGCGTCGTCGCTCTGCTGCCGCTGCTGCCCGGCCCTCTGCCGTGTACCGTTTTTTCACTGCCTCAAGCTCGGCCTCGAGCCGGTCCTCGAGAGCCTGCTGAGCTCGCTGCTGTCGCTGCTGCTCCGCTGCTGCTGCGTTTCGGAGCGTCGCGTCCAGCGCAGCCTGCCCCTTCGTGATCCGAACGTACAGTTGAGCCCAGCCCGTGGCTGACTTCTGTAGAAATCCGGTCACTGTGCTAGCCACGTCTCGGATCGGACCCTTCAAACCCTTCAGCGCGTCTGCGAAGTCCCTGATCGCTGGCATGAGATCCTTGACGATACCCTCACCGATGCTCCTGAGATCCTTCGCGATCTCGTCGAACGGGTTGGCCTTCCCGAGCTCGCCAAGGCTGCGCTCCATCGCTGCGCTGGCCCCGGTAAACTGTAGGAGCGCTTGGATACGCTGCCCCTGTCCAAGCGCTGCGCCTCCCTGTGCAGCCTGCTGGCGTAGCATCTGGTTCTGTAGCCCAGCCTGGGTCTTCACCTCGCCGGTGATTTTGGAGAGTGCGCCGAGCTCGCGTGCCGTGATCTGGCCTGTCTTCAGCCTCGCCTCGAGCGTTGCTTTCGATTCGCCCGTGACTGCGGCCAGTATGTTAACCAGGTGCGCGAATCGCTGGATCTCCTCCTGGCTCAACCCAAGCTGTGCGGCCTCTGTGGCTAGTGACAGCGCCTCAAACTGCGTCTTAACGTCGCTGAGCACGCCCTGGAGTTGGCTGGCGTCTTGTAGCGTGACGTTGAACAGTTTCGCGCTCGCCAGGGTGTCGAACTGCGTGTTGACACGGGCGACGATTGCCTGCATCGCCTTAAACGCACCGACACCCAGGGCCACTGCTGCGCCGACTTTCGCGACGGCCACAGCCGCCTTTGCAAAATTCTCCTTGGCTCGGGTGCCAGTGGCCTTGAACTCGTCCTTGAGCCCCTTGGTCTCCTTCTCGACCTTGTCGACGGCCTTGCCCACTTTCTCAACCGAGCGTTCGGCCTGGGTGGAGTCGACCACCATCGTTATCTCGAGTTGCTCACCGCTGCCGAATGTTGCCACTGTCGGGCCTCCTGTCGTTCTGCTTCTTCATGTACCAGGATTCAGCCTCGCTGCTGGCGCTCTCGATCGCCTGCATGGCTCGCTGATAGTGTAGCGTCTCGTGCCTCAGCCCGCTGCCGTTGGGCGTGATGCCGTGTCGGTAGCTACCAAACAGGGCAAGCACAGCCTGGGTCCACGGGTGTCGGAGCAGTTTGAGCGGGCACCGATTGATCACGGTGCCGCCCAGATCATACGTGAACCCCTGGCCCCAGGGCCCTGCACGACTGGGGCCTTCACAGCCCCATGCCGAGCGCAACGTCTGTGACGTTCGGCACTTCGCGCAGTCGTTACCGGGTCGCTGGATCTCCTGGACGTACGGCCAGAACGCAGCGGCCCTCAGTCGTTTCCCTCCTCCTCGCTCACCTGTGAGAGCTCCCACATCTGCTCGCCGATTTTACGCAGCGCCAGGCGTGGGAGGAGAGCGATGGCCGCTGCTGTCAGCCGAGTCAGTCCAGACGGAGCGATCTCGGTGCAGACAGACGGCCAGTCGTCCAGGTTCTCGACGTCGTCGATACATAGGCAGGCCAGCTCCACATGAGCGCGGGCCATCGCTGGCGCGATCTCAAATCGGTTGTCACTCGGGTACTCGATCCCGCCGTCGTCGTCGAGTGTTAGGCCAGCGTGTTGGAACGCCTGCGCCGACTCCTCGGGCGTGGGGTAGTGACACCACGCGATGATTGGGGCGTCTGGATCGCTGCTGTCGAAGTGGATCTGAGTGCGGCCACCGTAAAGCCGTGTAAGGTCGAAGCCTGCCATGTGTGAACCTCCTGGGGACGGGGAGTTGGGTGTTAGTGTTAGCCGCGAGCAATGCGCGCGGTAGTTGGTGTGGTGCTGGTCTGATCGTCGAAGAACTGGAACGTGGCATCCCAGTACTGGGTTGAACCAACGTCGGCCATTCCAATGGGGTCGCCGACTGTGGCCCATCCTTCAATCACGACGACAGCGCCAGCAGCGTTCCCGATCTGAAGCAGGAGTCGGGCCTTCGTGCCCGTCTTCTGCCACGTCTCGAGAGGCACCTTGTTTTTGTCACGGAACACGACTTGCAGTGTGCTGGCTCGCTCGCGCACAAAGTAGCGCACGCCGTTTGAGCAAGCGTCTCTGATCTCCTGGCGTCCGTGGCCCAGGTCGAAGCTGAAGCTGTTCAGACACATCTCGGTGGTGCCGAAGTAGGCTGACGCGACAGTGACGCCGATCGGGTTCTTCGCGAGCTGGGTGCCGTCGAGGGTCACAGCGTCTGTAACGAGCCACGTCTCACCGTCCCAGTCGACTGCGAACAGTGCGATCTCGCCGAACGTTGCTGACATGCCGATGTTCAGGACACAGCCCGCAGCCTCGATGAGCTGGTCATCCTGAAGGAACAGCATGGTGACGCTGCGGTGGCCAGTGTCGTCCGGTGTGGTGACCTCGAAGCCAAAGACTTCGTCGAGGTCGTCGGGTTCCTGGCTGGCTGCTGGTGTGACAGTGATGTTGTCGGGTGTCGATGCTGTGTCGACTGCTGTGACACGTCGCGCCTCGCCGTTACACATCACAATGTCGTTGACGCTGAAGCCCGAAGCGTCGGCTACGTCCCACCGTGTAGTGGTGCTGCTGCCGCCGCTGATCAGTGTGCCAGCGTACGAGTCTTGTGAGCCGAAGCAGGCCATGAGCTGACTGTACCGGTCGAGCGTGTAGGTGTCGCCGTTGCCCAACTCCTGTACGAGCCCCATGACCTCGACGTCGGTCGAGCCGTTGTTCAAGTTGATGCCCTTCACCGGGCTGGCCTTGTCGAGACCCAGCCGGTGGAAGTCGCGCTCGAGGTTCTCGGTGGTGGGTGCGATCGTGAAGTTGGACGCGGGCAGTGGGGCCAGTACCCAGATCACGTTACCCGACGTCATAGCCGAACTCAGCGAACTGCCGAGGGTAAATGTCGCGGTGCCGCCTGACTCCGTGAAGTCGGTGATCGTGTGGAGGTCGCCCGCTGCTGAGCCGTCGACGACGTAGAGCTGACAGCCGTTAAACAGGTCGTCAGGTGCGTTTGCCAGTGCGGCGTCGTCGCGCCCTGATCCGCCAGTGCTCACAGTCACGCTAGTGCCGCTCCCTGTGGCCACTTCAAATTTTACGTTCTTGGTGCCCTGGCTGACCTCTGGTGTGAACGCCACCAGGCTTACCGCCTTCGACACGTTGGGGAAGCTACTCGTCGTTGTCGCCATCGTCGTCTGACTCCTCGATCTCTACGGCCTCTTCGGGCTCGGGTGTTGGGGTAGGTGCCAGATCGTCGGCGGGTGCCGCTGGCTGCGTTGGTGTTGGTGCGGGCTGATCGTTCGGCCCTCGTCTGATCCTGCTCATCGCTGTTACTCCTGGTATCTGAGCTTGAAGCGCCACACCCACAGCCTCAGCCTCGGGTTGTTCGGCACGTCGACGCGCCGTGGCTCCTCGAAGTCGAAGACGAACCCGTAGGTGAGCCCGGTGTAGTGCAGGCTCTCGCGTATTGCTCGCGCCCTGGTGTCGGCTGTGATCGTGCTGGCTGTCTGGTCGTTCCCCATCAGGGTGCTGACCTCGAGTTCAACCTGGCAGTACCAGGCGTTCGCGTTCAGCGAGAGCTCGGGCCAGGGGTTGCCGACAGAGTCCACCTTCAGCTTGTAGTGGCCGTCGATGCTCGTCTTAGAGGACGCGGCCAGTGTGAACTCGCGCTTGTCGGGGTCCTCAGTCAGCGACAGCCCATCGAGTCGAGCCTTCACCTCGGTTATGGCCTGCGTCAGACTCACCGGATCAGCTCCCCAGCGCCGAACACGCCGTACTCTCGAGGATCTGGGTTGCGATCGTCGTCTCGGTTTAGACGGACGAACGACAGCGCCGTGTCGAGCGCCTGGAAGGCGAGCTCGCGATACTGCGTCGCTTTGAGCTCGTCCTCGGTGCCGACTGCCATCATGATCGCCCGGTGGATGTGGCTGACTGTCAGTAGCTCGCACGCACTGGCTAGCTGCTCCGGGTAGAGCAGATTGCCTGGGTACTCACCGAGCCGAGCGTAGAGGATGTTCCCGAGCTCGGTCCACGCGCCGTCGAGGTACGCGGCCAGCGTAGCGCCAGACGGGAGCAGGTTGGTGAGGTACGGGTAGCGGCTTGCGAAGTCACTTTCGCTGATCGGACGCCTGAAGCGCCGAAGCACCACCTCGAAGTAGAAGTCTTCGAGCCGGGTGACTGCTGAGCCATCGACAAGGGACCACACCGCGCGATACCTGCCGAGCTCGAACGACGCCTCGGGCCAGGTACGCGAGTACGACGCCAGCGAGCCCGAGACTGTCACTGCTGTAGCAGGTACTATCTCGCTGCTGCCGTCGTCGTAAATCGTGATCGTGCCGCTGGCCAGCGTGATCTCAGCGCCGGTGTCGGGGTCGACGTGCCGGATCTGAAGTGTGCTCGTTCTGTCCTGTATCGCGACTGGGATCATGGTTCACCTCACGCCAGTGGCCAGTCGAATTCAGCCGCCCAGCGACGGATCACCGGGCTTGGGTGCTGCTTCGATTTGGGGTAGAGCTGCTGTGACACCGCCTCGAGATCGCCGAGCTCCTCGTAGAGCTCGCGTGCCGCTCGGGCCTTCGCTGTCTCGCGGGGTGGTGTAGATTGGGTAGCCGCCAGTGGGTCGGCTGCGATGGGTGCGTTAGGTGCGGGCTGTTCGGCCTGCTCCTCGCTCACCTCTCGCAGTCGCCCACGCGCGGCTTCGTTCGCGGCATCCGGGCCATAACAGAGCAGCGCATGAATCGCACGATCAGCCGGTAAGAACGTGGCCTTCGTGATCGTGTCGAACTTGCGCTTGTTGCCCATGCTGCCGCGTTCCAGGTTGACTGGCTTCCCAGTCGGTTCGACACGAAACACACCACCCACACCGGGCCTGCCACGCTGAGGATCGCCCACCACGAACGAGACAAGCTCGGCCTGGTAGGGTTGGGGCAGTGCACAAATGTCAGTGGCTCGTAGCCTTGGTGACTCGGCCCACATCGCCATTATGGCCTCACGCTCCTGCTCGCCACGCATCTGGAAGAACGTGGGCCTGTCGTGAGGTCGTAGGGCGAGTAGATCGTCGAGTAAGCTGTCTAAGTGTCTCATGTCGGTTACCTCCTGGGGACGGGGAGTTTAGGGTTGTTGAGTGCGCCGTGTGGCGCGTGCTTACGCTGTGGTGTTCTTCACCTTCACGGTGAGATAGAACGTCTCGCCGCTGAGGTTGGTAGTGGCGCTGACCTCGGTGCCACCGCTAGCGTACGCGATGACCTTGTCGTTGTTGCCGTCGAACTCGCCGATGTAGCCACCTGTGGCCGACACGATGCAGTAGTCCATGTCTGCGGCAGCGACGCCGAGATCGGCTTCGATGTCGGCAGCGAAGCCACCGGTTGCGTAGCTGGCTGGGCCAGCGATAGAGCCACGGACCTCGGATCCGCCTGCTACCTGATCGCCGAGCTTGCGGCCTTTCAATACTGTGATCGCCATGATCAGTACTCCTGTAGAGATAAAGGATCACGCGTCCCTGAGGAGAGTGACAGTCCGCAGAGTGACAGTGTCACAGAGCGACTCGCGTGATCGTGTTGGGTGTGTTATCAGGTCGCGAGGTTGATGATCGCGCCGAAGTTACGGGGGTTGGCACAGACGAGCTGACAGTAGGATTTCAGGAAGAGAGCCTTGCTGTCCTTCCCGGTCTCCACCTGCTCGATGCCAACGGGAACGCCCTCGTGAAGCACTTCCTGGTCGGGGTCGACGGGCATGGTGTCCTGGGGAGTGTGATCGAGGAAGTGGAGGCTGAGATCGTCCAGATTGCAAAACCATATCTCGTCGGTGGTAGCCGACTGACTGAGCGAGGGGATGATGTAGATCGGCAGGTCCACCAGGCCGTCGACGTAGCGAGGCTCGACGCTGGTTCCGCCCATGCCACCGGGGGTGTAGCGAATGTTGGAGGAGTAGAGCGCGGTGAACTTGGGCCACTGGGTAGAGGACATCCAGATCTCGGAGTTAGGCCCAATGCCGTTGTTGTCGTAAAGCAATTTCGCGATCGTCTCGAGGTTGGAGGACGCCAGGCTTGCGCTGCTCGCGTCGTCGATCCGAGCCTGCCAGTAGGAGGAGGTCGACTGGTTGATGCCTGCGTAGGTGTTCGAGGTCGACATGAAGGCTTTCACGCCAGTGATCACCTTGCTGCTGTTCGCGGTGCCGTCGCCGCTGAGGTCCTTTTCGATCTGGCTGATCAGGGCCTTCAGCTTGGCTTGGAACTCGAAGTTGAGGGCGTTGACGTTGCCGCGAGCTGCTGCACGGGCGACGCGCACAAGGTTATCGAACTCCATGCTGATACCGTAGCGCTTCCAGGGAAGCGACGCGGTAGCGAACGAGGGAGCCACGCTGCTGGGGTAAGAGTCAGATCCGCCGTAGCTGGACGCGGTGAACGCGGTGGTGTGAACACCCCATTCTTTCGCGTAGCGGTCGCTGATGTCGTTGCTGCCGATCACGACGCGGCCTTTGGCTGCGAGCCTGCCCATGATCGAGTTCTCGGGAATGAGCTGGTTGCCTGGACCGTACTCGGTGAACGCCTTCGCAATCACAGCGCCGTACTTGTCCAGCAGGATCGCGCTCAAGTCAGTGAATGTCGTAGTTGCCATCTGGCCACTCCTGTAGTTTGCGTCCTGCTGTCAGGACAGTTAGAAACGCACGCCACGCACCGCCCGAGCGA
>Ga0208150_1000169_pt1 | contig 26157 bp, 32 predicted proteins | sample DEB08_DNA_8_FD_184534 | JGI IMG/M metagenome (GOLD analysis project Ga0208150, IMG submission 184534) | Aqueous microbial communities from the Delaware River and Bay under freshwater to marine salinity gradient to study organic matter... | ecosystem: Environmental > Aquatic > Marine > Coastal ...
GAAGCAGTACAATGGTGTCAACGAGACCACACTCACACACGAAGGTTGGTTTGACGCAAAGACGGGCAAGCCTGTGATAGACAAGAAATTGAAAGCACCCAAGCCAGCACCAGACACAGAATGGATAGTGTTCGAGAAGGCGATGAGGGGTGATCCCAGTGACAACATATTCTCAGCATACCCAGGTGTGCGTACCAAGGGCACCAAGAACAAAATAGGCCTGCAGGAAGCATATGCGGATCGTAAGGAAAAAGGCTACACATGGAACAACCTGATGTTGAGCAAATGGGTGGATCATGACGGCAACGAGCACAGAGTGATGGAGGACTACGAGAGGAACAGGGCACTAGTGGATCTACACGCACAGCCAGAGGCCATAGTGGAAGAACTTGATCAAACGATTGCACAGGCCAAAGCAGAGAACAAGAGCATAGATCAGGTTGGAATCAGATTCATGAGGTTCTGTGGCAAGTATGATTTAAATAGGATTAGTGAGCAGGCACAACTGTATGTTGAGCCTTTTAATGCGAGGTTGGTATCATGACAGTGAGAGCAAAGACCTTAGTCAAAGACAAGTTTTGGATAGTCGAGCAAAACGGCCAAAAGTTAGGTACCCTTCAGAAACAAGCGGACAACGGGTGGATCTTCCTCAGCAAACAACAAAACAAAGAAGTGTTCCACACACAGGAGAGCCTGTTCACCAAGTTTGGATTTGGCATATTTGATGAATCAAACCTAAAGAAACCTGAAGAGGAAATACAGACTGACAATTTCGATGTGCATGGTTTCCCTTGTAGCCAACACCCTTACAATCCCATGTTCGATGTGCAGAAACAATTACCCGTGTACACCAAAACACCAAAGTCAAAAAGCCAATTCTGTGCAGGTTACTACATAATCTGTTTTGAAAAAGGATGGAGAAAAGCATACTGTCCAAAAATGATAACACTTTCAAGGTACGAATACAAAGGACCAATCAAGACCAAACTAGAAATGCAACAGGTATTAAATGACGCAGTCAAACAGTTCCAAGATTCAAACTAGACCCATTGAGGATCTCATAGGCAGGATCAGAACCCTTAGACAGAAGGGCGAGAGACAGATCGTTATACAGGCCAAAGAGGCGGATCAACTGGCCGACAGCCTCACACAAGTTATGACACGTATGGTCACAATCCAGGAAGAGATCATAGAGGCACTAAAGACAGCCAGAGAAGCACAGACCGTGGACATAGAGATGGATGGTGGCACTTTCTCAGACAAAAAATAACGTCAATAGGTAGCAATGATAATATCCACAGACCCGTCCAATACTCACACACGATAAGATTTTTGGTAAATACACATAGTAAAGAGCGAACCTATGAGCAGACCAAAACCCACAGTGCTGTTGCAACACAGCGATAAATCTACCTTCAAAATGGACGAGGTCCTGGCGGCCGAGGGCATCTGGGCGGTGTTCTATGATGGCAAACCAATCAACTTGAAATCATCAAGTTTGGTGGCAAATTACCCTGGACCAAAATACAAGAAAGTTTCGTTCTCAAATCCAGGACATGCTGAGAACTTGGCAAAAAAATTAAATGCTCAACACAACACAGACAAGTTTGGTGTTTATCTTTTAAAAACCGGCGACAAATTCACTAGATAATTAACTACACAATGGATCGCAAGACAGCCTACACCCGGACCTTCCTTGAACTTCTCGAACAACCCATCCACGACGAGAGCATAAAGACCAACTACTACACTTGGTGGCAGAATGTACGTGAGAGTTACCAGGCAAGATCATTAAGATTGACCAAACCAGGTTTGGAAATGCTGGAAAAATTGGATATCAAGACCTATGACATCAAGTTTCCTGCCAAGGTCATATTCACACCCCAGACATACCTGTGGTTGGACGAATTCGTTGACTGTCCCTACTACGTGGACAAGAAGAAGATCATCGTCACAATGGAGAAAATGGCACTACAACTGATGCTTTTCGCTGGAGATATCACGAAATACGGACTTGCCCGTGCAATGAGCAAGATGGACGAGCAAAAAGATCAATAAAACTGCGACTTTTTAGCCTGATTTACCAGGTTGACGCACAACACATTCCTGCTATAATGGTATTATAAACATTTTAAACAGGAGTGTACAAAATGGCAAGAGCTAACAAAAACAAAGAGGCGGCAGTAGGCAGTCAAAACAGAACAGTTTCACCCAACGAGGCGAAATCAGCACTAACACATTGTATCAAATTACAGAGACCCATAATGATGTGGGGAGCACCAGGTATTGGTAAGTCCGACATCGTGAAACAGATCGCAGATTCTGAGGGCAGAGAAGTGATCGACATCAGACTTCCATTATGGGAACCAACAGACATCAAGGGTATTCCATATTACAACGCAAAAGAGAACAACATGGTATGGGCGAGTCCGGCAGAACTGCCAACTGATCCCAAGTCTAAAGCGATAGTGTTCTTGGACGAGTTGAACTCGGCGGCTCCGGCTGTACAGGCGGCGGCTTATCAACTTATTTTAAACAGAAGAGTAGGACAGTATCACCTACCAGAAGGCGTTTCGATCGTGGCGGCAGGTAACAGAGACTCAGACAAGGGTGTCACTTACAGAATGCCGGCTCCATTGGCAAACAGATTTGTCCACATTGAATTGAGAGTGGACTTTGAAGACTGGATGGAATGGGCGACCAACCAACATGTACACGCAGATGTCGTAGGTTACTGCACATTCGCCAAACAAGATTTATACGATTTTGATCCTAGAGGTAGCTCTAGATCATTCGCAACTCCAAGATCATGGAGTTTCGTATCCCAACTTCTATCAGATGACCTGCCAGAAAGTACGCTCACTGACCTCGTAGCAGGTTGCGTAGGAGAAGGCCTGGCCGTTAAGTTTATGAATCATCGTAAGATTAGCGGTCAGTTACCTAACCCATCTGATATATTGAGCGGTAAGGTCCGAGACCTTAAGACAAAAGAGATATCAGCGATGTACTCTCTTACAGTTTCTTTGTGCTATGAACTACAACAGGCACACGAGAAGAAGGACAAGACTTGGAATGAACAAGCGGACAGGTTCTTCAACTACATGATGGACAACTTCGAGACTGAACTTGTGGTGATGGGTGCGAAGATCGCCTTGACCAACTACAAACTTCCGTTCGATCCTAGCAAGTTGAAATCATTTGATAGGTTCCATAAGAAGTTTGGCAAGTACGTCATAACTGCTATGGAGTCTAAGTAATGGTTGATTATCACGATCAAAAAATAATAGACAAACTGGTTACTGCGAGGATCGCCTTGCTGTTGAAACATCCGTTCTTTGGTAACCTCGCAACTAGATTGAAACTGGTGAACGCAGATGACTGGTGTCCCACAGCAGGTACAGATGGCAGGCACTTCTTCTACAACACCAAATTCATAGATTCACTCACACCCAAGGAGGCGGAGTTCTTGTTTGGACATGAAGTACTACACAACGTATTCGAACACATGCTGGTGAGGATCGGAGACAGGGATCCACAACTTTGGAACATCGCGGCTGATTATGCCGTTAACCAGATATTGAAAGACAGCAACATCGGTGAGATGCCCAAGGGCAAGAAAGGTGAGAACAAAGGCTTCCAGGACGACAAGTACAAGGACTGGGCATCAGAAAGAATATACGATGACATCTACAAACAGGCCAAGAAGAACGGCAAGAAGATGTTGGAGAAACTGGGCGAGCTTATGGACGATCACCAGGAGTGGGGCAAAGGTGAAGGAGAAGGCAAGGACGGCAAGGATGGCAAGAAGGGTGGCAAAGGCAAGCCTGTGTACACCAAGGAAGAATTGAAGAAGATCAGAGATGAAGTAAAAGAAGCAATGGTGAGTGCGGCACAGTCAACAGGTGCTAGTAATCTACCAGGTGCTTTACAGAGACTGGTCAAGGACCTCACAGAGCCCAAGATGGACTGGAGAGAAATATTACAACAACAGATAATGAGCACATTGAAGTCAGACTACACTTGGATGAGACCTAGTAGAAAGTCATGGCACACATCTGCCATACTGCCAGGACAGAACAATGATGAGATGATTGACATATGTTTGGCCCTTGATGCCAGCGGTAGTATCAGCAACGAACAGTGTAGAGAGTTCCTTACAGAGGTTAAGAACATAATGGATCAATACAAGGACTTCAGAATACATTTATGGTCGTTTGATACTGCGGTGTTCAATCCAAAAGTATTCACACCAGACAACGCAGATGAACTGCTAGACTATGAACTAGGTTCAGGTGGTGGTACGGAGTTCGAATGTAATTGGGACTACATGAAGGAACAGGGCATAGAGCCCAAGAAGTTCGTGATGTTCACAGACGGTTGGCCTTTTGAGACGTGGGGTGACGAACACTACTGTGACACAATATTCTTGATCAACAATCCATACGAGAGAGACATAGAGGCTCCTTTTGGACTTACGGTACAGTACAATGATTAGGATCCTTTGGGAAACTTTCAAAGACTGGTTCTTCAATGAAGTGTCAATATCCATATTGAGTTTTGGATTACTACTAATAGCACTATGGAGTTACCTGTCATGATCAGTGCAGTAATAAAAGCGTCATTGGTTATGGCCTTGATTTTAATAATTTTGAATTGGATGTTGTAATGATGATGTTTCCAAACACGAATCCATACACGGGCAAACTTGAGAAGGTGAAGAATCTACGCAACTGGATGATAGATGCCGCCACGATCCTGTTTGACGATAGCAAGAATGATCTACGGGCATTGCCAAAGACCGTGAGACTCCAGATACTCGTGACTTTGAGTTTCCTATGGAGCACAGCATTCACAATCTACTTTTGGGGCATACGAACCGACATTTGGCTGAGTTGGTTCCTGGGACATCTAGCAGTGATATTCGTGGCCTACTACACTTTCAAACAGTTCCACGGTAAAGCACACACGATGAAAGCCAGCAAAGAAGAACCACCAATGTACGATGATGTTTGGGGAGCCTGATGAAAGTGAATCCAAACAACTTCTTCAAAAGAGAATTAGACATATTACCACCACACTTTGTGAATACAGTGGTGAAGGCACACGAGTCCGACATTGAAAAAATGCGTAAATGGATCTACGAGAACTGCCACGGCAGATATTCAATTACCAAAGATGTCGTCTACAAAGGTGATCAATCAAGATCGGTCACAGTACTTGGTTTCGAGAATCCAGGTGATCTAACCCTGTTCGCACTCAGTGGTATTGCCCAAATCAATCAAAACTAATCGTTGCACTCGATAACTAATTTTAGTATAATATACGTATATTAATACCAATTGCAATTAGGAGAAATAACAAATGGCAACAAAAAAGAAAAACTTGAAGAAGACTGCCAAGACTGCTACTGCACCTAAGGAGACAGCGACGGCTCAACCTCAGGCGGCACAGGCACAAGCACAGGCTCCACAACCGGATCCAACTGCTTTGTCAATCGGCGACTTGAAGAATCTTTCTACCATACTTGACGTGGCATCTACAAGGGGTGCGTTCAAGGCCAATGAGATGGCGGGTGTAGGATTCCTATACAACAAACTACAGGCGTTCTTGGCCAAAGTGGCACCAGAACAGAAAACTGAGGGAGCAGAAGCACCAGCGACTGCGGAAGGAAAATAATGGCAAACTTAATGAACGTAAACGACCAAGCCATGCCAATGGGTGCAGACTCAGGAGCAGGTGAAGGTCAAACAGGTCCAAAGAGACACTTCAAACACATTGGAGAGCTCGTGGACGGTGGAGCGAAGGTAGTAATCATGTACAGGACTGTGCCTGGTGAACCTGACAACTGCCTAGTCGTAGGAACCAAGTTCTTGCCTGACATGTACCACAATGCTTTGATGAAGGCTGTGGAATCTGAAGGTGGACAGGATGCGGACGAGTTCGCGGACTTCGCCAGCAGACAGACCTTCCCAGATGGCACCAACATGTTGGCAATGATGCACAACGACAACTACATCAAGAAGTTCAAGACCAAGGAGATAATGGTCACTTTTGGCAACACCGCTGATGGTAGGATACTACTAAACAAGTTGAACGAGATGGTGGCAAAGGAAAAAGGCACGACCGTGAAAGAGATGGCCGCTGATCCTGATGCGCCAGCACCGGCCAAGAAGTCAACCAAGAAAGCGGATGCCAAAAAGACAACCGCCAAAGAATAAGACTTGGGTACAACTGACGCAAGATTTCGTCAAGGAATGGCCGGAGGTCCTGGAGGGACTACAATTCCAGAACATGCCGGTCAAGTACCTACTCTACATAAACATCATACTGAAAAATAATCTCACAATCCACTACGACATAGCCAAGGAACTCAAATCCAAAAAGCAAGAAACAATCGCTAGGTTTCTAAGAAAAACAATCGAAGAGAACTATATCAAAATAAAGAGTGTAGATATGAAGTTCGACATACCATCTTTAAAGAGAGACATGGAATCTCGTACCTCTTTAATAATGGCTAAGACTTTTAGAAAGTAAATCTAAATTTTTTGCGACAGCGATAGCATTATCAACGTCAGATACTGGCGTCCTTTTTTCCTTCACGCATTCCACAAATTCTATCAATTCATTACGCAGAGGATTAGATGGCACTTGGTATTCCTTCACAGTGGGTTCATAGTTCATCCTATCACCGTTCCATATGTTAGTTGTAAGTTTTATGGATTTTGCTTCTTCGTCCCAAAAAATCATTCCCTTTGTTCCGACTATGGCAGTGGTGCGTACTTTCTCAGGATAGTACCAACTGAGGTTTAATTTAACCGGAATCCTGTTGCAAGTAAATTCAAACTCATCCCGATCGTTCTGTACTTTGCCGCTATATTTGTGCCCGCTGTGTCGGATGTTTTGAAAATCGTGTGTGCCTAACCAATAATGTATTATGCTGACATCATGTGGTGCTAGACTGTGAACTGTGCTTATCTTTGTCTGGAATCTTCCCCAGTTCAACCTGTTCATTTCTATGTGTTGAACATCTCCTATTTGCGGTAGAAGTTCTTTTATTTTGTGTACCCTGTCGTTGTAAAGGAAGATGTGCCCCACCATCAAAGTCTGTTCACGTAGAAAACTTTTAATAATGCAACACTCGGTACACGTCAGCGAAAGTGGTTTTTCAACGTAAACGTTTTTATCCTGTTGCAATAATTTAATAGTCTGTGTGTGATGATCCCAGGCCGGCGTCGCCAGTATCACGTTATCATACTTGATGTCCTTGAGATCCTTGCCATCTTTGATGTCTATGATTTCTATCTCTTCCACTCCAGGTATAGTCTCCAATTCCGCTTTCAACTTTGATCCCCAATACCCAGCACCCACTAGACTAATTTCCATAGAACTCCTTTATTGCTTTGATTATGTAGTCCTGGTGATGTGTCGGTAGGGTGTGATAACACGGTAGACTAACAATGTTGTTACACACATGTTCTGTCCTTGGTAACACCGTACCATCTCCGAACGCCTTTGTTTTGTGGGTTGGATGTTTGTAGTGTATGTTTGTTGCTATGCCTTTATCTTTCAAGAATGCCTGTAGTTGGTCACGTGTCCCTGCAGGAGTTTCAATAACATAAACATAATAAGAATGTTTTGACCAAGGTGCTTCCTTTGGACATTTGACTATCCCATCTAGCATTCTAGTGTATCTCCGACATATTTCTCTTTTCTGATCCAGCCATTCATCTATCTTTTTTAATTTGGCTTGTACTATGACTGCCTGTAAATTATCTATTCTTGCGTTGTAGCCAACGGTGTCGTATTCGAATTTTGTCTTACGTCCATGATCCCTGTACATCCTCACTTTGTCTATAAGTTCTTTGGACCCTGTGACAGCACCAGCATCACCCATCGCACCTAGATTTTTAACAGGATTGAAACTGAAACAAGTCAGATCACACAGACTTCCAACTTTTTTGCCTTTGTATTCAGCACCAAAACTCTGTGCGGCATCTTGAATTACTTTCAAATCATACTCTTGGGCAAATGACTTAATCTTATCTATGTCGGGTGTTTGACCATACAGATCTACAAATAGGATTGCTTTCAACTGCGGTAATACAAATTCTTTTGATCCGGTCACTTTTCTCATCTCTTCTGTATCCAGATGATAAAATTTATCAATATCTATGAACAAAGGTGTTGCTCCAACGTTTACTATTGCTTCAGTAGTTGAAACAAAAGTATGTCCAACTGTCATTACAACATCACCTTGTCCTATTCCCAATGCTTTCAAGGCACAAACCAAAGCGTTCGTACCTGATCCTATGCTGGCACAATCCTCAGCCTTTGTGTATTTGCATATTGCTTCCTCAAACTTTTCCACAGTTGGTCCTGTGATGAAATCCGATCTAGTGATTATGTCCTTGATCGCCATGTCTATCTCCGTTTGAAGTTCTTCGTACTGTGGATATAGATCTACAAAAGGTATCTTAATATTTTGATTCATAATATTTCTTTAACCATTCAAAGTCATATGATAGCATTAATTGGTTGTGGTTGTCACTGTTTTTATCATAAAATTCTTTGGCATCGTTGGAACCCTTATATACCCAGTCTGCATTTTCTCCCTCTCCCAATGCGAGCCATTTCTTCAACCTGAAGGAACCCTCCACGGTTGGTTTTGCCTGCAATAACTTGATAACCTCCCTGAAAGCAGTACGCCACGCCAGCCATGGTGTTTCATTGAAGTGATTTATTGCACTCAAGATAGGTACAACTTCGTGTGGAGCGGATAGTGTGAAATCAAGTCCGGGATTGGTGGTTTTCATCACCAGATCCTTGTTGTACAATAACACCGCGCCATGCCCATACTCCAGTCCATTCACTGGATTCTTTGAGTTGAATATGTAATGGCAAGGGTTCTTCATCCTGTCCGGCTGGAAGTCAAACTTGAAACTTTCCACTATTTCAAGTTTAGGGAAGACCGCGAAGAAGTAGTCGGTCTCGCTCATGGAGGCCGCCGTCATGTAGGCAAGGGTCTGTCCTATGATATCCTTTGCCCATTTGGCCCTGGGAAATCTTTGTTTCAGTTCTTTAAACCTTTTCTCCGCACTTGGCTCGTCATATGATATGAAAATGATGTCCATTGGCTTGACCTCATAATCGAGGTCGAAATGCACACTCCTGTCTACATCATAAAATTGCCTCAACCCCTTTCTGTGTGGTACCAACATGATGTCTTTGGTCTCCCCCCACGAATAAACTTTTTCATCTTCCCAAAAACTAGGATAATAGTTTGGTATCTTAACATTTTTTAATTCTTTATTGATCATCCATTTATAGAACTGATGATCACTGTTGTATGCAGTGTAAGGATCCCTTAACTTGAAATAGGTCTTGGTCATGGGTCTTTGAAAGAGCGTCAAGTGTGGATGATAATTTATGTCTTTGTAATCTCTGAGGAATTTCAAATCTTTAATCTGTTCCTTGAATTTTTCAGTGGGTATCAACATCACGTTGCCCTCATGATTCAGACCGGCCATGGGGTGCGTTGCGTACCATACATGTATTTGATCTTTTTCATGTTGTTCTGGAATGAAATCCAAATCAAAATTTGAAATTTTTTTAAGATCTACAAAGTTGGCGAAGAACCAAAAATACTCGGTCCTTATGTCTTCCACAACTGTTTTAAGTATTTCCAAATAACTGTTTATGAACGGCACCTGACGGGTGTTCACAAACGGAGATGTGATGTGTTTTGTGTTTTTAAACCTTACCTGTATACTGTCGAATCCAGTCATAATAACTTTCAAGTCCTTGTCTAAGAGAATACTGTGGTTGGTAATCCAGCAGGTCCTTTGCCCTGCTTATGTCCAGTGTGCCACGCATTGGGTACAGTTTGTGCATTCCGATGTCTTTCACTTCAGACTTACTGCCTGTGATGTCGATGATCGTCTCCGCCAGCGTCCTAAGGCTGGTTGCGTTGCCCGCCGTAATGTTGAAACTGGTGTTGGCCACTTCGGAATTGGCCGCCTTGATTATGCCGTATGCGGCATCCTGCCTGTATGTGAAGTCCACCTTGTTCTCGCCGTTGTGTAAGGTGATCTGTTCATCGGCCATCGCCTTGGCGAAGAACTTGGACACCACCCTGTCTGGCAGATCACCAGGACCGTACACGCCACTGGGTCGCACTATGGTGTAGTTAAGACCGTCCCTCTTTGCGAAAAGTTTCGTTAACCTCTCACCTGTGAGTTTGGCCTCTCCGTATATGTTCTGGGGTTTAGTGTTTGACTCCTCCCTGGTTCCATCAACGAAATCACCGTAAACCATGCTACTGCTGATGTACACAAATTTCTTTGTGTTAAACTCAGCGGCATGCCATAATAGGTTGGTCGTTGTACCAATCACTTTGGGTATTCCGTTTATGGGATCCTGATCCACTATCTTTGCCCTAGGATATGTTGCCAGGTGTATCACGATGTCAGGACGGGTGCTGAATGCTTTGAGACACACCATACGGTCTAGTATGTCGCCTCTAATCAGGTTCACATTACTGTGTGTCCAATTACGTGTCCTCCACGCGATCAGTTTGTTCAACTCTATCTTTGTCAGTATGTCGTAGGTGTCTTTATTGTCCACACATGTGATGCTGTGTCCCTCATTTGAAAGTTTCTCGATTATCTTGGATCCTATGAATCCAAGTCCGCCTGTGATCAGATATTTCATCCTAGTACCTTCACTCCGTATTTGTTGGTAAACGCTTTACCATCCGCCCTGTCGTTTACTATTGGTTGTCCTTTTATGTTGAGACTGGTGTTCAGAAGTATGGGGCAACCAGTCTGTCGTTTCCATTCCGTTAACAACGCATGAAACCCTGGATTGTCCGTCTTACGCACTGTTTGAACCCTGGAAGTGTGATCATGATGTATTATGGCAGGGAAGTCTTTACCATGCGTACACGCCGCTGTAAATTGCATATAAGGGGTGTTTTGAACTGCTTTAGGCAGGGTAAAATACTCGTTTACATCCTCCTCTAATATGGCCGGAGCGAACGGTCTGAACCGCTGTCTTTTCTTGATCGAGTTTACCAAATCCTTGATGTCCTCACCCCTGGGGTCGGCCAACAGTGATCTATTACCAAGTGCCCTCGGACCAAACTCCGCCCTACCACTGGCTACTCCCACCATCTTGTTTTCTTTCAATTCTTTTATCAAACTGTCCACAGGATATTCACCATCGATGTTGTGCCCTAGGAATGGATGTTGCCAATTTAGATGTGACTTCTGATGTGCGGCAATGCAACCCAAACTGGATCCTGCGTCACCAGGATTGGGTATTATCCATATGTTGTCAAACAATCCCATGTTTGCAAGAACCCTATTCGCGGCACAGTTCAATGCCACTCCTCCGGCATATACTAAATTACGTGACCCATACCGGCTGGCCCTCGTCCATAGATCCGCGAGGCATTCTTCTGTGACTGCCTGTATACTAGCCGCGATGTCCATGACGTCTGCGTTTGGTTCCCAATCACTGAGACCCCTGTGTAAGTTCTGTTTTAGTTTGAAAGGAGATTGCTCTACAAATTCATCATAAATCTTTTGCTTGTACTTTGGCGTGCCGTAGGCGGCCATGCCCATGAGGATGTATTCCTCTTCTGCGGGTTTCAGACCACAACGATGTGTGAATGCACTGTAGAGTATTCCTATGCTGTGTGGATACCGGATAGTCTCTTTACGTTGTATATGATTTCTGGATGCTGTCGATATGGACACAGTGTCCCATTCACCTATTGCGTCCACTGTGAGTATTGTCGCACCCTCATCTTTGAACGGTGATGTGAAATACCCCGCCGCCGCGTGTGAGTCATGGTGCCTTACGTACTCGTCGATCTTGATTCCAAAGTGATCCAGGTGCCATTGTGGCATCTCGGTGTAGCTCATGGCCATGCCATACTGTCCCGCGTACAACTGCCTGGTCTTTTTCAACAATGGTTTCTCGTAGTACACCACCTTGTCGAAAGGACCAAACGTGTTGGCCTCGTCCACTATCCGCTGATTGAGGTAGTGATCGTTTTTAATTTTTGAATAACGTTCACTGTGTGCGGCCCAAAGTATCTCACCTGAACCATTACTATAATCAACCACGGCCATTGCCGCATCATGATTCATGCAATTTATTCCTAGTATTCTCATTTTACCTTTAAGAATTTTTTGGCCTTGACCAATGCTGTTTCCCAGTCCTCGAGTGAGATATCGTACTCAAAATTCTGTGTTGTTTCGTTCACTTGTAATTCTTTTGCACCGTTCTTTATGTGAAAGTTCCTGGCCATTTCAGTAAGTGGTGATAGGGTGACCAACCTGTTGAGGTGATTGGATTTCTTCACCATCTTGTACACCTCGTTGACGATGGCACGTCCGCCACCTTTCTTCTTGGCCCACACCGTGTATGCTATCGCTATGGATCCTTGCACCCCTGCCCTGTGGACTGACTGCAGGGCGGCATCATGACTCAATGCTTCCATTTCCTCAACGGTCTTTGGCACTTCGTTTGTAAATGCAAAACACATAATTGCCGCTATCTCACCAACATCATCTTTCAGGCCAAATATTTTTCTGCCATACGATTGACGGAACTGTAGATCTAATTCCGGACGCACAGGATCTTCTGCAACATCTATGTAGGGCAGTTCAACCAGTTCATACTTGGATTCCTTTATTTTTTGCTTGGTGTAGGATTCTATATTCTTGTAACTTTTATTCGTGTAGGATTGCAACTGGCTAAATTTCTCCATGAGCCCTGTGACAGACGGATGTTCCTTCCAACGCTCCAAAGTTTCCTTGAGCTTTTCTTTGTTGAGTATTTCCATTTTTTACTTGTATATGAATGGGTCTTTCTTCTTGAGCTCTTTGAGTCTCTTCCTATAAGCTCGTTCTTGTTTGAACTTGTTCCAAAGATTCTTTATCCAGGTGAACATCATTTTCCTCCTATCAGTTTGTTAAAAGTTGGTAACATTAATTTTACAGCATCTCGGTGTGCTTCGTCAAGTGGATGTGTTGTACCACGTGGGTAATCATTCAAAAGTGCCCATTGGTTGAATCCCATCATACGCTCTCCAAACGAGAACCATTTGGTAAGATCGATCTCTGTGTGTAGTGCAGTCATGAAGGCATCCTGGTCCTTGTGCTGTTTGAATTCATCATAGAACAGGCTGTTGTCCGCCAGTGTGAACATGTATGGTATTTTCTTTTTTTCCAAAATGTTCTGCAACCAGATTATGCTCTTCCAACTGAGATACGTCTCATGGTACTGGTTGGCCGCATGTTTGTATATGCACTCCGCGAACGGCTTCACACCTGTCTCTTGCATCGAGTTCTGCCTGCTGGTCCAGTGTGCCGTCTGTGCCTCTGATCCCTGTATTGTCCTGAATGCTTCTGCATTTCCTGTTTTGGTGTCCCATGGTGATATGGATGCCCAACGTGTGTCCTCCAGTTCCTTGTGTCTGGGCATGGCCCATTCATACCTGGACAGGAAACTCCACATCACTATCACTCCTGACGCATCTGGATTTTTGGACACTGAATTGAAAACTCTTCTGGCTATGGCGGAATTACCCAGTCCACCAAATGCCGTGCATACGTACTCTGAATCATTTGCCAGTAGTCTGGCCCAACTCTTGTTGGATGGGGTTTTGCCGTCCACGTCGTCACTCAACTCATTGCCCAGGGTGAAACTGCAACCTCCCGCTATAATTTTTTTAATCATATATTTTCAAAATGTTATTTAAAAGTGGAAACATGTCTCCAAAATTTTCTTTCCTGTACTTGTCCGTCTGCAATATCCTTGCTTTACGTTGTTCTCTGATCTCTGGTGTGTCCCTGTCAGCGGCGTTCATGAACCGTATGCTGGGTTGGTAGTCCGTCAGCATGTGATACCTGTCCACCACTATGTCTTTGACCTGCTTGGGCAGTGTCTGTATGTTGAACACGTCTGGGTCGAAGCAGGTGTTCACGTAGAAGAACTTGGGTTGGAACTGTGCCACCCACAGTGCCATCTTGGCCCAGTTGAACACATTGAATATACTCACCGTGGAACATATCTGGAAGTCCATGTTTGGCGTTTTCATCTCCTTGAACTTCACGAGGTTTTGATTCACTTCCCTCCACTTGGCAGGGTGCCTTTGATATTCAAATGCCTCTCCTACATCATCAATACTAAATGCTACTTCCACGTGTTTGAAATAACTCCAGAGGTCAAATATTTCCTGTGGTGGTAACTGTGTGCCATTTGTATTGTAGTGTATGTCTATGTTCTTTGCGTATCCCTTCTCCACACAGTGCATCAGTATCTTGAAGTGATCCCGGATCATGAACGGTTCACCACCCGTGAATTCGAAGTACTCCACGTGTTTTAGATCCTCCTGCAACTCCTCAAAAAACTGTGGGTTACGTTTTGGCCATCCGCCTTCCGCGAGCTGTTTTCTTGCTAGGGGATTGTCTTTACCCTTGGCCGTCTCATAATCTATTTCTTCCTGAGCCCACTTCGACGAACTCCAAGATCCGCATATCCTACATTTTAAATTACACACGTTGCCCAACTTAAAGTCAATGAACTTCAGTGTTGGCTCGCTATTGGGTGTCCAGTTTCCTAGACTGCTACGCATTTTGTAAATTGAATTTTGTCTTTTGGAAGTTTTTCCTGCATCTTCTTCTTGCCAACAACTCTGGCATCCGTTAGGACGTTCACCATTTCTAAACTGTGTTCTAAGATTGTCCATGTACTCTGTGTCTTGTATAGACTTCAAACTCTGTTCATACACTTTGACTCCAGGAATGCTACCTTGGTATAGACAGCAAGGTGACGCACCACCGTTGACATCAACTTCTAGATGTGTCCAAGGTAAAGGACAAACATTTGATTTTATATACTTGTCCACCACTCTAATGCCTTTTTGTTTTTTGCTAATATTTTTTTAATATCTGTACCCCTGATCCTATCTAAACGTTCGACTTCTGCTTTGCCTTGTTTTTGTCCTTCTTTGTATGTCTCCTCATCATACACTAACTCATTGTTTCTCTTTTGTTTCTGCATTTCATCCAACTGTCCAAAGAAGTTGTTTAAATTTTTATTCTTGTATTTGATTGTTTTTTCTCTAGCATCATTTATTATCTCGCTCATTATGTCGTATGGCATGAACAACGGCGCCATGGCATTGTCGTGTGAGAAATTGAAAACCTGTTTAGTGAGTAGTTCAATGTTTAAATCATTGCTCAATTTGACCATGTTTTCCAGATCAAATAAACCAGGCAGTGTAATTGTTAGATCCAACTGCATCCTTTGATGCTGTTGTTTCACAAATTTTAATCCGTATTTCATGTTTGCTAACCATTCAGTGTATTTCAAACCTGTCCTAATGTATTCTCCGACTTCACCCGTGCCATCTATAGAAGCACATATTTGGAAGTTAGGGAAATATTTTAAAATATCATCAAACAGATTCTTGCCATAGAAGTTGATACGACTCATGTTTGAATTGTATCTGGCCAGCACTTTGTCAGCATATCCCAACTCCCTAATCCTCTCCATCGCTGTCCAATGTATCTTCCACATCAAAGGTTCTCCACCACACCAATACAGTTCTGTTATACGTTTTTCTTCCACTGCATGTGTGAACTCTTTGACCACTTGTTGATCATGGAACTTTTCTAGTTGCTCTTTGATATCTTTCCTGCCCCATATCCTGTAATTTTCATAATCACCTTTTCCGTGCTTTTTGTTTTCGGTTTCCCAAGTACTACTGAGCATGTCGCCACACATCCTACAACTGAAATTGCACAAATTAGAAAATCTATAATCAAAACTTTCTACTTGCATTGTGGTTGCTCCCGTTTCATCTGTGCTGTCGTATGCTTCTTCCATTTTGTTTTTGTACAACCAATTGAAGTGTTGCCTGTACACTTGATCATTCAACAATTTGTGATTGCACACAGCACACTGCGGAATCTCCTCGCCCGCCAACAACTTCAATCTCACTGCTTTCATGTAATCTGAGTTCCAATGCTGTTCCAGTGTGGTGAGATGTACTTTGTCCGTTTTTCCCGTTTGATCCACTGAGTCTATGTACTGTTTGAAGTTCTCCGGCGTTTCGCGTGAACTACAACATAACCTTCTCTCCATCTGGGGTGACAGATACGTGTGTGTCCACGGCGCCATGCAGAAGGTCTTGTTGCCCTCGCTTGGTTTAATCCTTTTCATACAACTCCGCTAATTCTGGAAATGTTTTGACTATGTCTTCGCCCCTTATACCGTCCATCTTTTTCATGGTGTCCTTGAACTGTTGTATGTCCTTGTTATTGTTTCTCCTCATCATGTAGTCCAGTCCAGACTCAAAACCTTTTGTAGCCCTTGTAAGGTGATCAAGTGGTCTTAGCCAGTCAATGTGTTTCTCATATTTTTCCTTGACTTTCAGTTTGAAACTGTCTGGTAGTAAATCAATACGTTGTGCGTATGGGTATTGTAAAAGGTTGAAATTGAAATCCTGTGGCTTCAACAATCCTTGATCTACCCAATTCCTGTGGAAGTCGACGATGTGTAATGAGTTTATCAATCCAACAGTGCTTGATATGTAGAAATCCACCTGCGGACAAACCTCCATCATACGTTTCCTGTTGGCAACCACATCATTCCATATAGTGCCCTTACGCATGTACTCTGCCCTGTCGCCTTCGGCATCCAGGCTGGCGCCAATTGACACGGAATCAAATTTGTTCCACAATTCCAACACATCCATGTCCTTGAACTTCAATCTCGTGAAATTAGTGTTGTAGATCAGTCTCACATGGTACATTTTTCGTTTGTCCAACTCCTTCAGTATCCTGTAATGTTCTTCCATTATCAGTGGTTCACCGCCTGCAAAATAGAACTGCTCGACATGATCGAATTGCTCCAGCATCTGCTTCCAAATATCGTCCGAGGTCCTGCCAACACGCATTATCTTTGCATGGTTAGGTGGTGCACCTGTAAGTTTTTTATGATCCTCATACCAATTCGAACTGAACCATGTGCCACAACTCCTGCAGGCAAGGTTACACAAGTTGCTGAACCTGATGTCCCAATACTTGATTACAAAGTCTGCTGTGCCGTCTGCCTTGGTATTATCTGTCATGCCAATGTTGTGACCAAAATGTTTGTTGGAACTCAACCGCAGTGAGAAGAATCCTGATGCTTCTTGATCATAGCATTTTACACATTGTTTACTTTTTTTATTATTCAACATGTTGACTCTCATATCTTTCATGTCCGGGCCATTGAACACAGTCTCCATGGAATCTTTGTTCAAGTTTCCTACAGGATGTTTGTCAATCGCAAAACAACACGGATAGGCTCGGCCATCTGGGAAAGCATGTAGGTGTAACCAAGGCATCATGCAAAATGTATCACTGTCGATCAACAGTTCTTTCTGCCGATCAGTCATGTCTTTTATTTTAAGTTTTTCAGGCTCCTTGGCCCCATAATTATAGGCCACGGTACCACTCTCCTATTATCGGGAATGTCTTTTCGAAATCTTTTCCTGAACGTTTGTCGTATTGACTGTAAAATGCTTTGAAGTCTTTTTGTAGTTTACTCTGTTCGGCCGCACCTGCGTGTGGTGTTTTGACAACATCTAAATAATCTATAAGCCTTTGTGTTTGGTTAATTTCCATGTGTTCTAAATGCTTTTCATTACTACTTAAGAACTTTACCAAATCCATTTTAAATTTGTTTCTTAGGTCATCTGGTAGCACAAGGGGTGATTGGAAACTAGGAAACCGCAATATGTTTAAAGTAAAATTCACTTCTGGTCCATACACTTTACTTGCACTCTTGAACCATACCATTTTCTCTAACAGTCGTGGCAGTGACTCCAAACACAATGCGTTTATGGTACACATGTTATGGATCGCACGTGGAACTTTGTCCACCATCATGTGCAAGAAATTAGAATGCCAATCTCCGTACACCAAACCATCTCTGATGTATTCTGCTTGTCCAAATGTTGCTTCACAACTTGTGTACAGTTCAAACTTATCAAACTTCTTTAATTTTGTTTTGAATCTATCAATGATGCTCTGTTTTGCACCTAAATTAGAATTTATGGCCAGTGTCATGTTGGGATTCATCTTGTCACCTTGTGTTTCTATCCAATCCAACAGTCTCCACAGGTTGGGTGACATCATGGGTTCGCCACCTGTGATCCTCAGTTCATCTAAACTTTTATGTAGATCTGTTTCCCACCATTTGTAAAATGCTTCCACATAAGGATTTGTTTCGTCTTTTTTATAAGGCTCTGCACTTTCATGACTGTGTGTGAAATGATTACGTCCGTCTGTTGTCATGTCAGTGTATGGCCCTTGCCTCTTGATGTTGTTTGCCCAGGTAGAACTGAATGCAGGATTACAATATGTACAGGCAAAGTTACAGGTCCTGTCAAACGCTATTTCAAGTGTCTTGAGATTTACATTTGTGTTTGGATCAGTTTTGTGGGCATAATCCAATGCTTCGTTAGTGAATATCTTGGACTTGTAAACCCTATCACTGATGTTGTCTCTATTGATGTCTTCAATCTTCCAACAGTACTCACAGCCTTTTGGCCTCTCACCACACTGCATCTGTCTACGTTGCTCTTTCTTTTGGCGTGTGTTGTGTATTGCACTAGGATTAGTCTTGATTTCTTCTAGGTCTATCTTGTGAGGTAAAGGGTGATGGCAACTTGTGGTCATTCCACTGCCCAACCATATGGTCGCATTGTACCACTTGGCTCCACAGAAACTTGCAGATTTTGTATCTAGTATTTGTTTTTTATACTCTAAGTCGTTCATATACCTTCTCTGCCCATTGTTGATTTTGTTCTACGGTCATGTGATTTATTGTGCCATTGTTCCAATCTTCCTTGCCACCACTAAAGGCATACATACTTTCATCGATGAATGTTCCTGTGGTAAGTTTGATGCCTGCGTCTTTGCCTGCAGTCTCAAAAGGCCTGAAACTCCACATCTGTACGATATCGCTGTTGACGTTAGACAGCACGTTTTGATCATAATGTTTTATTGCGTACTCGTAGGCCATTTCGTCCTTGTCATAATTGTGAAGATGTATCCAATATTGTTCTAATGCTTTGTAGATATTGGGATCGACTCCTTCCAGTGGTTCTGTGTTTGCACTTAATATATGTTTAGGATGGTAAAGCCTGTATGGTTCTGTCCAACAGAATATAGATATGTCCGGCACCCTGTTTGCCTTTATCAAGTTATTATACTGGAAGAACACACTCCATATGCTCCTGCCAGGATTGCCAAACCATCTTACCCTGTCTGCACCAAGTTTGGTTTGCAGTATATTGCACCAACTTTCTGGCTGATTACTTGCACAGAAACTATCTCCAAAAAAGCCTATACTTTTCATGCGTTCCTGCACTCCTCCCAGAACTCTTCCATCTCAGGGAAGGTGTTCAAGAACCTTGTGAGACGTCTGCGATCGTGTTCGTTAAAGAAAGCGTAAAAGTTTTTTTTGTTTTGCGTACTTGCGTCCGCGTTTTCGCGCCAGTATGCGAGATTCCTCTGCATCTTCTGGATCTCGAAGTCCTTGAATATGTGTAGCCCGTTCGACTCGCCGGAATTGTCCTGCATGTATTCTATGTTCGCCTCGTGTATGCCCTGGTAACTCTCTGGCAGTAGCGTGATCTGTTGCCATGCGGGTTGCCTCAGCAGTGGCACGTCGAACCATACCCTCTGGTATGTCTTGCTGTACCGGGTACGCAGTTCCAGTATCTTCTCCAACAACTTGTCCATGCTTGTAATACTTAGATTGTTATAGGTGCATATGAACGTTATTGAGTTACGCACAGGTATTCTGTCCAGGAACTCCTCCACGTTGTCCATCATGCGGTTGAAATCCAATCCATCCCTGATGTACTCGGCCCGCTTGCCATATGCGTCCACGCTGACGAACTGCATCATGTGTTCCACCTTCTCCTCCATGCAGATGTTCTGTGCCATGTTGTAGTACTTCTCCTTCAACTTCTTGTCTGGTGGACACATGTTGCTTGTGACGTTGAGGTGTAGGTCCTGTTTTGGATGGTCTATTATGTACTGGAACACCCGGTAAGTGTTCTTGTCCATCATGGGCTCTCCTCCCGTCATACGGAAGTGCTTTAGATTCTTGTATAGCGTGGGCCACCATCGCCAGAAAGCGGTCACGTAGGGGTTGTCCTCACGGTGTGGTATGGGCCTACGCCTGCCCTGGAAGTGTTCAGGTGCGTTGTGGGGAGGGGTGGTAGGATATTCGCCGTATCTGTCCACCTCCTTGGCCCACGTGGTCGAGAACTGTGGTGAACAATAACTGCACTTGAAGTTACAAGCGTTGTTGAAGTTCACCTCCACGTATCTCGGCGTCCAACGTTCGTCTATTGGATTCTTCCTGATGTCATCGAAGTCCTGCATGGCCCATGGCTCACCTGAACGGTAGTGCCTGTCACTCATCTCGCCGGTCTTCTCTATGTTCCAGCAGTAACTACAGCCACTTGGCTTGTCTCCGTCCAGCATCATGGCCCGTTCCTGTAGTTTCTCATGGGTGTTGTGCAGGGCGGCTGGGTTGTCTTTGAGCATGTCTTCATCTATCCTGTGCAGTGGTGGATGGTAGCAACTGTTGGTCAGTCCCGTTGGCAGGTGCAGTGAGGTCTGGTTCCACTTGGCCAGGCACATGGTAGGCGACACTTTTTCAAGTTTCTCCTTGGCCCTCAGTGCGTCTGCTTTGTAATCACTGGTACTCACGATCTTGCACCCCCCTGTTTATGTGTGGTGGCATAACGAACCTGTAGAACCTGCTGTCCTCTTCTCCGTATTCCGCGATCGGTATGTCCAGTTGTTGCCTTAGACTGTTGCCAAACAACTGCAACTCCTCATCTATGTTGTCTGGGTTTACTTCATTGAAGTAATTTTGCATCTCGTCTAGGTCTCTGATTTTGAAAAATTCGTTGTTTGGTTCCAGCACGGTGTAGAAGCAACCCATCCTGGCGCCCAACATGGCGTACTTGCCATTGTCCACGTCCGCACCTATAGTACACCAGGTGCTAAGGATATTTAGATTGTTCCTCCAGATTGATTTGGAATAATTTTTCGCAGTTATAGGTTTACCCTTGTTGGTGCTCATTTTTACTCCTTCCCTGTAACCGGCCACAAACGCCTGTTGTGGTGTTGCGTTGATAACCGTGGTGGAATAACAGTTGTGCAAGTTCTCGTGTGGCACGCCCCAACAGAAGTCAATTTGATTTTCTTCGGTGTCAGCGTTTTCATGTGTCTTCATGTTCAGGCACGTCTCTTTGTCCCATCCAACCAGTCCACCGTTGCCGTACACCAATCCGTTGATGTTGTTCCTTGCCCTCCACCTGTGTACCGCTTTCTTGTCTGTTTTAGTCCAATCAAGTGTCTGCATTAAGAAAGTTTCGTCAATTACGTTGTCACCATCCACACTGATGAAGAAATCTGTCTCCGCTAATTCGGCCGCGGCCTTGTGTGCGTTGTCAAAACCCACGACACCGTCAACACGTTTGGCCCATGGCACCTTGTTCTTTAGGTCGGCCCAATTTTCCTCCTTGTTGGGTTCCTTGAATGATATGTAAACGAAATCTAGATCGCTTATTCGTACTCTATCTGCCACGTCAGTCCTCCCTCGCCAATTCTCTCTGGCCAATGTATGTCATCGTCCATGAAATGGTATCCTTTGTTTTCACTGGGTAGTAATTTTCTGTATTTGGACTTGATCGCCCTTGGTTGTCTCCTGACCACCTTCCCTCCATCTAGGGTAAAGTTGTCCTCCCCGTGTTGCCTTATGCGAAGTTTTTCTTTCAGACTCACTTCAATCTCTTTACCGTCCACCGTGACGAAGTGCTTCTTTGGTTTGATCTCAGGAAGTCCTTGCAGTGCTTTAAGCAATTCGTTCATGCAACTCCTTCCTGTGATAATGTAGCACCCTGTTCAGTCTCGTCTCACCTATGTAAACCGAATCACCCGTCCTGTTTGGCATTAGGTAATCGTCGTGGTTTGTGATCCTCGACAGGCCATGCACACTGTTCTTGTTGTGTATGAACTTGAACCAATCGTAATCCACTAGTTCTGCTTGGCAGGGATCAATCATCCTGTATGCCAATGCATAAACCACGTCGGTGCTGGGGTACTTGTCATGGCATGCGATCAGCATGTTGGATCTGACCGTTTCCCAATTCTGAGTAATGGTCTCGGCCAGTTCAAAGAACCTCTGGGCCTTCTTGCTCTTGCGGAAATACATCAATCCATTGTATATGTTTGGCAAGTGATTCCTTACGAAAAGTTTCCTGTATGTGCTGTCTTTGACCACACGCGATCTATAATCTAGACAGTCGACACCAAACACCAGATCATTTTGCCACAGGTGATACCACCACCAATCTGTGTTGCATGACCAAAGCATGTCGGCCTCCAACTTAATGGTGTGTGTGAAAGGTGTGATGTCGAAAACCTTGTATTCGTTCGCCCATTTTAGATCATGTGCCGAACTGCTGTCATGTTTCAACACTTTTACTATGTCAACATATTCGCTCTGGAACTTGCTGTTTACGTCTGTGATCACGCATACTTTATTTTGTGCGTTGTGTTTTTTGATACTTTTTGCCAGTGATATTGATAACTCTGTGTAATCAGTTTTATCATTGTTCTGTGCAAACCAAACAAAACCTTTAGACATTTGACATCTCCTTGCATAGCACATGGACGTCTTGGTGTTTCACAAAGTTTATATCATTGCTAAACTTCCAGGCAATTCCTTCGTCATTCATTTTGATGACCTCACAGTCTGGTGGCAGTGTGGCGAGGGCAAATGGAAAAGTTGGATAACCACTGAAGCCATTTATCTGTTGCAGTGCTATTGCAAACACATAATCATTACGCAAGTTTTTAGACCGTATCCTGTACAGTTCATTGAAGTGAGGATACCATTTTTTGACGTACTTGACCATGTCAAATATCTTTTTTACCCTGTCGTTCTTCTTGAAAAGCAATACGGTGGCCCACACCATGGGTATCATGCTCGACCTCCTATGGTCAAAACTGTCCCTGCCACTTAGATCAAATGCCTGATCAGGCACAAGGAAATCATATGCCGTGTCAAAGAACTGCAAAAGGTTGTCAGTGAAACAGAAATAGTCAATGTCCATGACCAAAGTCGTATCATAGGGTGACAACTCATAGGCCATGTGCCTGTCAGCGTTGTTCCATGGTTTACCTAGTTTGGTGTTACCCTTTTCTGGTTCGATGAATTTGTAATTTATGAAACCAAGAGGTTTCAATTTCTTGAATGTGTTGAAATCCGTTACCACTGTGATCGGAAGTTTGAGATTTTTCTTGATCAATGACACACATCGTTCAAGTATCTTATGATACTTCGTTTGTTCTGTGTCGAAACAGAAAAGCAGTATACCTCGAGACATCAATCACTCCTTTTTTGAGAAAGTTTTGTATGTTTGATGGTATGCGTTTAATGTCTCTTGATTTCTTTGTATCAGCCTTCCTAGGAAATCATCCGCGTCAGTTATCTCAACTGGATTTTCATTTGTGTCAAGAACAAAAAATTTCTCGTTGTCCTCTTGCAAGATCCTAACCAAACATATTGTCTGTGGATCAGCACGGAATAGATGTTCGTTGTACACAAGCACCTGCCTGGCGTGTGCCTTTTCGAGTGCGTTGCGTTTGGCAACTGCAACATCGTAGGAAAGGTCAGATTGTTGTTTTAAAGAGCGAATATCCATACCACAATTATACAATAATTATGGTGAAGAATCAACCTGGTAAAATTATTATGTTGTTGAGTTACTGACTTCCGCGTTTGAGTCGACTCTGATCGCTGATGCCAGACCCTCTGCATTCGTTGGAAATAATTCTAACAGTGCCAGTGTCATCCTAGGAGCCTTGTTGGGGTCAGTTACCACACCGTCGGTGTTTCCCTCGGTGTAGGTGTCGTCGTTGTCGGCGTCAACTGAAATCATCTTGATCGTCAGTATTGTCCCTGTGCCTACCGCGGCATTCAATTTTGCCTGTATCTCGACCGTGTTTGATGTGTAACCCGAGTTGTCTGAAGTCAATAGAATTAAAGTTGTGTAACTTGTGCCTAGGTCATGGAAACCGTTCGCGAGACCGTCCGTGGTAAGCGTCTCACCTGAACCTGATCTTGCTGTTGAATGTGCCTTGAGGTCTAGGTTTCCGATCGCTGTGGTTGTAAGGTCATTGAACACGTCATCTTTCAAACCATCGATGCCTGTGATGCAACTAGGGTCGATCCTGATGATACCACCTGCATTGAAGTAGTGTCTCATAGCATCCGCACTTGCGAATGTTACTGACCTTTCAATTGTAGAAGTACCGTTCCACGTGGCCGCATTAGTGCTCGTGCCTGCCGCTGTTCCTGAGTCTATCGCCGTTGCCGCTGTGCAACCACCTGCCACTGACGCCGCCAGTGTTGCAAGGTCCGTCGCCACAGCCGCCTTGATGGCAATAGTGTCTCCTGCTGACACGGCCGATCTTGAAGTCATTGTGTCATTGGTGTGGTTGGCGATTGTGTCCAATCCTGTGAATAATGTGTTCCAGTGTGATGCGTTGATCGTGTCACCCGCTGAAACTGTTGCTATTGATGTTTGTCCAAGTCCATACTCACCTGATCCTGTTCCTGCAAAATGGTTGTATCCAAATGGACTTGTTCCGTTGTTGACGAAGGTGTTGTACTCGTCGTCTAAAATTGGGTCACCTGCTTGATATGCCATATTTTTATTTAACTCCTATCACACATTCTGTTAATGCTGTTTCTTTGTTGTATTTATCCTTGATCAGTCTGCCCAGGGTGTTAAAAGCGGTACATTCCTCCAGATCGGCCACCCGGGCCTCACCATTTCCTGCACTCACAACACGATCTCCTGCTTTGCCCGTGCCTGTCAATTTGACAAAAACACGTCCTTTTAATGCTATCATGGGGTGCGAATCGTTGTTTCCCGCCTGTGCGTTCATCAAGAACGCCGGTGACTCTGAAACCACGCCAAAAACAGCATCTGACAGCTCGTCCTTGCATTTGGTGATCTCTGCTTTTCCCCCTAGAATCACCACATCACCCACTTCTGTGTCGCAATCTGCTTCATAACGTTCCGCCAAGTCAGCGTACATGGCACTCGTTGTGGTCGCGTGTACCACGTTTGCCCTGATGTCCACCAGTGTTGGTGCTTCTAATTCAGAATCCGTCTGTGCGGATTTGAACGCCGTCCAGGCACCTCCCGCATTTCCGTATGTGGTCGATCCGTCATCCGCGAACGTCTCGTCCCACACCCAGTATAAATTCTGTTCTGTGGCTGATGAGGTCTCTCCCCTGTTGACTTTCAAGCCAGTGTAACTAGGCATTCCTGCGTTTGAGGATATGTTCCTGTTTAATTCTATTATGTTGTCTTCCACCGACAGTGTCGAGGTGTTTATTATCGTGCTAGTGCCATCGACTGTAAGATCGCCAACACGCAGATGTTCAATCCTTCCTTGTGCTCCGTTGATCCTTAGTGCCTCTTTTGTGGTTCCACCATCATTGACGGTGAAAATAATGTCTTTGTCTTGAGTGGTCTGTGCAATAGTAAAATCATCGCTGGAGAATGACATTGTGACATCTTGGCCAGCCCCCAACACCAATCCTGTGTCATTCTGTATTATCAATTTTCCAGTCGTGGTGTCATCACTGTCTGACCTTAGATAGTTGGCCGCCGCAGTTCCGCCTAGTGCATCTGAATCTGTGGCTGTTCCCCTGAATTTTGCTGATGCAACACTTGTTGAAAGTTGTAGACCTTGCGCCACAGTGGAGAAACCTGCCGTGATCAAGGCCGCACCGTTGGCCTCCGTTGAGCTTGGTGTGAATGCCAGGTTTGAAACCACTCCGACCACCGTGTCGTTTGTCACTAGTTTCAGTATACTTCTCTTAACACCCGTGTTGTCTTCTGGTGATTCCGTGATGACCTGTGTGACTCCAGAACCTGCCACTGTTGTTGGTCCGATCAGTGTCCATGCCGATCCTGTGTAAACATAAAGTTGTGTGTTTGTTGTGTCAAACCACATGTCTCCTTGTACAGCATTTGTTGGTGCT
>Ga0208150_1000176_pt1 | contig 25746 bp, 49 predicted proteins | sample DEB08_DNA_8_FD_184534 | JGI IMG/M metagenome (GOLD analysis project Ga0208150, IMG submission 184534) | Aqueous microbial communities from the Delaware River and Bay under freshwater to marine salinity gradient to study organic matter... | ecosystem: Environmental > Aquatic > Marine > Coastal ...
ATGTTCTGCTCAAGGTACTGACGCTCAGCATCCTCCATCTCTTTAACGATACGCACACCGAAGTTGTACATAGGCAGGTCATCAAATGAAGAGAGCACCTCCATGTTAGCCTCACCTACAGCGTTAGCGTATGCCTCGTAAATGACGCTACCCACTGGAAGGATCTGCAGACACTTGACGATGTCAGAGCACACCTTCTTAAAGAGCACAATGGATGCGTGCGTCATGTCGTAGATAGCATTGTTACCAGCTGCGATTGCTTGCTGCTGAACACCCACGAGAGTATCCCCCTTAGGCGTAGAAGCATCCATCATCTCATTGATACCTGTGGTGTCTCTGATGAGGCGCAGGTAGTGGTTGTACAACCCAATGAATTCATTGATGTTACGAACAGCATTCCCGATCTCTCTGATCGGTGGGTTTTGGAATCCACCTTCTGGGTTCTTGCTTCTGTAGTAAAATACACCCGTTTGTTCGTAGATGTCATGGAGCTCCAATGGCTGCAACTCTCCACCCTTTCCGAGCTGGACATTCTCCAGACCTTCGATGTCAATGATGATGCCATCTGGCTTAGCCTTAGCGATAGCCTGCTGGATCTTAAGGTGCGTAAGCTGGAGCTGGTCAGCAAACCCGATGCAGCTATTCACCATAGACTTAGGCATCATGTTGTCCATGTTCGTTGCGACAACAGAGTAAGAGAGGTTTGCCTTTGAAAGGTCGTAGAGGTTCTTAGGGATGTTGGTCTTCATGCCGTAGCTGAAGAGCTTATCGCATCCAAGCACGTAGTAACCTCCGTAGACAGTCTCGTTCTCAAGGCACTTGACCTCACGTCTGTAAACAGAATTCTCTGGGGCCTTATAGCCTTCTTCTTTGGCATAGAAGCCTACGTTACCGTACCTGCTCTCTTTCTCTTCGAAGTACATCTTGTCAACGGACAAGAACTCGAACTCAAGAACGTCAACCATAAACTCGTCATACCCGTAGTGACTACGATTCGTTTCGGGATCGTAGGTAGACTGAGACATTCTATGAGACTTATTCTGGCTCTTTGACTTTACTGTGTCGGCAATCTTCTTATAGTCCTCCTCGGTCAACTGATCCCCAGCCAATCTCTTAAGCTCATGGATAGGCATCCGCTTGATGTGACCTGCGTAGATCATATCCCCGAACGAAGGGTCTTTCACTTCATTGTGCACGAAGTCGATAGGGTCAACGTACTCAGTGACAATGCCGTAGTTGGGATCGTTGCTTCTTTTGACAACAGCCATGCCGAGATCTACGATATCCTTTACGGATCTCCTGTAGATAGAATCGTGGAAGTCATTCCACTGAAGCGTCATGTTGGTTGCGATCTGAGCAGCGATCTCAGAAGAGGACTTGATATTGTTCCCCATAAAGATCTCCGCCTCCTCAAGAGTATCTGGCAGGGATTCGACATTAGCTACGTCTACACCAGTCTTGTCCTTGATGTCTTTGAGATCCTTCTTGGCTTCGATGAGAGCCTCCATCTTCTTGCGCTCTCTATCCTTTTCAGAAGAAGAGAGAGGATCGACGGCCTCTAGGTTTGGGTACGGTTCTCTAGAGAGAATCTTGTTCACTACAATTCTAGCGAACTTCGGGAGTATAGGTACTGGAGTAAAATCCAGGTTAAGGAAGCTGCCATCCCCGTTGTTGGGGTCCATGCTAGTCAGGAGCTGACGATAGATAGCGGTGTCTTGAGTTCCGTTAGCGTAAGCTCGGTTCTTAAGGAAGGTATCCCTTCTGCGCCTCATCAGGGTGTTCTCCCTATCGAGAGTTCCCCACTGATTCTCAATAGCCTTCGCATACTGAAGGCCATAGGAGTTGCTTTCTTTGACCTCTCTTGTTTCAAGAGGACTGGGAAATCCTTTTTTAGTTGGTTTATTGTCCCCGTACATTAGCGCAAATATACTAAAATTACGAGTGCCAGTGTTTTATCTTATGCTGCCTAAAGAATTTCTTCTCGTTGAAGTTAGACTTGGGTTTCTCCGCTTTGACTTTTTGTGATCCAAGAAGAGCCAGTCCCGAGCTAATGGTCAAGTCAAACTTGGTTCTGTTTGAGATCTTATAGCCTATCCAATCCTCAAGAGTTCTGTTAAGATACATCTTACCCATCTCCCCTGTCTCTGAGTTCTCTCCTACGTGATCGTGGATATAAGTCTCAATGGCTTGCGCGTGAGATTGAATTACGTCTTGCGAGTTCGAAGGGATGCCTTTCGTCTTGACATTCGCCTTAGAACTAGAAGAGGCTAAGTGGGCTGGCCTATCCATTAAGTAGCCATCGTAACCTCTTGACTCAAAGTATCTTACGATGCCGTACTTATTGTTTTCCACGAGGAGTGGATAGCCGTAGTAGAAGGCACACATAAGGACGTCTTCGTAGAAAATGCTGGCGAGGTCAGGTCGGGAAGCATACTCAACAACGAACATGTTTGCGGGGGCGTGCATGTTGAACTTGTTGTACATATGTAAAGCTCCTTTGGACCCCCTTCCGTCAACAGTTTGATCGAGGTCATAAGAGTCAACACCGCCACAACCAATGTGGCTATTCCCAGGTTTTTTCTTTCCGCGTTCATCGATGAATTTGTTTCTGTCTGCAGCGGCAGGCTGCCAAGCTACGTGGAACCTACCGTTAGGATCAGGAGAGAATATAACCTCTTTGTCCTTCTCCTTCCACATGAAGTTACCCCTGACCACAGGGTTTGGATACAGGTCGTTGTTGTGATCTATCTGCTGGTAGATCTTGCCCACATTGAACAGGCTCCCCTCGATGCTATCCCTGAAAGCCTCTTCCTCTGTAAAGGGGAACTGCCTGACAACTTCGTTCAGTTCAGAGGCGTCATCCTTGAGGCTGTCTCTCTCATTCTTCAGGTACGTCTTCGCCCCAGTTTCGATGAGCTCACCGTCGATACCTTCAACGGGATTGTCAGGGTCTTCGGTAACGGGATTACCATAGCGATCAAAGAAACCTTCGAGGGCATCGTAAGCTGGTATAAAGATGCGATAGAGTCCGCTTTTAGTCCTACCATTTGCATTGCGTTCATTCGGATTAGAGTCTTCCCAAAGGACTTTGTACTCGTTTCCGCCCTTGTCCATTGGGTTTACCGTACTCCCTACAAGAGCCTTGCCAACCACCTTTTTACCGACAATAAGGCAGGTTCTTTCAATTCGCCATGCCTCTCGTATGTCAACTGGCTTCTCCCATTTACCCGCCTCATCCAGGTATAGCATGTGTAGCTTCTCCCCGTCGTATGCGTTATTCGTGGTATTCTTCCAGTTGATGATCGTGTTCAGAGCGTCACCTTTGTATGACGTCTTGTTATTCTTCGTAATTCGCTTGGATGGTTCGCGGAAAGCCAACTCCATGCGCGGGTTAGTTGTACCATCTTGGATGGGTTTGAAAAAGAACGGGTATGACTTGAAGATCGGAACGACCTTCTTCATGAAAATGTTCTCTTGAGAATCCTTACCAGTCTTCGACTGAATCCCAAGAAGCTTGTCTTTAACCTGCGTAGCTTCGTCAACAAGAACAGAAGAACAGATATTAGTATACCCAGAACGGCGACACTTAGTATAAAGCTGACCGACACAACGGGGATCAGCTTCGCACGCAGCCATGTGGATAAAGATTTCACGTTGGAACGCAAGATAATACGGGGCGCCGATATCGATGTTGGACCATTGTAAGAGCATGTAGTGCCTTCCCGTAATATACGTAGGGACGCCATGATTGTAAAACCAAACACCGTTGCGCCTGCGCTCAAACTCCTTCTCGATGTAACCAGAAAACTTCTTTCTAAACTCGGGAGGGTTCTCGAACCACTCATCCATACTTCTAACCATTTGCAGCTCTTTGGGCATAGGAATGCGTCGCCACATCTGCATAGCCTTTGGCTGGTCATGGAAGAGTATTTCAGATCGCTTTGGTTTTTTCGGGAGGACAACAAGAAGCCCATGGAGTTCAATAGCCTCACCTTCCGAACCGTTAGGGTCGATCTTAATCCCTTTATCTTCGTATCCATCTATGTCTACGAGAACAGACATCAGTAGCTTCTGCCGAGACTATCCATTCGACCAAGCTTAGGTGCCCCTGTCTTTGGGTTCTTAAGCTCCATGTACTTTCCGCACGGACACTTGATGTCGTGGTAAGCGCCGTCTTCACCAAACCTGATGGTGACTCCGCTCTTGTTTTCTTCGTGTGCTTCTTCGCACTTGCAAATGTATTCTGCCATGGTTGTAAATTTAGTACCCCCGACAGGATTCGAACCTGTGACCGTTTGCTTAGAAGGCAAATGCTCTATCCAACTGAGCTACGAGGGCATGGTCGGCGAGGCGGGGCTTGAACCCGCATGTGACCGATTACTCTTTCTACAAGGTATAAGCTTGAGGAGATACTCGCCGATTACTCATCATCCATTGAGTCGTATTCGCTGATATCTACTTTGTAGGCTTCGTCCATTCCGTGTAGATCGATAAGCGTGTGGCATGCTTTGGTTGCTTCTATGTAGTATTCTTTTACTGTTTGATCTGGTTTCTTGTTTCTGAGCTTCTCTATCCTACATATATCAGGCCTGTCTTCGTGTATGGAGCACAGGTTCCCGACGAGGTGTGCGCAGCTACCGTCAGCTTTGGATGGCAGACCGTGGACCTCTGGGTCCATCATGCCTACTGACCTGCAACACGCTGAGCACTGAGAACAGATGAACTTCATCAGCTTTCGTACTCACCATTCCACATGTCTTCCCAAAACTTATATCTCTTTACGTCGTCTTCGGTGATCGTCATGTTCTTCCACCAGTACTGTTTACTTTGAGAATCTTTCTGCGAATCCTCCTGAGTAGTCTTTGTCTTCTTCGATTTGGCCATTGTCTCTTAATTGTTTTACCATCTGCTCTAGCTTCTGTCGCTCAATGATGAGCTCCTTGCAATCTATTGCGGTTTGTTTAATTGATTGTAGTTCTGCTTTTCTAGCTGATCCACCAGCTTCTGGATCTACAGGCTTCTTGATCTCATCGATCATGTTATCGATAGCCACCTGCATGCTGTTCATCAGGCGCTCGGCTGCGTTTACCGTCTCAAACTTCTGCGTAGTCGAGGTAGTCTTGGGGGATGCGGATGTATTCTTTGCCATCGATTTTGAATCTGTAGTCAATGCCTTTCTTGAATCCGACAACGTCGCCAACCTTCAGGCCTAGTTCTTGCATGCCAGGGCTATCAAAAGCAACACGAGCTGTCTTGGTGGGTGCTTCTTTAAGCTTCACGAGTACGATCTCGTCCTTACCCTTCTCCTCTTCCTCTGGCTTATCTAAGTCTTCGAGGATTGCCCATCCGCCAAGAGGGATTACTTCGTCGGTATCTTTCTTCTTGCACGCAATCGCTTGGTTGGCCACGGTGCTTTCGTCGTTCCAGCGGATGAGATAATGGTTCTCATGACCAGTGAGCGGCTGCCCACCATTGATCACGACGTGATGGTGGAAGTACAGCGTGTCGCCCTCTTCGACTCCAGTGTCGTATTTGAAGGGGGTGGAGACCACAGGGCCTTCGTTCACCCTGTTCTCGAACTCCTTGAACCGATTGTCGACGTACAGTTCCAGGCCACCCTTGGTGGTGACTGTGTCATTAATCGGCTTGTCGATTTCTACGACAAACAGATCAAATGTTCGCATAGTTAAAAGTTTAAGTCGTATTCAATTATAGTAGGCATCTGGTTTATGCTCTTCCAGAGAAACGTCTCGTTCTCTTTCTCTACATACACCAAGTACCTAGTTGTTCCAAATTTATGAAGAAATTCTGTATCTAGAGCGATAGCAGACACTTTTCCATCACCAGCTCTCATGCCGATGTAGTAGGCCATTCCATTCTTGGGATCGTGGCCTATGACGATCTTTCTTACGTATCCTTCTTGCATTAGTTTAGAGATATGCCGAGGTCTCCCAGCATGTCTCTAAGGTCGTTGTCTGTGTTGTCTTCATAGGTCTCCCTCATGAGATCGACTACGATGTCGAGCTCGTCTTTAGAGTCTAGGTTGTAACTAAACAGCGACTTCATCTCTACTGATTCGTCTTCGGCGGATTCAATTTCATCCATGAGTCCTACGACGATAGCTGACATGATTCTATTCTCGTACCCTCTCTCTTTAACCAAGTTCTCGATTTCGAGTATCTTAGTGTAAAGCTCTGACAGGAATTCAACATCTTCGTAGTTCATAGCTTATTTTTGTCTAAGATACAAATTATTTCATGCCCAAAACGAAAGTTCGAAAGAAGAGATTGTTCAGGGAGGTGTCGTTCCTCGACGACAGGTACATCAACAACAACTACTTAAAGCATCTCAGGTCCACCCGCACTATGTTCTGCGAGGACAACGGCATATCTTTCAGCCACCTTGAGTTCCTGCTGTGGGCGTATGACAAAGAGTTCTGGACCATTAACTACGCAGCAGACGAGTACGGGTTCAATAAGAAGAACTTCGGCAACCGCATTCTGTTCCCCTTGCAACGGGCTGAGCTCGTATACAAGCACTTCGATAAGCTGACCCCCTCTAGCACAAGAGAGGATCACTTGTTTCGTGATGAGACCAAGATGAACTATAGAGTACGCTATGCTATAACGCAAAAAGCCCGCATGTTGGTGCAGGCCTTTTACAGAAGACTAGAGTCTTAAGTGAACATCACTTTGTAGACGACCTGGCCTTTATCATCCCGAACAGCTTTGAGAACACGACCACGATTATCGCCATCATGGACGTAGCTAACGTGAACCCAATCAGGATTGTCTTCGTCACCAAACTCCCAAATGAGCTGATCAAATTCGATGCAGTTGAGTATATAGCGGAAGATGTCACCGTTTGTCGTACCTCCGAAAACGTCTGCGTCCAGGTCGAGTGCTCTTCCTTGAATATGCTGGCTACGGCTTGAGCCGCCGATCGCAGTGTTGAGCTCAAGCGAACGATACCCGCTCGACACGTATATAGGAACTCCGAGACCTTCCCTAAGAGGTTGAAATACGTATCGCGCAAGCTGTCTAAGATTCTCTGTTTCCCATTCATCTGGTGTGTTGTTTATGCCGAGCCTCGATGCGGTGATGCTTTTGGTACACTCTCTAAGCGTCAGGTTTTCAGATAGTTGCATTTTTTTTGAAATTTTCTTGCCGAAATGTTTGGAGGTAATTGTTTTTCCTCCTTACAATGAGATCAGCAACGAACAAATTTACAAAATTCAAATCAACAATCATGCGTAATTACATTGCAACTTTCGCTTTCCTCTTGTCTTGCATCACTTGCGTCGCTCAAGGCGACGTGACACTGTTCACTTACATCTACGACGACGTTTCGATCATGCCTATGGAGGGGGCACACGTAACTCTGCAGTCCTCTTTCGGGGTGACTCGGGTTGAATCAGCAGACATGGACGGAACGTGTCGCTTCGACGACATCATTTCAGGCCAGCAATACACAGCCATTGTGTCGATGGACGGATTCTCTGGTCAGAGCTTTTCTTTCGTAGCGCCCCAGGACGACGAAGACATCGTTATGGGTGTGGAGTTCTTCTTGACAAGGGAGGAGGATTAAGATCCTCTCCCTATTCTTCTGTGCTGACCTGGGGTGAACAAAGGCCTCATTTTGTTTGGAGCGTTACTACCCCTTGAGTACCTTGTTACACTTCTAGGTTCGGGCTTAGGAAAGTTAAACTCTGGCCAGTTGAGGTTAATCTTTCGATTTCTGTTGCGAGGAGGCCTTCCCTTTCTGAAGTCGTCGTCATCGCCCTCAGGATCCTCTCCTCTTATGAACTTGGGTCTGGTTGTGATTTTTGAGCTGGAACCTCTCTGATCGCCTTGACGACCGTAGTATACGGAAAGAACCTGTCCAAGGTCGGCCTCGCTGATATCTCCTTCCTCCATCATGTCGTATATCTCAGCAGGAAGCGTAATGACGTTAGGGTTCATAATTCCCTTCTCCTCGTCGTAGCCTCCTAGCTCAACGCCTTCCAGCGTAAATCTCTCTCCGTCAACCTCGAAGTTCATAGGTTGAGCAAGTCTTGGGTCATCAAGAGATCTTCCGATTCCCCGACCTTCAATGGCCGCCACTCTTTCTTCTCTTCTGTCATCAGCCCCGCGAACAGCAACGAAGTCCTCAGCGATGTCTTCTGGGTAGACCTCTGGTGTCTCGATCGCTTCAAGCGTTCTGAGAAGGTCCCCAACCTTTCTCATCTTCTTACCTTCTGGAGTCCTAAGCTCGCCTCCATTTCCTGAAGTTCCATTCTTATCTTTCTCTGTTTGCAAGAGATCTGAATCTTCTGCATAGATCATCCCTCCAGTACGGTACTTCTTGACCATAGCTCCGTACTCAGCCTGAGGCACTTCGATATTCTGATTTGCATTACGACGCTGTCGCAAATGCTCTCCGAGCATACCCATCAGACCAGCGCCAGACATTTTTGAGAAGAGTCCAGCTCCTTTATTGCCGATCGCTTTATTCAGAAGCATGCCTCCGCCCAGACCGATAGCCTTGGCCATTCCAGGTCTCTTTTCAGCGAATCCCTTCGCTTTATCTACGAGACCGCCCAGGAACATATTGTCGTAATTTTTTTGTGCTCTCATGATGCAAATATAAGCGTTTAGGATTTCTTAGTCTTCGTCTTGGTGAATGCCATCTTATCCTTACCGCCTGCTACAAGACCAAGCTCTTGCAGAACCTTAGTCATTCCAGGGAGGTTCATCTTAGGGTCCTTTGGGGTAATGGTCATGGTAAAAGCCTTCGGAGTTTCTTTCTCCTGCTTCAGCTTCTTTTTGGTTTTGATGTATTTAGGATCACCATTCACGATCGCGCCAGTTGAGGCTTTCTTTACTGCTTTCATGCTACAAATATAAGAAGATAGTTCTTGTGCCTATTCAGCAATAAAGTAACAGCTTGAAATGTTCTTACATTTCCTAAGACTGCTTAGAAGCTTTTCCCTTATTTACTTAAGAAGCTTCTCTTTCTCGTTTGCTTCGAGGCGAAGTTACAGCAGATTTCTGACTTATGAATCAGCTAGAGCATTAGGTTAAGTAAATAGGTCTAACTTATTGTCATAGAACAGCTTAGATACTTCTAAGTGAAGCGAGTGTGAGCCGATCGAGGGCGAACCCGCTTTGAAATTTGAGGGTGTTATACGGATCTGGGGGATTATACGTACCTATAGGCGTTACGCACGCACACCCGAAACGCATTACGCAACCCCGTGGGTACGATACACGTCGCATTTTGCGCATACATTCCAGCTTTTCGTAACTGACTGGTGCTGAGCAGGTTACGTGGTGTCAGGTGAAGTAGCGGTACAGCTGAGAGTTACACCGATGTTTCCTCTTTGAGGACAATCCCCATACCCCCTTACGGCCTAACCCGAAACCCCTCCGCCATGACGCCACACTGCAACGCATCACACCGCATCACGGCACACTGCACAGCGCAGTGCCTTACGCGCACACACAAATTCTTCGCGCCTGTTTTACCGAAGGTAAAATCGCGCATGGAATTAGTCCCTCAAAAATTTGGAAGTAAGAAACCCATCGCCTTACCTTTGGACCATCGGTTCGAAAGTCGAGCCGAGTCAAACTTCAAATCTTCATCTACGATGAACAATCAAACCAACCGAGTAGAACTGCTGAAAGCAGTTAAGTCAGCAGTGAACGCTGCATCTTTCTCAACGACCGAAGGTCGAGTCAAGGAGGCGAAAGCCGCCGTTCGTGACCTGATGGCGTACTTGGACTCTTTGGAGTCCACCAAGAAGAACGCTTCGAAGAAGCGTAAGCGGAAGCAAAAGTCTGGCAAAGCCACTGCAGCTACTAGAGTAGCTGACAAGCAAGAAAAGGCCTTCCACGGCAAGGCAGACACACCTGTCACACCATCCACACGGAAGCCGAAGGCTTCAGTCGAAGCGGCTCGGAAAGCGGCTCAGGACGTGTCACGTCACACAGGGGCTGAAAGCCGAGCCAAGCGGAAAGCCGAGGCAGTCAAAAAAGCTGTCGTCATGCCGAAGGCCGCACCCATGAAGGTGACGTCAGATGACCGCGTAGCTTCCTTGGAAGCCAAGTTGGAGCAGTTGACCGCTACCTTGGCCGTCATGATGGCGTCAGATGTGACACCCACGGCAAACGAAGTTTGCTTCTCTGACCTGCCATTCGACCCAACTTGCTAACCCATGAGTGGGGGAGTATATACACCTTCTGAAGTTTACGAAGAAGGTGATATACGACCCCTCTCTCTAACTCGAAATTCAAACTTCAAAATTCAACCATCATGTCAAACGTTTCAGACATCATCGATTGCGTCATCGCTTCAGGTTACATGACAAGTGTAGACGTCTACAGGGCGTTAGGTGACGACGAGGACGCAAGGAAGTACATCCTCAAGCACCACCTCGACGAAGAACTCGAAGCCCACTTGGGTATGTGATGCCACAGGTACACTGATGAGTCCTCAATGGACGAAACACCCTTCGGGGTGTCTGTATCAGACATACTGATGAGCGCTGAATGCGCGAAACACCTTCGGTGAAATCGAGGATAGCTACCTCGACGTAACCAACGCTCCATCCCGTATCACGTGTAAGCCACGGGTCACTGCTGGGTCGCTGACGCAGGGGGCAGAGGGTGTCTATGTCAAACTTCAAATTCATTTCCAATGAAAAATTCAAATGTTGAGGCGAGAATCGCCAAGTTGCAAGCCATGGTGGACATGTACCAAGTGTTCGGGGCTGACGCCTACTTCAACTCCGAGGAGTTCACAAGCTTGTCATGTGATGAGCAGATGATGGTCGAACAAGAAATCGCCGACTTGTCATGAATGTGTGGGAACGCTACCCCAAGTTTGGCACTTCAATGAGCGATTGGATGCCAAAGTCCTGCCCTTCAACGGAGTTCAGGATGATTTACTATCGTGGCCGTGACCGCGACGACTGGGATGACATGACGTTCAAGGCGTGGTCGCTCGACCATGCCAAGCAACGGGCACTCGACCTTGTGCCCGACGGATGGACAATCAAGTCCGTCAAGCAGGTACTCTGATGAGGGTTTAATACCCGAAACACCTTTGGTGTCAGTATCAATTTTTCAAACTTCAATTTACTATGAACGAGTTCATTGTAACCTACGCAGCCCCTTTCCTGATGTACGCTCAAATGTCACTGGCGTGGGGCATCATCCTGACTGGCATCGGTCAGTTCATCTCTTACTTGTTGGACGTGGCGGAAGCCAAAATGGAAGCACGATGAAAGACAACCCATTCCGTGGCATGAGCCACAAGGAACTCGTGATGTCATACCTCATCTTCTCCGCGATGGAGGACATAGAAGCTGTGCACATGGTGTCAGATGCGTTTGACGCTGACGTGTACATCGACCTTCGAGAGTTCGGCATCTCGACAACGGACTTCCAATAAGAGAGGTGAGTATATATACCTTCTGAGTTTACGAAGAAGGTGATATACGACCCCTCTCAAACTTCAAACTTTTCAAACTTCAAATCTCCAATATCATGGACAACTTCTTTGGACAACCTGTGGGGCGTGCAGTGCTCTACCTCAACGACTTCCACTTCGGCAAGAACCTCGCCGTGCTCAACCGAGCCGCACGACTCGTGCCAAATGACGTCAAGGGCTTTGCCTCCCTCCTGTCAAACGTGGTCAACCCAAACCCTGACCAAGTTCAAGACATCGTGAACTTGCTCGACGACTACGCAAACGACGCTGTTGACGGACGACTCAAAACCCCAAAGCAATGACAATTACAGCATTCACAGACCTCGACATCATTGTCGAAATCAGCAACTGCTTCAACCACAAGCACACCACGTCAGACAGCGCATACAAGCTGTTGGACAAGTACCTACGTCACGAGTGTGGCTTGACCATGGACGAAGTGGATGACGTCATCGACCGCATGGAAGAGTTGATGGCAGAGCACATCATTGAAATCATCGAATCCAAAGAACAATGAAAGAATTTATGAACATCATGGGGGACTACCTCGCACGTCAGGAAGATGACCCCAACTTTGACCCTCGAACTGAAATCTATGACCTGTACGCCGACTTGGTAGCCCTTTACCTTTCGTTTGCTGCTGCGTCAATCGCATCACGAATCCAAAACCAATGACACATAGAATAATCAGCACAAGCAACCAATCCCTTGCGGAGTATAGCACTTGGTACATCGGCACGAAGAAGCAGTGCGAGAAGATGCTCGGACAAATCAGGCGATGGGCTAACAAGACATCAGACGAATTTCAAATCATCGAAGCATGACACAAGAACAATGCGAATCAGCAGTCAAAGTACTGCAAGACAGAGGTTTTGATGCCTCCCATGTGCAGGGTGCGCCTGACGACCACGGCGTGTGGTTGGACAGCGTGTGGAACTCTGACCTTCAGGAGGCCTTCAGCTTCCGAATCCACGACGAAGAAATCGAATACCTACAAACCTTAACTACATGACACAACACGATAAGTGCCACAAGTGTGGCGGCGAGGGAATCTTCCTCGGCTCACAAGAAACAGGTTACTCCGCAGGAGGTTGGGTGCAACAATGCCACGACTTCGAATGTGAGGACTGCCAAGCAACATGGGATGTAACCATGGAAATCACACCAACAAGACGAGACAACCATGACTAAGGTAATTATAGACAAGCCAAGCGGCTCCTATTGGGATAACGAAGGCAAGTACCAAGCGCAGTACAACAAGGCATGGAAACAGCTTATCCCTGCGTCAGGTGAGGCAAAGGACGGACTCCCCGAAGCCCTCCGTGCCATCTCTCGCATCGGCTACGACTACTACAACAACGGGTTCTGCAACCTGTGGAGGTCAAGCGAGGCGTATGACAGCGACGGGTGCTACTACGATGAGTACGAGATGGACTCGTACTACGAAGAGTTGGTGGACTACCTACGCTACGAAATCCCACGAGACCTGCACAAGCAACTCGAAGAGTTCCTGTTGGATGCTCAAGGGTACGGGAGTTGGAGCGATAGTGCGGACATCATTGACCGCATCATTGACTACATCATGGAAGGCATCATCAAGGATGGCCTTCTCGAAGAGGAATTGGTTAATTGAAGTTTGACCACGAGGGGTTGGCGTGAAACGTCATGCCTCCCCTCACCTCAATCAAGGGAGCGCAGTCGGTGCGTACATCTACGGATGGCAGTTGTGTTCGAATCCCAACCTCCCTTCATTACCCCTTGACGCTAGAAAACGACATTACCTTGTCAGGTGTGGTGGGGCATTCAGCCATAGAAATGTGGTCAAATCGGTTGCGTCAAGAAGGGGGGTGTGTGTAATCCATGACCGATATGATTGCCAATGACTGACGGCTCGGAAAGACGAGCATATATAGGCAGAGAATCCCGATGGTCGGGCGGCGTTTTCCACTCATCGCGTCGTTAGTGATTTCCCCGAGGTTCGAATCCTCCTCTGCCTACTTATGTGTGAGTGTATATACACCTTCTGAGTTTACGAAGAAGGTGATATACACGAACACTTCAACATTCAAAACTTCAATTCAACATGATTACATCAGACCCAACCAAAGCCAAGACCATGTGTCCTCACTGCTTGGCGTTAGATTCTTGCGACGTATGTCTTGCCGCATCAGACTTCTTTGAAGACGGCACGAGAGACTACATTATGCAGTGCGATGAGTGCGACGGATGTTACGTCGAGGTCGTCGATTCTAATGAAAACTTCGTGGACAGGTTAAAAATCCAAGTCGGTGAGAACGAATACGGAGACCCTACTTGGTTCTATATGGACACAGGAAAAGAAATCAGATAACAAACTTCAATTCAATAACCATGAAACAATATGCAGTAATCCACGCTGTCGCAGGACTCTTCGAAGGGTACTCCGACACCACCTGCGAGTTCTTCCCCAAGCGGGGGTTCGCAGAGAAACATCTCAAGCAAATCCTCGACGACTACCGCAAGGATGAAATGTGTGTATGTATCGAGCATCAAGACGATGGGGCTGAGGTAACACTCACTCGTCAATACGAGGACTACGCCGCCTGTGTTCCATCAGACATGGAGCACGACGATTGGGTGGCAGAGTATGGCGACGACGTTAGTGTCGAGGTGCTCCGCATCATCGAGCTTGATATGTCCAACCGCTCTGACTCCACCGAGTCGTGTTGGCTGACGTGGGACCAACAAGACACCTCCCCTGCATGGGATTACTTCCCCTTGTGCATGTCATTGGTGGCTCGTGTGTCCTCTGATGTGATGGACAATCAGCCCGACGAGCACGGCCTCGAACAACTGACGGAGTTCATCTCCGCTGTGTACTACCGCAACCACGCCTTCATCGACATCGACGACTACGTGATGCATGCTTTCCGCATTCCTAAACCCAAAAACTCTGACAGCTATGACTAAAAAAGAAATCATCGAAGACCTTACATACAAGGTCGCAGGCATCAAGCACGACTTACAATGCGTGTTGGACATCCTTTACCAACTAGACAATGAAGACGATGAGTGACGAATGGAACACCCCTATGGAGCTGACGCAAGAAGAGCGCAAGCTCTACGGCATGACTGCCGAAGATTATTTGAACTTCAATGCAAAACCAAAAGACAATGAAAATGACTGACATCATAGACCGCATCATGAGCTACGAGATGGGCTTCATGGACGACGCAGAAACGCTCAAACTCTTCTCAGAACTCATATCGAACAAGATGGTTTGGAGCATGCAAGGGCACTACGGGCGAACAGCAAGCGCTCTCATCGAGGACGGGTGGATCGACTCGGACGGGTCTATCACAGACAAAGCATACGACAACGACATTCTCTAACTTAAACTTCAATACAATGAATTCAGTACAAGAATCCAAGCAAGAGCTTGAAGCGGCTATCCGCTACGCAGAGAACGCTATCTCCTCTGCCAACAAAACCATCGAGTCGATGGAGTTCCGCCAAGAGATGGCCAAGAAGCAATCATCCGAGCAGACGGGGCGTGAGCAAGCCCTCCAAAATCAGGTCGGTGAACTCAAGAGCGAGTGCGCCGTACTTGCGGAGCGTATTGATGAGATGAAGGACAGCGCGTTTGCCGATGGCAACACCATCAAGCACCTCAACGACACCGTGCAGTTCCACATCGACAGGGAGGCAGGGTTCCTTGACCAAATCAAAAGACTCGAACGTGAGTTAGAGCAACAACAAGTACAAGGGCAGGGGTACTACGACAGCATGAGGGACTGCATGGAAGAGCTTCAGAAGCTACGCAAAGAGAAAGAAGCATCAAGCGGACCATGCGGATGCCAAGCATACCGCGAACTCGAAGAGCGAGCTACTATGCCCGTCATCCCCAAGGACGTAGCTATCGCCATCTTCCGTGAGGGTATTCAAACTGGTGTGCTGTCGGCATGCGCGGAGCTTGAAGGGCAGACAATTAACGTCGAAGAGAGCGAGTATGTCGGTGGCTTCGAGGTGAGCTTCACCAAAGAGATTGACCTCGACGACGAGCTTGACCTCGACTGGATGCGTGGCAAGTGCGGGGACTACTCCGAAGATGCTGTCATTGACTCGCTCAGGGGGCTGTGTGCAGACAAGGAGTTCGAGTGCCGTATCCACGGGATTGACGACCAAGAATCATGAGTACAATTCCAAGTACCTCAGCTCCATGCCTTGAAACTGCAATAAGGCGAAAGTACTTCTTTCAGGGAGCAAGCATCGAAGAGATGCACCAAATGTATCGAATCAGCAAAAGAAAAATCAAAGAAATAATTAATCACGCAGAAAAAATGGACGTAAGAAACGCAGAACAAGAAGAGCGCGACCAAAGAGACGCTCGCATCAGAGACTTGAAAGACAAAGGCGAGACGCACAGGGTCATCGCACGGACGGTTGGGTGTAGTCTAGCCACTGTGGATAGGGCGCTACACAAAAGACCTCGCAAGAAGGTCAAGGCGCAGACAGGGGTGACGTCGACTAACGCCCCCGTGCCCACACCTCAACCGCCAAAGCAAGTGCAAGTACCCAAGAGCACCGAAGATTTCACATTCACATTCACAATCGGAAACGAAACCTACACGTTCTCAAGAAACTCAAAGCAATGACTGACGAATACCTAGATAAGAAATGGCAAGAGATAGAAGCCCGCCTTCAGCGGTTCGAAGAGACAGCTTCCCCGCAAGACAAGATGATTCTTGACTGCATGGTCAGGGATTGGGAAGCGAAGATGCGACTCAAACTAAAACAAGAATTAAATGATTAAGTACATCAAGTCGCTCATCCGATCGAGAGCGCCCAAGCAAGAGAAGATAAATGGCAAGTTCGAAATCATGTCGAGCAAACCTTACGTCACCATCAAGATGAACAGAGAGTTCTTCCTTCTCGTCGCAAGGTGCATCGTGGTCGGGCAGAGCGCCATTCGAAAGTCGAAAGACTCGAAGATGAAAATCAGTCAGCGCAACGTAGATAACCTATGGGCACTGCATTATGAAGCCGTTAAAATGAGAGGAAAACAAATCGCCAATGGTAAATAAACAAGCAGAGGTTTTGTTGGGCATCTTCGTCACCGAGTACGAACGATGGGAGGATTCGCAGACGCGACGCAAGGCATACATAGCCCCCAACTACGAGAAACTCGGACACAAAATGTTTGAAGCTTACAAAACAGCAAAGGAGTATGGATATTGAAAATCAGAATGAACCTATCTACGGCTACTTCCGCAACGGAGGAATCTTCGTGACGCCAAGTCTTGAACTGGCATGGAAGCGTCGTACCCACGACGAGCCGTTCATTATTTACGACCCCAATGACTAACGAAGAAGCTATCAAGTACATCAACAACGAGTTTGACTTCGACTCGAAAGCTGTTACTCTGGCCCGCATGTTTGCAATGGAGGACATCATTGAGTTCGACGTTCTTGAATGGTCTAAGATGCCTGTCAGTGCAGGACTCGGTGAGTTCATTGAGCACTGCAAGCACGCCAACGAGATGGTGATTCCGCAGTACGCTTCACGCAAGACGTACACTCCGCTTGACATGGAGGGTGCGCTACACGACCTGTCTGAGAAGATGGAGACTGTGATGCTTGCGATGCAGGTGTACGCTGACATCCACTCAAACATTCGAGAAAAAATACACGGAAAACTTGTTTAACTACGACTAATTCACTAAATTTGAATTCCAATCCACTAACCCTTATCGACAACGGGCGTGAAGCCCTGAACCTATACTTCAAAACGATAGGTATCGATTACGATTCGAAGGCACGACACCTTAAGCATACGCAACCTCGTATTGCATTTGGTGTAGCACTTACCAAGCACATCGGTGACTCTCTCACCTCAGATGTTTTGGATAAGGACAGGACGACCATCATACACTACAAACGGACACACGACGACAACCTTGCCGTGTGGGATGGGTATGATACGTTCTTTGAGACTGCGAAGTACATCGTCGATTCATACTTCAGCGAGACTGCGAAGCTTGACCGCATCGCATACATCGACAGGATGATTCGAGAGATGATAGAAGAGAAGAAATCAATTCAATCTAAATTAAATGTCTAATTACAAGTTCAAGACCACGAACATTCGTGGCAAGCAGTACGTTGAGGTCAACGAACGCATCAAGTTCTTCCGACAGGAGAAGAAGTACGATGGGTGGGGCATCCGCACGGAGTTCCCGATCATTGACGACACGCAGTGCCTGTGCTTATGCACTATCACTACGCCAGACGGCAACGTCGTGGCTCAAGGTCATGCCCACGAAGAGAAGGGTTCGTCGAACATCAACAAGACTAGCTATGTCGAAAATTGTGAAACATCAGCCGTCGGTCGTGCACTGGCAATTCTCGGAATCGGAATCGACACGTCTATTGCGTCAGCTAATGAAGTCCAAGACGCCATTGCCAAGCAAGAAACGAGCACCGATGTTCCGACTGAAAACATCATGGACAAAGCCGTGACGTACATCAAATCACAGACCAACAAGCAGAAAGCTTTCGATAGCATCGTCACTAAGTATGGCGACCAGCTTACCGACAAGCAGAAGGCGGGTCTCAAAAAGTTTGTACGATGATGTTGTTCGGTTTCATCTCAGGAATCCTTGTAGTTCTTGCAGTCTCAGGTATCTACCTTGAGCTGCAGGAGCGCAAGGAAGCTCAGCGTAGCCGCATGAAGTACGCAAGTCAAATCAAGCGCATCCGTCGCCTCCGTAGCAAGGGGATGTCGGTTCGTGAGATTTCTCGTCAAACGTGGGTTCCAAAGTCCACGGTTCATCGGTACTTGAATGATTGATATCCCTCAAGCACTGCAAGAGCGGTACAACAAACCGCACCTGTCGTACTCGTCATTGAAGGTGGCTCTCACTGACATGGCGAAGTTCGACCAGTACATGAAAGGCGAACTGAAGTTTCAGTCACCCGCACTGACCTTCGGTACGCTCTACGACATGCTTCTATTCGAACGTGACAAGGCATTCGATACCTACTCGGTAGTATCAGATGATGCTATCCTTGACCGATGCTCGGACAAAACCCGTGCGTCAAAGCGTCCAAAGCTGACGAAGGAGTTCAAGGAGATGCAATCAGTTCTCATTGAAGAAGCAGGCAGGCAAGGCAAAGAGCTTTGTTCACCTGCTGATTGGAAGATGGCGAACGAGATGATCGACCGACTCGAACGTTGCGGTCTGGTGGACAGCTTGCTGTCTTCAGGCAACTACCAAGTGGAGTTCAACGAGATGCTCGGACCTGTGAGAGTCAAAGGTTTTCTAGACTGCCTCGGTGATGGATTCATCGTGGACTCTAAGTCGACCAAGGCCGTTGACAAGTTTCGTTATAGTGTACGTGACTTCTGTTACGACATCCAAGCTTACATCTACTGCAAGGTGTTTGGTGTCAACAAGTTCTACTGGCTTGTACAAGAGAAGACGTACCCCTATCTACCTGCAGTGGTGGAGTGTTCAGATGAAACATTGTTCGCTGGTGAAATGAAATTCAATGACGCCATCGAGCGCATCGAAGACTTCCTCCAGGGCAACAAACAACCAGAACAAGACTATGTACAATTCAAAGTTTGAATACGTTTGCCGTTGTGCCTTGCACTTTTCGGCTTATCTTTCGGTTTATCTTTTAATCTCAATTCTAATTAATTAATCATGAGCGATCAGAAATATGATTCAGTTCTCGTCGGCTGGGCTGACGACCCCAAGTTCAACGATGCAGGAGAGCTTATCTCTTGGAACGTGCGTTTGAAAGACCACGAACTCAAAGACATGCTCGACCAATACGTTACCAAGCGTGACGAAGAAGGTCGTGGTGGCAATGTGTACGTGACTCTCTTCATGAGCAAGAACGGAAAGGCGTGTGCCCGTGTGTTCAACCCGAACAGCGAAGCAGCCAAAGAGAAGCGTCAGCAGAAACAAGTAGCTAATGCAGAGCAAGAGTCTGCGGACCTGCCCTTCTAAACCAGTAGGGCTCTACGCAGCCATGGAGTGGGGGCTGAGAGACGTAAAGTTTCTCGGTCCCTTCTCTTTCTGCGGAAGGAAAGACAATCTAAATCTCACATTCCATTGCATTATGAGCGACTACGACAAGGACTTCAACGTGTACATACCAAAGTTCACAGAGAAGTTCATCTGCCTAATCATCCCTAACAAGAAGGGAGACAACTCCGTTGTCCTGACCAAAGAAGATTGCCAAGAGGTGATGGGTAAGAAAGTGTCGATGCAATGGATTGCTGACAAATTGAAAAAGAAATGGGCAGTGACAATCTCCCGAACATCTACTCAATGACAGCAGACATCTCCTACAAGAAGGGGAAGCGCATGCTCGACAGGGTAGTATGGATCGTAAGCAGGTACGATATACCAGCAGACATCATGTCCAAGGACAGAAAGACCATGGACAGGTTAGAAACTGAGCTATACGGAAAGACGTACAAGGGCATCAAGTCCATCCTGATACGCCAGATACGCTCAAAGAAAGCAGTAGGTAAAGTAAACAGCAACGCAGTATGAAACCATCACTATGGCAAGAGGGTGGGGATCATTATGATATGCCCATCCAACCGACAGAGTTCATCTTTAAGAACAACCTTCCATTCATAGAGGGTAACGTGATTAAGTATCTCTGCCGACACCGCTTGAAGAATGGGGCGGAGGATATCCTGAAAGCCATTCACTATCTAGAACTAATCCTTGAATACGAATACAATGAAAGTGACATTCTTCAAAGACGTCTTCGACAAGAACGCCCCGCACCATGTCAACGTGATGACTGCCCTCGACAGGATCAAGACGGGCCAGTCGAAAACCACGATTGATGCGGTACGATCTGGAGACAAGAATGCGAAGAAGAAACTTCCTGTCGTATGCTTCAGTGGTGAGTTTGCATCGCGTTCAGACGATGCTCTATTCGAGCACAGCGGAATCCTTGTTCTGGACTTCGATCACGTTGATGTTGCTCAGGCCAAGAGCGCTTTGGCTACGGATGCTCACGTCTTTAGCTGCTGGGTTTCACCGAGTGGTGATGGGCTCAAAGCTCTAGTCCGAGTCACCAACCCTGAGCGTCACAGAGATCACTTCCGTGCGCTTCGGACGTACTTCCACAAGCAGTACGACCTAGAGGTAGACGAGTCTGGCATCAACGAGTCACGAGCCTGCTTCGAGTCTTACGACCCTGACCTCATCATCAACCCCGATGCTAAGAAGTTTGGTGCGTTCGCAACAGAGCGCAGCGAGCAAGTGCAGGAGGCGAAGGTGGGTGAGTTCACGGACTACATGAAGCTCAACCTAGCGGCACGTATGATCCGCCAGTCAGACGACGGAGAGAAGCATGCGGCTCTGCTCAAGGCGGCCAAGCTGGTAGGTGGTTACATCTCAGCAGGTCGTATTGAAGAAGAGGAGGCTGTTCGCGTGCTCTTCCGTGAGATTTGCAAGCGTGATATCGACAGCGAGCAGGCGGCCATGACAACCATCCGTCAAGCCATCGAGGTAGGCAAGAACATGCCGATCCGAGAGGTCATTGACAGCGAGCAAGACGCCCAGCGTGAGCTGCTCATCAACGATGGCGACATGTCCTTCATCTCTTCTGACGACGAGGATTTCAGGTGGATCGACGACTACGCCAACGGCAAGATTCCTGTGGGGCTAGACACTGGCGACAACAAGCTCGACCAGTACTTCCGCTACAAGAAGGAGTTCGTGATTATGAACGGGCACTCTAACGTGGGTAAGACTACGTTCGCCCTTTACATGATGGTTAACTCAGCTGTGCGGCACGGATGGAAGTGGGTCGTGTACTCCTCGGAGAACCGAACCGCATCCTTGAAGATGTCTCTCATGCAGTTCGCAGTCAACAGGAAGATCGGTGACATGAACTACGATCAACGCAAGGCTGCTTACAAGTGGGTGAATGAGCACTTCACTGTCATCAGCAACAACCAAGTGTACTCTTACTCTGACATCCTAGTCTTCCTTGAGAAGATCGTGAGACAACAAGAGTGTGATGCTGTGTTTGTTGATCCGTACAACAGCCTGAAGATTGAGCTCACAGGTAATGGGAACTCTCATGACTACCACTACCAAGCAGCTTCAGAGTTCTTGACCTTCTCGAACTCCAATGACGTGGCTGTGTGGTTGAACATGCACGCTGTGACTGAGGCGCAACGACGCAAGGGTGACGACGGGTTGCCTGTTGCACCATACGCAGAGGATACCGAGGGTGGTGGTAAGTTCGTCAACCGAGCTGACTGCTTCATCACGGTTCACCGCAAGGTGCAAGCTCCAGATCACAACATCAAGAAAACTACTGAGCTGCACATCCGCAAGGTGCGTGAGACAGAGACAGGAGGACAGCCTACGCCGATCGACGACCCAATCACCTTTACAATGAACACTTCTCACACAGCCTTCCGTATCAACACGACAGGTAGTGAGCTGTTCCAAAGCATTGATAAAGAGTTTGATAAGTACAAGCGGTTTAATATGCCCTCTAACGAGTTCTTTTTCCAGAATTCCGCTGTAACTTCGCAGAGTGAAGCGACAAAGGAAAGGAACTACGAAGAGGAAGTCCGCTAAGAAAAAGGATTTAGGGAAGTACAAGAGCGGATTGGAAAAGACATGTGGGAATCTTCTCGCTGAATCGGGGCTAAGTTTTGCCTACGAGGAACGTGAGTACGAGATCCTCCCCAAGTTCAACTACCCACAGACTTATTTCAAGATGACTCCCAAATCAAAGAGTCTGATTGACAAGACTGGCAAGGTGGTTCTTCCAATCAAGTACACCCCTGACTTCGTAGCAAAGGATGGGAGCTGGATCATCGAGACCAAAGGGTACATCCATTCACACCATGACTTCCCCATGCGGTGGAAGCTGTTCATGGACTACCTGATGAAACTTGGTGAGCCACTCCCGATGTTATTCATCTGCCGTAACAGGCAACAAATTGAAGAGGCCATCCAAATAATCAAATCAAAATGAACAAGAAGATTCCAATCGAAGCCCTAGGTACTGCCTATGGGGTAGCCATCGAGAGGATGTATGAAGTCATCGCCAACTACAGCGAAGACCTCTACACCCAAGACGGCAAACCAAAGGAAGATCCTGGGGAGGTGTCAAGAGTCCTCGACTCTATGATATCCAAGCTCAGGCACGAGGCGAGTTTAGCAAGAGACACATCTTACGAATACTGGGAAGCCAATGCAAAGCCAGAGCAGGAGGAGTTATTCTAACTCCACTGGCAGAATGGCAGAGGTGAGGTTCAAGAGGGCCGCAGAGAAACTTGGGTTTAAGGTCATGAAGGCCAGCCGCAAGGAAGACATGCACAAGCACATCGATTACTGGCTCCTGTACACAGACAGGAAGCATGCAGTCGATGTCAAGGGAAACAATCTACCAGACGAGATCTGGTGTGAATTCAAGAACGTTAGGGGAAACCCAGGATGGATGTATGGCAACGCGCACATCATCGCATTCGACATACCCGAAGAGGGTGGGTTTGCCATTGTCGACAGACAAGAGTTGGCATTCTGGTGTGAGAAGAATGTCATCGATGAATTAGTTACGGACAAGCAGCATGCGTACCGAAAAAAGTACAGCCGCAAAGACCGTGAGGATGTCATCACAAAACTTAACTTGCACGATCTCAAGTGCTTAGAGTCCTACCGAGTGTGGGGCTACGAGACAGATTATTGAGTATCTTGTAGGTCCTTTCATCAACCTTTTTTACCACCCCTATGACTAACTCAATCTTTGAGAAGAGGCTGAGCTACAAGCCCTTCGACTATTCTGAAATCACTGACCCACTCATCAATGCGATGTGGGCTAGCCACTGGACTCACAATGAATTTAACTTCAAGGCTGACGTTCAGGACTACCATACGAGCCTGAGCGAACAGGAGCGCGATGTGATCAAACGCGCCATCCTTCTCATCTCGCAGGTTGAAGTGGCAGTGAAGTCATACTGGTCGAACATTGGTAAGCATCTGCCTAAGCCAGAGATTGCGGATATGGGGGCTGTGTTTGGAGGTGTTGAAGTAATCCACTCCCGTGCCTACTCAGAGATCCTGACGAAGCTCGGATTGGAGGACGAATTCAAGACACTCTTGGAGAATGAGCCTGTACTGAACCGCGTTAACTATCTCAACAAGTACGTTGATCGCGTATACGAAGACGATCGTAAGCAGTTCCTGTACAGTCTCATCCTCTTTACCCTCTTCACTGAGAACGTGTCGCTGTTCAGCCAGTTCTACACCATCCTTGGATTCAACAGGTTCAAGGCTGTTCTCAAGGACACGGCTAACGTTGTGCAGTACACGAGCAAGGAAGAGAATCTGCACGCAGAGGGAGGCATGGCTCTAGTCAATCAGATCCGAGCTGAGCATCCTGAGTTGTTCGACGCTGATCTGGAGTCACGCATCTGGGAGGAGGCGCAAGTAGCCCTCGACGCAGAGCACGGCTTGATTAAGTGGATCTTGCAAGGCTTTGATAATGAGTTCCTTAGCGAGTCTATCTTGAACAACTACTTGAAGAATCGTGTGAATGAGAGCATGCGTCGCATCGGCTTTGCCTTTGAGTTCCCTGTGAACCAAGAAGAGCTGGAGGTGACAGCATGGATGGATGAGGAGGTGTACGCTTCTGCCTTGTCTGACTTCTTCCACAAGAAGCCAATCGACTACGCGAAGAGCACAAAGAGTTTCACCGCAGAAGAATTATTCTAATGAAAGAGTTTTACTGGGTCACAGAAGAGACCCGACAATTTATGGAGAAGGGTTACCTCGACCCTGGCCAGACGGTCGAAGAGAGGGTGAGAGAGATTGCCGATCACGCAGAGGCGATCCTTGAGAAGACTATGGACGGGGCGTTCGACAACTTTGCCGATACGTTCTACGATTACATGAGCCGTGGCTGGTTTAGCCTGAGTACTCCAGTGTGGGTGAACTTCGGCAAGAACAAAGGCCTGCCTATCTCGTGTTTCGGCACCACTGTTCAGGACGATACGTTCGACATCCTGCGTGGCGCTGCAGAGATTGGAGCTATGAGTAAGGTGGGTGGAGGTACAGCTACGTACTTCGGAAACCTGCGTCCTCGTGGCGCTAAGATCAGCACAGGCGGAGAGACCAATGGGTCTGTATCCATGATGGAGTTGTTCAACACAACAACCAACATCATCTCGCAGGGCAAGGTTCGTCGCGGTAGCTGGGCAGCTTACTTGGACGTGGAGCACCCAGACATCGAGGAATTCTTGCAGATCCGCAGCGAGGGGCATCCTATTCAGGACGTGTCGTTTGCAGTGTGCATCGGTGACGACTGGATGAAGGACATGATCCGTGGCGATCAAGAGAAGCGCTCTATCATGGCCAAGATCCACAAGAAGCGCAGCGAGACAGGTTACCCATACATCTTCTTCCGTGATAACGTGAACAAAGATCGCCCAGACTACTACGTAGATAAGGGCATGGAGATCAAGCACTCGCAGTTGTGTGCTGAGATTATGGAGTACACCGACGACACTAAGTCTTTCGTGTGCTGCTTGTCTTCAGTGAATGCGCTGCACTACGACGACTGGAAAGGCACTGATGCTGTGCAGATCATGACAGCTTTTCTCGACGCAGTATACACTGAGTTCGTAGACAAGGCTAAGGATCTTCCATTCATGGAGAAGGCTGTTCGTTTTGCTGAAGAGCACAGGTCTATTGGCATCGGAGTCCTAGGATATCACTCATACCTGCAGAGCAAAGGCATCCCGTTCGAGAGCGTCATGGCACGCAGCTTGAACAGGTCTATCTTCCGCTCTATCCAAGAGGCATCTGACAAGATGAGCCAAGCGTTGGCACTTATGGGTGGTGAGCCAGAGGTACTCAAGGGTTACGGCTTCCGTCACAGCACACGCATGGCAGTAGCGCCTACGACTTCGTCTTCGTTCATCCTCGGTCAGGTCTCACCATCTATCGAGCCGCTTCAGTCTAACTACTTCACAAAAGATTTGGCTAAAGGTAAGTTCACATACAAGAACCCTTATCTCAAAGACCTACTTGCTGAGAAGGGTAAGGACGACGCAGCCACATGGAAGGATATCATGATGAAGGGTGGATCAGTACAGCATCTGGACTTCCTGGATCAGGAAGAGAAGGATGTGTTCAAGACGTTCGCTGAGATCTCACAGATGGAGGTTGTGCAGCAAGCTGCCGATCGCCAGAAGTATATCGATCAAGGCCAGTCACTTAACGTCATGATCAGCG
>Ga0208150_1000181_pt1 | contig 25490 bp, 44 predicted proteins | sample DEB08_DNA_8_FD_184534 | JGI IMG/M metagenome (GOLD analysis project Ga0208150, IMG submission 184534) | Aqueous microbial communities from the Delaware River and Bay under freshwater to marine salinity gradient to study organic matter... | ecosystem: Environmental > Aquatic > Marine > Coastal ...
GCCCACCCAAAAAAAAAAACAAAATCCTAGTTTAGAATTAATCTAAACTAGGATTTTTCATCAAGGACAGATGAAACTATAAATTAGGTTGAGATTGATTATTAAATTCTTCTTCAGTAATTTCAATCTCTCTATTGGAAACCATGTTTTTCCAAAAGTAAGTCATATCGTAGCCTGTACCACCACCCCAATTATATCTTCTTCTTTTTGCCCACGCATTTTCTTCTGTTAAGATATAGGGCTCAGTAATCCGACCACTAATATTATCTATGGCTCTATTCATAAAATCTTCCGACCAATCATTATAACAATTAAGTGAGCAGAAATTTCCACCCCCATAATAAAATGATGATCTTCTTCTAGTTTGATTTGTACGATTGTCTTTAGAACCTCGTTTCCTGTCCTTTGTGTCATAAGTATGGCACTTATGACTTTGGCAATATTTTAGCGCCATTTCTGTCCTTTCTGTTTGGGTTGAGTATTCCACTCTGGAACTACCTCTCAACCCAATACTTGTTTAGTTGTTAAGTTTTTTTAAATAACAGATTTTAATATAATATCCTATTGACAAATTACAAGACTTAAATTAAATTAATTTTAAATTAACCAATAAAAAAGAAAGAGGACAAATGGCTAGAATAAGACTTAACCAAGAATACCGAAACAAAATTGCAAATAGAATAAAAGTACATTTGCAACAAGAGGACACTCAAGAAAAAAGAAAGTATGATACTTTGAAAGCAGATCAAATTGATATCAACGATCAAGCTTGGAGTGTTGCAGAAAAAATAGTAAGACGACATTATACAGAAGAAGATGTTGAGAAAGCTTACTACTTACAAAACAAGTTTGAAAATGTTTCAACGATTGCAAAAGATAGTTGCTTTCATTTTCATTACATGGGTAATAAAGAAAAAAGTGATTATGACGGAAACATCACTATTGAAGAAAATGTACCAATAGAAAAACATTTTGATTTTAGATTAAATGGCGACATTGATACCGACAACAATTATTCTTCTAATAGAGATCAAAGTTATGGGTTTGCTTTGTTTAGAGATGAGATCAATGCTCAAGAAGATTGCAACGCAGATATTTTAATTGAACAAGCTGACAAAGACGACAACCCACACAAAAGAAAATTTGTTGAGAACAACGAAAAATATTTGGGTTTATCTGGTGGCAGAAATAACGAAACCAAATATGGTAAAGAGTGGAACGACAAATATAAACTTGATTTAATTGGTCGTGATTATTGTAGAGATCGTTCTATTGCGTGTGAGAAAGAGGAGTTTGATTTTTTAATTTCTTGGAAACAACAGAAATCAGCTTTTGTTATGGCTCATACTAAATGGATTGAAAGTATCTTGAAACAAATGAAAGAAATCAAGTTAGGATTAAAAGGTTATAAATGGTTAGATGAGGCAGTTGAACTATCAACCGAACTTGGATTAGATATTCAAGAGGCAGAAATAATTAGAACCAATAGTACAGGGCTAGTTATTTATAATCCGAAAAATCTAGCTGAAAGAATAAAAGGTATGAAAAATACTGAAAAAACTAGAGAGCAGAAGATAGCAGAAAGAGTTGCATATATGCAACAACAACAAAAAAATGTGGATAACCTAAATTAATTTGTTGTTTAACTATGGGATTAATATATATTAATCCCATAACCACAAGGTTATAGAAAGCGAGAATAAATGATAAATAATAAACCTTTTGTTATTACTTACTATTCAGCAAGTGATAAGAAAACAATAACAAGAAATGCATTATGGACAGACAAATGCAGATATTGGTTATCAAAATCTGGTCGTATGTTAATGACTTATTTTGATATTGACGCAGATGGTTATAGAACTGCGTCGGACACATGGAGTATTAAATTATGATAGATCAAAAATACTTCATTATTGAAAAAGAAATCTTTTTGGGTACACCAAAATATTCTATCCATAAAGGTAAGATGTATGATTTAAAAACTGCAACTAGAATTCTTGTTGCACTTGATACATTAAACGAGGACAGGGAAAGATATTCTCATCACTTACAAGAAGTGGATAAAGGTATGTTGCCTTTAGTTTTAACTGATGAAGTGAAAGAGGAACAATCGGAAATGCCTTTCTGATTTGATCTCGCAGTAGGGTTTGTGGTTTAGGTATGAGCCACAAATCCTACAAACTCTTACAGGGTATGCATAAACAACATATGTTGTAATTGCATAGTGTGTACCGATAGAGGTACCACTACATCTTGTGTTTTTGCTTGAAAATTCCGGGAGGGCCCACCCTAATCTGTAGTAGGGGTCCCAAGTATGTACATATATGTAAGATTTAGACTCTTATAGCCAAGGTTTCAAAAATAGGTTATATAAAAAATATTATAAAAAATTTTATGGAAAATTTTTCAGGACTGACTCCAGAAGAAAGAGCACGACTTTTGGATCTAGAAAAGAGTGTAGAATTAGATAAAGCAAAACCAAAGATCAAAAAAGACTTTTTGAGTTTCGTCAAATACGTTTGGCCCGAGTTTATTGAAGGTTCTCACCACAAAAAAATTAATAAAAAATTTAATGATCTCGCTAGCGGGAAAATTAAAAGACTGATCATTAACATGCCGCCAAGACACACTAAGTCGGAGTTTGCCTCATACTTACTCCCGGCATGGATGGTTGGCCTCGATCCCCGGTTAAAGATCATTCAAGCAACACACACGGCAGATCTAGCAATAGACTTTGGTCGTAAGACCAAGAACCTTGTGGACCAGGAAAATTACAAACAACTATTTGATACACGTCTGATGGAAGATAGTCAGGCAGCAGGGAAATGGAAAACCGAACAAGGAGGCGAATACTTCGCAGCCGGTGTTGGTGGAGCAATTACAGGTCGTGGTGCTGATCTTTTAATTATTGATGATCCGCACAAAGAACAAGATATTAAAAAAGATAGTAAGTCGTTTGATAAAGCATGGAATTGGTATACGTCAGGTCCACGTCAACGTCTTCAACCTGGTGGACGTATTGTAGTGGTAATGACTAGATGGTCTACAAAAGATATTACCGGACAATTAATCAGGGCTCAGGGAGAAGAGAACTCTGACCAATGGGAAGTTGTAGAACTACCAGCGCTACTACCGGATAATAAACCTGTTTGGCCGGAATACTGGACTAGAGAAGAATTAGAGAAAACCAAAGCATCTATTCCAGTTAACAATTGGAATGCTCAGTATATGCAACAGCCAACCGCTGAAGAAGGTGCAATTTTAAAACGTGACTGGTGGCAAAACTGGGAAGGTAAAGATCCACCACAATGTGATTTTATAATTCAAAGTTATGACACAGCTTTTCTTAAAAAAGAATCTGCTGACTTTAGTGCTATTACTACTTGGGGAGTCTTTAAAGATGATGATGGTAGGGCTAATATAATATTACTCAATGCTTTCAAAGATCGTTATGAGTTTCCAGAACTTAGGAAAGTTGCTCATGAGGAGTATTTGTATTGGCGGCCTGATATGGTAATCGTAGAGTCTAAGGCCTCTGGTATCCCTCTAACCCATGAATTAAGAGATATGGGAATCCCCGTAATTAACTTTACGCCGAGCCGAGGAAATGATAAACATGCTAGAGTAAACTCAGTAGCACCGCTTTTTGAGATGGGTATGATTTATGCTCCTATGCATGAACACTACGCTCAAGAGGTTGTGGAAGAGTGCGCATCATTTCCGTTTGGAGATCACGATGACTATGTCGACTCCACAACACAGGCAATTATGCGTATTAAACAAGGTGGCTTAGTTCGTAATAAAGATGCATATGAAGACGAACCTTTGCCGGACAGAAGTAGATTAGAATATTATGGCTAGAAAAGAGGTAGTAAATCAAATTGTAAAACTTTATCAAAAGCTTGGTGGGAACGTATCTGACGTTTTAGGTACTAAAACCAATGTTAGCTTTATTGGTAAGGGTGAGCCTGAAATATTAAAAATGGATTTAAACACTAATGCACTAGGTGCATTACCTCAGTCTAAAGCACTTGAAGAATTAAAAGACTCAGTCAGCTTTGCTGCTGGAGATAAATTAAATGATCTTCAAGCGGGCAAATTATTAGAGAATATGTCCAAGATGGATGAGTTCTATAACCCTGCTGCAGCGCCAGCGAACGTAACAGATCTTGCAACAAGAACTAGAAACTTAGATGCAGAAGGTATTATGACTTTAAGAAGAGGAGGAGATCCGACAAAATATAAACCAGGTGATCCAATCACATCAGAAAATTTTGCAGCAACAGGATTTGCTCCTGACAACACTGCTCTAAGACGAGCAAGAGAATTATCAGACGATCTACCACCTCCAGGTTCACGTGGTGGACCAGATGATATTGCAGCGCCATTTACAGGTGCAGGTTTAGAGGCAATCAAGTCTGTTAAGAACAATAGTTTAATTGTAGATGACTTAGTAGATAAAGTTTATCAAATGTCGGGAGTTGCAGAAAATGCAAAACCAGTAGCAAGAGCAAACGCTAGAGATTTTTTAAATAGGGTAAAAGACTTAGAAGACCCAGAGTTTCCAGGTGGCACAACTTTATCAGGTGTTATGGAACCAGATGATTTAAAATTTGCAACCGAAGGTGGCGGTGGTGGATTAGGTGATCCACTATTACTTGTTCAGAAATATTTTGGACCAAAGGTTGCATCAGCAGTTGCAAGATTAGATTCACCAAATGATATACAAGAGTTTGCAGAAAATTTAGTTAAAATAAAAGATGCAAAAGGTAATTCAGTAACTAGTAGATTCTTTGATCCTGACTTAATTAATCCAAATGATTTCGAATTTGCAGACGGCGGACGTGTACCTATGTTTGCTGGTGGTGCCGCAAGAATTGGTTATCAAGCTTTACGTAAGTACGGTATCGAAGCAAAAGATATTTCAAGATTGTTTGCAAGTCTAGGATCCGACAAAAGTTTAGTTGGAAAAGAAAAAACAGAATATTTTAGAAACCTGCACAAGGTATTAAAAAATCCTGATGACTACCCAGATGGCATTAGAGAAATACAAATACAATTAGGCATAGACATTCCAGGACTTAAAAGCGGCGGTCTTGCCGGCATCCTGGAGGTGTAATGGCTCTTAAAATAGAAACTAAAGGTAAAACTGTCGAACCAAGTATTTATGAAAGAACTTTTACCGATGGCTCTAAAAAATACTATGCTGGTCCTCAACGAAAATATAAAATGTTTCGTCAACCTCTCAGGGACTCAATAGAAGAAGCAAGAGATGATTTAAGAAAATTTAATATACAAAACCCTAAAGCAAAAACAATTATAGAAAAACAAGCAGAAGCTGTAGCTGAAAGAGGAGGGACTTTAGTAGATAATCCAAAATTAAATAAAGCAGTTAAAGATGCAAAGCTAGAGTTAAAAAACTATTATTCAAAAATAAAGGTAATTCATGTACCTAGTCTTATAAACAAGCATTTAGGAACAGATGCAAAGCCTAGTTCAATAACAAAATTTAAAAACGAGATAATACCTGAAATTAAAAAAATAGGTATGGTTCAAACTTCTACATTAAAAGGTTTTAAGGCCTTGAGAGACTACCAACTTGCTCCCAGTATAAAAAAAGGAACAACCCCAAAAATAGCAGAAAAATATGGTTTAGATAAAAAAGTTTTTGAAACTGCAATTAAATCTGCAGACGTAGCAGTACCTGGTTTTAGAAGAAAGATACCTTTAAAATTTGGTGATGAAGCTGAAAGAAAAAGAGCTGCTAACAAAAAGGAAGTTGCTGCTCAAAGAAAATTTAGTCAAGCTACAATGGAGAAATTTTATTCAGGACCAAAAGATTCTGGAATTCAAAAAAGTCACATGGGTGATAAATTTTTTACAGAGGTGACTGCAAGAAATTTGGGTTACGCTCCAGCTGTTATAAATCAAGAAGCATTAAAAGAATTTGATGGAAAATTAAGATCCTTAAAAAAGAAACAACTACGACTTATAAAAAACAAACCGAACAACTGGAAACAAAAACTAGAAGAAGCAAATGTCAAAGGTATGAGGCTTGCCGCAGAAAGCGGTGGATACAAGACTTTTGAAACTATAGACCCCTATACTTTAAAAAAATATGAGTATGGTGTTGATCTACGAAAAACAATAGATCCATTGGATTTAACTGAAGGAGCTAGTTTAAAAGAGATTAAAAAATCGCAAACACTTAAAGATTTAATAGAGTTAAATAGACCTATGTCTATGGAACTTCAGAAAAAAGCAAATAAGATGATTCAAGGAGCTGATAAACTATCTCAAAGAGAACAATTAGTTTTATGTAGTTTATTGTCTCGTGGTGGTTTACCTGGAGATTGTAGGGCTGCAATTCAAAACGATCCAGTAAAAGCAGCACAGGTTTTTGATGAAGCACCTAACACTAGTGGTGCTATGCAAAAAGTTAAAAATGCTGCAACAGGTTTCTTAGGATTCTTAAAAGGCCCTGGTCCAAAAACATTTGGTGCCGGTGCAGCTGTAGGAACTGCAATAGGATTAGTCAAAGCATTTAGAAACGATGATCCAACAACTTATTTATCAAACGAAGATCAACAGAAAAGTATGTTAGTAGATATGGCAACACAACCTATCACAACAGACTTTGAAAGACCTGCAATATTAGATTATCAACTACCTGCATTGGGTGCAACACTTGCAGGAACAACAGCGCTTTCCGCGCCATCAACTATCAAAGCAAGTAAATCAAGAGCACTTGGTATTGAAAGAAAACCAAAAGGTGCAATTAAAACAGGTTTAAGAGTTTTAGGTAGGGGACTAGGAGTTGCAGCATCACCTGCATTACTAGCACCGTTTATGGCTGGAGATATTGCTAGTCAAGTTGCAGAAGGAGATTCAATTACAGATATTGCAACAGATCCACTAAACTATACGTACCCAATATTTGCTGAACAAACGGATAAATTAACTAGAGGGTTAAATCCATCACTTAGAAAAGCTGCTAGATTAGGTTTACCAAAAGTAGCTCTTAGAGGTATCTCTAGACTAGGAATAGGTGGACTAGGTGCCTCTTTAGCTATACAAGGATTAGGACTATTAGATGATTAAAAAATTAACAACCACAATCCCACCTCTTAGAGGACCTAACCCACAAGGGTTGAATGTTCCTGAAAAAAAGATTATAGTAGTAAAGAACTCGGAGAAAAATAATGGCAGATATAGACAAAGCTTTACCAAACGTAGAGCAGGAAATAAAATTACCTAGTGAAGAAGAGATAGCAGAAGCTTCTCAAGACAATATTGAAGAACAAGTTGGACCAGAAGATGTTCAAGTTGAACAAGACGAAGACGGTGGTGCTACAATTACTTTTGATCCTGAAGCTGTAAACCAGCCAGGAACTAACGAACATTTTGATAACTTAGCAGACCTATTACCTGAAGATGTTTTAGGTAGATTAGGTTCTGAACTTTTTGAAAACTACACACAATACAAAGCATCTAGAAAAGATTGGGAAGATGCATATACAAAAGGTTTAGATTTATTAGGATTTAAATATGAGACAAGATCTCAACCATTCTCAAATGCAAGTGGTGCAACACACCCTGTATTAGCAGAAGCAGTAACGCAGTTTCAAGCGCAAGCTTACAAAGAATTACTTCCAGCGACTGGTCCAGTACACACTCAAATTATGGGTATACCTTCGAGGCAAAAAGAAGAGCAGTCAACGAGAGTAAAAAATTTCATGAACTATCAACTCATGAACGTGATGAAAGAGTATGAACCCGAGTTCGATCAGTTACTTTTTTATCTCCCTCTTAGCGGCTCTGCTTTCAAGAAAATTTATTACGATGAAATTCTTGACAGAGCCGTGTCTAAATTTGTTCCGGCAGATGACCTGATAGTTCCATACACTGCAACATCTTTAGAAGATGCAGATTCAATCGTGCATGTTTTAAAAATGTCAGAAAATGAATTAAGAAAAAAACAAGTATCTGGTTTTTATAGAGACATAGAAATTACACCAGGCTATGCACAAGAAACAGAAGTAGAGAAAAAAGAAAGAGAACTTGAAGGAGTCAAGAAAACTAGAGATGAACAAATGTTCACTATTCTAGAAGTACATACAAATCTTGACCTAGAAGGTTTCGAAGATAAAGACATGGAGCAAAACCCGACAGGAATTAAACTTCCTTACATTGTAACTTTAGATACATCGTCAAGAGAAGTTTTGTCAATTAGAAGAAACTTTAAACCTGAAGATCCAACAAAAAGTAAAGTAGAATATTTTGCACACTTTAAATTTTTACCGGGTCTAGGTTTTTATGGTTTTGGTTTAATCCACATGATCGGTGGATTATCACGAACTGCAACGAATGCACTTAGACAATTATTAGACGCTGGTACGTTTTCAAATATGCCAGCTGGATTTAAGCAAAGAGGTATTCGTGTTAGAGATGAAGCGCAATCGATTCAACCTGGAGAGTTTAGAGATGTAGATGCACCTGGAGGAAACATCAGAGACGCATTTATGCCTTTACCTTTCAAAGAACCATCAGCAACATTATTACAATTAATGGGAATAGTGGTTCAAGCAGGACAACGATTTGCCGCCATTGCTGACATGCAGGTCGGTGACGGCAACCAACAGGCCGCTGTTGGAACGACCATTGCTCTTTTAGAACGTGGTTCCAGAGTCATGTCAGCCATACATAAAAGATTGTATGTGGCACTTAAAAAAGAATTTGTATTGTTAGCTGACGTATTTAAAACATATCTTCCACCAGAATATCCGTATGACGTTGTAGGTGGACAAAGAAATATTAAGGTTGCAGACTTTGATGAAAAAGTAGATATCTTACCTGTTGCAGATCCAAACATATTCTCACAATCACAAAGAATAAGTTTAGCTCAAACAGAATTACAACTTGCGATGTCAAATCCACAAATGCATAATTTGTATGAAGCTTATAAAGATATGTATTCTGCAATTGGTGTAAAAGATATTAATAGAATCCTACCACCACCTCAACAACCAATGCCAATGGATCCAGCATCTGAAAATATTATGGCAATGAGTGGTAAACCTTTTCAAGCATTTAAAGGTCAGGACCACAGAGCACATATAACTTCACATTTAAATTTTATGGCAACTAATATGGCTAAAAATAATCCTGTAATTATGGGTGCATTACAAAAAAACATCTTTGAACACATTTCTTTAATGGCGCAAGAGCAATTAGAAGTAGAGTTCAGAGAAGAAATACAACAATTAATGCAAATGCAACAAATGGCACAACAAAATCCACAGATGGCACAGAGTCCTGAAATTCAACAACAGATTATGCAGTTAAGTATGGGTATTGAAGCAAGAAAAGCTAAGTTAATTGCTGATATGACTCAAGAGTTTAAGGAAGAAGAAAACAAAATCATGGGTGATTTTGGAAATGACCCTATTGCAAAACTAAAAGCAAGGGAATTAGACCTTAGGGCTATGGATAACCAACAAAAACACGACCAAGCTGATCAAAGATTAAACTTAGACAAGTCAAAAGCTATGATGAATCAAGGTAATCAAGAAGATAAGCTTGAACAAAACGAAGAATTAGCTAAACTAAGAGCTAATACGTCTATTGAAAAGACAATTTTAAGTAAAACAATTCCATCAGCACCGAAAATGGGTGAAATGCCTGGAAATGTTGCTATAATCAGAAGTAGAGGAGAATAAATATGAAAAAAAATAAAAAAAACAGTCACGCAGGCATGACTCATGTAGATCATGACATGTTCTTGAATAAAGACGGTTTACTAAACGGCGGAGTAGAAGTTGAGGTGTCAAACCCTACTGAAACTCAATCAGTTCAAGTAAAAGGTCAAAGAAGAATGCTTGCAGAAAAGAAAAGCAAAGCAGATTGGTACTAACATGTGGTTTCAGGCAATTAAATTAGCCGTTTCTGCTGGAAGTAAAATTTATGCTAACAAGCAGAAAACTAAAATGGCTATGTCAGATGCACAATTAATGCACGCATCTCGTATGGCCGAAGGAAAAGAAGCTTACCAAGGTAAATTATTAGAAGCACGTCAATCGGACTGGAAGGACGAGGCGGTTCTTGTAATTTTGTCGGCGCCCATCGTAATTTTGGCGTGGGCAGTCGTATCAGAAGACCCAACAGCGATGGACAAAGTAAAATTGTTCTTTGATATGTTCTCTACGCTCCCGTCATGGTTCACTAATCTTTGGATTCTTGTCGTGGCGAGCATTTATGGTATAAAGGGTACACAGATTTTTAAAAATCACGGAGGAAAAAAATAATGGCAAAGAAAAAACTAAAAAAACTTCTTAAAGGTTTAGGAATTGGTGCCGCTTTGTTAGGTGCCGGTAAAGCTTTAATGAATAAAAAATCTACAGCTAATGTAAATAGCGGAAGAGGTGGAACAAGTTCTAGCGCTATAGCTAGACAACTAGCTAATATGGAAGAACCTGTATATCAAGATGACATAATGAGAGGAGGATCTGGTGTTAAAAACATGAGAAAGATTCCTGGAATGATGGTTGAAGGAGATAGATACAGTATATTAGACAGCATGGGTTTTAAAAAAGGTGGTAAAGTTAGAAAAACTAAAAAGGGCGGTAGAGCTGTAAGAAAAGCAAGCCGTAGTAAGAAAAAATAATGAAACCAAAAAAGAAAATACCTGCCGGTAAAAAAGGTAAAGGCATAAGAGCTCTTAAAAAGAAAGCACCACAAGTTGCAAAACGAATGGGGTATAAAAAAGGGATGAAAGTCTGTGGCTAAACTTTGTGCAAAAGGTAAGGCAGCAGCCAAGCGTAAATTTAAAGTTTACCCCTCGGCGTACGCAAACATGTACGGCTCTGCTGTATGTTCTGGTAAAATAAAACCAGGTGGAAAGAAAAAGAAAAAATCCAAGAGAAAATAATGGCTGAAGGTGGTCTAAGAAAATGGGTCAAAGAGAAATGGGTGGACATCGGAGCACCGAAGAAGAACGGGAAATATCAACCTTGCGGGAGAAGCAAAGGCTCAAAGAGGAAATATCCAAAATGCGTCCCACTTGCAAAAGCCACACGAATGACAAGCTCACAAAAGGCGAGTGCTGTCAAACGAAAAAGAGCAGCTGGTAATCCAGGTGGTAAACCAACTAACGTTTCAACATTTGCAAAGAGAAAATGACAATTAGAAAAACTACTAAAGGTCCCGGAGCAAATTATAGACCAACAAAATCTGGAGCTGGAATGACAGCTAAAGGTGTAAGAGCTTACAGGGCAGCAAACCCTGGAAGTAAATTAAAAACAGCCGTGACTGGAAAAGTGAAGCCAGGATCAAAAGCTGCTAATCGTAGGAAATCATACTGCGCTAGATCACTAGGACAATTAAAACGGTCATCAGCAAAAACTCGTAACGATCCTAATTCTCGTATCCGTCAGGCACGAAGAAGATGGAAATGTTAGATCGATTTATCTATAGATTTTTTGGTTCCCTAGATATTTTTTTCAATTACATTAGCCATCTTTTTAAAAGGAGAAAAAATGAGAAGAGCAATACTAGACGCACTAAGAGCTAGATACGAAGCTGATATTGCAGAAGCAGATGCAACTGCAAATATTTTTTTAGATAACTCAGTAGGTATCGGAGAACATCCACAACACATAGAAGAAGTTAATAAACAAATAGAAAAAATAGCTGCGGCAAAAGAGAAGATAGATGTTTTAGATGAGTTTGAACCAGAAAGAGGAGAAGCACTATAATGGATTTTGTAGAGAAAATAAGAAGAGTAATTAAAATGAGACATGATGATGTCGTAGTTGCAATGACTAACGGTAATGTTGACAGCATGGAAAAATACCAGTATATGTTAGGACAAATACGAACTTATCAGTATTTATTACAGGAAATATCCACCCTGCTAAAAACAAAGGAGCAAAATGACGAACAAGGAACAATTATCAGCATCAAACCAAAAGATAGTTCTACCAAATAAAGAACTAGTTGGTGTTGAAAAAGAAAATAAAAAAGAAATAGACGAATCATCAAAACTTCCAGAACCGACAGGTTGGAGAATTTTAGTTTTACCTTTTAAACAAAAAGAAAAAACTAAAGGTGGTATTATATTAGCGGATGAAACAGTAGATCGTTCACAAGTAGCATCAACTTGTGGATTAGTTTTAAGAATGGGTCCACACTGCTATGATAAAGAAAGATATCCAGAAGGACCTTGGTGTAAAAAAGGTGATTGGATTATCTTTGCAAGATATGCTGGATCACGAATTAAAATAGATGGGGGTGAGATAAGACTTTTGAATGATGATGAAGTTTTAGCAACCGTGGAAAACCCTGAAGATATATTCCACGAATTTTAACAATCATAGGAGATACTATGCAAGAAGAAAATAAAACAGTTGATATCGATACTTCCGGTCCCGAAGTAGATATTCAATTGCCAGAAGAAAAAACAGAACAGGTTGCAGAGCAGCCGACAGAGGACAAAACATATGAAAACGAACGTGAAACAAAACTTGAAGACGGTGGTAGCGCCGGTGACTCATCTGAGAAACCTGTGGAGCAGTCTGATGTTCAAGCAAGTGATCAACAAGAAGACAACAGTAAGCAAATTGAAGAGTATTCTGAAGGCGTTAAAAAGCGAATAGCTAAATTAACGAAAAGAATGCGTGAAGCGGAAAGACAAAAAGAAGAAGCTTTACGTTTTGCTGACAGTGTTAAAAAGGAAAGAGACCAATTTAAAACTACAGCAGATTCTTTAGACAAAAATTATGTTGCAGAAATGGAAGGAAGAATTACTTCTTCTATTGCAGCGGCCCAAGAAAAATTAAGAGCTGCTAGACAGAATGAAGATTCTAAAGCTGAGACAGAAGCTTTAGCCTCTATTTCTCAACTTGGTTATGAGCAGGGTAAATTAGCTGAGTTAAAAACTCAACATCAAATGCAGGAAACTGCAGCTAAAGAAGTACCTGTTGAACAACCATTATATCAACAACCCAGACAACAAGTCCAAACTCCTCCTGATCCAAGAGCAGAAGATTGGGCTAGTAATAATGACTGGTTCGGTAAAGACAGTGCAATGACGTATACAGCGTTTGATTTACACAGAAAAATTACCGAAGAAGAAGGAATTGACCCTAGGTCTGACGAATATTATACGGAAATAGACAAGAGAATTAGACTTGAATTTCCCCATAAATTTGATACACCTAAGGACAAGCCGATTAGTAAACCTACACAAACCGTTGCCTCTGCAACGCGTAGTTCAAAGACTAGTCGTAAATCAGTGAGACTCACATCATCTCAAGTAGCAATTGCTAAAAAATTAGGTGTGCCACTAGAAGAATATGCGAAACAACTTATGAACACGAAGGAGGTATAGGCATATGGAAAAAAAACAACCAACTCGTGCGAGCCAAACAAATAAAAGTGATTCTACAAAAGTAGAAACACAAGCAAAAACGGTAGCTCCAAAAGAGAGACCTAAAGTTTGGACTCCACCATCGTACTTAGATACGCCCAACGCGCCAAATGGATATAGACACAGATGGGTCAGGATAGAAATCCAAGGATTCACTGATACAAAAAACATACAAGGACGCTTAAGATCCGGGTATGAATTAGTTAGATCAGATGAATATCCTGAAGAGGACTTTCCAACTATCGCAGATGGCAAATACGCAGGGGTTATCGGGCACGGAGGCCTTGTGCTGACAAGGGTACCAGAGGAGATCGCGCAGCAAAGAACTGAATACTATGCTAAACAAGCACAGGATCAGCAGGCTGCAATAGACGCCGATCTTGCGAAGGAACAGCATAAGAGTATGCCTATCAATGTTGATAGAGATACTCGTGTAACCTTCGGTGGTTCAAAGAAAAGTTAATTTTTTAACAATTCCGAAACCAGCGAATTAACCGTACTGGAGGCCCTTCGGGGCAGGTACATTTAAGGAGAAACGTATGGCTAACGCGTCAACAACTGGGTTCGGTTTTAGACCCATTAAAAAAGTTGGTCAGTCTGACAATGTCGGTGCTCTTACAGAGTACAGCGTTGCAGCTTCTTCTGCTTTAATTTCGCACGCAGCAATGGTGCAATTAACTGCAGATGGAGTTGTTCTCGCTTCAGGTAACACAGATGCAAACAATCTGGGTTCACTGAACGGCGTTTTCTACACTGACGCTACAACTAGTAAACCAACGTTCAGCAACTATTCACCAGCAAGTAATACTGCTACTGATATTGTTGCTTTCGTAAATGACGACCCAAGACAGGTTTATGAAATCATGTCTGCGGACACTGCATTCAACCAAAATGAAGTTGGTGGATGTGCTGACCAAGTCGTGGCAGTAGGAACTACTCCGTTGTTTATTTCGAAATCAAAAATTTCGGCTACAACAAGTGCTTCTATCGCTCAACTTAAAATCCTAGGTGTTTCTAGAGATCCTGATCATTCAGATACTACTGCTGAGGGCTTTGCTCTTAGAATTATTATCAATGAGCACATTCTTGGAAACAACGTGGCGGGTATATAAGGAGTAATTAAATTATGGCTATATCACGTAATCAACTAGTTAAAGAACTAGAGCCAGGTTTGAATGCCTTATTCGGCCTGGAGTATAAACAGTATGAACAAGAACATGCTGAAATATACACAACTGAGTCATCTGACAGAGCTTTTGAAGAAGAAGTTATGTTATCAGGTTTCGCTCAAGCACAAGTTAAACCAGAAGGTTCTGGGATAACTTACGACAGTGCTCAAGAAACTTTCACAGCTAGATACACTCACGAGACAATTGCTCTTGGGTTTGCTATCACTGAGGAAGCTATTGAGGACAATTTGTATGACAGACTTGCGTCTAGATATACAAAAGCTTTAGCAAGATCTATGGCTCAAACTAAACAAGTTAAAGCAGCTTCACCATTGAACAATGGTTTACCTGGATTGAGTTTCACTTCAGGCGATGGTGTAACTCTTTTCAACACAGCTCACCCAACTATTTCTGGAACTTTCAGTAATACATTGGCAACAGCTGCGGACTTAAACGAAACTTCATTAGAACAAGCAATGATTGATATCGCTGCTCTTACTGATGAAAGAGGTTTAAAGATCGCTGCGAAAGCTGTGAAGATGATCATTCCATCTGCACTACAATTCACTGCTGAAAGACTTATGAAGTCTTCACAAAGAGTTGGAACTGCTGATAATGATATTAACGCACTTGTATCTATGGGAATGGTTCCTGGTGGATACACAGTTAACCACTACTTAACTGACACAGATGCGTTCTATATCACTACAGACGTGCCTAACGGAATGAAGCATATGGAAAGAGCTCCATTGACTACTAAAATGGAAGGCGATTTCGATACTGGAAACGTAAGATACAAAGCTAGAGAAAGATACGTATTTGGCGTATCAGACCCTAGAGGTATTTTTGCATCACCAGGTGCTTAATCAATAATTTTGTGGCGGGACATAGTTCCGCCACAATCACTATATAGAAAGACAAAACCATGAAAAAATTCCTTGTAAACATATACGCATACGATCATCACGCTAGATTTGAAGTAGATTCTAATGATGATCCTGTTTCACTAGAACAATCAATAGTTGACAAACTGGGAGAAAAGAGTATAAGTTGGGAATCATCGGGAATGTTTTCGGACAGACCTTATCGAATAACTTATGAGGAAGTTAGTAATGATACAAGACCTATACAAAGCAAAAAGGTCCTTGGAGTTGAAGTGGGAACAGGAGCATCTATCTAACGGTAGATATACTCTTGAAATGGTCAGAATTGATGACAAAGTTAAGCAGATCATCACTGATATTAAGCTGGAAGAAGCAGCTATTGCTCACAAACAAAACACTGTAGAAGGTGTTACTCCACAAGTTTCTGTAGCTACTTAGTCAAAAGCTACATCGCTGAAATGCATAAATACCGTAGGCTCTCTTGCACTCTACTCAAATCTAGTATATAAAAAACTTACTATACAATTATTAAAAGATCATAGACGCGTATAGTCGACGGCCTAGAGACTATGATCTGTAAACTAGGAGGATATAATTATGGCAAAAACTACATTTTCAGGTCCAGTACTTCAAGGTAAAGAAGGTGTTAACATTGAAACTAAAGCTTCAAGTTACACTGTGACTAACGCTGATTCAGGAAAAACTTTTGTTTCTGAAACAGATGGTGTGGTATTCACTTTACCTGCAATTGCAGTTGGATACTCATTCAAGTTCGCAAACAATGCGCCTGATGGACAAAACACAATGACGATCAGTCCAAACGCTTCTGATGGAATCACATACGCTGGTTCTTCAACAGATGACAAAGACTTAATCAATACAAAAGCTACTTCAAGACAAGGTGACTATGTTGTAATTGCATCATTAGATGGAACTACTGCATGGCAAGTTACTGAAGTTAGAGGAACTTTTGCTAAAGAATCATAATAAATAATTAGTGTGGGGCTTCGGCCCCACATCAATTTAACGGAGAATAATTATGGCAGGCGGCGGATCTTTTATAAGTGATCAAAAGTTTACAACATTAACAGCAGATGGTAGATTTAAAACTATCACTGGTGGAAGTGTAAATTTAGGACCATGTAGAGTTACTTATATTCAAGCTCATGGTGGAACTAATTGTTTAGTAAAACTACATGATGGAACAGACGGAACAGGTTCTTTAGAGTTTCAAGCTAAATTTAGTGATGAAGGATTAGATATAATGATACCTGGTTCTGGTATAAGATTTAAAAATGGAGTCTATTTAGACTTAACTACTACAGACTCTGTAACAATAGGATACACAGGATAATGAAATCAGACGTAAAAGCAGTTAGAAAAACAGACGCTACATCAGTCTTTGCAGGAAGAACAAGATTAAGAGGAATTATTTTAGCATCAACAGGTTCTGCAGGTTCAGTTACATTACAAGATGGAAACTCAGTAACACAGTTTCAAGTAGATGTACCAGCAGGTGATGTATTTTCTTATAATCTAGCAGAAGACGGAATCTTATTTGAAGGCGGAATGACAGTTTCTGCTATATCAAATGCAACTGCAACTGTTATTATAGATAAATAGGAGAGTAAATGGCCAACACTACTTCGGGTACAACTACCTTTGAAAAAGGTTTTTCTATTTCAGATATTGTTGAAGAGTCCTATGAAAGATTGGGTATACAAGGTGTTTCTGGCTATCAATTAAAATCTGCAAGAAGATCCCTTAATATTTTATTTCAAGAATGGGCCAATAGAGGGTTACATTATTGGGAAGTTGCAAACAATAATATTACATTAGTTGCAGATCAAGCAACATATACAATGTTTAGATCAACAAGTGATGGCACTTCAAGTGCTACAGCTGTTTATGGTGTTGATGATATATTAGAAGCATCATACAGAAACTCAAATGTAGATACACCTCTTACAAAGGTAAGTAGATCACAGTATCAAGCGTTTTCAAATAAAACATCTACTGGAACACCATCACAATATTTTGTTCAAAGATTTATAGATAAAATTACAGTTACTTTATATTTAACACCTGGGTCTAATGAGGCAGGTAAATTTTTAAATTATTACTATGTAAAAAGAATTCAAGATGCCGGAGACTATACTAATGATGCAGATGTACCATATAGATTTGTACCATGTATGACTGCCGGTTTAGCTTACTATCTTGCAATTAAAAATGCACCTGACAGAGTTCAAATGTTAAAGATGTTGTATGAAGATGAATTACAAAGAGCACTACAAGAGGACGGCTCATCATCAAGTACTTTTATTAGTCCTAAAGTTTATTATCCGGAGTCTTAATGTCGAGTCTTTCTTCAGGTAAATATGCACAATTTATATCAGATAGATCAGGATTAGCTTTTCCATATTCTGAAATGGTAATAGAATGGAATGGAGCAAGAGTTCATGTATCAGAGTTTGAACCAAAACATCCTCAGCTAGAACCAAAACCACATTCAGCGGATCCACAAGGTTTATTAAATGCAAGACCTGCAAGAGTTGAGCCTGCTGTTGCAAGAGTATTAACTTTAAACCCATTGTCTGCTGTAAGTGGATCTACAACTATTACAGTGTTTGAAGATAATCATGGAAGAACTACAGGTGATACTGTTAGATTTAGAGACGGTGAACCTGGTGCGGGTATAACTTCTACAGATATTAATAACGCTTCGGGATTTACAATTACAGTTACAAATGCTAATAACTATACATTTACAGCTTCAGGCACAGCAACTGCAACTGCAAAAATAGGAGGAGGAAGTATATCGGCTGGTCCGGTTACACTATCACCATAATGGCATATACACTTACAAACTTACAGGACGATATTAGAAACTATACAGAAGTAGATAGCGCTGTATTGTCGACAGGTGTTCTAAACACAATAATTAAAAATGCTGAGAACAGAATCTATAGAGAAGTAGACTCTGATGATAATAGATTTTATGCTACATCAAACCTACAGTCTGGAAACAGATATGTCACCATTCCATCGGACTTAAGAGCGATTAGATATGTTCAATTAAAAGATGGATCTAATAATCAGGTGTTTTTAGAAAAAAGAGACACTAGTTTTATGACAGAATATTACAACACACCTAGCACAGCCAGTGGCCTACCTAAGTATTATGCTAACTGGGACGCTAATTTTTGGGTGGTAGCACCTACACCAAACGCTACTTTTGAAATTACTTTGGCTTATATTAAACAGCCAACAAGTCTTACAGACTCATCAGTAAGCGCTTCAGGAACTTACACATCTAACAAATATCAGGATTTACTTTTGTATGCTTGTCTGGTAGAAGCATATGGATACTTGAAAGGTCCAGCGGATCTGTTACAATACTATGAACAGTCATATAAAAGGGCTGCAAAATCGTACTCTATTGAACAAGAAGGTAGAAGACGTAGAGATGAATGGCAAGATGGCGCTATTCGTTCTCAGATTAAGTCGCCATCACCATAATAATTAAGGAGAAAAAATATGGCTAATATAGTACCTGACTCTTTTAAAACAGACCTACTTGGTGGTGTGTTTGATTTTGATTCATCTGGTGGATCAACTTTCAAATTAGCACTATACACTAATATATCTGGTTTCAGTACTTCAACAACAGCTTATACAACTAGTAATGAAGTTTCTTCATCTGGTACAAGTTATACTGCTGGTGGAAATACTTTAACAAATAATGGTGTAGCAGTAGCAAGTAATATTGCATACGTTGACTTTGCAGATTTAACTTTTTCATCTGTAACTTTAACAGCAGTAGGTGCTCTGATTTATAAAGGGACTTCTAATGAAGCAGTATTAGTTCTAGATTTCGGCGGATCAAAAACTGCAACTAACGGTGATTTTGTTGTTCAGTTTCCAACTGCTAATTCATCTAGTGCAATCATTAGACTTGGCGACGCGTAATATTTATAAGGAATACAAATGGCGTTAGTAGTAAACGACAGAGTAAAAGAAACAAGTACGACTACTGGTACCGGCACATTCACTTTGGCTGGAGCGGTAACTGGTTTTGAAACTTTTTCTTCTGCTATTGGAAATAGTAATACGACTTACTATGCAATATCTTTACAAGGTGGAGCAGAGTTTGAAGTTGGTCTTGGGACCGTTGCGGCTGGAACATTAGCTAGAACAACTATTATTTCTTCATCTAACTCAGATAGCGCTGTTAACTTTTCAGCAGGCACAAAAGATGTATTTTGTACTTTACCTGCTAGTAAAGCGGTATTTAAAGATGCATCAGATACAATTGTGGGTGTACCAAGTAATGGGTTCGTGATTGCAATGTCGATCGCCTTGTAGTATAAGGAATAAATTATGGCACAAAACTTTAGAAATTATCTAACAAGAGAAACAGGAACTTCAGCAGTTGATGCTTTAGGTGGTGCTGCAAATAGTTTTGACACTTTAATTAGTGTTAGAATGGCAAACATCACTACTTCAACAATTAATGTTGAAGCTTACATAAGAAGATCATCAGCTAATTATTATTTAATCAAAAATGCGCCGATTGTAAGTGGCGGATCATTGGAACTTATTGATGGAGGCTCGAAGATAGTACTTGCTTCAGGAGATCAGTTGTATGTTAAATCAGATACAGCTTCTTCTTTAGATACTGTCGTTGGCGCTGTAGATGATATAAGTACGTAGGAGGAATCATGGCTTATTTAGGAAACGCTCCAAAACAAAATTTAAATACCATGAACTCTCAACAGTTCAATGGTAATGGTTCAACAACAAATTTTACATTAAGTCAAAGTGTTTCAAATACTGCAGAAGCAGAAGTCTATGTTGGAAACGTTAGACAAGATCCATTTTCAGCTTACTCAATATCAGGTGGTACCACTCTAGCATTTACAGAAGCTCCACCATCAGGCACAGCAAACATCTATGTAGTGTTCCAAGGTAAATCTACAGGTAGCATTAACCCTGGAGAAAACAGTATTCAAGCAGGAATGATTTCTGCAATCAATGGTGGATATAAAAACCTAGCAACAGTTTCAGAAACAATTACAGTTCCTGCAACGGACAACATGATGTTATGTGGTCCAGTATCATTTACAGCAACAGTAACAGTACAAGGAACATTAACGGTAGTATAATATGGCAACATTATTTGTAGATAAAATAGACCCACAATCAGGAACTAGTTTAGAGATAGGTAGCTCTGGGGATACTATTACTACTGCAACGGGAGCTAAACCAAGTTTTTTATATCCAGCTTTTGAAGCATTTTTAAGTTCTAATCAAACTGTAACGGATAATACCACTACAAAAATACAATTTAATTCTGAAGTTTTTGATACCGATAATTGTTATGATAATTCTACTAACTATAGATTTACCCCAACAGTAGCAGGAAAGTATTTTGTTTATGCAGTTTTAGGTTCAGATACAATTGCAGGTGCTAATTTAGATCAGTTAAATTTATTTATATACAAAAATGGGTCAGAGATTAGTCAATCAAAAATTGATGCTAGAGGAAATACTTTAGGTTCTTTTTGTACTGTTAACGCAACTCTAACTGTAGATATGAATGGATCATCAGATTATTTAGAGGGTTTTGGACAAATAGATGACACAAGTGGTAACCCAGATTTTTTTGGAACTACACCAAGTAGAAAAACATTATTTGGAGCATACAGGATAGGATCATAATGGGAACAATTAAAACAACAAATATAGAACCAATCGCTGACAACGGCACAGTAACCCTGGGTAGTTCTGGAGATACGTTTACTCTAGGTTCAGGTGTTGTGCAAAGTAATTTAAACTATCCTGCTTTTGAAACGTATTTGTCAGCTAATCAAAATATTTCAAATACTACTATAACTAAAATGCAATTTAACACAGAGAGATTTGACACAGACTCTGTTTATGATAATTCTACAAATTATCGATTTACAGTTCCTAGTGGAAAAGCTGGTAAATATTTTATATATGCAAGAGGTACTCAACAAACACAGAGTGGTAGTTTTTATAAACTATTTCAATCAAAAATTTATATTTATAAAAATGGAAGTGACTATAAAAATCAAGGAAATTATAATAACAATTCATCCCAACCAATAAATCAAACAGTAGGAATATCAGCAACAATAGATTTATCTGTTGGAGATTACATAGAAATTTTTGGTTTTACGGAAAGTGGAGATAGCACTGGTGGTATATTTGTTGCTAATTCATACTTCGGTGCATACAGGATAGGATCATAATTATGGCATCAATTATAAAAGCAAATCAACTACAGGACTTTGGCGGTAACAGCATTATCGGATCTGATGGTGCGGGTAATCTTACTACGCAGAAGACTAACTATCCTGCTTTTTCTGCTAAATTAAGTGCAAATCAAACTCTTTCAAATGATACTTGGACTAAAGGAAATTTTGACACTGAAATATTTGATAGTAATGGAAAATTTGATTCTACAACTAACTATCGTTTTAATCCAGGAGTAGCTGGTTATTATAGAGTTTCAGCACATGGATATTTACAGTGTACTGATACAAATTTTGGAAATGTAGCTATTTATAAAAATGGAAGTTCTTATGCTTTTACAGCAAATGGTTATCCATTTAGTAATTATCAAACACAACAAATAGAAGTCGTTATGTATTTAGATGCAGACGATTATGTGGAAGCATTTTTCAAACAAAGTGCAGGAAGTAGTAAAGTTTTACTTGGAGAAAATGGAACTGAAAGTAACTTTGCAGCTGAAAGGATAGGAAGTTAATTATGGCATTAAGTAAAATAGATGGAAAAAATTTAATTACAGGTCTACCCGCTGGTAGTGTTTTGCAAGTTGTTCAAGCAATTAAAACAGATACTACAAGTAGTTCAAGCCAAAGCATGGTAGATATATCTAATTTATCTGTAAACATAACTCCATCTTCATCATCAAATAAAATATTAGTAACAGCTAGTTTTTGTTGGTCAGCAGATATAAATGCTTCTCCAAAATTTCAATTATCTGGTGGAAATACATCTACATATGTAGGAGCCGCTGCTGGTAATAGACATAGAGTTGCTTATTTTGCAGCAGATGATTATTTTAATGGTGCAACAAATGCTGGTCAAGAAACTGCATTTATGGGGTTTTTAAATTACCTAGATAGTCCAGCAAGTACTAGTCAACAGACGTATAAATTACAAGGCGAAACAGATGGCAATGGTTCTTTTTATATAAATAGAACTCAAGCAGATGTTGATAGTGCTTCTGAAGGTGGAAGAAGTGCAAGTAGCATAATTGTTATGGAGGTATCTGGATAATGATTGAAAAAGCAATTAAAAAAATAAATCTAAATGCAGAATTTTCTGTAAATGCAGATGACATTAACCAAATAACTTGGCACAATGGAACAACACCTATACCAGTAGCTGACATAGAAGCACAGTTCCCAGCTGTAGAATTAGACAACACTATGCAAAATTTAAGATCAAAAAGAAATCAATTACTACAAGACACAGACTTTCATGCATTGTCTGACAATACAATGTCAGCAGATATGACTACTTACAGACAGGAATTGAGAGATATAACAGAAGGAATTACGACAGTAGAACAAGCAAATGCTGTTGTATTTCCAATCAAACCATAATATAAGATAACAAAGGAGACAAAAACTATGGCATCACTATCAAGCAAAGTCAAAACTTACTGCGCTAACAACGGCGTAGCAAATGTAGACTTTATGACTGACGTTTTGCTTCAGGACGACTCAAACGGTCAGGGCCCTTACATCAAGACATGGAATGTGTCAGGTGTAGCGAAACCGACTGATGAGCAACTGAACGCTGTAGATTCTGCTGCAGATCTCGAAGAGAGACAAAATGCAGTAAGAGCTACAAGAAAAAACGCCTACGGTGATCTAGGTTCACAGCTCGACATGCAGTACCACGACAATGTTAATGGTACTACTACATGGAAAGACCATGTAGAAGCTGTCAAGACTGCAAACCCGATCCCAACTGAATAAGGAGAATAACAATTGGCTTACGTTGGAAAAGCTCCTCAAACAGGAGCGTATCAAATACTGGATGACATATCAGGGTCATTCACTGGATCAACACCAGGACCGTTTAACTTAACGGTTAACGGCACAGCTGTGTCTCCTGGAAACGAAGCTAATTGTATAATCTCTATTTCAGGAGTTGTCCAAGAGCCGCAATCCGCATTTACAATATCTGGAAGTCAGATTACTTTCACATCAAATCCTGCAAGTTCAGATACTTTTTTCGGAACAGTATTAGGTGATGTATTTGATATTGGAACTCCAACAGATTCAACAGTCAGTGCAGGTTCTTTAAGTTCAACTTTTTTTGTAAAGAACAATCAAACTTGGACAAATATTAATATGACAGGTTCAAACAATGGAGCATTAGTTGGACCCGTTACAGTTTCAGGCACAATAACGATTCCATCAGGGAGTACATTCGTAATTTTATAATGAGTAAGTTAGAAACAAATACAATTGATACAGTATCAGGAACAGCTAATTTAACTATTGGTTCTACAAACTCCTCTACAGTTACATTTGAAAGTGGAGCTGCTACTGGACATATGAGTCCAGCTTGGAGTGCTAAAAGAGGTTCAGCTCAAACAGGTGTTGCAAATAGTTCTGCTGTAACAGTAGTTTGTGATACTGAAGAACTTGATACGGATAATGCTTATAGTACATCTACTGGAGAATTTACAGTTCCATCAGGAAAAGCTGGTAAGTATATGGTAGGTGCTTCTTTTAGATCAAATGCTTCTGGTTCAGCAACTAGACTTGCTTGTTTTTTAACTGTTGGAGGAACTATAATAAGACAGACTAATTTCAATCAAAATAGTAGTGGTGAAGGTTCTAGCACCATTCATGCAGTTTTAGATTTATCTGCTGGTAATGTAGTAGCATTTAAAATGTTTCAAGATAGTGGAAGTTCTGTCAACTTAGAGGCAGATGGAAAAACATATTTTTATGGATACAGGATAGGAGCATAATGGCAGACGGAACATTAAAAGTAGGAACAATAACAACTAGCTCTGGATCAGGGACGATTACACTTGGTCAATCTGGGGAGACAATTACATTAGGAACGGGTGCTACTCAATCTGGTTTTAGTGGATTGGTAGAATTATATAATGCATCAGCTACAAATGTTTCTGAAGTTGTAATTTCTAGTACATATATTACATCTACTTATGATTGGTATAAAATTTTTATTACAGGAAAACCAGCAACAGATAGTGTTCAATTAAAAGCTAGATTTCAAAATAATGGATCAGATGTAACAAGTAATTATGATTTTGGAGCATCAGAAATTGGTTTAAGTGATGATGGTTCATCAACAGGACAAGATAATATTACATTAAACAGACAAACTGTAATGGGTAATGCTGCTAACGAAGGTTTTACAGCTTGTATAGATTTTACAAATCCTCAAATAAATACAATTCCAACAAGATTAAATGGAACTATATCTTTTGCAAATGCATCTGATGCTAATAGAGCAACCAATTTTACTGGAAGAAGAAATGATGCAACAGAAACACATAATGGTATTAGATTTTTTTTCACAAGTGGAAATTTCGCACAAGTAACAATTAATGTTTTGGGAGTTAAAAAATCATAATGAAAAAATTATTAGATAATAAATTAATTGATTTAACAGCAAATGAAATTACTACAAGACAGGCTGAAGAAGAACAAGCAGTCATAGATAAACAAACTAGAGAAGATGCTGAACAAGCAACAATAGATAAGAAAACATCTGGTAAACAAAAATTAAAAGATTTAGGATTAACTGATGCTGAAATAAAAGCATTAATAGGAGCATAATATGAGCAGTATATTAAAAGTAGACACACTTCAGGATTCAGGGGGAAATGCAATTATTACTTCTAACGGTTCTGGTACATTTACTAGCAGTTTGCCTAATACTGGAATTACAGAAGCAGAT
>Ga0208150_1000185_pt1 | contig 25225 bp, 37 predicted proteins | sample DEB08_DNA_8_FD_184534 | JGI IMG/M metagenome (GOLD analysis project Ga0208150, IMG submission 184534) | Aqueous microbial communities from the Delaware River and Bay under freshwater to marine salinity gradient to study organic matter... | ecosystem: Environmental > Aquatic > Marine > Coastal ...
CCTCATCTCGACGTACGAGAGCGCGGTACAGGCGTTCAAATCGCTTGCAGGTATCCCCGTGGTGGGGCCGGGGTTGGGTACGGCTGCCGCTGTCGCTGCCACCGCTGCGGGTCTGGCTAACGTAAAGAAGATTCAAAGCCAAACCTTCCAAGGCGGGGCGAGTGGTGGAGGGTCGAGCTACTCCGGAACGGGCGGGGCGGCTTCGGCTGCTACTGCCGCAGGCCAAACACCGCCCGCGCCTACCCTCGACCTCGGGTTCTTGGGCGAAGGAGCACAACAGCAAGTCATCGAGACGTACGTCATCAGCGAGAACGTCACAAGCGCCCAACAAGCAAACAAAAAAATCCAAGACCAAAGCACGCTATGAGAATCGTAGAACTAATCATCGACGAAGACGCGGAGCTGTACGGCATCGACGCAATCAGCATCGTAGACCGCCCCGCCATTGAGCTCGACTTCATCGCCCTCAAAGAACAAAAGGTGTCCTTTGCGGAGGCCGACACCGACAAGCGTATCCTTCTCGGCCCTGCCCTCGTCCCGGACAAGCCTATCTACCGCAAGAACGGAGAAGACGAGTTCTACGTGTACTTCTCGAAGGCCACGGTACGGCGTGCGGCGGAGCTCTATTTGAAGCACGGCAACCAAGCCAACCACACCCTCGAACACGAACACTCCATCAACGGCCTCACCGTAATAGAGTCGTGGATGGTAGAGGACAAAGAGAAAGACAAATCTGCGCTCTACGGGTTGGACGTCCCGGTAGGTACGTGGATGGTCGCTGTCAAGGTAGACAACGAAGCTATCTGGCAGGAGTGGGTCAAAGAAGGCAAGGTCAAGGGCTTTTCGATTGAGGGCTATTTCGCGGACAAGATGAAGAAGAACCAAGACGAGGAGATGCTCTCGGAGCTTGTCCAGCAAATCGTCGACCTCAAATTTTTTGAGGCGTTGAAAAAAGAGCTCGATTCACTTGAGGATTGACGCTTTCAAATACTCATTGAAAAAAAGGACTCCATGACTATCCAAGAACGAGTGCAAGAAGTTTTTAATCGTTTCAACGTCAACCTGACGGTGAGCGAAGAGAAGCGCACCGAGATGGCGGAAGCCACACTCGAAAACGGCACGGTGATCTACACCGACGCAGAACAATTTGCAGAAGGTGTAGAAGCCTACATCATCAACGACGAGGGTGAGAACATCCCCTTGCCTCCCGGCGACTACACCCTCGCAGACGGCGGTGTCATCGTAGTCGGTGACGGCGGTGTTGTTACTTCTGTTGGCGAAGCTACCGAAGAGGTGGTGGAGGAAGTAGAGGCTTCCGAAGAAGTTTCAGAAGAAACCGAAGAGGTTGAAGCCTCCGAAGAAACGGAAGAGGTGCAAGCTGAGGAGACACCCAGCTACGTCACCAAAGCCGAAGTCGAGGAGATGATTGCTGCCGCCTTTGAAGCCCTGAACAAGGACGACAAGGAGGAGATGTCAGCCGACACTCCAGAAGAAAAAAAAGAAGAGGATCCTGTGGCTGTCGAACTTGCCGCTGTCAAGGCGGAGCTCGAAGCCATCCAAAAGAAAGCCGCCGAAGCGGGCCTGAAGCATCAAGCCCCAACGACGAAGCGTGAGCCTCTCGACCTCAAGAATCTATCAACTCAGGAGCGCGTGTCAGCTCTCCTTAATCAATTCTCAAAGTAATGAGTCTTTACAAGTTTGGCGAAAACGCCACAGTAGGCGTCGGTACTTACGCAGGAGAAGCGGCACGTCCTTACGTGTCCGCCGCTGTCTTGTCTGCCGACACCATCGCGAACGGATATGTGACCGTCCGTGAAAATGTTCACTCTAAAGCAGTTCTCCGGAAGTTCTCCGGCGTGGCTATCCAAGCCAACGACGACTGCGCGTTCTCAACCCCTGGTTCTGGTCAGTTGACTTTGGGCGAGGCTGTCTTGGCCGTCGACGCTCTGAAGATTAACGAGCAGGTATGCAACGAAGACCTCCGCGCTACGTGGGAAGGTGCTCAGATGCGCGGACAAAACTCCGCCGCTCCTGCCGACTTCACGACGTTCGTGGCTCAGTACGTTGCCGCTAAGACCGCCGAGGCTGTCGAGCGCAACATCTGGCAGGGCAAGTACTCCTCAACCGACGGAACAACGACGGGAACGTACAACTCTTTCGCAGGGTTGTTGAATAAAATCGTCGCTGCTACCCCTGCCGAAGAGGATTTGTTGACGGGTGCTACCACCGCGGCCAACATCTTGGCTCGCTTGAACGGTTTGGCTGTTCCTGCTGTCATCGCTGGCGACCCCAACACCAAGCTCTTCATGTCTCGTGCCATGAAGCAACTCTACTTCGAGGCCATCGCTGGCACGGCAGAGCTGACCTACTTGGCTGACGGATTCGCTCAGAACTACAAGGGCTACGAAATCATCACGCCTGCTGGTATGCCTGACGACACGTTCCTCTTCGCACAGCGTGAGAACTTGTACTTCGGTACCGACCTCTTGACCGACCACATCAACGCCTCTATCTTGAACTTGCGTGACGTGACGGGTGATGACGTGACTCGTGTCATCATGCAGTTCTCTGGCGGTTGTCAGATTGTGGACGAAGCTGCCATCGCAGTAGCTCGCCGCTCCAGCTAATAATTGAACCCGAGAGAAGGGGGGAGAGAACAGGCTCCCCCCGACTTTCACTAAACCCTACAACATGGCTTGTACACTAACTCTCGCAGGACGCGGAACGGGTTGCAAAGATGCTCTCGGAGGAATCAAGCGTATCTACATTGGTGAGTGGTCTGAAGGTATCTGGAACGATCCCGTTGCAGGTGAAATCGACGACGCAAGCGCGGCTTTGACCGTGTACACCTACGATATGACGCGCGGCTCTGGCTCTTTGACGCAGACCGTCACTTCAAACATCGAGGCAGGTACCGTCTACTTCGACCAAGTGTTGTCTGCTACGTTCAACAAGTTGGACGCTGCCGACATCGTGGAGATTTCAAACATCACCAAAGGCCGCATGGCCGTTATCGTTCAGGACACGAACGACAACTACTTCGTGATGGGCAACAAAAACGGCGTCGAGGCTTCCGGCGGTACCGTACAGACGGGCACCGCAGCAGGCGACCAGAACGGCTTCACGTTGGAGTTGTCAGCTCAAGAGGTCAGCGCAGCTCCTTTCTTTGATAAGGCAGGACAAACCAACGTGACCTTCACGGCTGCTCCGTAAGTTCTGAAAATATCGGGCCCACCTTAGGCCGTTATCGTTACAAGGAGGGGGAGGGCAGTTGCTCTCCCCTTTATTTTGAAGCATGATTCATCTATCTCCAAACAGCGACTCCAACACCGTCACGGTGACGCCTTTCGAGGCTCGCAAATTCCTGCCCGCTTTTACAGAATACCTTTTGGTGTTGGTCAATCAAGCTACAAAGGAACAGTTTGCGTGCATTTTCAACGTTGAATACGACAACGAGAGGTACACACAGGCCGCTCTCCCCACGAATAATGACGACCCGGTAAACGGCGAAATCCTTTTGACTCAATCGGGGCTCTACACCTACACTATCTACGGGCAAAACTCCGACTCTAACCTCGACCCAGCGGACGCCAGTGTAGTCGGGGTGTGCGAAATTGGGCCATGCAAGGTAAGCGACGAACCCGCGTGGACTATTCCTAACGTCTCTATCCCTGACAACGTTATATATTACGAGTGATGGATTTACTAAAACTCAACGAATACCAAGAACGCTCCTATGAGGAGAGACCCTCCAACGAGGGCTACGTTCAGTACGGGGACGACAACCTCTTCCCTCAATACCTCATCGACCTCTACAAGAGCAGCGCCACGCATAACGCCCTGTGTACTTCCATCGCCTATATGATCTACGGCGACGGGGTGCAGGCCGACACGTTGGAAGCTCGCCTTAAGATTGAGGAGTGGGGGTTGCAAGATGAAGTCCGGAAGGCGTGCCTCGACCTGAAGATTCAAGGAGGCTTCGCGCTGGAGGTCGTGTACAGCATCGACCGCACGACGGTTGCCAAGGTGCGCCATTGTCCCTTCGAGAATATCCGCTCGGCTGAGGTAGACAACGACGAAAACGTCAACTTCTACTACTACTCAAAGGACTGGTCGAACAAACAAATCGAGCCGGAGCTCGTGCGTGCTTTCAACCCCGAGGATTCATTAGAGTACCCCGTGCAAATCTTGTACGTCAAGCCCTTCTCTCCCGGATCGTACTACTACCCCAAGCCCGACTACATCGGCTCGATTGATTACATCGAGTTGGACAAGGAAATTGGAAAGTACCACATCAACAATATCAAGAACGGCCTCGCTCCTTCGTTCTCCATCCACTTCAAGAACGGAGTGCCAGCGCAGGAGGAGCGGCATAAGATTCGTAACGACATCGAGCGCCAACTGGCCGGGGCTACCAACGCGGGTAAGTTCATCGTAACCTACTCGGACTCTCCCGAACGTAAGCCCGACTTCGAGCCGTTCCCGCTCTCCGACGCGGATAAGCAATACCAATTCCTCTCTACGGAGGTGTCAGACAAAATCATGGTGGGACACCGCGTGGTGTCTTCGGCTATGTTTGGCGTGAAGACAGCCGGACAGCTTGGAAACACGCAAGAGTTGGAGATTGCCTCGGAGCTCTTCGACAAGCAAGTGGTGAAGCCTTACCAGCGCATTGTAAAAGACGCCCTTGAGAGCATTTTTGGAGCCGCAGGCACTCCAACTGTTGTCTCAGTTGAAGAAGTGCCGCCTATGAAGCCCGTAGAGGTCGAGATGAGCCGTAAAGCGTGCTGCAACTTGTCCGAGGAAATTACTTTGAACATCGACGCCGCAGAATGGCTCGTTGAGCAAGGCGAAGAAATCAACGAGGACGAGTGGGTTTTGATTGACGAGCGCGAATACGACGAGGAACTCGAACAAGTGCAAGATGCCCAGTGGAATTTTGCCATGCGCGTTCCCGGTGGGACATCCGACACGAACACAGCTCCTGACAATCGAAGCCAAATCGACAACGACGTGGTGAAGATTCGCTACATCTACGACGGAAGCCAAAACCCAGAGCGTGAATTTTGTCAAAAGATGATGAGTTCGCAGAGGGTATACCGCCGGGAGGATATTGTAGGCGCTAACTGGCCTGCCTCTTTGGGCGGTGCATCGGCCCGTGCGGTTAATCCCGGCTTCGGGCCAAACGGGACGGACACCTACGACCTGCTTTTGTACAAGGGCGGGCCTAATTGCAAGCACCGTTGGATTCGTCGCACCTACCTCAAGCGCAACAACCAGCGGGTGAGCGTAAACCGAGCGCGTCAAATCATCTCACAACTGCCCGAACCGCAACGCCGGGCCAACCAAATCGAGACGCAAGACCCACGCATCTCGCAGATTCCCGCAACAATGCCAAACAACGGCTACCTAAACCCTCGCTAAAATGGCACTCACCGCAGAAGTTCTCTTTGTCAACCCTGACTACATGAAGCGTATCACCCAGCTCAACGGCGGGGTGGAAGACGCGGTGATGGTTCCGGCCATCATCTTGGCACAAGACAAACACCTCCAGCAATACCTCGGTACCGAGCTGCTGGAGAAGTTGAAAGCCGACGTCTCAGGCGGTACTATCACGGGCAACTACGAAGCCCTCTTGGACGGGTACGTGCGGAAGGTCGTCGTGTGGTGGAGTATGGTGGAGCTGCTGCCCAACTTGTACGTGAAGCTCGACAACGGAGGACTCGTTATTAGGACGGCAGAGAACACCGCTGCCATCTCCGAGGCCGACCTACACCGCGAAATTGAGAACGCCCGGCAAAACGCCCAGTTCTACACGACGCGCCTCGTAGAGTATCTCTGCTACAACCTCTCTTTCTTCCCGGAGTACACGTCCAACACGGGCGCGGATATGTTCCCGGAGAAGACGGCCTACTACCAAAACGGAATGACCATCTCTCGTGGTGATGGGCAGCTTGATTCTGACCTCGCACGCAAGCTCTTACAATGACCCGCCAAGAAAACATCGTCCTCTTGCAGGCGTGGCTCGATAAGAATAAACCAAAGCCCAAAAAATGAAGCACCTCTTCTCTTTGTTTCTTGTGTTCTTGACTCTGCCCGTATGGGGTCAGGACGTATGTGGTGAGCAATGCACCCACGTAGACCACGGCTTCGAAAATTGGCTGGCTCTACGCACGGGAGGCAACAGGGAGTCGGACTATTTTACCAAGTACCTCCCGGTGGCCTTTCACGTCTTCGATGGTGCTTCAAATCCTGAGACGGTAGAGGCGGCTTTTGCTATCCTCCAAGAGCAGATGGTGGGTACAAACGTCATCCCTTGCCGCCACCAGACCAACTTCTACAACGAGTACGACAGCCTCGAAACGGAACACCCTATCTACGACGTCCCGCTCTACTACCAAGCGATGCAGGCGAACGAGATTTCAGGGACACCCGCCACCGACGTATGTAACATCTACGTCTTTTCAAGTGTGGGCTCGGGGGTAGCGGGCTTCTCGTGGGTCAACAGCAACCCCGTAAACTACACGTGGGACGGCATCTACATGAAGGCTGAACACTTGGCCTCCGCTGTCATCACCCACGAGATGGGTCACTACTGCGGCCTCTACCACACCTTCCAAAATTCTACGTGCAGCACGGTGGAGGTGGACTGCGAAAGCCAAGGCGACTGGGTATGCGACACCCCACCGACCTCGGCCAACCTTAACTGCGAGGCCCCCTTCTGTTCTGAGGCCGACTACACGAACCACATGGACTATACGCAGAACTCCTGCCGCGATCACTTCACGCCGGGACAGATTCAACGTATGCACATGATGCTCGTAAACGGAGGAAGAAGTACGGTGTGGCAGTCGGGTCTCTGCGTCGACCCCGACCTCTTGGACGTGAGTGTCTTGAGTGTGTCCAACTACAACCGATGCGACGAGGACTTCACGCCCAAGGTGCGACTCAGCAACTACACGAATATCGAAGCCGAGAACGTAGAGCTCTCGGTGGTGATGAACGGCCAACAATGGGACACCCTCGTAGACGTCCCCGCTCAAACCATCGCCACCTTTACAGGCCCGGCCTTGCAAGGTGAGTTCTTCAACGAGTACACTGGGCAAGCGTATATCTACCTCGTAGGTGACAACAACCCCGACAACAACGTCAACACCTTCGAACACCAGCCGCACCCCCACGCGGTTATGAACATCGACATCCAACACGACGTGTGGCCGGAGAGCGAGCAATGGAAGTTCTACAAAGAAGGTGGGGGAAGCTCCGCAGATCAAGGGGCCCTGTACTACGCACGCGGTGGTAGTTGGCTTTCATTCAATACCTACGACTCGTACGAGAACGGCCTTACGATGGAGCCCCTCTTTACTCACGACGAGTTCTGCCTCACCGGTGGGTGCTACAACGGATTCTTTCGACATGAGGGATACGGCAGCACCCAAGAATACTACGAGGGGAGCTGGGACTGGGACGGCAACGCTTGGGGGCCGTATGCAAATTTGGAGTGTGGCGTGAGTATCTACGTCGAGCGAGGTCAAGAAACCGACACCTTGTACGAATACCACACGACTATGTGGGGGCCGGAAGGCAATCCCTTCTGGTTGGAGGGTGGCGACGAGTGGAACCTCGGCTGGCCTTATGGCTCTTCCGCCCAGCGTGTCTACGACTACTGCGTAGAGGACGTCTACTTAGAGCCGACAGAGCCGGAGGCGAGCCCCTGCCCGGGCGACTTCAACGGGGACGGGTTTATCCAAGTCCAAGACCTGCTCGCTATCTGTACCGAGCTGGGCAAGGTGGGAGAGTGTGCGTGCGACATGGACGGCGACGACGATGTAGACGTACAAGACTTCGCTGCTTTCTTGGTCGTCTTTGACACCGACTGCGAAGGTGAGGCTCTGCCCCCTCCCACCCTGCGTGAACTTGAGGAGGCAGGCTTGCGCCCTGTGCTTGTGGATATGGCAGGGCGTAGGGTAGACACCCCCGCGCGCGGTATCTACCTCGCTCAAATCGAAATTGACGGACTGAAATTCTATACCAAGGTGGTGCTATGAACTACGACGTGTTGATAAATTTGGTGCCTTCGTTAATGGCTGCTGTTGGCGTTTGGGTATCCTTGAATTCCGAGGTCGCCAAACTCAAGGGGCGGGTGTACCGCCTTGAGAGTGACCAGAGCGAGCTGAAAGCCATGCTCAAGGAATGCGTCGAAGGCATCCACGAGCTAAAGGTTTTGCTCGCCAAAAAAGGGATGTGATGTATAAATGGTTCAAGCTCTCTGAATTCGACTCCCCCGACCGCCCCGGTACGGGTGAGCTCATGGAGCACGAAGTAGTACAAGCCCTCGACATCGCACGCGACATATACGGGTATCCTATGAAAATAACGTCGGGCTTCCGGACGGTTGAATACAACCGGGAGCTCATGAAGAAAGGATACCCGGCCTCACCCAAATCGTCTCACCTGCTCGGATGGGCTGCGGATATAGCCGTGCCCAACAACCGCAGGAGGTTTCTACTTCTCGAAGCTCTCTTGGATGCGGGCTTCCACAGGATAGGTTTGGGCGAGAACCATATCCATGTCGATATGGATCCTAACAAGTCACCAAATACCCTCTGGGTTTATTGAATGCACCTTCAACGAAAAGCGCGCACCGTCCACGCCGTCGACTGCGACCTCATCAAGCGCAAAGGCGAGCAGCATTTCCTCTTTATTTCGGACATCCACTACGACGCTATGAAGTGCGACCGTGACCTCTTGCACCGCCACCTTGAAGAGGCGCAGGAGCTGGGGGCGGGTGTCTTCATCTTTGGGGATTTGTTCGACCTCATGCAGGGGCGGTTCGACCCTCGCGGCAATTACTCCGAATTGAGGCCCGAATACAAGTCCTGTATCTACGTCGACGAGGTTATCCAAGACGTAGGGGAGAAGCTCGCCAAATATGCCGACGTCATCAAGTTCATCTCGAAGGGCAACCACGAAACGAACATCGAGAAAAGGATGATGGTTTCACCTATCGACAGGGTAGCACAAATCATCAACGCGAACGGAGGCCACGTAGAGGTAGGGGGGTATGCCGGGTGGCTCGTGGTGCAGACGCACCGAGGGGGCAGCGCACGCAAGAGGTACAACGTCCACTACCATCACGGGTACGGAGGTGGGGCGAAGCGTTCCAAGGGCATCCTCGGAGCTGACATCGACCAGAAGGATTTTCCAGACGCGGACTTCATCCTGCGGGGCCACGATCACCAAAAGTGGCACCTGCCCGTAAGTATTGACCGCATCACCCAATCGATGAAGCTGGAGCAAAGGACAGTCCACCACCTGCGGATGGGGTCTTACAAGAAGCTTGGCGACAGGTATGCGGGGTGGGCTACCGAAAAGAACTTCGCCACGCCTCGTCTTGGGGGATGGTGGGCACGTGTCAGGGAACGCAGAGACGACTACGTATGGGAAGTGCGGGAGGCAACTTAAATCCGTGGCTTGCTCTTATCTCCCGCCTCGACGTGACGGAGATATTTAAGACCAAAGGAGACCTCCGCCGCTGGAGTGCCAAGCGCACGATCGGGGGAGCGATTGTTTTCGAGGCTCTTTGGCAGATACATGAATTTGGCCTATCTTGGGAGGGCATCGTGTTATGCGGGGTTGGCATTGCCCCTCTTTGTTTGAGCTTCTTCGAGAAGCAATAAGTTTCATTTTCTACAGGTAGGGAACCCTCCGAAACGTCGGGGGGTTTCTTTTTGCGAAAATTTTTTTTCGGTTTTGCTTGACAAATGAAAATTTGTTTCTATCTTTACCACATGAAACGAACACAAACCCCCAACAAATCATGAGCAACTATTGGTTCAAACGCTACTGCATTAAGTCGGACTAAATCTCGACGGCAGACAATTTACACCCCTACCATGCCAAACACACACAGCACCAAAGGGCACGACCTCGCGTGGGACATCTGCACCCGCCTTCGTGCAAACGAATTCAAAGACCTGACCCTCGGCGAGATTGACGACTTCCGCCAAGTCATGGCCGATTTTCTTGACCTCAAAAAAGAATGGTAAAATGAAACCCAACAACCTTTAATACCATGAGAAACAGCGATTGTTGCGACTGGCCCAGCGACGAGGATATGGGCATCTGCTTTCGATGCGGAGAGCATTGTGAATTTTTAGACGACGAAGAAGATGAATGACAAATAACTCCTCGACAACCTCAAACTTTTAATACCATGCCTAAACCCAACGGAATTTCTCACACGGTCTACCCAGACCAACCCTGCTCCGACTTCCACGAATGGACGGCGTACATCACAGGCAAAGAAATTGAACGCGAAGCCGACCAGTTCAAGGCGTACTGCGATCAGGTGGTAGCCGACTTCCAACGCGAAATCCAAGAGGAGCTCAAGGACTTCCACACCAAGTTCGATTCTTTGTGGGCTGACTTCAAAGAGCAGCTCAAGCGATGAACACTTACGAAGTCATGTACTTTCGTGGCTACGACCACGACGACTGGGACAAGCTCACTGTCACGGCATACACCGAAGCCGAAGCCAAGAGCAAAGCAGAAGATGCCGTGCCCCCCGGCTGTCGTGTGAAGAAGATAAAACTAATTCAAACCAGCGCGGAGACGCGCACAAACCCTTGTAACATGGCACAAGCCACCATCTCGCGGATTGAACCCGCAAACCCTCCCACGTGGAATGGATCACACGGTACGATGTACGCCTTTGACGTCGACCTCTCCGACGGCACCCAAGGCTCTGTCAACACCAAAAGCCCGGACAAATGGAAAGCCGGGGATGCGGTAGAGTACACCGCCCAACACACGCACCACGGGGTGAAACTCAAACTCGACAAGCCCGGATTCTCCGGAGGCTTTACCCCTCGCGCTGGCGGCAACGACGACGCGACCAAAGGCATCATCGCTTCGTGGGCTGTGGGTATTGGAATGCAGGTAGCCGACACCTCCGCACCCAACTACGACCAACAGGTGATGCAGTACGCACGCCTCGCGTTGGAAGCTCGTAAGTCCCTCAAGCACGAAGTCGAGGTATGATGTGGTTTGACCATACACCCAAGGAGACGGGGTGGTATCTCTGCGCGTGGCCTATGGGCGACGGGTATGTCTACGACGTAGGCAAGTGGGACGGCAAGGAATGGCTTACCTCCATGACAGCGGAGCCGCGCCTGTGGCAGGAGATACAAAGCCCCGACAAGCAGTGGGACTATTTAGACGAACTATATCAAGACGCACAATGAAAAAGAAAATGTGGGATGCCCAAAGCACCAAAGCCCTCGTGACCAATGTCATGAGCGGCACGGTGGACAACGTAGAGCTGGCAAAGATGATGAACGTTTCTACTCATCAGATCTACAACAAAAGGAAAGCGCTCGGACTTACCGAGAACAACAAACCACTCCACGACCCAGTGGATACAACCAGAGCGAGAGCTCCTTGGACTATGGAAGAGGACGAGATTGTCAAGATGATGTGCGACGAAGGCAGGAAAGACAAGGAAATAGCCGAATACATTGGGCGGAGTGTTGTCGCCATTGAAAACCGCCGCAACAAACTCCACCGGGAAGGTTTGATGAGCAGCCTTACCAACGTGAAAAACGATTCTCGCCTCTTCAAAAAACAAGACGAGCCCGTTCAAGCGAAGGAGGTTCAAACCAAGACAGAGGTGTCTTTCTTGTGGGGCATGGTCAAATTCACCAAAGCATGAAAGAGTATATCAAGAAGCACTTTGGAAGTCAAGTAAACTGCGCTCGTGAGCTGGGGGTAACCCCGGCCACGGTGCAGAACTGGGTGAAGAAGAACCCCCGGGGCATCCTCAAGTACGGCCCCGAGATTATTGCCACCAAGGATACGACGTGGCTCCAGCTCGAAGGAGAGGTCATGTACCGAATTCACGAGATAGAAGAGCTCGAACCAATAAAGGAGACGTGAAGCACGCGTCTCTCTTTTCCGGAATCGGAGGCTTTGACCTTGCCGCCGAGTGGATGGGCTGGACAAACGTCTTCAACTGCGAGTGGGAGAAGTTCCCACAGCGCGTACTAAAACACCATTTTCCAAATGCCAAACAATACGGAGACATCAAAGAACTCGACGCGACAGCTTACGCTGGACGAATTGATATACTCACAGGAGGATTCCCCTGCCAACCCTACTCACTTGCAGGAAAGCGAAAGGGAAAAGAGGACGAGCGCCACTTGTGGCCAGAGATGCTGCGCGTTATTCGAGAATGCGCCCCGCGCTACGTCGTGGGCGAAAACGTTCGCGGGCTTGTTGGTTGGAATGGAGGGTTGGTCTTCGAGGAGGTGTGCGCTGACTTGGAAGCTTGTGGGTACTCCGTACAACCGTTTATACTTCCAGCTTGCGGCGTCGGCGCTCCCCACCGAAGAGATCGCGTCTGGTTTGTTGCCTACCGTCAAGACATTGGATCAACAAAAACAAAGGACGCTGAACGAAAATGGGGAAAACGTGAGCCAAACGACAGGCACGAAGTACGGAATACATCTGACACAAATGGCCGAGTCTGGAATGCTCCCGACACCGACGGCCTTCGACTACAACACTCCGAGAAGTCAGGAAGCGTGGGACAAAGCAAAGGAGAAGCACGGGGACGCGCTACAAAATCCGCTCAAGCAGATGGCGGCATTCGGAATGCTTCCGACACCCAAGTGCCAAGAGGAGAGGGGCAACGCTTCGAAGGACCGGGGCAAGTTCAACCTGACGGACGAGGTGGCAAGAATATGGAAGCCGCCTGGGAAAACTTCCCAACTTTCCCCCCTGTTTGTGGAGGAGATGATGGGCTTCCCAAAAAACTGGACGGCATCACCTTTCCAAAGTGGAGAAGAGAATCCATAAAAGCATACGGGAACGCCATCGTACCTCAAGTCGCTTTGCAGATATTTAAGGCCATCAATGAGTACGAAAATGGAACGTGAATTTAAGGGGGTATGGATCCCCGCAGAGATATGGTTGGACAAGCGTCTCACGATTTGCGAAAAGGCTTTCCTCGCCGAGGTGGACTCTTTCACGGGCAACGGCAAGACCTTCCACAAGTCCAACGAGACAATTCAGGAAGAGTACGGAATCGCACCTCGTACCGTTCAAAGGATGGTCAAGAAACTCGTCGAGCTTGGTATGCTCAAGAGCAAGTTCAACGGTCGAACGCGACATTTGAGCACAGGCAGCCTCGCCAAAATGACGGGGCAGAGTCGCCAAAATGACGAGTCTGCATCGCCAAAATGGCGACATACTAATACAATAGAGAACACAATAGACAATACATCAAAAAAGAAGGGGGTGGTGTTGCCTTTTGAAGGGAAGGAATTTGAGGAGGCTTGGGGAACGTGGTTGCAGGAGCGCCGCGATCGTGGCACCAAGCGATACACCCCGCGCGGCGAACAAGCCGCCCTCCATAAATTGCAGAACGATTCACAAGGCGACGAGGCCACAGCCATCCAGATAATCCACCAAAGCATAGCCAACGGGTGGCAGGGTCTCTTCGCTCTCAAACAAACACACAATGCAAAACAAAATCAACGCTCTGGCCCGGCAGACGGAAGCCTCATTGCAGAACATCTCCGCCGCCTCGCGAATGAGTCCGGCCAAAGCATGGGCTGAAGGAACAAATGTGCTGGCCGCCTTCCGGATGAACCCAGCCCACACCGAGGCCACCCTCATCCTGCTCCTCAAAGAGACGCTCAACTACCTCGACTATTCCAAAAGCATCACAGCCGACAGGGACGTCTTGGATGCGGTACACCACCTGCGCGATACCTTCCCGGCCATGAAGCTCGAAGAGTGGGCTATCATCATGCACCGACTCAAAACCGGAGAATACCGCCCGGGATACGAGCGTTTGAAACTTCCCGAGTTAGTCGATATATTTCAGCAGTACGAAGGCGAACGCGCAGCCGTCAGGGAGGGCAACTGGAACGAGCTTAAGAAGCACGCACCCGAACGCCTCAACGACGACCAGCTCGACAGCCTATACGAAAACTACAAGAAGCGCCGTGAAGCGGAAACCAAAGAGCTCCAAAAGGGGGCAGACATCAAACGAGTCCCGGTCAAAAACGGGCGGTGGGAACACATCCCGTACCCGAACTCCCAACCGGAGCGCGATGGTGAAGAAGGTGGACACGGTGTTCAGTCAGTACATACGCCTCCGGGCGAGTGATCACCGAGGCATGGGAGAGTGTTACACCTGCGGGTCTATGCGGCATTGGTCGGAAGTAGACGCTGGGCACTTTATGAGCCGGGCGTGTATGTCCACCCGCTGGGACGAGCAGAACGTCCAGTTCCAGTGCAAGAGGTGCAACGGCTTCCGGTCGGGTGAGCAGTTCCTCTTCTCCCAACACCTCGACAGCCAGTACGGGGAAGGCACCGCCGACGCCTTGTACATCAAATCGAAACAGACGTACAAGCACACACCCCAAGAGCTCGAGAGTATGTACCGCCACTACAAGCGCCTCGTCGATGAGATTAGAAGCACGAAGGGACTTTGACGCGTGGTTCTCTGGGCACTACGACGAGCTCGTCCAGCTCGCCCGTAAGCTGCACCGCGACCCTCACGACCTCGTGCATCACACATACCTCGAATGCGTCCTTCGGATAAGACGCAACGACGAAGTGGTAAGGAACCTTCCGGGGTACTTCCACCGCTCTATGTTCCACGCCTCGGTGGGAGCCTTCCGCCGCCTGTACAGGATAGAAGACGCCACCCCGCAAAACCTCGTCAGCGACTACGACCTGTCCGACGCCATCAAAAAGGAGGAAGCCCTCATCCTCACAAATCACCTCGCATGGTTTGACAGAACGGTTCTTTCTCTATACCTTGACGGATGGAGTATGGCCGAACTCTCGCGGGAGTCAGGTATAAACGTCTCCGTCTTGTACGAAAGCATCTCACAAAGCAAAAAACAACTCCGCCGTGTTATTCGTCAACGCACATCTAAGAGCTGAAAGGCTGGGCACCTGCCAAGCTTGCGAGCACTACGTCGCCGCTACCAAGTCGTGCGGGCCTCTCGTAACGGAAGCCTTCACCGACTCCCCTCTCTGCGGGTGCTTTATGCCCGCCAAAACCAAACTGAAAACCGCCTCTTGTCCCTTGGGCAAGTGGGAAGCCACCGTCACCAGCGACGACGTAGCACAGATCAAGGAGTTTCTCGAACGAGACAACAGATACCGCACTGCGGGAGAGCTCACTATGCTCGCCAACAAATACCTTGGAGCAGGCAAGAAGGCGTCTTCGTGTTCTTCCTGCAACCGCAAACTCTTAAATGAACTTCAAACCCTTGTAAAAAATGCCGATACCTAAACCGACACCCGAGGAGAGCCTCGCGGAATTTATGAGCCGCTGTATGGGCGACGCTCAGATGGAGAAAGAATACCCCAACGACCGCCAACGTGTGGCAGTATGCGCAAGACAATGGAAGGAAAAGTAACCCAAAGCTACTGGCTCATGGTGGGGGCGATTGATATGCCCCGCACCTACGGACGCGAAGCAGCCATCAGAAAGTGCCACCGTGCCGCGTACCGCTGGGGCTACGACTGGGAGGAAGTTGTAGCACGCAACCGCGCCCGCGACATGGTAGAGTGCCGTCAAATTATAGCGAAGTATCTTCGTGACCAAGGCTGGATGCTTAACGCCGTCGGTAAGTTTCTGGGCGGACGCGATCACTCCACCGCCCTCTACTCCGTAAAGCAAGCCGAGCACCTCCTCGACTACGACAAACCCTTCCGGGCCAAATACTACGAATTCATGAACGCATGACCCTACGCAAAGTCAAGAGGCTACTAAACGAAAGCGACGACTTCCTCGTCTTCACCATGAAGAAAGGAAGCGACGACACGGCCTCCTTTGGGGTCTACTACCAGAGCCTTGAATCTTGGGAGATACTCCTAAACCTCGCCGTATCCGATTACCACATACGAGAAACACTCCGCAATGTCCTTAACACAGCCGACGCGTATCGCGACCAGCAAACTGAAGACGAGTCCGAATAACCCTCGGCTTATCAGGTTCGACAAGATGGAGAAACTCAAAGCCTCCATCACCGAAGACCCGGAGCTCATGGAAGCCCGCCCCCTCATCGTGAACCAAAAGATGGAGGTAATCGCAGGCAACCAACGCTGGAGAGCGTGCGTCCAACTTGGATGGGAGGAGGTACCCTGCGTGGTAGTCGATTGGGACGAGAAGAAACAAAAGCGGGTCATGATCAAGGACAACATCTCCGCCGGGGAATGGGACTGGGATATACTCGCCAACGAGTCAGAACCCGAAGAGCTCCAAGAGTGGGGCCTCGATATCCCCTTTGAATCAGAACCCACCGAACAATCAAAAGAACCCAAGCAATGCAAGCACTGCGAGAAGATGATTCCGTGACAAAGGAGGACAAGTTAGAGCCAAAAAAGGCTGCGATGGTTGAAGCCCTTACCAAAGCCTTGGGAGTGGTCAAGATGGCGTGCGAGTCCTGCGGCATCTCACGGAACACACACTACCGTTGGCTCAAAGAAGACCCGGCATACAAGGCAGCGTGCGACAACCTGCCCGAGGTCGTGTTGGACTTTGCAGAACACCACCTCCACAAGCTCATCTCCCAAGGCAACCCAGCCGCGACTATCTTCCTTCTGAAGACCAAAGGCAAGGGGAGAGGGTACGTCGAAAGACAAGAGATTGAGGTGGCCGAGAAGAAGCCCCTCTCGTGGTTCGTGTCTGACGACTCTACTGTATCGTGAACGAGCAGACCCAAAAGAAGAAGGGCTACAAGCAAAGACGCAAGTTTAAGGCCCTGCTCAACAATCGCGGGATTGAGTGGAGCGAACCATCTCCCGGTCACTTTCGGATAGGGGACATTGTGTACTTCTACCGTGCCAAGAAGTACCAAAAGAAAGGCAAATGGTACGCCTTCACTTCACATGAGGAATTTTTGCAGAGCTTGTGAGGCAGCCCGCCACATACTACCACGTCAAGAACTGCCCCGCCAAAGTACAAGTACACCAAGGCGGAACGCGGAGCGGCAAGACATACTCTATCCTGACGGCTCTCATCGAACTCTGCCACCGCAACGAAAACTCCGGAGCGGTTATCACCATCGCCCGAAAGACCTTTCCCGCCATACGCGCCTCGGTGATGCGGGACTTCTTCGAGATACTCGAACGGGAGGACATCTACAACGTAGAGCTCCACAACAAGAGCGAAGCCACGTACATCCTCTTCGGGAATCTCGTGGAGTTTATCTCCGTCGACCAACCCCAAAAGGTAAGGGGACGCAAGCGCGACATCCTCTTCGTAAATGAGGCCAACGAGCTCACCCTCGAAGACTGGCGGCAACTCATGCTTCGAACCACCGGGAAAGCAATAATCGACTACAACCCCTCGGACGAGTTCCACTGGATATACGACCACGTACTCACCCGCGACGACCACGAGTTCTTTCAGACCACGTACAAGGACAACCCCTTCCTTCCCAAAAGCACCGTCGCAGAAATTGAGCGTCTCCAAGAAGCCGACCCCGACTACTGGAGGGTGTACGGCCTCGGAGAGCGTGGGGTGTCGCGTGCGACTATCCTCACCCATTGGAAGCAGGTAGTTCAAGTCCCGGACGGGTGGAAGCTCCTGTCGATTGGTCTTGACTTCGGATATACCAACGACCCCACCGCCATCGTCAAGGTGTACACCGACGGCCACGGATTCTGTTTGGACGAGGTATGCTACGCCACGGGACTTACCAACGCGGCCATCGCTCAAACGCTACGCGACGCAGAGGTGGGCAAGGCTATGATCGTGGCCGACTCCGCAGAGCCCAAGAGCATCGACGAGATACACGGCCACGGCTTCAACATTCACCCGGCAAGGAAAGGCCCGGACTCCGTGCGTTCAGGAATCGACTTCCTACGCTCACGTCCGCTCTTTATCACAGAGCGGAGTATCAACGGCATCAAAGAACTCCGGAATTACAAGTACAAGGAGGACAAGAACGGACGCCAACTGAACGAACCCGTGGACGCCTTCAATCACTTCGTCGATGCCTCACGGTACGCCGTGACGTGGAATCAGACCAACCCCAACTTCGGGCGCTACGCCCTCGGATAACTTGAGGAATCTAACCCTTTCAACTCATTCTAACATGGAGCTCCGACTGCCGGCCAACTATTCAGACCTCACCCTGCGACACCTTCAGGTGCTCGAAACTACCGACGACCCCATCAAGCGGGTGCAGGTAGTGACGGGACTGTCTTTTGCTGAACTCCGCAAATTGCCTCAAGCCCTCATCGTAGAAGCCTCGGCACACATCGACTCCCTTTTCGCCCGTGAGGTGTCCAAGCACGAACCTATCTTGGAGCTGCACGGCATCGAGTACGGGTTCATCCCCGACTGGGAGAACTTCAGCGCGGGGGAGTGGATTGATATGGAGACCTACACCAAGGACTTCTGGACGACGGCACACAAAGCCATGAGCATCCTGTACCGACCCATCACCCAGCGTTGGGGTGATAAGTACACTATTGCGGAGTACACGGCACAGGAGAAGAGCGAACACTTCCTCGATATGCCCGCCCCTGCGGTAGCGGGTGCGCTGCTTTTTTTTTGGACTACCGAGCGCGAACTACGGAACACTTTGGAGTCCTCTTTGACTCGGACGGCGCTGGAGGCGATGCGTTCTATTCGAAGTGGGAATGGTACCCCGCCCTCTACTCATTGGCTGGGGAGGACGTTCTCAAAATCGATGCAGTCACTCGCCTCACGGTGGGCCACGTCTTCACGCACCTCGCCTTCCTAAAAGACCTTGAATACAAACGCAAGCAAGAGCAAGCCCAGCGCCGATGATCACCTTTAATAACATCGTCTCCAAGTTTCAGGAGTTCTGCGACAACCACTACTTCATCAAGACGTTTTCGTACGGCTCCCCGTCGGATGTGGACTTGGAGAAGTTCGAGCAGTACCCCCTCCTCCATCTCGTGTACACCGGGGGCGACTACAACAGCCCCAAAGCCAAGACGTACAACCTTGAGGTGTATATCCTCTCCGTGCCTCCTTCGGATGCGGACAAGGTAGGCTACCAAAAGGAGAACATCTCGGACGCAGAGCAGGTAGCCGAAGACATCCTCGCAGACATCCAGAACGGAGGCAATATCTTCCAGTTTGGGTTTCACTACGACCTGGTCAATGCGAGCGTGACGCCATTGGAGGAGACGCAAAGCAACGCCCTTGCCGGGTGCTTGCTCGACATCGCTATCTCCGTACCTTACACCTACGATGCGTGCAACGCCCCTATTTCAGGTGTCGAGCCTGAGGGCACTCCTGCGACGGCATACAAAGCTCGTGGCTTGCTCCGCGTCAAAGAGCTTGACGGAAGCCCTGACGTACTTTCGGTGGCTACCATCAACGTCCCCAACGGCTCTCTGACAGACGACGGAGACGGAACTATCACGCTCACCTTTGGGGCGGGTGGTGCGGTTGACAGCGTAACAGGTGGCACCGGACTGACGGCAACCCCTACGACAGGCGACGTGGTCGTAAACCTCGACGACACCGCAGTGACGCCCGGCAGCTATACCAACGCCGCCATCACAGTGGACGCTCAAGGTCGCATCACAGCGGCATCAAGCGGAACGGGTGGCGAGACAGCCGAGAAGGTGCACTTCCCCGTAAGAAATGACGAAGGCGCTACCATCCCCGCAGGGACACCGTTGTATTCGCGTGGTGAGATTGGAGGCAGCGAACGCATCTTGGTTGGCATTGCCGACGCAAGCGATCCGGATAAGATGCCGGCTATAGGCATTGCAGAAACCGAGCTCACAACAACCGCAAGCGGCAAGGACGGCTTCTGCATCATGACGGGAACCTACAACACCAACCTCTCGGGCTTTACCGGGCTGCAAGAGAACGACGTTCTGTACGTTGATGCAGGGGGCGGCTTGACCCAAGACAAACCCACGGGCACGAACCTGATTCAAAACGTGGGCATCGTGCTCAAGACCAACGGCACCATCTGTCAAGGTCTCAAGGTGTCGTGCATCGGCCGGACTAACGACGTGCCCAACATCCCCGACGGCTACACGTGGATAGGTAACGCCTCCGGGGTGGCTACACCCACGGCGCTGGCTGCGGTAGCGACAACAGGCACGGCTATCTCGCTCACCGACATCGACTCGGTAGGCAGCGGCGAAATCATCACCAACGCGGAGCGCACCAAGCTCACAGGCATCGAAGCCGGAGCGGAAGTGAACCCCGACGCGTCCGAGATCAAGACCCTCTACGAAAGCAACGCGGACACCAACGCCTTCACGGACGCTGAACAGACGAAGCTCGGGGGCATCGCCGCTGGAGCTGAGGTCAACGTGAACGCGGATTGGAACGCCACATCAGGCGACGCTGAAATCCTCAACAAGCCAACCATCCCAGCGGCACAAGTCAACTCCGACTGGGACTCCACCTCGGGCGTGAGCGAGATTCTAAACAAGCCCACCCTCGTCGAAAACATCGGAGACCTCGGAGACGTGACGGAGACGGCTCTCACAGCCGGGCAACTCCTGTACTACGACGGAGCGGGATGGATAAACAAAACAGTCGTGGGAGGGAGTGCGGTGGCCTCTGTTATTTGGACGGGCCAAACTACGACCGCAGCCATTGGAACGTGGCCGAGCTCGTACAATTCAGTGAAGTATAAACCCGGTGCTACTGTCACCCCTGCGGGTTCGTTCTCCATCTTGTACAACTCAACCCTCAATTCGCTTCAGGTTTCCGGGTTGAGCACGGGGACGGTTATCGCGTTCACGGCAAAGTTCGGAGTGACCCCTGCCGTGGTAAACGACTTGATTGACGTCCGTTTGAGGGCGTTCTTCTCGAACTCACCCGTCTTCGCCGACACCACAACATCGCCAAACCAGCTTTCTCAAGGGCTACCTGTTGAGGTCGAAACCGAGGTGTTGGTGAGCAGCACGATTACTGTAGGCTCACACCCGACAGTAGACATCTTCCTCGAGACAGCCAGCTTCTACTCCGCAGGTACGGCTCGTTGCATTGACTTTGAAATCACTTTCACATGATACAAATTGACTCCAACCCGACAAACGCGGTGAAAGTAGGCAACGACTACTACCCTCTCAACGGGTACTTAAAAGCTACGGCCTACTTCACGACGGGAGTTGTCATCAGCGTGCGAACGTCTCTTCGTACAATCGCCAAAGGCATCCCCTTCGCGGATTTTGTGGACGCTACTACGGGCAACCCCTTGGGGGTAACACAGGCCGATACCATCGCGGCCCTCAATGTAATTTTCGAAACCAAGGGCCAATCGGGAATTATTCTGGAGAACCTCGACGACGTGAACCTCACAAGCCTCGTCTCAAACCAAGTCCTCGTATACAACGCAAGCCTCGGCGAATGGGTCAACGTCGACATCCCCGCCAACACAGCCGTCGAGAACAACGCGGGTACGCCACAGCTCGCCTCAGGCATCACCCAAGCGGAGATGCAGTCCGTCTTGAACGTGGACCCGGCAGGAACGGACAACTCGACGGACGTGTCCATCAATGCGAACGCGGGCGACGTCTTGATTATGAATGCAGGGCAAGACCTCGGAAGTCAGGATGCAGGAGCCGACAAGCTCGTCTTTTGGGACGACTCCGACAACAAGCTGACCTACGCCACGATTGGAACAAACCTCACGATGACGGGCACGACGTTGAACGCGGCAGGTGGAGGAGGTAGCGGTGGCGTTACGTCTCTCAACAGCCTCATCGGCGGGCTGACCTTGGCCGCTGGTTCTAACGTGACCATTACGGACAACGGAGCCGACACCATTACCATCGCTTCATCAGGAGGTGGAGGAGGTGGTGGTAGTGCGGGCGGTAATTTTATGATTACAGGCTTCACTACAAGCTCAACGCAACAATGGTACGGGCTCTATCTGCCTTATGCGAATAACGTTCGCACGTCAGGCAACTGGCAGCACTACCAGATCTATCATATGCCAGCGGATGGAAGTTTCAACAATTTCAGTATGCACGTGCAGGGAAATTGTCAGATAGAATTCGGCATCAACGTCAACCCGCAAACCCCTCCCAACAACCAAGCGGACGGAACGCAGTACAACTACAAACAACTTTCGCCGACGGGCTCAAATCACACCTCAAACTACAGCCCTACTACTTGGACGTTTTCTGCGGGCGACGAGATAGGGTTCGGTTTCAGAAACGTGAGTGGAGGAGTGCCCTTTTACATTACGTTCAACGTCTGTTTCACATTCAACTAATGCACACAAAATTCACTCCCGAACAACTCGAAGGCGAGTATTTTACCGCCTACGACTTTGCAGTAGCCATCAACGAGCTGTGCGAGGCAATCGAAGCTCTCGAAGCACAAATCGCAAACCCTAATCCTTCCAAATAATGGACTTTATCCTCGAAAACTGGGCTGAAATCGCCCTCGCTGTAATCGCTGCCGCTGGCACGATCACGGCACTCACCGAAACGACCAAAGACGACAACTTCGTCGACTTGGTAAAGCGCATCTTGCAAGCCATCATCCTCGGTAAAAGCAAATGAACCTGACGGACTTTGAGAAGGTACTCGGCAGGTTTGCCGAAGACGTCAACAACGCAGCCAAGCGTGAGCTCGGCTCGCGTAAGATTGGCAAGAACCGCTCCTACGGGGTGGCTTCGCGTAGCCTTCAAAAGTCCCTCACCTATTCGCTCAAGGGGGGGAGGGTTTCTTTTGGCTCTCCCCTGCCTTATGCGGCGTTCATCCACTGGGGCGTCAACGGGACAAGGAAGAACCGCAACGCGCCTTATTCTTTCCGTTCTAAGCAACCCCCAATGGAGCCTATTTTGCAATGGATGAAAGCCAAGCCTGTACGCCTGCGCGATGCCTCCGGGAAGTTCGTGAAGCAGACGGAGAGCCGCCTGCGTAGTGCCGCCTTCCTCATCGCGCGGAGCATCAAGAGAAAAGGTATCGAAGGGCTGCGGTACTACACCGTCGCCCTCGAATCCATCGTGCCACAATACCGAGAAGAACTCGGCCAAGCCCTCGCTCAAGACCTGCTCCGCTCGCTAGAGTTTAAGTCAGGAAACATCACTATCAAGCCCAAGTAATGGCCTTTCAATTTCTCTCTCCTCCAACAGAAGCCCCTTTCCCTTGGCGTCAGCGTGCCCAGCTGCGATGGAGGGATACAGCAGCAACTATCGACACGTGGCTCGTAGAGATGTACGTCGTCAATATGGCGGGAACTGCTGTCGGGTCGCCACTTGCCACGGCTTACGTCGCTTCAACCATCCCCTCTTCTAACGACGCCACGCTCAACATGGAGACGTGGACGGCTTCAGATCAGGGGTACTTTGCGCCGTATCTGGTTTTTACGGCAGGAACCAAACCCGTGCCGAGCGTTGACGCCATCTCCGTCTTTTATCAGAATACCTACGGGGTACAGTTTCAATTCTACTCCGTCACGGGAGGCGTCAAAAGCGCCCTGCAAGGAAGCCACAACTACATCCCCATCTATTACGCCACCAATCAAGGCTGGGACTGGTCGCAGGACTTCTCCGACTACTTCCCCGACAGCTCCTTAAAAAAGGGGTGGATGACAGATAGGGAAGACACGACGTATATACGTGTCGATATGGCGCCCGAGGACGAAGGGGCAGCTACCCTCCTCCAGATGGAGAACTACTCCTACGCCTACGACACGGGCAAGGATACCGCCAACTGCGACTGGGACACGGTGAACTATTCCGTCTTCTACAACGGCACCTCACAAAACATCCTCAACTTGTCTTTGAGCACCGTACCCACAGGTTGGACGAATGCCGCGCAGCATATACCTATCGGCCCGGCTAACATCAACGACAACGCAGGGTGGCTGATTACCTACGACCTCACCACCCAGCCGTGGGACTACATCCAAATCACACCCACCGACGGAGCGACTGACAACTGCAAGCCCATCAGGGTATATCGCGACTGCCGCCCCATCAAGCACAAGCCCGCGCAGTTGTATTGGATTGGATCGCGGGGCGGAGCTGAAATCCTTCGTTTTGACGGAAGGGTGAAAGACAACTACGAGGTAGGAGGCCGCGACACGTACACCACCAACCTCGACCTTGAAAGCCGCTTCTCGGGGTTGGCTTTGACTTTCGCTGCTGAATCGTACAGCTACGAACCGGAGAGGGTGCCCCGCCCGTCTACGGGCAAGCGTTCTTTCTCTTTGTCGGAAGACTTTTTCTCTGACGCCGAGCGTGAGCTCTTCAAGTCCGCCATGACAGCCACCTACCTCATGGTGCGGTATGACGGCAAGTGGTATCCCTGCCGTATGAAGACGACGAACTACGCCCACGAGCAGAGCGCCTCGAAGCTCTTGCCTATCTCTTGCGAAGTTGAACTCCTGACCAACCTGAAATGCTGACCCTCGGCGCAAGAACTACCTCGGGCACCTATGTCCGCTTGGAGGGTTATATCAACGAGCCCCTCAACTTCACGCTCCAGTTCTCCGACATCGAGAATATCCAAAGCCCGGCGGGTTCGTACTCGCAGACCTTCACCCTACCCAACACGGCAGCCAACCGCTTTCGTTTTGGGGACATCTTTCAGGCTGGATATATCCCGGAAGGAACGCAGAACGGGGAGTTGAGAACGACGCTTTTCAAGAAGCGTTTTCCGGCTGCTATCTTGGACAAAGAGTCCCCCATCATCGAGGGTTATATGCAGGTCAAGGGGATGAAGAAGACGGGCGACCGCGAAGACATCGAAGTAGTATTCTTTGCCGACTCACTCGACATCGCTAAAGCCGTAGGCGACAAGCAGCTCTCCGACCTCGACCTCTCCGCGTACGACCACGAGCTCAACCTAAACAACATCCAACAGTCGTGGATTGGGGCGCTCTTTTCGGGTGACGTGAGATACGGCCTTATCGACAAGGGCTTCAACTGGAGCCTTCCCGACAACCCCCCGTGGACAAGTACCGACGGGATATGGCAGGGGGAGCTTACGCCATTCATTCGGGCAAGGAGTTTGGTAGATCAAATCTTCTCCGACGCGGGGCTTACATACGTCTCTGACTTTTTCGATTCTACCGACTTCGGAAACATCTACCTCCCCGCGTACAACGGCAACGCAAGTATCAACCCCGAAGACGAAACAGACCAGACAGCCGGGGTGGGCCTTAATGGTGACGTATCAAGCACCACACCTCTCAACGCCTTGGCATTGGTGGACACCATCGCCGGAG
>Ga0208150_1000189_pt1 | contig 24908 bp, 28 predicted proteins | sample DEB08_DNA_8_FD_184534 | JGI IMG/M metagenome (GOLD analysis project Ga0208150, IMG submission 184534) | Aqueous microbial communities from the Delaware River and Bay under freshwater to marine salinity gradient to study organic matter... | ecosystem: Environmental > Aquatic > Marine > Coastal ...
TTACCGAGCCCACACCCTTGTCGATGGAAATAGAAATGGAACTGACCTGCTTGGGGTGGAGGGAGTTACGGTCGATGGCATTGACGAGGATTTCATCAAAGATTTTCAAGAGAGCTGGAGAGTACTTCAAGTTCTTCTTTGTAAAAGTAGAACCATTGAGAATCCAGTAGGGTTCGGTACCCTGCTCAACTGGACCGACATACGAGTCAGGTCTCTTGAGAATGTGCTCGATGTGGGTGAGCTTTTGAACGCTCTCCATACTTTCTTGGTTTTATTACGGAGCTAACTTTTAACTTAGGTTGAAATTAAAAATAAACATCTATACAAAATATATGCTCACCATCGCATCCGTCAAACCGATCGTCAAACTCGAGAAGCGTATCAATAAATCTGTCGTCAAAACGGCAGTGAATGTCATCGATAGGGTGTACAAGGATCGGGACTATGCCCGATTCTACGTTCTCGAGACGGTCGCCCGTGTCCCATACTTTTCGTTTGTCTCTGTTCTACACCTCTACGAAACACTCGGTGTGTGGCGGAAGGCTGACTTTTTGGAGACGCACTTCGCACAGACAATGAACGAGTACCATCACCTTCTCATCATGGAGGATCTGGGTGGTGATGAGCGCTTTGTGGATCGATTCTTCGCACAGCACACAGCCTTTGCATACTATTGGCTGACATGCCTTTTGTATGTGGTGTCACCAAGGATGGCATACAACCTCTCCGAACAGGTGGAGGAACACGCCTACCATACCTACGATGAATTCCTCAAACAGAATGGGGCAAGTCTCTCACTCGAGCACCCACCAGCTGTGGCTTCGAACTACTACGATGATGTCAACAACCTATATGATGTTTTTACCCGAGTTCGCGACGACGAAGGTGATCACGTGAAGACGATGCAAGCTTGTCAGGCAGGGAGTTTAAATGTTGTTTAATAGTAGATGCCAACACTCAAACAACTCGAGAATGAGTTGCGAAATCTCAAACGACAATTATTGAACGCCGAAAATGTTTACGTAAACAAAGCCAATCAGAATCACCCAAAAAACAAGAATGTTGCTGTGTGGATGAATCGTGAAATGTCACCGGGTAACAAGACGAACATCAAACCTTCGAAGCGTGCGTATCTCAAGACAAATGTCTCCAAAGATGGAAAGATTCTTCATGTGTATGATCGAAATGGGCTCAAAAATTATCTCGCATTCGCAAATGGTCATGGTGTGAATGCGGAGAGACCGAGTCCCATGACTCGTAAACCATTCAAACTGTCCAATATCAAAGTGTATCCACCTGAAAGAAGGGGTAAGAAGCGCAAGACTGCGAACAAGACAAATACACCTAGAAAGAAAGTGAAGCGATAATTTTCTATATATACCTTAAGAAGACATGTACACATATTTCATCATTGTCATATTCATTCTCATCGTGATGATGCAGAATACGTCAAGGGGAATGTCTAAATCGGTCCAAAAACTTATTCGGCAGTCGGCTCGATACGCAACAGCCGCGCAACAGGATAAGTCTCCGGCCATAGCGATTCTTCACGCGAACTACGCGACAGCATATTTGTACGCGGCGAAAGATATCTCTTCGGATACCCAAATACATAATGCGACGGGTATAGACGTGAAAAAGTTCACCGAACATGTGACAAATGTTCAAGATATGGTGACCAAACGAACAGCAGAACAATTCTCGGGTTTCACTGGACAGGTTGATATGTACCTGGCTGAAATAGGTGGTGAAGCCTGACAACCTAAGTCAAAATAAAAAATCCTAAAATCAAGAACAAAGATGGAAGTTATTCGTGACGAACTCTGGAACAAATGTCTCATGGACGCAATGAAGATGCACCGTGTCGATGAGGCAAACGATAACTGTCGCAATTTGGCGGATGCGACGTGGAAAATGAAAATGTCCTACAAAAAGTATGACCAGAAAAAACAAGACCGAAAGATTATTGTTCTCGACAAAATGCCCACAGAGGTGAGAGAGTCTCGGGCACGTGTCACAACATGTCAAGCGACGACGATGGCGGGTAAACAGTGTTCATTTAAGGCTGTGTGTGGAGATTTCTGCAAAAAACATAGAATTGATAAGGGAACTCTAGGTAGTAAAATTAAAATCGGTATGTAATATAAGCATCATGTTGGATCAAGATACTCTTAGACCCGTGATCATCGCTATGTCTCTCTACATCATCATCGCTACACTCGTTCCCCGTTTCGTCACTACACCTAGTGGTATCGAATTTATCGACGACATCGTGATGACTCTCATCGCACAGAAGGATTCAATGATGAGTGGTACTATCATTGTCGGTCTTATTGTTTTCGCCACCAATTACATTCAAGATAAATTCTTCTAAAACGTTATTTTTACCCGTAAGATTTTTCGTATGCGTATGATCCATCTTACGAACCCTGTTATCGAACGCGTGACGCATGAACTCCAAAAGTTGGTCAAAGTCTGGTTTACCCCAAACCATCCCTTTTTTAAACAAGAAATCATCTTGTTCCAACTTTTCAAGTCCACACTCGATCGTATAAGGTGTTTTGATATATTCAGGCGCACCACCATAGTCTGTGATGATGACAGGTTTATCTCTCAGTGCAGCTTCTACAGCACCCATACCTACACCTTCTGAATGTGAAAAATTTACATAGCAATCACAACGTGCGTGTAGTTCATTCATCTCATCATCATCAAGCATTTTGTTGATAACTTCAATTCGTGGAAGTTGAATTTGTACATCGGTATTACAAGTTGCTTTGATCACCAGACGAGTGTTTGGTTCATTCAGGCGTATAAAAGCCTGGATTACATCTCTAAATTTTTTACGGGGGTCCATGATATTTCCGATATGGTAGAACGTATATGGCCTTTCTAATGGTTTAGGAATATGGGCGTGTATCACATAAAATTCATTTTCGGGAAACTGTCGGGAGAAAACTCTCTTGCAGAATTCGCTCGGTACGGCAACTCGCTTGAATTCCTTCATGATAAGACCATAGTCCTCGTGGACAGTTTCTGTTTCACACACCGTCATACAGGCAAGGTTTTTTATACGCCTCTTGGCATGTTCGAGATACCTTAAATGTTCGGGAATTGGGAGCATGAAGATGAGACCATTTTCACATTGAGGAAGTTCTTTACCGATGACATAGTATACAGCAGTGTTACCAAAAAGTTGTGTGTATTTTTTTGCGTGTTGTCCAATTCCAGTTTTCAGGTGAGGTCCTATGATGATCATTAGATTTAAAGATAATCTTTCTTTTATATATAGTAATATGTCTTCACTTCGCAAAGAAATTGAGGAAGAAATGGCCCGTGTCCGTATCGATAAGACCCGTCTGTTCGAACTACTCCTAAAAATCGTTGATAAGCGAGGTGGTGGTGAAACCAGTGGACCTCAAGGACCTCCAGGACCTCCAGGACCTCCAGGACCTCCAGGACCCATGGGACCACAAGGCCCTTCGGGTTCGGTCCCCGCTGCGAAGGCTCCTGCCACTAAGGCTCCCGCTACCAAGAAGGCTCCTGCCAAGAAGAAGCCTGTGACCGTTGATGCTTAAATATATATAAAGTTGAAAATCATATTGTAAATACATGTTGGCAGTGTCCCCATTGCGTATTTACAACACTTCTAATAAAGACAAGCGTCCCAAGCATATTCGTAAGCGTCGAAGTAGCTTGAGTGATGAAGTTGTTCAATTGAGACATCAAGTTAAGATGCATAAACATGAACGCGCAAAGCTACGGAGACTTGCAGAATGGAACCTTCGTTCGACGAAATCTTCACTCAAAGATATACAGGATACAATTGCAATCTTGAACGATCTCTATGGTGATGAGATGTACGAAGATCATAATGGGAAAGATCTATAGACGGGTAGAGGTTTCGTGTGCCACATGGGTCTAGATGCATACGCACGTGGTATATGAACAATACCACTCTTGTATAATGACCCCATGAAGAGTCCAGCGGATAATACACGCGTCGGCGTTACACCGAACCGCACAGGTATCGTATGTATCCCATGTGTAATGTCCTCTTGAACATCTTTTATATCAGCTGTATTCGATACACTTGACGCGAGTAGACCCATTGCAATCACTTCATCGTCGACAACTTCCGTATGAGCTATGAGATGTGGTACAACACTGATAGCTCCTGCCCAGAATGTACCCACGTAGAACGGTTTAAGTAAAGGAAATGACTGTTTAAACATTGGGTAAATCAAAATACTCAAAATCTCTGGTGCGATAAACTTCGACTGGTCACTGTACCACAACACGAGATTCGCCACCAACAGCGCTGTCGCGATTGATTCAGGTGTGTCATCGGTCTTCTCGTCCATGTATCGATCACCCCCGTAAGCCCATCTCGCCGATGCCATGATGTACAGGAGTGGTAAAGGTTCAAGGGGTGTACCTGAACATAACGCTAATATGGACATGATTACCCCCACCCCAAAACCGGGTAGCATTTCCATATTAAGGTTGCGTTTCTTTAATTATCACCATAAATTTCTAGAATGTCCTTAACTATAGGATTTCTTTCTATATCATTAAAATCAAATGTTATGTATTCGATGCGTTTATGATGCTTACCGTGTAAACGTGTGTATATATCTTTGAGGCCGTTGTCTTCATATTTTCGGTCATGCTGTTTTGGGTCACCTGTGACGATCATCTTACATCCGTCACCGATTCGGGTCAAAAGCATTTTCATCTGGTTCGGGGTTGAATTCTGCATTTCATCGGCGATGACAAACGCATTTTTAAATGTTCGTCCACGCATATACGCGAGAGGGCAAATCTCGATAATCTTCTCCTTGATCATGTGTTGAATATCATTCTGACTGTAAAATTCGCTAAACACATCCATGATGGGTCGAGTCCACGGATCCATTTTCTCTTCGAGTGTACCCGGAAGGTAACCGATATCTTCTTCTACTGAAACGGCAGGTCGGGTCAACACAATCTTCTTGTACGTCTTATCATTGTATCCCGTGATGGCGGCATAACACGCCAACATCGTCTTACCCGTACCTGCCGGACCCATCGCGAAGACCATAGGTTTACTGATACTGTATAGTGCTCGATTATACGTCTTTTGGTTTTCACTCTTCGGTGTGGCTACTGGCTGTATATCCATCTCCTCCTCGAGGTAGTATTCGGTTTCGTCATACGATGATGAGAGGGAAAATTTCAAATGATTGCGACCCTTTTTACCCCCCATACTTTTTACGCAGAAGATTTATTCACCCACCATATGAACCCACCAAATAATGAGACCAAAATGAGTACTAAAAGACCAAATGAATACTTTTTAGGGTTTTCGTCTGGGGGTTTATCGGGTAACTTTTGAACATTTTGATTGAGTGTATCAAGTTTTTTCAATAGTTTTTCGAGTACTTCTAGAATCTGTACTTCTTTGTTTGGAGACTTTTCTTTTACATTCACTGTAGTAATCTCGAGTGTCATTGACCATTGTGCATCCGGTTGAAGGGGTACGTAATCACCATCATCTTGTTGTTCAAATATTTTGAAATTCAAATTCTTTATAGATACCGGATTAAAGTACCTCGTCGGTGGATTAAAACTCTTCCATTGTTTATCACGAAGTACCGTGTGTGACGAATGACTGAAATGCCTTTCTAGTGGTACACGGGCTAAAATTTGCCCATTTCTCTCATCCAACATTTGCGCGGCTTTGGGAATATCTGGACACACAATGTCAACAAACTTAGCTATATTATTCGGGTGGTCGTCGGCATTGGGACTCGCTTCACCCATTTGTGTGATATAAAAATCGACCATCTTGATTCCTATAACCCTACTCATATCTTCAACGTGAGTATTTGACTCCAGTGTTAGATCAAGCGAAAACACATTATTGGTTCCGTTTACAAATCGTGATTCGAGGATCACATACTGAACTTTTTTGGGTACGTCTTCTAAGCCCATAACTAATATCATCAAACATTATATTATGCTTCCACCTATCGCAAAGTTTGTACTCTCGTTTAATACTGTCGCAGCGATTGTAGTTGGAATAGACGTATACAGGGATCTAAACCAGTATAAAAGAGTGGCTTCTAGCATAACCAAATGATTTACATCCAGGCCGTGTATCAGACACTCGCAACTATGGGACCCCAGTACCTACTGAATACATATAACTGGTTAAAGGCCGCTCTATGGGATGCACCACAACGTTTTATGCTTGATGTAGAACTCGAAAAAATCTCGATTGAGAGAGAAGAGTACCTAAGTGAAAACGACAGTCCTGAAAAGTAAGCATGTCTGAATACATTCTACCCATCAACAATCTGTTCGTCAGATCTACTGTACCTCTTGGTATCTCGGGACTGGCGACTGATAACCTTCGAATCACTTTCTTACAGGCGACTGCCCCTCTTTGTCCAGACGTGCAACGTAAAATCTGGGAAGAGGTACTTCGGTGCACGACACCACTCGAACCACCCCCGACCCCAAAAAAATGCCGTTCAGTTTCTTACGAAAGATTACCAACATCATTGCCCCGAAACCTGTTTCAAACATCATAGAAACTGTAAATGATTGTGGAGAAAAACGATACATTGACATTGAACGGGATGTTCATACGGAACGGAAACGGAACTTGGAGGTTCTTCTTGTGAAATGCAAGCGTCTACTTTCATTTATTGAGTCAACGCAAAATATTGATATGTACAATAAGATGCACAGTTTTGTGGGTCGAGTTCGTACAGCTTTGTATATGGGTGATGATATCACCCCCTTATTTGACGAATACGAAAATTTAAAAAATTCTGTAAAAAAAGGTTCAAAAACGTTTACCAACCTAAGTGATGCCGTGTAATATGATTTTATGTTAAAAATGGACTTGTTTCATAAAATCATAGATATTGTCGATAGACATGCTGATAAGATCCCGGAGGGGGATTACATTGAATTGTGTGACACCATTAAACAATTGAGAGACAGAGTCAATCCACCTTCATTTCTCCTCGATCAAAATCAACCTCTTTGGATGGGGGAACGACCGTCGCGGGATTTTCTAATCTCCGGGCCTGTATATCGACCCACTGTACCCATGTCAGATGGGCAGCCACGAGAATGGATTGAGGATTCATTGCCATCTGATCCAGATACCGCCAATCAGCGAGATCGAGAACAACTTCATCAACGATGGAGGGAACTTGATGAAGAGGTTATGTATCCAGGTTTGAATGAATTTTTACAGGAATTACACGAGGAGTGGACCGACCGAGAAGTCAACTCTCCCGATTCGTAACGTTCATATAAGGTGGCGCTGAAGGGTCCACTCTAGCTGAAGATCTTGGTTCCACGTGTGCAGATGGATCTAACCTACCAGGTGCATGTAAAACTTTTAGTCTCATGAGTTCTTGTAATTGTAAATGTATCTGTTTGAGTTCGTTACATATCTTCACGTACACCCACTCTCTCTTCGTTGGGAACATCTCATCATCCATGATTTCCATGATCTTTCGTACGTGTTCCATACCTAAGTGAAGCCTAGAATTTATATTTCTCAAGAAAAAACATGGGATCTACCCGAAGCCACCCACTCCCCACCGGCATTTTCGTTGAAATGCCTCCTACCAACGAAGAACTCATTGAAGAAATCAAGAGACTTCGGCAGCGTGTCAAAGAACTCGAGTCCCAAAAGGTGACGCGGGTAGATTACGAAGAGGTTGTACTGGACCCACCCGACGATGACGATGACGATATCATGCACGATCCCGATGTTCGTGAGATGGTTGAAAATGGTGAACACACCTGTCACATGTTTGACGCACCCTGCCAAGCATGTGAAGATGATGAGGAGGAAGTTTAAATTATACAAAACGCATGAAACCATCTTGGAATTTCATAGTTTTATAACCGGTGTAATATAGATGCATATTCCATATACCGTTTCTTGGTCCGTAAAGTATATTATCTTTTATATTAACTTTAATAAAAGTCTTATCTGATTGGGTTTTACTAAAATCAAAATATCCCGTTGGATTGGGATCTTTTGGATTTAAAGCAAATGTATATGTGTATATGTGATGTTGTTTAGGTAAAGATAATGTATTTTTAGAAGTGGTGTAAAATCTAAAATATTTAGGACCGTTTTCTATAGTTCTAATTACCTGTTGACCATTGATATACATATCTATGTCTGACACGTTGTCATATTCTGAATATATATCATCAACTAACTGTCCTACTGGAATAACAGATGATAAATTAAATCGATTTGTGTAATTAGCATATTGTGAGTACGTAGTTCCATTACTCATTGAAAACGCTGGATCCCCGAACACTGTATCAAGGGGGTTATACACCTTTTCAAAATCACTATTTCGTATAAACCAATGAAAAGTTTTTACGGGTATGTCTGGGACTAAGTTTGCCACAATTTCATACGAACCCACTTTATTCTCATATGATGGATGTATACCAACGAATTCAGTTGTTATCATTTGTGGTTCCTTTATCATAAATAAACGTTCATCATCTGTTATCTTAATTTCATCCGTTATGATATTGAAGTAATCAAGTTTTATATCACTTTCTGTGGGTGTAAAAAACGTCTTTTCATGAAACTCAAATTCGAATTCTATTTTTTGTTTGTGTATTGCACAAAGTGGAAAATAGGGTTTCGCAGAAACATCGGGATCAAATCGTCTAGAGAAGAAGAACCGTAGTGGAAGTGTCATCGGAATGACCCTCTTGTGTACATTTTGAAAGACTGCGTTACTGGACCATATGTTATGTGACCACCCACGATTGAGATTGAGTTCTGACATCTTTTCTTCGTCAGCATCCTGGTAGATGTTATGATATATGATGTTCCAATCAGAGTCTATTTTTTCAACAAGAGTTTCATCGACGAACATTGTCACGCTTTTGATGAGGTGATAACCAATCATTGGTGCATATCTATCTAATGGTCCAGGTGGATCATTGGGAAATGATGGTAAGGGTATAGTTATAGCCATATTCGATAGTAAATCTCCCATGTGTTTAGGATTGTACTCAACTTTGATTTTCTTACCCCATGGCCAATTAGATTCATTTTCGGTATTTTGTATAGTCTTGACTCTCTGCTTCGTATAAAATGGACTGTGCTGTTTATACGAACTCTTAAAAAATGAACTATTCAAGTCTTTGGAAAGTAGGTGAGTGTCCTGCTTTCCAATAGCTTTCAATGAAATTTCTGCAATTTCACTCCCCATACTCTATACATATATAATAGCTTTAATACTTTTCATAGATAACCATAATGACTCCTATCTAAAATGTATACACACGACCCGTTACTCGCCGACCATGCACTCATATTTGTCGGGGTGATGCCAGCATAATATTGTAATGCTGAATAAGTAACCGTACCTCCACTACCGAGCATTTTTTTCGTTCCAAGTCGTTGTAACGCAGCGGCTTGCTTGGATGTGTGATTTCCTGGCTGGTGAAGTTGACCACTTGGATAGCTATCCCAAGTTGTTGTAGTGTTATTACCACCTTCGGTCCAGGTGTAATTTAAAATCGCTCCACCTATAAGTTCAAGATCAGGTTGACCATCGGATCCAATAGCCCCGTTTGTTCTATGAGTGTTCATATTATAAGTACTGCTGCCACTATACCTATATATGCGCAATCTTGCTGTTATAGTGTAATTTCTTCGCCAATAGAATGTATAGCTAGTGCCCCGTCGCTGATTGAAACCACCACCCCATGAATTTGTTACCCATACATAAATCCCTGAGGAACTTGGATCCTTCCATTCGTATGGGTTGCCCGCTGTGAAATTTGCAGATAGGGAATAAATAAGTTTTTGATTAATGTAACTTCCAGATAAATTTGCTGTACTAGAATAATTCCTAGAATTATCTGAGTATCCAATTCTAATTCTTGAACTATAGCTGGTGGGGTCTGAGCGGATGTACAAATTTCCCAAACGAGCTATAAGCCCCCGTGAATAATTGCTTTGTTGTCTACTTGTAAATGTAGTGTGTGCTATTATAGTACACTCTGATACATTATTAGTAATATTGTACCCATCACCACCACTTACATTTCCGAAACTTCTTTGAACGAGTAGACTGTTAAAATAGTTCCGTATAACACGAGTCGCGACTTGTTGTGAAGCGTTATTATTACATATAGGTCTGTAAGAACGTGTAATTTTCGTAACATTTCTACCATTAATAGACACGGTTGATGTAGAATCTACCCACGTTAGGTTACTATTCCATGGATTCTGACTATCTACGAGGGGTTCAAAAGAACTATACGCCTCTATGGTTTGAGAAGGTGAAAATGATATCGCATTAACTGTAACAGTTCTATTTCGAGTACGTGAATTTCCACCCAAAACTTTACTCGTGGCTGTCCAACTGACGGTATATGTACCCGAAGCAGATGTATTGAGATTACCTGAACTATATACAGGGGTATTTGTAGTATCTGCAACAACCCCTGTATACCCTCCATCTGTATACGTACCACATTGGGTCAATGACTGGTTACCCCCATTTAAACTAAAACTGGCAGTGGCTCCACTAGTACTATATACTTGAACAGTTCTAGAAACTGTTCCTACATTCAGAGCTCTATCAGTGACAGAATATGTAATCGTGTAAGTACCCGGTGTTGACATATTGACTGTACTATTTGTACTGTATGATAAGCTTTGATCGGGTGCATTAATCGTAATTGGTGGATTAGGTATCCCCAAAGACCCACCATAATTTTGAACCACTTTAATATAACTAGATCCTTGTAAATTTAGAACGGGTGCAACAGTATCATTTGTAACAACGATGGTTCGTATGTTAGTTCCTATATTTCCAGCCGAATCGGTTGCGGAATAGGTTACTACATATGTACCAGCTTGAGTTGGATTTACTGCGCTCACAACTGTACCATTTCGGCGCACAACCTGTGTCACGGTTTCACCCCCATCTGATGTAGCTCCATGCTCTGTATACGTTTCCGAGTAACCATTTGTTGAATTATAAACCAAATCAACTGGATTGTAACTAGGATTGTTTAAGGATATAATCGGAGCACTAGTATCTCTTGTATATATGACCTGTCGTATGACAGTTCCTATGTTACCAGCAATATCTGTTGCACTATACACCACATTGTAAGTTCCTGGTGTTGTTGATTGAATTGCACTAGTATCTATACTAACTGTCTCACCACCATCTGACGTAGCACCATATTCTATGTACGGTTGTATATAGGTTGGAGAAACTGAGTCATTGAAAATTAAATTAATTGGGTTTGCAGATGGATTGGTAAGTGTTAGGATTGGATCTATGTCATCCTCAGTGACTATAACGGTTCGTGATGCAGTTCCTATATTACCAGCTATATCTGTTGCTGTATAAGTAACTGTATAGGTTCCTTCACTCGTAACATTCACTGCGCTACTATCTATAACAACTGTTTCACCACCATCTGCCGTGGCACCATATTCCACGTATGGTTCTGAATATGTGGGTGTAACCGTACTATTGTATGTTAATCTCACTGGATTTTCACTCGGATTCGTTAAAGTTACAGTAGGTGCTATAATATCCTGTGTAACTGTGATCGTTCGTATGTTAGTTCCTATATTACCACTGGTATCTGTTGCTGTATATGTAACTGTATAAATACCCTCAAAAGTCACGTTTACACTACTGACACTTACAGTCGCTCCTCCACCTATTGGGGTTCGAGTAATAGTTGTGACTATAGTTTCACCTTCATCAGATGTAGCTCCATATTCCGTATATGATTGTGAATATCCAGTCAGGTTATTGTAAATCAAATTTACATTATTATAGTTGGGAGTATTTAGCGTTACAAGGGGTGACGTGGTGTCTAGAGTAACTATGACACTTCTTGTAGTAGTTCCTATATTACCAGCGGTATCCGTTGCTGTATATGTAACTATATATGTACCAGCTGTAGTTGTATTTACCGCACTACTATCTATGACAACTGTTTCACCACCATCTGATGTGGCACCATATTCTATATAAGACTGAGAATATACGGGTGTAACTGTATCGTTATATATTAGATTGATTGGATTTTGATTGGGGTTGGTAAGAGATATTAATGGAGCAAGAGTATCTTTCGCGACGTTGACAATCCGTGTATTAGTCCCAATATTTCCACCAGCATCCGTAGCTGTGTATGTAACTGTGTACACACCTTCTACGGTTGGATTTACTGCAGCGACTGGTACCGTCGTACCCCCACCAATTGGGGTTCTTGTGAAGGTAGTAACAATAGTTTCGCCAGTGTCTGCTGCAGCCCCATATTCCACATATGGTTGAAAATATACTGGTGAAACTGTATCATTAAATATTAAATTGACTGGATTCGCGCTCGGAAAGTTTAAGGATATGACGGGAGCTATCGTATCAACAACATTCACCGTTCGGGTAAATCCTATATCATTTTTATTTCCATGTTCATTAACCACCGAATATTCGAATGAATACGACCCAATTACATTGATATTTAGGTTATTACTACTATCAAATGTGAAATTGGGTGAAAGAGAAATACCTGGATCAAAGTATGGTTGATATCGTTCATGTGTTATAAATTGATTACCATCAAATACTTCATCAACAAATGGCCTTGGAAAATCTCGTAGATTTCCCACATTTTCACTTTGTCTATTAGCAATCAATGGGTAAAGTATTCTAGCTGTTCCATTTTCTATTTTCATAATGTTATAACTTTTAGCATAAACAGATAGATCATGTTGATGCGTCCAACCCGTTTTAAATCCTTCTAGGGTTAAGATTTGATTTTTGATTGTTGAAAAATTTAATTGACCAGAAGGTTTACACGACTCTGGTTGGGTGGCGAAACTCCACAAATATATACGCCTATTGAGTGCAGTATGTGTATGATACTTTGAGGATGGAATAGCCCTTAGAAAATGTGATGGATATTCACCTATACCGTTTATGGGTATAACTTCATCATCATCTAACGTTAATGATATATTTCTGATAGACTCCATAACTGGTTGTGGATATTTACTTGATGTAAATACGTTATTCGTTTCTCTATTACCATAATTTCTCACAAAGCCATCAAAATCTATAACACCTTGAAAAAAACATAGTTCAGATGTATTCGTGTTAGAGTCTTTCAATATTTCGAGAGAGCGTTTATTATTTTTCTGTACGATAAAAAACAGTTCTTTGACTGGGTTACAGAAGTTTAGTTTGAATTGGTTATTTTGCGATTCTTGTACAAAATCATTATCATAATTAATTCCTTGATACTCCCTCCAGTTAAATTTATTGACTTGTAACTGTGTTATAATTTGTGTGATGGGGGTATTTTTTAATCTATCTCGTTCAAGTTTGTCGAGGTGTATTAACTCTAACTTTAGTTTACATGTGTCAATCTCAATATCTATGTCTTTGTAATTTTTGGGAGTAACCGTATCTTTAGAAAACAATTGAACATTACCACAATTTTCATCAACTTGCACGTTTGGTAATACGTTTAATGGATCGAATGATGTATCCTTAAAAGGTAATTCGGATGAGGGTTCCCAATCTGCGTTACTTGCCGACACGGCTATGTCATTACCATCGATAGTCGTGGCTATATTATCGGAACCAAAGGAAGCGTCCGCGTCTTCGTCGACTTTTTGTGATATGATTGACTTAAATTCAAAATCACCCGAATCGTTGAGTTGATAAATTGACACCCACCCACCATTTGTATCCGTTGGAGATTTATTTGGACCCAAAGTTGTATTGGAATCTGCACCCACGATTAAAGTTTTATCATCGTCACTGAGATCAAGGGATTTACCGAACTCCCATCTTTTTTGTATAGGATCATTCCAAGAAGTGTACAATGGGTGCTTCATTTTCCTAGCACGTTCTGTTCTATCGGCTAAACTCGGTAATTCTGGGTATATAGTTTGATGTAATTGATATCTTCCACCAGGTGCAACTATGTTGATACTATTACCCATACCGGGATGAATTTGACAGTAATAATGAAGTACAGTACCAGCTTGACCAATGGGTACTGTGAATACTGTCCTAAAAGTACCTTCTGGTGCACCACTATACGGATACACTACATTGGAAACTGAACCATTAAATACATATTCAGATCCACCCCCATGTGTACCGTCACTCGTTTCCGAGAATTTAAAAGGGTGTGCGGGAACTGATCCACCCGATGTAGGGTTATTGAATGTATATGTTACACCTTCAATTAGTTCAATGATAGGTTTTTCAACCCCATTTATGTAAAATTTACCCCCTGAAGCTGTTATGTTATACACATCTACGATTGACGATGTAGCAGTTTTTTTGTAGACATGGATACGCCCAACATTCCAGTCTACGTTATCAGTTTTACTGAAAGTTAATCTCTCTGTCGGAACCCAATTGGGTTCGGATACAATCAACATTTGACTGGTTCTAGCTATGGCTATTTTCTGTCCAAAACTGAAATTGTATGTAGGAGTATCTGGGGGGCTCAGTGCCTGTACAAGTGAAAATGTTTTATCCCACTCATGTTTATATTCTCGATAGTATGCCCAGTTATGAAAATTCCATTCATATATTAGCACAGCGCCGGGTAAAGTTTTAGACTCTGTATCACGAATATAACTATACGCGACTGTAAGATTTCTTACGTGTCCCCAAAAGAGAGCGAATCTCCCATTATCTTCCTGTGCTGTACGCCCCCCTAAAAAATTGGAGCCATATTGATCTGTTTCCCAGTAATCACTCATTTGTACGTCAGACATCCGTCTGGAAAATGGTGCACTACTATCTATGCGATCGGTTAAGTCAATTCGTGTATTTGGCCAGGCAAGGCGGAATGTACCCGATGGACCTCCAAAGTAATCGGATCTAGTTCCAGAACTAGTTGGGTTTGCACCATTCAAGGATGGAGATCCGATTGTATAACCCGGTACCGTGGGAGCACTACTATTCGTTCCCACAACTTGTCCATTCATATTGAGGGGTAACCATGTGAACATCCGTAAATCAGTAGGCCAATTGGGATAACCCAAAGTTGCTACAATTGCCTTACCCGCTGATGTTATTCGTGTAACTTTACCAAATCCCCTTAAGGAAGGTGATAATAGATTGGCTGACATGTTAGAAGGACCACCTGGTTGAAAGTAAGGTGGTGAAAGAAGCACATCATTCATAGAACTCAAAAATTTAGGCACAAACGGACCAGCACCCCATGGATAGGTATCTCTCGCATAAGCGTGCATAGGCCAATGTAGTTCAAGCATACCTTCAGCTATGACATCACTGGGAAGAACTTTCCCAGATTCGATGTTTTCAATTTCAATTAATCGATTCTTAATTTCACTCGAACTTACACTATCTATATTTGTATCAGGACTCCACACGTCGTTATATCCTTCTCCGACTGTAAAATGTCTAAATACACGAATGAATCCCCCACCTAGTGGAAGGTTACTGTCAATAGGATTATCTTGGTTTACGTAACTTGGGAATTCAGCAGCTTGGACTATCCGTGAATAAGGTATAGTGTACGGATCAAAATTTGTGTTATCTTGGGGAGCACCATCTTTTATGGCGAATACTTCTCCAAGTTCCAGACAGCCGGCTATTATTCCATGATTCTTCCAATTAATTAGTAAAGCTTTTTCATTTCCCTTACCTATATCCGTAAATGGAGTCCCGTTTCCATAAGCATCTTCCACTTGATAGTTGAAAACATCTCTCAGTATGTTTGGACCCGTTTTTTCCATTGAAAATGATGCATACGTAGTTATTTGTGGATAAACTGTATCCATTATTTCTAGTATCTGTGTGCTCATATACGGATTTATTAACGCGGCATTTTTAGAAAATTCCTTGTCACCCGTCTTAACGCGCATAGCTATAGAACCATTTGGTAATCCTGGAAATGAATGGAAGACTGTTTTAGTCGTGTCTGTGCAGGTATAGTGTTCTGGAATACTACCCCTAATTTGATCGTACCATGGTGATACATCATAAGTTTTAGCCCCACTAGTCTGTAAAAAAGAGAAAATTGACCATGAAGGTTTTTCATACGTATCTGAGTATGGATAGAAATCGCGGGTTGTATATTTTTTTGCATATCTATGGATACTCACACCATTTTCTCCTAATTTAGCATTTTTCATACTCGCGCCCGGATTGTCATACCACGGAACTTTATTATACTTGAAATAAGAATAATTTGTTCTATTCCAACCTTTAATCAGTTCCAGAAATATCACACTTTTATCAGGAATCCAACTCCCGTCATAATAGGTAGGAAATGGGAAGTTGACCGACTCTTCTCTGTAAATATCCGAAGTTTTGGAAAATAATACATCTTTAAGATCTCTGAACTTTATTTCAACCTCAACTTCTTGTTTCGTAATTGCACACAACGGTAGAGATAATTCGGTCGAATTATAGAAGTGAAATGGGAGATCGACTTGAAAATCAAACTTCTTTTGTGTATGCTTCGTAGAAAATGTCTTTCTACAACCGTACCAACTAGAGAATGTAGATGGTGGCACTATCCCTGTAAGATTTTCAATACCCCCCTGTTGTCTAGAATTATTGAAATAAGTCTTATGTATGGTGATGTAACTGGAATCCAATCTTTCAATGACAGTGCCTCCTATGATCAGGTCCGCGTATTCGATTACAGCTACACCAGCTCCATCCTGATAATACAAATTCCATTCATCTGGGATATCACTGGCTTTAATGACTAAGGTTACGGATTTAAGTAGATCACCTATATTTTGTGGTATAGTGAATTTAACCGTTTTACCAAAACCGATAGTTTCTCTTTTGGGATTAAGATCTGTATAGTTAATCGAGAAATTTGGGCGTTTGGTAACCTGTTTATGGAATAACGTTCCTTCGGGATTTAGCGTTAGATATTTATCGTTTTCACCGTATGTTACAACATCTAGCCTACCTGCCATTAATATATTAGAACATTAATATTTTAAGCCACATAACCCATCATTGAACACAAGCACGTTGTAGTTTACTGCGTACATACTTAGAGTAGACCCGTAGAGGTTATTCCATATCGAATATATAGAATTGGGGTTCGGTTTTTTAAACTTAAACGTGAATTTCTGATGTGATATACGACTCATATTGAGATGTCCAGTTGGTTCATGTGTATTGGGATCTATACAGAGTGGATAAACGTAGAATAGACCATTTTTAACTTTGAAGGTCTTGAACCATCCCAATGTAGTCTTATCTGAACCACCTGGTCCGGGTAAATTGCGAACTGCCTCAAATGACAAAATGTCATTGAGTGGAATGAACGTCTGATTATAATAATTGGAGGACCTGTGCCATATCAAATTTTCCTCTACTATATCACTTGGTGACCTGTATTTATTTAAGAATTGATGTGACGATAAGTCATTGTGGTTGCCAGTAAACAGTTCTACATTATTGATTTTCATATTCGCATAATCAAGTTCTTCATATATATTGGATCTATTGGTTAGTTTTTTCCATGCATCGTGTTGAAGAAAGAACATAAACTCTCGCACAGGGTTTTTAAAGTTACACATAAAAGAGTGTTCTTTGTCAATGTCTGTGGATTTTATGATTTTCCTCGCTAGTTGGTTTTGTGTTATAATATATTCCATTGGCCTTGATTTAAAAAATGCCTTTTCTTCTTCCATTAGATGGTGATAATCTACATTTAACGAAATCTGTTTGATTTTAAGGTTTTCGGAATAGTCTACAGGCATATAGGCAGTTTGAAATTCATTGGGTTCTCTCATTTTCACACGCACTTCTAAACCATGTTTATACATTGCACACACTGGTATTGCGAGATGTGGATGTTTGTAGAAATAGAACGGTAGATTCAAGTACAGGGGTATAGTAGGTGAGAAATGCGAATTTACGTTATATGAGTCTCTATATAGGATGTTTAAATCATCCGTCTCGACCGATCTCATTTTGAGATACATTGATATATAGTCGGTTGTCAATCTATCTATATGCTGACCCCCAATATAGAGGTCTATGTAATCGATGTTTGCTCTTATAAACGAATCGTGTACATTTGATGTTATTTCGTTATCCACAAATATTTTCAGTGTCATATTTGATATCATATCACCGGCTGATGTTGACACTTGACATGAAAGTTCTTGGCCTCGCGTGGGATTTCCATTAAATGGCATTTCTAGGGTTTGTGTAGTAAATTTCGTATATCTAGAAAATCGTGTCAAAAAATACGATATTTGTGGATGACCCGTTAAAAAGACATCTTGTATACCAGTTATGACGATGTCAGACCTTCCGGCCATTCCTATAAAGTATAAACTTTAATTTTTTAACCAAGTAGGTCAATTTCGTGTTCATATGTTTGTGAGAGTAGGATAGTTTTCAGGTCTCTCGTAAATGAAATGAAATCTTTTGGAATATCGCCCCATAATCGTTCATTTGATACAAATGCGTCAACAGCTCCATCTCGCAAGAGGGGTTCGAGGAGGGTCCAGTTGGGTTCTGTGTATCGTATTTTTGTACACCCCCTCGCGAATCGCCTCGAATAAATGTACCACGCCGCAATACCCCTGTAAATGTTTATGGGTTTATTACCTTGTTCGAGACACTTTCGAAGAGAGGGCACAACGAACGTGTGAAATTTGGTAAATCCATCCATACAAATCCGGTCAAGATCGTCGTGGTTAGTCGCACTTGAAAAACGTTCCTCGACCGTGTCTATATATTCGTGTATATCAAACGGCACGTTTATATCTATTGAAGGAATGATTTCGTCATTTTGGAGTCGTTTGAAATGTTTTCGGTGTGCTTCATCGTTCATGACTTGGTCAAACGTCGTGTATCCGGAAAGTGCTCCAAGATATGCGAGTGAAGTATGACCACCGTTGAGAATACGAATCTTCGTCTCTTCATAGGGTTCGACATCGTCCGTTATGGTTGCACCAACTTGAGTCAGGTCGGGGAAGTCGGACGCGAAGTTGTTCTCGATGACCCATTGTGTATACTCTTCCGTTTGTATGGCCGTCTGACCATATCCCGGAAAAATGTTATCTACTTCTTGACAGAATGAGTTCGTAGAACGTGGTGTGATACGATCCACCATACACGAGGGGAACTTGACATTTTCGCGAATCCATGAAGCTAGCTCATGTTGATTTGTGTGATAAAGATATGCAAGGAACTGTGTTTCGAGTGTGATACCATTCTGACGAATGTTGTCACAGCATAAGATGGTGATTGGATTTTTACGGTTACGAAGTCCACATGCAAGATACTCAAACAAAGGAGAACCCGGTGCGTATCCGCTTTCTGTGATCGTAATAGTTATGAGATGCACACTTGGTAAAGTGAGCATGTGTTTTGCGATGGTTCTATTCTTTGTCCAGTCTATGTAATCAAGGTGTGACCGAACAAGTCTATACTCACGAGGGGTCTTAACGATATAGTTATCGATTTCCCTGAACCCCTCATTTCTGAGATTCACGGCGACGATACCCCATCGAAGATCTCCAGTTTTTTCCATGTAATCATCTATGTACACGGCCTGGTGTGCTCGGTGAAAGGCACCATATCCGATGTGTACAATCCCAGTTTGACATTCCGTTCTGTCATAGGTTGTTTTGTACATTCTGTATTGACAGAAGAAATTTTTAAGTAACTTAGACGAAAAGATTTACGGCTACATAAGTATGGATGAATTGTCAGAGGTTATGCAATTGATTGATCGAAATTCTGATAAATTACCAGAAGGGGACTATTTAGAGATTTGTAATCGCCTGAAGAAAGTATACAGTAAACGTAATGATCCCACGTTCTTTTTCGACTATGAAAACTTTGACATACCAATGATAGGTCCGACGAGTGAAGTATATGATTACTTTTATGATTTCTACATGAATCAAGCTATCAGCCTTGACTTGGATTACATAACGGGTGAAATTGAGTTTTTACAAAAAGAGGTGACTCAGGTGCAACCACTTAGAAGAAAGACGAAAAAACTTAAGGATGCGGTCGTGAAGCATTATTGTTTATCAAGTAATTTAGATCCAGAAGAGCAAACACTCGAAACATTGGGATTAAATGACGAAGATGTAGATGGTATGACCAGGTCATTCATTCACGTCGAAAACACATTTCGTGAAAAGTATCGAAACGCGATCGAGAAACGTTTGTACAATCTTGAGGTGGCTTTGGAAAAACTATATGATACTTAAAGTTTGTGTAAGACCTTTACACATCGGTAAGATGTATGCTATTACATTACCTACAGCCGCATATAGACCATCTATAAAACATTCTAAACGTTTCAAAATATATTCCACTGCTTATAAAAATGTCGACCCTTACCGTGAAACTTCCCTACGGTACATGGGGTACGCGAATGAGCTTGGTGAAGCTTTTACATCATATCTCCCCGAGTGGGGTCTTCCCGCATCCTATTGTATCGCGGCGTCTTATGTCATGTTCGACACGATTGACAAGGGACAGAAGGCGTTTGATGCAGCCGAAGAGGAGGACAAGCTCATTGACACCCTTCGAATCTCTACGGAAACCTTAACATGGCAGATGCTCGCTTCAGTTTTCTGGCCAGGTTCAATCATTCGAGTGATCGTGAACATGGCCGCTCACATGGCGGGTGATGACCAACCGTTTTTACCCACACTTGTCGGACTGGCTGCAATCCCCCTCATCATTAAACCCATCGATACGACAGTTGACAAGTTGATGGAAGGTTCCATTTCGAAGGTCATCAACGGTGAAATCAGGACACAGGAGGATGCAAGCACCGCATTCGCTACCACAATGGGATCTGTATCCGTACCCCCGTTCATGTATCTATTGGCTGATGTAGTGAAACCTAAGTAAAATGTTTAAAATGTAAAATGTATGTAAAAATGGAAAATCTCCAGAGTCTCATGCAATGTTTGGACGACATTTCCAAGTTGATCCCTGAGGGCACCTACTTGGAAATGTGTGATAATCTCAAGAGGGTTCATGATACCATACCAAAACACGACGACCCCCCAGTGAGAGACGACAGGCGAGTACCTTTCCAGGTTGTTATTCCGGGTCAGGTTGAGTTACACCGTCTCGTGGATGAGGAGAGTGACTCGGAAAGTGAGACTGAGAGTGACGACGATTGGAACCCGGAGTGGTACGACGAATGGACACAGAATGAGGAGTGTCTCAGACTATTATTGGCCGACCTGAGAGTGACGGAACGGACACTCCGGACACTCAAACCTATTCAGCGCATCACCAAGAAAGTGCGAGAGAGTGCTCTCAGGTCGTACTGTCGTCAGGCAAATTTCTACCCAGATGAGATGGATGAATGGACTTTTGAACGGTTCGCTGAAATCGCGACTCGTCACAACTGGCCAGAAAACAACAGGGACAAGAGATTTGAGCGTTCTATTTATGAGAACTACAGGGTTTTCGAAAATCGGATGACTGAGAGAAAAAAGAATGAAGTGATGGAATTGAAGATGAACCTGGAGAGGGAGATTTCAGAGATGAGAGATCGTCAGGCTTACTTGAGGGTGCATTACAACTTGTAAGTTTGTTCGCACCACCACTTGTTACCACCAGTATATTCAAAGATGATGTGGATCAGGACACCGGAGAGGAAGAGTAACCAGAATATATCTAGACCCTTGATACTTTTTAATCCATAAAAGATTGTCACATTCGCTAAACCTATGATAATAGATTCCAGAAGAACATTTCGAATCGGGCGTGCCATTTATTATATTCCACGAAAAAAAAATATTGATAGGTAGTATAACAATGAAGACCGATACCCAGCAGATGATTATGTACATCGCGCTTGGTGCTGCTATTACCACTCTTGTGCTTTACATCACAGGCCAGCTCAGGTTTGCCGAATTCCTCGAGGGTGAGGACGGTGATGATTCTGACGGGGAGTCGTCTGATGAGGAAGGTATGGATGGCGAGCCTCTCCCCATGGGTGATTCCGATTCCGATTCCGATTCCGAGTAAATAACGTATAGACATATGATCCTAACCTTATTTTTATCAAATACAGTTTCGATAAAAATGTAGACATATCATAAATGCAACCATACGCTACCGCATCTGAACCAGGTCCATTGAATAGTAACCGCCCCCCATTGAATGTGAATACAAATGCAAATACGAATCGAGCATTTTTCAATAAATACAGGAACCCTATTCTGTACAGTTTGGGTGTAATTGTTTTGATCATTATTGTATCGGTGGCTATGAAATCTCGGCGCAGCTTTTATGACGTGGGTAAGGTTGAAGCTTCTGGTAAGAAAAAGAAGAAGAAGAAGAAGGCGAAGTGTCCTAAAGGTTGTGTTCCAGCACCGAAAAAAATTGTGAAGGATCCTAAAAAAGGTACATCATTTGACCCCAAGCTCACTAATAAAATCTAAGTATATGTTATACTATGGAGCCATATGCTACGGCTGCACAACCCGGACCACTCAATGGTAACAGGCCATCTGTGGGTGGTGTAAGTTCTTTCATTTCTGAAAATAAGTTCTGGTTTATTGGCGGTATTGTAGTTATTATCGGTGCAATAATCGCTATGGTTATGATGCGCAAGAAGAAAAAGAGGCGAGGCAAGTCCCGTCGTCGTCGTGGTCGTGGTCGTGGTCGCGGTCGCGGTCGCGGTCGCAGGCCACGTGGTAGCCGTATGAGACGTAGACCACGTGGGATACGCGGTCGCCGTATACCTCGCAGAATGCGTCGACGCATGTTTCGTTTCAGGGGAAGGAGAAGGAGGGCCTAAGTAAACACTTTTCTTGTAAAAAAATAATTAAAATGGAACAAACCACAATTATCACTGAGTCCACGCTTACGGAGATTTTGAGTACGCTTCAAAATCTCCGTAAGGAGATCGCTTCTCTCAAAGGAGAAGAAAAACCTCGAGTAATCTGTGAAGGTGTCACAGGAAAGGGTGTGCCATGTCGTAACAGGTCGTGTCCGGGTTCTAAATTTTGTAAGATGCATGCTGAGACTAAACAGCAGGTTGAAAAAAAAGAAAAGAAGAAGCGAGAAAAGAAAGAAGTTAAGCCCAAGAAGATCCAACCTGAACATACACACGAAATTGGTGAAGTACCTTCTGAACCATGTCCACTGTGTATGACTCATGGAGATGTCCTGGATCCAGCTTTACCTGATGCAACGTTCGAAGGTGACGATATCACAGACCGGTTACGCATTTTATTGGCTGAGGAGTCCGAAAACTAGAATTGACGATACAATGTGTACATAGAAAACAATGAAATTATAACTAGTACAACTTGTAATGATGTAGAAATCGTGAGCCAGTCCCCAACAATCTTTTTCTGTTCATCATCTTTCAATCCTTCTCTGATCATAGATATCTGACTATTTAAATTTTGTAAAATCGAAAATGCCAGCATCAACGTAGCCATGCTCACCAAAATAAATGCAGTGTTGTATACGAAATCACCTTTTCCTCTGTAAAATCGAGATACACCCAACAGGGCTAGAGAAATTGATGTATACAATCCAACATTACGCAACGATGTCTGATAAAACATGAGTGTGTCTTTGAATGTGAGTTCCATATATTATAACGCAATATTTTTGTTTACATATAGTAAATGAAACTTAATAAAACTGCTCGCACAAATCTCATGTACATTGGTATTGTAATCTTAGCTCTCATGCTCATACCTCTTCTCAAAAAGACGGAATTTGCTCGTGGACGACGACGACGAGGAAGAGGAAGAAACAGAGAACGAGAGGCCCGTGTGATGTATGGTACGGGTGTCAACGAAAGCGCGCGCTCCAAGGCCAGGAGAAAGGCAAAAAAGTGTAAATATCTGAGTAGCCCCAGTGCGAGGAAGGCGGCGGGTTGTTAATTTAATATTTACATATAGTAAATGAAACTTAACAAAACTGCAAAATCTAATTTGATGTACATTGGTGTTGTCATTGGTATCCTTATGTTGTTACCAGTTTTCAACGGGGTGATGACCCCCAAAAAGAATGAGAAGTATATTAACAAGATGCCTGGTGCCATCGTCGATAGGTCTATAATTGGTCCCGCACCATCCACTCTGTCTATCGTCATGGGTAAAAAGTAAACTCCCTCCGTGAGTACAGCGAGGAAGCGGTGATGGCGCAGACCTTTGTGGAGCCTTCAGAGATATATGGGTGGTTTCGGGGGTGGCACAACAGGAGAGAGGAGTATCGGGAGATTTTCATATCGAATGTCATAAAGGAGTGTGAGGAGGAGAGGAACAGAATAATTTATAGAATGAGTTTATTTTTCTGACCATGTGAGATATTTTCCTGAATGCTCAGAATAATTCAGAATTTTTTTTTCGGAAAATCTTTTTTACAAGATAAACATCTTTTTATAAACTCAGTTAAATCATGACCAAGACGACGAGATGCAAAAAAGGCCCCTCCAAACATTCGGAGATCTTTGATGCATGTCTTTTTTAAGGTCTACTTACTATATACGCGGATGTCACTGAAGTCTAGGAAGTTCGACGAAGTCCGGGTCGCTACGCTCCAGTCATGGCCCGCGAATGGTTATGGGTACAAGGATCGGTAAGATTTTCTTAAGGTTATGGGTCGCTACGCTCCAGTCATGGCCCGCGAATTGGTAAGAGTCCCTAGATGTTCTGTGATATTGGGGTCGCTACGCTCCAGTCATGACCGCAGAACATAAGAATTAGCTCACAAAAAATTAGAAACAATTGTTACCAAAAAGACGAGACTACATTCCAAAAAACGCCTACTTCAAATTGGTCTAAAACACCCGTCCTTATCCCGTCAGCATAATAGTAATTGGCCTGGATCATGCGAAAA
>Ga0208150_1000190_pt1 | contig 24907 bp, 15 predicted proteins | sample DEB08_DNA_8_FD_184534 | JGI IMG/M metagenome (GOLD analysis project Ga0208150, IMG submission 184534) | Aqueous microbial communities from the Delaware River and Bay under freshwater to marine salinity gradient to study organic matter... | ecosystem: Environmental > Aquatic > Marine > Coastal ...
GTGCTGTTCTTATAGCTTCCATTTCTTCTGGAGTTCTTTCTCCGTCATATAAATCAGAACCTTGAAATAAGGTTGTACCCACATCAACTAAGCCTTGAACTCCTGCTGTAGTTGCTTGAGCTGCTGCTCTTCTTGCATCTGCAGCCATAGCTTGTTGACCTCTCGCTTCTCCTATATCTAAACCAACTCTTTGTCTCTGAAGATTAACTTCTTCCTGAGCAGCTAGTAAATCTAACTCTTGCATTTCTTCTGCCATTGCAGCTCTTTGCTCAGCTGATGCCTGTTGCTGCGCTTGAAAAACTCTACCTGCTGTAGCTGCTGCACCACGTGGGTCACCCTCTACACCCGCTTGAAGAGCTGATGCTCCAGCCTGAAGCAAAGCTTCACGCTCTAACTCGTAAGGCTCTTTAGCAATTGAAAGACCCCTCATCATGTTTACTTCTAATTTTTTCTTTGCTTCTTCCAAAGCTTTTGCTGCGTCTCGTTGAGCCTCTCTAGCTAGTTTATTTTGTTTTCCTGCTTCAGCAAAACTAAATGCTGAACCGGCAGCTGATACTGTTGCTAATGCGATTGTACTAAATGCTGGCATATTATATTTTTTTTATCATTTCGGTTGCGTTGCTATCCCCTTGTATATATCCTAATTCTTCGTATGTCTTAATCAAGTTATCATTTTTTAAAAGCGCATATATATAAACACTTCCATTTTCCTGACAGATGTTTGTTAGAACAGCTATCAAAAACTTAACCGCCTCGTGTCTTAACTGGGTGTCCTCTATTTTTTTGTCGGATATAATCCAGTCTACCCACGAAACTTTTGAGTTGGTCATGTACATAAAACCAGCGCAAATAGGCTGGTCATTGTGTGTAACCATTACTCCTCCTACTCCATCGTTTGGTAAAAAATCTTTAGGCGGCGGTTGCCAATCCCAATCTTTCCACCATCCTACCAAAACATCCTCATAATCTGAAGGATTTAATTCTTTTATATTAAAGTCCATTCTATGCAAAGATACTAATTTTTACGGATAGCTTTTCATTACTTCGCTCTCTACCGCAAACAATTCCGTCTTATTTGTGTTTACGTTAACAATAGTAAATATACAATAATGTCCGAGTAAACCATGTGATTCAGCCTCAGAACTTTTTAAGAACATTATATATGGGTCATTAAGTGGAAAGGCTACTGCTCCATCATAGGTAGTGCTTACAAATATATTGTTTAAACCATTTCGTAAATCAACCTGTATATTAGTTACAACACCACCGAATGTAACCTCAGTGTATTGAGGCAGTGAGTGGTATACATAATCACCAATACTTATAATATTCCCAATAGATACAAGTGGGTTTGTAGAAAAACTTAATGTAGTTAAACCACCATCTACTGAAACATTTGAAGTTTTACCTATACCATTGGCGGACCTCATTGCATATTGCCCTTCAAAAGCAGGGACATTTCCTTCTTGCCTTACGTAAGCAAACCATGCTCCTTCTTTCTTTTCAAACCAACCATCTTCTATAATACCATTTTGTTGTATATCAGTCTCCATATACGCTTGCCAAGCATTATCAGATTCTAAGTTTATGGTTTTAAATATTTTATTTTCAAGAGGGTTTGCATTAAACACACTTGATATTTGAGAATTAAATTGTTCGCCATAATAGTTATTTCTAATCTCATTAGTATTGTGCTGGTATAAGTTTCCTCCTTTAAACGTATAGAAAAAGTTATTCATGCCAATCATATAATCTGGATTGAACGAGTAGAATGATGGCCACCCCTCTGAGTTATCACTATATGATAATGTCCACTCTGTATCAACAGGAGATGGTATAGGTGGCACAACACTCGTTGGCGCTGGTGTTGGGGTTGGAGCTACAGGTGTAGGGTCTGTTGGTGATGGACATGTCGAGTCATATCTTAAATTATTTTCACCTCCCATATATCCGTGGAAGTAACACGCATAGCTTACTGCTCCAAAGTCACCGTTTACATTTATAGTTATATCACCATAGTAATAGGTGTAGCTGTATCCATCAGGCCCAGTCTTTGTTCCTGCATTGTATTGTCCTGTGTATGATATTAAAGTGTCAACACCATAGTTTAGAATTGCTATTGGATGTGCTGAAGGAACACCACTTAAAGTATACTGACCTAATTGTACTTTATAAATACCTAAAGCTCCATTGAAAACATAAGCTCTTGAACTAGTTGCTCCTGGTATAGCTGATAAATCTATTTCTTCTATAGTTACAGTATTAGTTTGAACCAAACAATATTCTGGTGTAGTAGCAGGTGTTGGAGGACTTGGTGGAGTTGGCGGAGTTGGAACACCTGCACATGAAGCACAGTCAACAAAACCTTGTAATGAACTTATATCAACATTAGAAGTAGTATTTGTTAAAGTGGGATTTTGCCAACATTCTGAATTATATCTAACAACATTAGGTATTAAAACAGGGACAGATAAAGATGCTCTAAAAATTTGTTTTGCTCCACTATTACAGTCATCAAACTCATAATATTCATAACCTGCAATTGGTGTAGGGTCTACATCACCACAATTAGTAAGACATGTTTGACTGGTGTCATTCCAAGAACCATATTGAGATGTCAAAAGTATTGTTGAGCCTTGTGTTAAACACAGGTCTTCCGTGTTATTTTCATCAAGCTCATAATTATACTTTGTTCCATCACAACACTCTACTGTCCAAGTACAAGTATCTGCTCCAATTGGACAAGAAAATCTTATATTTCTACACGCCATAAATCAATTATTGATTTACAAATTTACGAATTATTTAGTTGACTTTTAATCCAAGCGTATGTAAGCGATACACCTTCTTTTAAAGGCCTTGCGTAATCGGTTATACTAACCTTTTTTTTATATAAATTGTTATCACTGTTTCTACCACGCACACCGAGCGGCCCGGGTATATGTACTTTCTTCAATTCTTTACCTTCGACCGCACAAGCATAGTCTACTAATGTGTTAATAGAAACCATTTCTTCGCTACCTATATTTATAGGTCCTTGAAACTGAACATCATTGTTGCAAAAATCTACTGTTGCTTTTATACAATCATCTATATATAAAAAACTCCTGGTTTGGTTACCATCTCCCCATATTTCAATTTCATCTTTTCCTGTTAATACTTTCCTACATATAGCAGCTGGTGCTTTTTCTCTTCCACCTTGCCAAGTTCCCTCTGGCCCAAACACATTATGGTATCTAGCTATTCTTACTTTTGTCCCATTGTCTCTGGCAAGAGCTGCATACAATCTTTCACTAAATAGTTTTTCCCAACCATACTCTGAGTCTGGATTAGCTGGATAAGCAGATGACTCCTCACAGTTAGGGTTGTCTGCATCCATCTGGTTGTGTTCCGGGTATATACACGCACTACTGCTAAAAAAAACCATAGGTATATTTTTTTCTTTTACTATTCTTGCTATATTTAAATTAATTGTAGCACTATTCAACATAACATTTAAATCATTTTCACCTGTAAATATATAACCTGCCCCTCCCATGTCAGCAGCTAATTGATATATTTCATCTACATTGCTTTGTATTGCTTTATCTAACTGCTGAAAATTTGTTGCATCTATTTGAAAAAATTCGTCTGTTTTTGTTAAACTAAACTCAGGGAGTTTAACATCTATGCCAATTACATAGTTACCCATAGACTTTAATTTGTTAACTAAATGAGAACCAATAAAACCACCAGCTCCTAATACTACTATTTTTTTCATTGTTTAAATTTTAAAATATGCTGTGTCCATTCCGTTGCAGAACGTAAACTTTTTCTTTTATCTAACAAAGGTACAAAACACGTTTCATATCCTTGAATTTTAATTTCTTCAAAAGGCAACATTCTATACTTCTCCTCACTTCCAGGTAAATTATTATAATAACAATGCCAAACTAAAGCTTGTTTCATAACTTCTACTTTATAATTGTGTTGATATGCTAAGCAGGAAATAATTTCTTGTTCAGCAAAAGGATGTAGGTATTCATCATACAATGTTTCTTGAGTAAATTCACCTGTTGAAAATATATTAGCTGCACTGACGCAAACTGTTTCAGTATACTCACCGTTAAACCCTGTTCCTTTGCCAGAAATTTTATAACAAGAATCTATTTCTAAAGGATAGTTATATGTATTATGAGGTCTTGCTTTAGCATAGTGATTGTATGATTCTCCAATACCATAGTGTGGCGGAAAGCCTGTTAATATAGTTTTATCTGGCCTAGAATTTAAAGCGTTAATATATTTTTCATCCCAATCCTCAGCAAATCTACTATGGCTATCAATCATCAAACAATAATCTTGACCTTCATAAAGGTGTTTATATATTTGATTTCTATGCCAACCTTGTCCTTTAGAATCTTTATAATAAACAAATAAATTTTTTAAATTAGGTATTGATTCTAATTCATTATTTGATATTTCATCTTGTTCGCATATTCCAAAATATATTCGTCCTGGGTTTTTTGCTTTACTAATACAGTCTTTTATCGTAGGCAAAAGCTCAGAGTCTTTATAAGATGCTATACTAACTAATATAGTGCTCATTCCCAATAATATCTGTATAAATTATCCCAACCCCATTCCTCTTCTTCCCAAGGATACTTGTCGTAGATAAGCTCTGGTTTATCAAAGTTACAACCAACTCTTGGATTTGTAAACACTCCCATACTTGCACGATTCACGTGTATGTAATCTGTAAATGTAGACATCACGCTGCCAAGAAACTGAAATGAATAACTTGGAATTATCTGGTCATATATAGTTGCCTTAAGTGGTGTAAGGTCTTGCATAAAATTGTCTAAAAAGTATATCTCATATTTGTCTTTTAAAAAATTAAATATTGATTTATCTTTTTCATCAGTCGCAATGTAAAGTGGTAAATTATTTTTAAATAAATGTTTATCAAGAAATTTTGGTATTTGTTCAAGAAGCGGAACAGTGTGTGGTCTAGTATCTATAAAATCTCCTCGTCTTATGTGTATTGCATTGTATGCTCCAAGAGCTTGCTTTATAAAATCTATAGCCTCTATGTGTTCTTGTTTAAATTTAAAACCATTTAACATTTTAGATTTAATTTCTTTCTTTTTATTATCACTTGCTGCATATACGCTGTGATAAAAATGACCAAATAAATTTCTAGGAAAGTGTATGAATTTATCTTCTTGATGTAGATTATATTGTTTTCTTCCCTGTGCAAACTTATTATAGTCTTCTATATCCTTAACGTCTGTTGTTAAAACAAAACCAATGCAACTATGAAGAGGGTGTAGTTCTTTATAAACTTCATCAAACAACATTAGCTTTGCAAACTTATCTACCCCAGTAAAATATGTTTGTCCGTTTAAAACTGCGTACTCTGGTATATCGGTGTAATTAACTGTATTAAAGGTTTGTTTAAACACATTCTCATCCCATATATCAAAAGGATTTATATAAGTTTCTTTTTTATCCCAAGGAGTTATTGCATTAAAGTAAATACCAGGTGGTATTATAAACTTTCGATTGGTTAGCTCTGATATAGCCAGACCTATTTCTAATGACATCCTTACGTTAGCAAATCCTGCCCACCAAGGTTCAATAGAAATGTATTTATCCGACATACTTCCAGTCTTTTAATTTATAGTGTACATAAAAGTTTCTAAAATGTGTTCCACCAAAAACTTCTTTTCTTCCGTGTTCGCACACAGCTGATTCATATAATATCATATCTCCAGGTTGAGCATAAACTTTATACCATTCTCCATCGTGACCTTGTATGTCTAGTGGCCAATCATCAGCCTCTGGTTTGTTTGAGCAGCCACAAGCTAAATCTTTATCAACTATAATTATGGATGAAATGTGATGTGTAGCTATTCTATCTACGTGTGAAGTAAGTGTTGCTCCTTTTTTATATGAACGTATACCATATATGAATGATTTTAAAAGCGGCTCTTTTACCCATTCTTGATGCGTAGGTAAAAGCTGGTCGTGTATCATTGTTCTTACTGTAGGTAAATGGTCAAAAGACATTATTTCAGATTCGCCACCTACTATAAACTCTTGCTTGCCAGCAAAGTTTTCATCTTCTGTTTTATCTTTTAATAACTCATAAGATTCTCTAATTAAATTCCAAGTATCTGTAGGGCATTTTATTAAAGAAAAACCATTCTCTGTAAATCTTGGGAAGTCTGTTACGTTACTAAAATTTTTAGTTAATACAGGTTCTTTTATTTCCTCAGCTTGCGACGCTTTAACAATGTATGATTTATTTTGCATACCTTCAACAATTTTAGTTTCAACTGGTTGGTCAACTTTTTTCACAATTTGTTCTTTTTGAGAGTCTAAATATAGCTTTTCATCACTAGCTCCATTCCAGTTTTTTTCCCTCCACCAGGATGTTACAATGTATTTTTTTCCTTCATCCACTGTAACACCTTCATGTAAATATTTATCTTGAAGCTTTCCATCTTCCATATTATACCACCATATAGCTTTACCAGTTTCCGGTACAACAACTTTTCCTAAATTAGGAAAGCTTGTTCCACCTCCTTTAAAGCCATCATTTAAATAAATCATTAAAGTGTGAGTTCTATTCCCAGATGCTTTACAATGCATATCATAAGCAGGTCCACTAAAAAAATCATTATGAGGTTTAAAATATTGACCAGGCTCATACAACTGTCCTTGTAGAGCTTCTCCTTTTATTAGTTCAATATTCAATTCTTTTGCTATTCTACTTTGGATATTTTTTACTAAAGAATTTTGCATATCAAGATTTGATGTGCTGGATGTTCGATGATTTGTAACAGCTGTCCTGTCAGTGCCACCTTCTACAACTGATGAACGTGTGTGGTTTGCATCAATCATTTTTATTAACTGCTGACATTCATCTGCAGATAAAAAATTATTTATTTCCTCCATTTGATTTAATTTAATTTCAAATAAAGTTAATGATAATTATTTAAAATGAAAAACTATGGACAAGTTGTTGCTGTACAAGAGGATGTAAACGATGAACCATTCCAATATCTGTAGAAGCTTCCGTTGTTATAATAACCTGCTAAGGCAGCTCTATCACAAGTTGGAGTTCTATATAAAAGTGATGCAGTACATAAATCAGTTGTGTTTGCGTAGTAAAACTCATAGTTGTCACATACAATATTATTTACGCTTGCTACAAACTCCAAATTAATAAGGTTACATGCAACTGTAGGCGCAGGTGTAGGCGCAGGTGTCGGACTAGGCGTCGGACTAGGACTAGGTGTTGGACTAGGACTAGGTGTCGGACTAGGTGTCGGAACAGTTATTTCACAAGCAGTACAATCAGCGAAAGTAGACAGTGGAACATTTGAGTTTATTACTCCTACAGCATTTTGTACTTCATAACAAAATCCGTCATCCATTTTTACTGATGTACCTGGAGATAAAATAGAAGTTGAAGCCATTTCAGTGTAAGTTCCAGCACTTCCATCACATCTATCAATTAAAAAATAGTATGTTGAAACCACTGGCGCTGGAGTCGGTGATGGAGATGGTGATGTAGCGGATGCACAAGCTATACAAGAAGTATACCATGCTAATCCTTCTTGAGTAGTTGTGCTAGCTGAAGGGTCGGTTACTTCATAACAAAATCCATCAGGCATTAACACTGAACTGTTCGTAGGGAACGTCCCAGGAGAAGTTCTTACAATTGTATAATTATTTGTACCTCCATCACACCTTGTTATATCTAAATATTGATACGAAATTGCTGTTGGTGATGGTGTCGGTGTTGGGCTAGGCGCTGGAGTCGGTGATGGAGAACATCCTGATAAATTAGAACAATTGTTGCTCACAACATCAAGTACACCTTGACAATTATGGAAGCCAATATTTACAGCTGTAATTTCATAACATTGAGATGTATCAAACGTTGGACATCCACCAGTCGTACCACCAGAACTTATTTTAATACCTAATCCCACAGTTAAACTATTACTTCCTGTTACTTCAACATGGTATGTAGGGCTTGTTGTACCACAACTCACTATTGATATTTCTTGAGTTACTGGAGGCGGCGCAGTTGTCGGAGTAGGTGAAGGAACTACAGCACAAGTTTTTATAGTTTGAACAACACCTGATGAATTAATTAAATATTTATCATTTGAAGGTTGTGGTAAAAGACCTAAAGTGTTTGAAATACTATACCATTCTAAACCTCCGTTAAATACTGTAGTTTTTGAAGAGTTAGCATATAATGTATCTCCAACTATAATTTGACCAACCGTTGCTCTATCAGAGAAAACAAAGTAATCTGTTCTAGCATTACAAGCCGCAGCTTCTGTATATCCTTGTTGTGGTAAACCATTAATAAACATTGATGGGTTTTCACAATCAAAACAGTTATTAAAGCTTGTAAGAGGTTCAACACTTATAGATGAAGTACCTGTTGTTGATTGTCGGTTTGAATAACAAATATTGTTATACTGAACAAAACTTGGCCAAGTTGATGTTGTTGTAAGTTTTCTAAAAATTTGTGTTGTTGATGTCTGACACTCTGTGTATTCATTGTATTCATAAATTGGAGTTGGAGCACATCCATTACAACTACTATACGCAGAGTTAACTGTAACAGTAGAATTATACGAAGATGCAGCTGCGTCTATAATTTCATAACAAGTTGCACCTGTAAATTCTGGATTACCTCCAGCTGCTGCTCCAGTTATTTCTATTGATTGTCCACTTAAATATCCAGATGTTCCAGTAATTCTTACTAGATAAGTTGGGCTTGTAGTACCACACTGTCTTATTTCAACATCCTGTGTTGGCGTTGCAGTAGGAGTTGGTATTGGCGACGGAGCTACACAGGTAGTTTTCACAGTCACAACACCAGATGAATTAATTAATAAAGCAAATCCACTTGCATTATTTGGAACATTTCCACTATTATCAGTTACTCCATACCAAAAACTGTTTCCATTCCAAGTATTTGTTAAAGTAGCGTTTGTATAAACCACATCATTTACTTGAATTGAAGCTACATTAGTTCTACTAGTAAACATACTATATGCTGTTGTTGCTTGACACGCTAATACTGAAGAACCTACACCGTTTTGTACAGTGTTTGTAGAAAATATTTCATAAGATGGAGTCGGTAGACAACTTACACAATCTGTATATGTTTCTGAAATATCTACATTAGATATAGAAGTAGTCGCTTGAGTGTTTTCATAACAAGTTCCTAAATATTTTACAACTTGTGCAAACGAAACTCCTGATGGAACCCTAAACACTTGAGTAGCTGTTCCACTACATTCCGTGTATTCTCTATAATCATAAGTTATAGTTGGTGATGGAGTAATACATGTAGCACAATCCGCATAACTTGGTAAACCTGCTACATCTATAGTTGATGTTAAAACAGTTGAGCTTGAGTTTTCCCAACATATCCCATCATATTGTACTACAGGTGGAAATATTCCACCGGAAATAACTCTAAATACTTGTGTCGCAGCTCCACTACATTGAGCATACAATCTATAGTCATAGCTAACTACAGGTGCTGGCGTTGGCGATGGCGACGGCGTTGGCGTTGGCGACGGCGTTGGCGATGGCGTTGGCGATGGCGTTGGCGATGGCGTTGGTATAGGACTAGGTGACGGTGATAAACAATTAGGACACGAAGTCTCTGCAAATAATACTCCAGCAGCTTGCTGTCTGTAAATATTTTGGTCTGAATACCATCCATCAGGTGCAAAAATTGATAATGCCGCATCAGTATATAATGCAGTAGCGTTCGAGAAACTCGAAGAACTAAAATAATATGTAGCTGTTGTTGCCGGCATTTATAATTTTACAAAGTTAACCATTTATGTTGAACATCTTGAATCTCCACATCCTGCTACTAAAACCACTACTTCACCATTTACACCAGAACCTCCCGTAGCATATAAAGAAGCACAACCCATTGTTGTTCCTCCACTGGTGTATTGCACTTCATTTCCTACTACAATACCTAATGTTGTATTAGCTTTTAAATAAACAGCCTGAAGGCTTACACAATCTATACCTATAAAGTAATCGTATGTTGGTACTGCTGGTGCTGGAGTTGGTGATGGCGCTGGGGTTGGGGTTGGACTAAACGTACAATCACAACAAGATTCAAAGAAACTGAGCGGTGAATAACAAAGCTCTTGTCCAATAGATTTTCTTAAATCATATATTAAATATAATTTGTCACCACCATTTGGTAAAGCAAAATTAGCTTTATACAAATTAGGAGCGCCTGCTGTATTAATTGGAGTTGCCTCAATAGAAGCTGCTAATAATATATTTATATCAGTTGAATTGTTTTCATATAGTGCGTCTGTTCTTAAATATCTAAACTCATTTTCGTTAGGGTCAAACTGGAAATTATCAAAATTAATTTTATTAGACCTCATTGTAATTATTGCTCCATCTTGAGGAATAACATTTGCCCCTTGACCTCCTTCAAGTTCTCTATATTGTGAAACTATAGGGTCATTCGGGCTATTTAATAACGTTACTAAATCTGATTGAGTTGGAGATATAACTGTTCCTTTTTCCCAATAAAATTCTGTATGTGTAAATTGACCTGCAATTGCATTAGTTGATAATGTAATACTGTAAACATTAAACAGTTCAGGACCAGGACATTTTACAGTTATTTGAATAGTGTCGTTTACCGATGAATCTGTAGTTACTATTAAAACCACTTCCGTTGGAACTGAATTTGGCTTACTAAATGATAATGTTCCACTTTGATATACTACACCAGTAGTATAAGTAACACCATCATATATTGCTTGAATAGTGTATCCAGTTCCTGAAACTTGACCTTCTGTTTCTAAATCTACACCAGCTTCAGAAACAATCTGCTGCTGAGTTCCTTCGGTTACAATTAAATCAGAATTTTCAAAAGGTATTACATAATCTATATAAACAGTCCCAACTTCTTGTTTTACATCAACACAATAAACAAACTCTTGTTGAGCAACTACAGTTATATTCTTTGTCACACCACATGATGTACATAATTCAGTTTCTGGTTTAACTATAGTGTTAGAAGTAAACACATATTCGTGCATGTATGGGTCATAACCACCTAGTTTCTGAGTAGCTGAAGCGTCAGCAAATAAATCTCTAAACCAACTTCTCATTCCTTGACTAGAAATAACTGTTAGTATTTCGTTTTGAGCCGAGCTTCCAGTTAATTTTACAATTACATTTCTTTTAGCATCAGAGAAGTATTTGTTTTCACCAAATTCTGCAAAACTTTCAGGGTGATTACTTATACCATAATTTTCTATTCTAGCTATCTGCGTTCCTAATACTTCAGGAACAGATGTTACTGGCCCACCTCCAGTTGAATCTGATAATATGTTTTTACCCGCAAGCACATAAGATATTTTATCTTCTTGTAAGACAAGTATATCTGTTTCTCTTGCATACAATATTTCTACATCACCATACGTTTCTTCTAATGGTTTAAAATTCAATAAACCTAAATTGAACTCATTAAGTCTGTTTACATTTGACTCATCATTGTAAACTCCACTATATGTTAAATCTGCAAACCTATGCGCTGCTTTATACTCTTCGTTTGATGTTGTGAATATTCTATTACCTAAATTAAATGCTGGTTCTTTTATTGAGTCTCTAATCCTGTAACTTTCTACTCCGTTTCCAAAAGAAAAACAATTTGCAAATCCCGTGTTTACAATAGCAGGTTGACTTGTAGTTTGGTTTTGCACATTTCCTAAATGTAAATTACCATTTATGTTAAATGATTCACTGTTTTCATACCAAACATCAGGCAAAGCATCTGTTGGCTGAGTTTCAAAAACATACATAGAGTCAGTTCTATATACTGTAAAAGACACTTGTAATTCAGAACGTTTATTAGTTGTTCCTCCACAAGCTCTTCCACCAGATATAAGTAAATAAATTAAATTTTTACTATTTGCGTCCTGGTTTGCTGTATCTTCAAACATTCTAAAATAAAAAGTTTCTTCAGGGTCATTAGCTGTAGCTCCAAATAAATTAGCATTTGCAATTTCTGACTTACTTTTTTTGTCTGACGTGTAAATATTAACAGCTCCGAGAGGCGGAGCAGCCACTGAATTTGTTGCAGGAATATATAATGTATCTATTGAAATTTCACCAGTTGTATCTTCAACTCCCTCATTTAAAGTTTGGTCTACGTTATCTCCGTTAAACCAATCTATCATATTAGTGTAATTTCTTGATGCAGTAAAGCTTTTTTCTAAAACGTAATTTTGTCTTTGACAAGTAGGTCCAATCGTTGCAGACCCTCCATTCCTTTGAAACTCAATACGCATTGTAATTCTAGTTCCTACAGGAACATCATACACATCATAAACTGGAGCTGAACCGGATTGATTAGTAGCTGTAAAAAATGGAAATGCTACAACTGGATAAAAAGTGTCCTCTTTACAAATAGCTTTTTTCTCAGGAACAGAAACAATAGCATCATTAGATTCAACAGCAGCAAAATTTGAAGCATTTATCTTCATGTAAGTTCCCCCAAACACTTCTATTTCGTTTCCTGCAGCATCAAAAACATCTATAAACCCTGCAGTTTTAGCTTCTTTTTCTAAAACAGTTGCAATCGAACATCTATTCATTGGACCTCTAGCATCAGCTTTTACAATTAGCTTGTCTCCGGATTCTACTTTATTAGCGTTTTCCCCATCAAGTAAAAAATAACTAGCTCCAGTACCCGAGTCTCTGTATACTATATTACTATATATCGTCTGATAATCTGTTGCTGTTGGTTTTATTACAAACTTATATTTTGTTGCCCAATAAGGGGCTTTTTGCTCTTCAGGTATATTTACCTGAATATAATTTCTTGAGGTAGATAAGTTACATGGAAGATTTACACTATTTAATTCACTAACCTGAGCAGTAGAAGCTCTGTTGTAATCATCCATATACACCATTCCTATCTCGTAACCTCTGTTACTATGTAAACTTCTAGCTGTTGCAGATGATTGAAAAGTAACAGTGGCATCAGTAATTCTATTATATGTAAATAAATATGATAAAGAAACTGGGTCATAATAAACCGCAGCTAAAATTTGAAGACCAAATGTATTACTTCCAATTGAGTAATTTGTTCTAATAATTGGCTCACCCACAGCTCCAGATGCAGGAACTGGCGTTAAACTTGATACACCTGTTTGATTTAATTGTGTATAATTAGAATCAAAAGATTGAGGTAACGCTAAATTAAATACATCAGTTAATGTGTTTCCATTTTCTGCGTTTGAAACAGTTTGTATAGATGTTGGGCTACCTACTTTGTCGTAAAAATCTGTGCTATTTACTAAATCATAAACAGTGTCAAAATCTTGTTGTAAAGTATAAGTCCAGTTTACATAATAGTTTTGATTCCCTGGAGTAGCTGCTGGGCCTCCTCCTGTTACGACTGAACTGCTATATTCAAATCCAAATGAAAAAGTAAGAGATGAACCAGCTTTTAATTTAGAACCACTTGAAATAATTAATGAGCTTAAATCAATCATCATATTACTATCATCAATGTAAATAGGTGGTGGAGTAGTAGGTGTCGAAGTTAAATCAATAGAATAATAACCTTGTGAAATATTAACAGGAAGATTAGATAAATTTATTTCTTCTGATTTTAAAGTTGTAGTAAAATCAAATTTTACATTACCACCTTCATTTGTAATAAAATTATAACCCTCTGTATAGTTACCATAAACAAGCCTATTAGCCATTAATGTTTGTGCTTTTGCTAATTGAGGAACGTTATCATATAATCTTAATATTTCAGAATCAGGTAAAACACTAAATATTTTTCTTTTTGTAAATGTTATTTGTTGTTCTTGATTAACACCGTATTGAGCTCTGCTAATACTCCTTATTATTTTAATAACACTAGAATCAGCTTCTTTAAAAAGTATTTGTATATCAGTTACTTTAGATGCACCTGTATTAAAATAAATAGTTACAGCATTATCTTTGTTAATCATTCCTTCGTTTAGGTAACTATTAACACTAAAATCAAAAGCTCCTGGTGTAAAAGCGGGCTCAGTAAATTGAGAAATAGCTGAATACTCATTGTTTTCATACTTATATCTATAAGCAAAACAAATAAATTTATCTTCTAAATAAGCGTCGTCTTGGGCAGGCGCATAATATGTTTCAATTCTCGGAGCACTAGTGGGAGGTTTTTTAATAACTAATATATCATCCTTATTAAACCCATCTGTTAACACCCCTGGCTGCGGGTCACCATAATTTTCATTTATATTTATTACTCTTGGTGGATTTGTATTATCAGTAAAAAATAATAAGTTCTCAATCTTATCCACACCTGTAATTAAAAAGTTTGGATTAAAATTTAAAGTTGTATTTATACCATTACCATCATCTATACTAACAACATGATAAATTAGTTCTCCTGTTTCAACGTCATAAGAAACAATTAAATCTAATTTACCTGTAGCTCCTTGTGTAAACGCAGGGTCGTGTACAAACCAATAAATAACAAGCTGAGCTCCATCTTCAAACGCACCAATACATTTAGCAGAAGAACTTAATTTAGTTCCATCTACGTACTGAAGCTCTGTTAATGGTATATTTCCTTTAGCATTTTCAACAGCACCTATTTCTGATTCTTCAGTAGAACCAAGCCTTACATTCAAAGCATCCACATACTCTCCATTTGGGACAAGCCTTTCATCAAGGCTTTTATTCATACGGCCCGCTATAAAATTTCTTTGAATGTTTGCCATTTTATTTTAACCACTTATCTTCACCTCTAAGATTCATAAGCAATCTACTAGGGTGAATGTTACTTAATCTGATTTTAGCATTTCTTAATAAAGCCTGTTTATTTTTTCTTGCTCTATTAACAATATACTCTTGTACTCCAAATTTACTATTTAAAATAGCATATTGTATGTAAGCATATATATAATCTTCAAATAATTTATTTACACTTATTTTAGAGTCATCACCGTTTTCCATACCATCAGATATATACTGTAGTACACATTGTTGGTTTGCCATAGTGGAATCAAAATTAATAACACCAGCTTTTTTATCAATAGTAAACGTAGGGTTTATGTTGGCTGTTTCAGTATTTAAACCATATCTAGCTCCTATTCTGTAATTGTAAATATCACTATCATAATTATAGGCATTAGGATTTACATTTTCATCTATCTCATCATTTAAATATATACTCCTTAATGAACCGTTTTTTCTTTCTGTATCTAAAGTTGAATCAACTTCAGTTGCATTACCATCACCATCATAAGTAAATGAAGCTGTAGCTGATTGTATATAAGAAACGGCTGATTGAACCTGAATGTTTTCAGTTAGTTCTCTTAACACATTATCTTTTAATAAATAAAGCTTTACCCAATTAACATAATCAGGAGGTAAAACAAATCTTAAATCATCATATACCTGTAATTCTAAAGACTTAATTTCTTTAAATGCATCATAGTTTAATTCTTGTATACCACGCTTTGCATGAAACAATATTTTAAATCTGTTTTCATTGTTAATCAACTCATGATTTCCAGCATACATTAATTCAAAATTATTAACTATATCTTTTAAAGTAACATATTGATAAGACCCCCAATTTTCATCTGTAGGATTTACACCATCATTAGTATAATATTTTCTTTGATTTATATATGCCATGATTAAATATTAGTTTGATTTTGTTGTTGTTCTTCTATTTGCCCAAACTGAAACACATCAGCTTCTCTAATTGATATACCTGCATACTGCAATATTTTAGCCACTAAATTATTAGCATCATCTATTGGTAATTCAAAATCCTGATAATCATTTTGTGTCTGGTCAAAAAGTGGCTCACCTCCATATAGTGTTACATAAGTCCATTTAGGGTCTTTAGGGTATCTTATGTATTGAGCTTGTATATCATTCAAACCATTAAACGTGTTTGGGTAAACAGCAATTTCATCTGCTTCTTGTGTGTATGCAGGGAATATAGTAGAAGGTGATGTAAGTAATGAGCTGTTTAACATAGTTATTTTACTGTGTGTTACTTTTTCAGCTTCACCTTTTAACATTCCTCCTGAAAAACATAGCACTTTATTTAGTAAATAATAGTCAGAACCAGTTGTAGATTGTGATGGTAAAAAATAAATGTTTTGAGTTTTTTGAGTTAAGAATGATGTGATAGAAAAAGTATCTATAACTTCTTCGTATCCTTTTTTAATATCAGCATATCCTGTCCCAGATATCCTTGCGTTCTCTTCATTTATTTGCTGATTATATCTTATAAAATATTCATCAAATATATCTAGCTGTGCTTGTTTAGCAAACAAATTAAAATCACCTGGAGATATATATCCGTAGTTATTTTTATTGATAATAGCAAGTACAGTATTTCTTACAGAGTTTATCATTTGAAAATCTTTTTACAAAGATACATAAAATAAAAAAGCACCCTGATTCGGGTGCTTTCCTGTCGATAGTAAAGGAAGGATTAAATCGTTATGCGACTGCAATTCCACTTACAGCATAAGGTAGGTTATCTACGTTATATGCTGGGTTTGTCCAAGAAGTAGCTAATGCTGCTACAACTGCACCTTCAATTGTGTCTCTTTCTTTTTCATCTCCCGCAGCTGCTGTTGCGTGAGTAATAGTAGTTACTTTACCACCACCATAAGTAATTGTTACTGTAGTAGTAGATGCTTGCTCTATTAATACAATATCACTAATAGCTACCAATTGGTATTGCTCATTAGTTACTGGAATATTTAAAAATTTTTGCATTGTAAAAAAATTAATAGTTAAAATTAAAGTACAAAGTTACGAATTTTTTGCTAACGCTTTTAAATGCTTATATGACTCTAATCCATCATCGCTTTCAAAGTATGAAGCTATAATGAACAATGGGTCTTCCCCGTATGGTATATTACACATCTTCTTTTTATTAGACGCTGTGTTAAACCACACTTCTTTCTTATTATTTCTAAGTTGTATTAGATTTTTATCTAATATGTTTTGAATAGTAGCGTTAAACTTAAGAGCAGGGTCTTTTAATAAATTCATAAAACCACCTGGGTTTTGTTTTGCAAATATTAAAATATCTCTTCTAAGCTCAGCTGTTGTAACTTTAGAAACGTCTTTTTGAAATAACACTCTAGCTACATTTTCAACTTGCTCTACTGTAAGTTGCCTTGCTTCTATTAAAGCATCAACTTCTAAGTTTAAGTCTTCTACTAACTCAGCAGCTTCTTTTGCTTTATTTACTTCTGTAAACACTCTTCCTTTTCCAGGATGTAAGTCCATGAATTTTTGTAAGACTTGATTATTTTTAGGAACGTGTAAGAATCCATCTTCAAATACAATAGGCTCAATGATAGCGTTATCATCTTGCTCATCTTGGAATGGAGAGTTTTGATTCCTGGCGTATCTCAAAGGTCTATTAAGACCAGTGTCTTCATCAAAGTATAACAACGGAAACCTTGTAGTATGCCTTGATGCTAATATCAAAGATAAAGGTGGTGTTTCTCTTGTAAGTTTATATTGTTTATCTACGAATTTAGGTGTAGATTTTTTAGGGGTAATTTTTACTGTGTCCGTTTTAGGACTTGTATTTTCTTTTTTCATTTGATTTAATTTAATTTAAAATTTAAAAAAGGGGCATATTGCTACGCCCCTTAAAATTAATTACTAGTCTTGAAATAAGAAGAAGTTGTTTGCACCTAAAGTACATACAGCTCTTTCAGACAAGAAGTTTACTTGCATGTTATCGATATCCGACGTTGCAGCACCACCAGCAGAGCCAGTAATCCAAGTCTTATATCTTCTGTCTTCAGTTTCTGAAGCTCTATATCTAACATGTAAGAAAGGTCTCTTAGCGTTTTTACCAAGAATTTGGTCATAAACACTTGTAGAACCAGCTGGAACTAATAGTCCATTGATTTTACCTGAACCTGCACCTGATGGTAAACCACCTCTCATTGTAGGGTCGTTTAAGTATTTCCAATCAGTTTTATAGAAATCGTATCCTCTTCTGAATCCAGAGAATCCTAAGTTCAATGCCATATCTTCGTCATTGTCAAATAGACCGTAAGAAGTACCACCCGCTCCATAAGAGTTTTGAGCAGCTAACATATCGTCCATATCAAAAATGAATTGTCTGTTTGCGAAAATTACATTTTCTTCAATAGCTCCTTGTTTGTCTAATCTACTAATGATAGAATCGAAATCTGCTAAAGTAGTTGGGTTACCACCGTCCCAGATATTTCCTCTGTTTGCAACAGCATAGAAGATACCATCAGACCCTGCGCCTGGATTAGCAGCACCACCTGCGCTACCTAAAATTGCAGCAGCACCTGAGTTTTGCTCAGCTGGTACAGCTTCAATCATAGCTGTTTCTAAATAGTCATCGAATCTTAATCTTGTTTCGTGCTCAGACTTTAAATACCAAAGGTAACCAGTAGCACCGTCTTCAGTAGTTACTTCTACCCATCCGATTTGTGCCATATCAGAACCAGATACGTTGTAAGTATCTTTAATGATGATTGGCTTGTTGTCGAAAATGAAGTCGTTAGATTCTAATGAACCTACCATACCTGCTGTTCCTTTTTTAAATTCTGAACCGTAAATAAATACTGTAACGTCTGAGTTACCAACACCAGTACCTGCAGTTACTAAACCACCTGCTTCGTAAAAGTCAGCTGTGAACTGTCCTTTACCACCACCGGCATTGTTTACTGCGCTTACTACTGCTTTGTTAAGACCTGAACCATCGTTTTGAACAACTACAATAGTTTGTCCTACTCTGATTACTTGCTCAGCAGTTGCTGGGTCGATTGCATCGTTTACCTGAAATACAGCTTGGTCAGCAGCTAGTGCTGCAGCTGTACCTACGCTTGTATATTTCGTGTGTAACCTACCTTGCTCTGCCCATTTGATAAGGTCTGAGTTTGTAGGCATTTCCGCTCCTACCATTCTAAGGAATGAAGAAATCGTTCTATTACCGTATCTTTCAAATTCCTTTTCATACGTATCAGGTAGATACTGATTTAGGAAATCAAAATTTACAATATAGTTTTGGGCTGTTGGAGTTCTTTCTGAACTCGGAGTCAACGCAAATGTTGGCGTTGCTTTTACTTGTCCTGCCATGTTATATTATTTTAAATTATTATTATGTTTTTTTAATACTCTTAATTCGCAGTCCTTTGCTCGAAGGCTGAGAAACTGCTTTCACTTGAAATCCTGATTTAACAGAAACCTCTGGTGCACTACGCTCACTCATATTTATATTTTTAGTTTTACGTATTACATCATCAGTTGCCTGGGATTTGCCTTGTTCATAAAAGAACTGTGCAAACTTTTCAGGGTTCATTGCAACAGCTAAAGACTTGTGATAACCTTCTGCATCTTTAATAAACCCATTTGAATCCAAATATTTATTTACAAAATTAAGTGGAGTCTCTTGAGCTTTTCTAAGTTCAGAAGCACTACCTGGTGAATATACAACCTCATCTTCTCCTATTTTGAATTTAAAACCTTTAAACTCGGAGCTGAATACTTCATCACTTTTTTTGACAAACCATTCACGTTTTTGAGACGCATCTTCTTGTTGTGTTTTAGCTGACTCTAAATATTGCCTATATTCTATGAGCTCTTCGTTACTTTCAGAGGCAGAACTTTCCCTTGACTCAAGGGGCTGTTTGTATTGTTCCTGTTGTTGACGTAAAAACTTTTTAGCTTTAGCAATCTCTTTTTTCTTTGCTAGTTTTATTTTTTTAATATCTGAAGCTTCATGAATTTCTTCATCAATTGTAAACTCATCCATCATATCATCTATGTCTTCAGGGTCTAAACCTTCTTCAGTTATTGTATAATACTCTCTAAGCAAAGCATCTGAACTAAAATTTGAATAATCTTTTTGCAATCTTGCATAATCTTCAAATCCTCGTCCAGTTTCTTTTTTATACTTTAGGTAAGCAGCAACGTCATTAGGAAGCGGTTCGCTTTCTTCACGCTGGCTAACTAATTCATCAATAGAATTAATTTCCTTACCATATCTTTTTCCAATATATGAAAGAACTTCGTCTTCGTTTAATTCAGATGGAGTTTCCATTACTGGAGGTTCTTCTACTTTAACCTCCTCAACAGGAGCTTCCTCTGGTATATTTTCTTCTTTTACTTCTACATTTTCTTGAGGTTCTTCAACTTTAACCTCTGTAGTTTCTTGCCCAGTCTCTGACTGTTGCTTCTCCTCATGCTTATCAAGGAGTTCTTGTTCTATTTCTTGAGACGACTTTTCTTCAGCCGACACTTCTCTTACTTTTATATCCATTTGATTTAATTTAATTTAATTGCAAAGTTACGTAAAATATAAACACATTATCTAGGTTCAAATTCAGCTAAATCGAAACCATCTAAAGAATCTTCATTAGATTCAAAGTTTTTAGGCGGTAAATTATTCTTACGCTGATTTATTAACTCAGACTGTTGTGAATTTTGTTGACTTATTCTATTACTCTTAGCATTTTCTTTTTCATTTTCTCTAGCAGATATTTGTTCTTGCGTCATACCCTGTAGTTGAAGGCTATACTGAAACTCTTGTTGCATTAATTGTGATTTTAATTGAGCTTCTGCTTTTTGTTTTTCTATTTCAAAAGCAATATCTGCTTGTCTGTATTTCATTTTGGCCTGCGTTTCCATTTCAATTTTCTGCATAGCTGTTTGTGCAGCCATTTGTTGAGACTGTAATTGTTGTTGTGAAACGATAGCTTGTTTCTGCATTTCTCTTTTATCGTCAGCCTCTTGCTTAGCCTTACGTTTTACTTTAAGCAACTGATTCGCAAGTTTAAGATTTTTAATTTCACGGATATCAATAGCATCTTCAAGGTTAATATCACCTTTTGATAATGCCATTTGAATATTTTGCTCAAGCATTGCTTTTTGCTCTTCATCTGGAGACAACTCAATAAAGATTCCAAAGTCATATATATATAAATCAGATATTTCTCCAAGTATACTAACATTGTATTTACCTATTTTGTTTACAAAATCATCTTTAAAGTCTGCGTATTCTAAAATATCCGCTACCCTGTAAGTTAAAGCCTCAGCTAACGTTCTATATATGTAAAGACTTCCATCTAATATATGTCGAGTAGCGGTATTAGAACTTAATGCTGCTAACTTTTGAACACCCACTAAAGCATCGGAGTTAGCAATTGTACCGTCTCTCGCTTCGTTTAAGCCTGTTACAGCTCGTATCATATCTAAATAATGATTTAGGTTACCAATAAGCATTTGTGCTTTAGAAGCGCCTGAATTGCTTGTAAGTTGTTGTATTGGAACTTTACCTTGATTGTAATCTCCTTCTTGAGTGTAACTCCTACCAATAACAGAACCTGTTTGGAAATAAAGTCTTAATGCGTCTTCTGGACTATAAGCTGCTCCCGTCCCTAAGTCTACCTCGTTTAAACCATCTGCATCTATATACACACCATCTGGAACTGTCCTAGCTATTACTTGTTGTAATTTTAAATGAGTCATCTGAATTAAATCAGCATACGGAATCATTCTTCTTACTAGTGATTCAATCACACCTTTATACATTCTCGGCGCAACTGCCACATAATTTGGAATAGCGTGTTGAGAAGCTGATTTAGGCCTTACCATGTTCTTAGCAAGCTCCCATTTTAAAATTATATTTGTCCCCATCACCATCACACCATCATACCAAACATCAATTGTCTTTTCTATTTTTTCAAAATTATTTTCCTCCATCATTTCGTCTGGTGGATTAAATCCATCATCCTTTTCTATCATACTAATATTTCCGTTATCTTTTACTTTTTTCTTATAAACCATCTTCTTAGTGGTTTTATAATTAAAGTACATCAACGTACAAGTGTCACGATAGAATATATCGTTTTCGTAAAACTGTGCTGTATTAAAGTAATCATACCAACTCTGACTGTATTTAGAAATTGTATCTAAATCATCATTTGTAAGAGTAGGGTCAATTTTCATTAACTCTGCAATTGGCACTGTTTTAATTTCACCCCAATAAAAACAATCTTTAAAATGAGGGTCTTCTGTATAACTATAAACTACATTAGCAGGGTCTACATAAGAAACCTCTACACCTGAACCAGGAAGAAACTGGTGTTTTGCTACAGCCATACCCGTCACCATCATATCGTAATCTAATCGCTTACGTATATCATTGTAATGATTTTCAGCAAACATTGTATCAATCGCCTCTTCTTCAGCAATCTCTATGGCTGGTTTGTAATTTAAATTCATATAAAGCGATAACTCTTCGTCGCTCGCTGGTAATTCATCAGGGTTCATTATAAAAGGGTCAAAACCTGTCCCCTCCTGAATAACTGATAAAACATCTTTAGCAGCCATTTGACCTTCAATCATTTCTTGATACTTATTTCTTTTAGATTGAGATAATGCATCTTGTGCGTAGGCTTTTACTTTAAACAATCTATCAGACATTCCGTTTACAACGATGTCTACAAACTTTGGAATAATAGGAACTGGAGTCCAGTCTAAATTTAAATAAGATAAATCACCGTCAACGGCTAACTCATTTTTATACTTTGCTATGGATTGTTCACCTCTTGCATATAGGCGTAATCTGTTAAAGTCCCTCCACTGACTATAGTATCTACATCCGTTAGAATCTTTACGAAACCATTCATATTGAATAGCCTGTCCTATTTGTAATCCAAACTCATCAGTTGCTTTCTCAGCATCAGATACGAATTGACTAGGGAATCCTACAGATGAAATGTTTATGTTTACCTCTTTCATCTAATTAATTCACTTAATGTTCCTTTATTATTATATGTTGCAAAGTTAAGACTTATTTTTGATTCTTTTTTCTGGGGCAAGTACACATTTTTTTGATTTGCCATAATAGCTAACCCTGAACTTATACTTGCATCAAACTTTGTTCTTGCACTAATATCAAACCTAGCCCAGTCTTCTAGAGTTCTAGTAAAATAAACATTACCCATCTCATCTCCAGCACGATGAACTCCTTCTAAATCTATACCTACATGCTTTTCTATATAAGACTCTATGGCAGCAGCGTGTGATTGTTTTACATCCTCCGAAGTATTTGGTATGCCTCCAAGTTCTTTTTCTGTTTTTGAAAGTTTATTGTAATGCTTATCAGGTCTATTCATACTAAACCCTCTATAACCTCTGTTTTTAAAATGATACAACAGCCTTGGTTTATTATTCTCTACAAGAATTGGCATACCATAAAACACACAAGCCATCAATACTTCTTCAAAAAATATTTCTGCTGTTTGTGGCCTTGCTACATATTCTAAGAAAAACTCATTACTTGGAGCTTCATCCATATTATATTTAGTTAAACCATGCAATGCTCCATTAGAACCTCCACCTCCAACTGTTCCAGATATATCATAAGAGTCACAACCAAACGCTCCTATATGTTCATTGGCTGGAAAAAATATTCCATGCTTTTGAATTTTTCTATTATTAAGACCTTTCTTAGGTGTCCAAGAAACTTTAAATCTACCCCTAGAGTCAGGAGTCCATATAACCTCTGAATCTTTTACACCATCCTTCCAATAGAATCTACCTCTAGTTACATGATGCTCCATAATAAGTGAATCATTGTAATCTATCTGCTGGTAAATTTTAGTAAGGTTAAATAAAGAAGATTTACTTTCATCTCTAAATGCGTGTGATTCTGTTCTGGGAAACTGTCTGTAAAATTCATTCAAAGCATCAGCATCTTTCCTTAACGAATCTACTTCTGCTTCCCAGTAATCAATTGCTCCATTTGTAATCCATTCACCATCCACACCTTTTATTTTTTTATCTGGAGCTCTAAACACTGGCATACCAAACCTATCTATAAATCCTTCCATGTTCCATTCCATTGGAATAAAAAGCGAATACAGTCCAGATTTAGTTTGACCATTTGCATTACGAGTCTTCAAATCTGAATCCTCAAATAATTTTTTAAAATTCTCACCACCTTTACTTAGAGCATTTGAAGTAGACCCCATCATACACTTACCGATTATCTTACTACCCAATCTTAAACAAGTTTTTGTTACACGCCAGTTGTTCTGAATATTGTTTGGTTTAAGCCACTTACCTGATTCATCGTGTACTAAAAGTAAAAGTTTTTCACCATCATAAGAGTTGTCGTCTGTATTCTTCCAGTCAATTGTAGTGTCAAGACCTGTTAATTCTTCATCCATTACCTCATGCATATTTTTTTTTGTAATCTTAGAGGCTGGAACTCTGAAGGCTAACTCTGTTTTAGGTTTATCCATACCATCTTGTATAGGTTTAAAAAAGAAAGGGAGTCTGTTAGCAATAGGAACAACTTTGTCGGTAAACATTTTTTTAGCATCCGAACCAGTCTTAGAAAGTATACCAACTCTTGAATCTCTAGCTAGCGTTCCTGTGTTTACACATTCTGATGACCCCATAAAAGAAAACCCTGAACGTCTTATTTTAAGATAGTCCATTCCAAAACACCTCTTGTCTGCCTTACAAGCCTCCCAGTATAAAAAGAATATTCTATTAGCTTCCCTAAAATCTGGATAACCTACATCAATACTTGTCCACTGCAGATACATATAATGAGAGCCTGTCATATATGTTGCCTTCCCATTGTTATAAAACCAAAATCCCAACTCTCTTCTATCAAACTCAGACTCTATATAATCAACCCATTTGTTTTTAAATAATGAAGGCCTGTCGTTCCACTGAAATATAGAATTGATTCTTGATAAATCTCTAGGCAGCTCTTGCCTTTCCCAGTACTGCTCTTCTTTTTTATTAGAACGTTTAAACAACTCCTTTGGTTCTT
>Ga0208150_1000201_pt1 | contig 24320 bp, 34 predicted proteins | sample DEB08_DNA_8_FD_184534 | JGI IMG/M metagenome (GOLD analysis project Ga0208150, IMG submission 184534) | Aqueous microbial communities from the Delaware River and Bay under freshwater to marine salinity gradient to study organic matter... | ecosystem: Environmental > Aquatic > Marine > Coastal ...
GGGTACATAAGGTTCTTGATAAGCTTCTTCTGCACGAGCAAAAAGACGTTCTACATATGGCTTTGCATATTCTGGAAGATCAGATACTTGTTTAACAACCTGTTCTGAAGCAGGAGGAGGAGGAGGTGAACCACCGCCACCACCAAAGTACTGAACAAGATTAGTACACTTGTTTACAGTACCTGATCCACCCATAGCACGAAGAACAGCGGCTTCATATTTATTAACATGAGCAAGTTCTGTGTCACCATTAATACCACAATCAGCAATATCATTATAAAGCTTATTAAATAGTTTAATCTTTTGTTTAATTGTTAGCTTATCAAGAACGATCTTTTTCATTTTTATTATTTCCTACAATTCTTTTTCGTAGCTGTATCCTGTTACTTTCATATTTATTTTAGAAAGAATTTTACTCCAACCTTTTCTTCCGTTAAAAATTACAGATTTTTTACAGTTATTATCTCTTCCATATTGTGCTAGAGTTTCACAATGTTCAAGATAACAATCCATCCAGGAATTTAAATCCTTACCAGCGCATGATTCAATTTGTAAAATATTATCATAAATTCTCGTTTGAAGAACCATGACAACATCATTAAAATCTTTTTTATTCCAAGCTATCCAAAGTGTATGGCTTTTATTTATCGCTAGTTTTTTAAATTCTTCCTCTAAAGAAGAAAACCCTTGTCTTTCAATTAATTTTTCTAATAAAGGTGCAATGTTATTCCAAACTTTTAAAATATGTTCCGAAGGAATAATGGAAAACTCTGTTTCCATTTTTTCATTAGACATTTAAACTCCATAATTTTAAGCCATCATGCCTCGTAGACCTTGAAGAGTTAGACTATTTTGAGGCTGTTGTGTCTTACCAGTTTTGTTTAATCTAATATTCTTCATGAAATTATACAACTTTTCTGCACCTTCTTTATTGCTTCCGCCACCTAATCTACTAACCTCACCACGAGAAACAACAAACTCACCATCTGAAAGAGCGGCTGCACGTTTTCCATCAATCGTTGTTTGACGTAGATCATCCAATCCACCAGTTGGTCCTTTAACACCACCGCCAAGTGCATAGGAAGCTGAACCACCACCAAAAAGTTTGTTTAGACGGAAAATACCAGCATCTGTATTACCATCACCAGCATGGGAAACAACATCAGCGGGTAATACAAAGCTACCACTCTCTAAACCTTCTCCTGGAATTTTACCACCACCAGCGGCAAATACTGGACCTTTGGTAGAACCAATACCAACATTAGGAGCGGTATAAGGTGTTCTGCCAAGGCTTTTTAGATAAGCTTCTTTTTGTTCTTCAGTCATTCCACCAGTAGGTGCAGACATATCACCACCAAAAGCTGCACTTGATCCACCCATCTCAGCGGGAGTTTGTATAAATTGTCCAGCTAGAGAAAGAGGAGCAGCGTAGTCTAAAGCTCCTTTAGCACTTCCTGTAATAATTGATTTTAAGCCACCTTCTCGGCCTAGAACATCTCCTAATCCAGAAACAGCTTGTTCAATTCCTGCTGATCCTGCTGATGCAGGTCCAAGAGCAGTAGTCGCTTCAACCGCTTCACCCGAAAATGGCACTGCTTCTGATAATGCTGCCCGTTCGGCTGCTAATGACATAGGCGATGATGCCGCTTCCGCTGCTCCAATACTACCTAGAGAAGCGCCACCATAGCCGCTTAAAGAACCTTTTACAAAATCAAGAAAACTTCTATCTCTACCAGCTAAAGCATATCCTGTAAGTCCACTAAGACCAATAGAAGCAGCTAATGGAAGACCAGCACCACCAGTTAGAAATCCTATAGCGGCTGGAGCTAGAGCTTTGACAATACCACCAAGACCGTACTCTTCTACTCCGGTATCTGGATTATAATTTTGACTATAATAATTATTGTTCATTTTTAATTATTCCCTTTTAATATTGATTAATATAAATCATTCCAGCTAGTACCGTCATAACCTTGGTGTTTGTTTGTTGATGTATTAAATCTAATATCACCAGCTTGTGCAGTAACGGATGCTGCCGTATCTCCTACTCTTATTCTTCCATCTACTTGAATACTTTTATTTTGATCAATTAAAACATTAAAGATATTAAGAGATTCTTTTTCTTCCAATGAACGAACAAGACTTGCCGCCCATCTAATAATTCCATTCCAACCTTCTTCAATTGTTTCTGGAACAATACGAGGAAAGTCTGGATAACGTTGAATATTTCTGTTACCAGTAGACATTTACTTAACGTTCCCCGTCTTGAACCATATCTAAACTAATAGCACCAAATCTCCAACCTGTGTTTGCTTTGGTTCCTCTTTCAATTTTAATAATAGCATCTCTTCCTCTTCCACGCATACTAATCTTTTCGGTATTTTGAGATACGTTAAATGGACCTTTATCAGTTTGTGTAGAGGATTGAGGATACCTTTTAAAACTTACTGTAATATTTGCATCACCACCAGTATTAAAGAAATCAAAGTCTGGAATGATACGATCAACAAATACTAGATTATTTCCAAATGTAGTTTTATCTAAGTCAAATGATCCGCTTTCAACAAAGGAATCAATAGCAGCACCATCACCAGTATACACATTATCTGGTTCATTATCATAAAGATATGAATCATTACCTGTAGTTAATATTGTATCATATAATTTCTTATCTTCCCATGTAGTCCATTTAGCTTCGCCATAGCTCCACCAGTTTTCAGAAGGATTATAAGTAACATATTTATTACATTCTGTGCTACCATTACCGGGATATAACCAAGTTACTTCTGTAAACTCTTTATTAAATCCGGCAAATACCTTATCAAAGTATGCAGTATTAATATCATCAAAAATATATTGACTGACTGTACAAGGAAGAGCTTTTAATGCACCATCATACATATAGAAATCTTTAAAAGACATCCAGAAGGCTCTGCCATCTGCTTCTACCGCTGCATGTAAACCAACAGCTCCACAGTTTGTTCCTAGTTGTTGGAATGAAAACACAAATGGAACACCTACATAAGTCATGCTATGAAGAGCGTTATCAGTCCAAACTAGAATTTGGTTACGTGAGTTGATTGCTCCAACAATCTTTGAACCATCACCAATTCTTTGTTCACCAGCAGTATTACCAACAGATGTAATCCAGTCGTTATAGTCTTCTTGATTAGACCAACGAATAAGCATTGGATCAAAAACAGAAGCAAGTGTCATTGTTCCAAAAGCAATAAGATGTCTATCCAATGGAGATACTCGTGCTAAAGTATTTTGTGTTGGACAACTTGTAATAATAGTAGACCTTTGTCCTGTTCCACCATTTTCATTCCAAATGTAAATAGAACCATTACGTGGACAAGCAATTAAATCTTCACCCCATTGTGACAAGGACCAGTTACGAGGAAGAACAGCAAATCCTGTACCTACAGAAGCTGGTACACCGTAGCCTTGTCCGTTTGCTCTTGGTTCATTCCAAAGATACGTACCATAACCAAGGTCTTCTACTTGTGTTTGGCTACCAGCATTTAAAAGAAATTTAAAGTTAGTAGCAGAAGTTCTATTAGAATCAGAGACAGCAGTTGTATTTGTTATAATTTTAAAATAACGATTAATAGAAAGATTAGCAGGAATAGAAGTTCTAAATTGTCCGTCTAAAGAAATACCACCAAGACTATCTCCACCGGAGCTAACAATAACAAAAGTATTTTGTGTAAGACCAATTTGAGAAATATCAGGAGTTTGACTTACCCAATCTACTACAATCTTTGTACTTCCTGTACTTGTATACATAATAGGAGAAGTAGCGGAAGTTGTTACAGAAGTATTTACAGGAGTAATGTCAAAGATTGATCCACCATTATAAAGATATAACAGTTGATCAGTTCCAAAGGCAGCATATAGATTACCAGAAAGAGAAGCCCAGGACGTAATTGTTCTGGCAATTCCATTATACTGAGTATTTAATTTTTTCTGCCAACCGCGAATGTTTTCTGGTTTACCGTTACGAAACCTAATCCGGTTTCCATCATACCAATATCCACCTGTTGTATATTGTGTATTTTCTCGGTTAATACCAGCTTTGAAATCTATAGGTACTCGTTTAGTATCTGTAGACATTCCATTCCTTTATTATTCTTATGTTCTTTTTTCTTTATTTTTAAATGGAACCTTATAAGCTTGATAAGCATACAGTCCTGAGTAAACAAACGTATCTTCAATTTTACCTTTTACAACTTGTACTTTTTTCTTTTCGTAATCTACATAATCCATAACTATTGATACAATTTCAATTTGAATAGGATAGGGAGAAAAAATACATTGTCCAAATTGTACTAGCATTTTAGCTACTAAATTAGATTGTTGATAACCAGCTACATCTGCTTCTGCTATCGCTAACATTGATTTTTCATCTTTACAGAAAAAATTAATGTATGGAATTTGTCCTACTTCAAAACTTTCTTCAGCTCTTACTTTAAGTGTAAAAACACTAATTAATGAAAAAAATAAAAATCCAATGAATAACTTTTTAAACTTATTCATTATTCTTTAGGCCAGTCATTAATTGGTGCATTACCTGTTGGCTTTCCATCTTCATCAACTGGTGTTACAAATAAAGCCTTGAATTGATCCATTGTTGAACAAGCATTAATGGCTGCTTCAATTTCATTGGCTTTTGCGCGAACAGCAGAACGATATACAGTAATTTCATCAGGAACAGTACCACCTGTTTCAGTTGCACGAATTACATACCAATCTGATACAGAAAGTTTTGAGTAACAGGTTTTATTATTTTGATTCTTGTATTGAGTCTTTAAACCAGTTTGTACCATTTGTTCGCCAGTTCGATGATCAATAACTGCATCACCATTTTCATCAACAACAAGAATATCTTCTAAAATTTTATCTGTATATTGAGTTACTCCAATTACTTTCGTGCCGTCATCACTAAGATTATTGACAACGCCACCTTCTGTTTGAAAACGAATATCTCCACCCTTTTGAATAGAGTAAGGAACAAAGCCAATACCACGTAACTCTTCTTTAGACCAAAGCTTAAAGATAGAAGACGGATATTGTGTTCCGTTTACAGTTACACCTTGATTACCACGGACAATTCCTACAATCTGTCCATTTTCTACTTTAGCCCACATGATTAATCATCCTTCTTAGTATATTTGTTAATAACATTTTTTATAGTTTCTGTTTCTAAAATTCTAATTACAACCCAAATTAAAGAAAGTACAGCAGTAATTTCTGGAACCATTTCCAGTATTGCACCAATGGTAACAACACCAGCACTAGCATCAATAATTTGTTTTGTTGGTTCTTCTAGTTTCATTTCTTATTTAACTCCTACTGGTGGGTGACTACCGTTATGCATGCTATAAATTTTATCTAAATTTTTATGAACAACTCTCATTTCAGTTTGTAATTCAGCAATTGCTTTATGGTTTTGTTCTAATTTAGCTGGTGCAAGAATATTTGAAAATACTCCAACTTGATGTTTAATTACAGCTTGTCCACTTTCTATTTCTTCTAATCTACTTTCTAGTTTACTTACGTAGTTTTGTAGTTGTACTAAATCTTGAATAATTCTAGAAACTTGAGATTTAACAACTGCAAAAGCACCAGCAAGAGAAGCAAGTAAAGTTGCAAACTGAATAAGTTCACGAATACCAAACTCCATTGTAGTTTACCTTGCCCTCGCCTGTGAGATGCCCTCGCCGCCGAATGGGTACTCAGCGAAGGCGAGGTAGAGATATGTTTTGCTATTGTTGTTAATGTCACTTACAGCACGAGGTTTGAAGCCGTTTGCTGTGAAGTCTAATGACGTTCCGGCATCTTCCGCATTTGGAAGGTTAGGCGATAGGTTGGCGTCCACAACGTTGTAAGGGTCACGGGCATTATCAAACATCACCCAATCTTGGCTATCGTCTATATTCTTGATTAAAACGAACGCTGGTTTAAACCCGCTTGCACCATCATCCACGACAACATACGGCCCATCTGCATCGCCGTTGCCGGTGTAACTGCCGATAGCGCAGAAACCCGGAATTTGCTGGAATACATAAGCCACATAAGAAGCACCGGTGTCGTTTACCACACCACCGCTGGTGATGGTAATCGTCGTGCCGCTATCTGAGTGAAAGTTAGTAACCGCATTTGAAACACCACTGTTGCCTGTTGTGTTGTTTAACTCCATGCCGCCAATAGTGCCGTTAATTTCATACCCAACATGCCAATCATTCGGGGCAGATCTCTTTTTGAAAATAGCCAAGGCATTAGTGCCGGAAGGGATAGTCATTCCAGTACCAAGCGTTGCACCAGAAACTCCGTTGCCTGTATAGGTTAGTATTCCAAATCCGCCGTGGTCGGCAACGCTTACTGTTGAAGGGATTGAACCGTCTGTATTGCTAGAACCGGAACCGCCAGCCTTTAGGCACCACGCGACAAAATTATCGCCGCTGTAGTTGACGGTGCCGTCGGAGCCGACCGAAAACCCATCGGCATCGAAGGAGGTCAGGTAATTCGCCGAGGTTGCTTCATCTGCGGTTTGGTTAGTCGATAGTTTTTTCGTGGCCCCACGAACGGCGTCTTCGACATGGTGTTCCTGCGTCCCTCGGTCGCGGTCCTTCATCCAGACAAAATCGGGCTGGAAGCCTGCTCCGGTAATGGATTGAGTTGACCCGTTACCGATATACAGAAGCGTGTTGAAATACAGCGACGGATCGGTGACGGCGGGGGCCGGGAGGTTGGCGGTGGAAAGGGCTTTGAAACCGCTTGGCGCAGTTCCAACCCAATCAGCTTCTTCTGCATATAGATCAACATCGCCGCCACTATGGAGTGACGCACCGAATTTAATGACTGAGTTAGCCGTGAATGTCCAAGTTGCGTTGGTGCCGTTGCCGGGTTCGTCGGTCGTTCGTGTTGTTCCCGAGCTATCAACCCACCGCATTACCCCTGCACTATCATCATAAAAGCCGAGCCAACCCAGGCCTGCGTCTACGTCAGCGGCCAAGACTGTGCGATCTGGCGAGGCCATTTTGGTGTCAACAGTGGTTAGAGTGCCGCCGTTGATCTTTATCTTTGTGTCTGCCGTTGAGAGTGTGTGAAGACCGACGCTACCACTTGACGCTCCAAGCTGATTTGATGCTTCCCACTGATCCCAACTATTCAACGCCATGCCGATGATTTCTTCGTCATTAGCAAATGTGTTCGGCGCAATTTCAGCGTAGAATTTTCCAGCGTTCACAACGATGGTCGTGTATGGACTGTAGGTTGCTGATCCGGCAGCACTGTTGGTTACAGACCGATTACCATTTGAGTATGTCGGAGACGCAGAAATCGTATTTGTGCGAAGTGGGTTAAATGTGGCGTGGTTGCCATACCCATTCGCCGCATCGTCGGTCGGGCTGTCGTTGGTGGCGGTGATGGTGCCGGTTGGGGATAAGTCCACGCCCAGCGGTCTTACTGCGCCACCAGCGGTGAGGGTGCCGTTCTCTGTCATGCCTCCGCCCGAACCTTTGTTGGTCTTGAAGTCGGAGATCGTCTCGCCAGTTGCGATAGCCTGATAGAGGATGGGCTGTGTGCCTGTCGGCGTAGAGCCGTCAGAGCCAAGATCAACTGGCTCAAGGTCTGCGCTGATGAACTTGCGGCGGTTGGACGTTGTACTTAGGTTGAGAAACTCGCCGTCTTGGAAGTAAACTTCGGCCAAGCGACCGTTAAATTTGGAGGTGCCACTGTAGCTAGCCCCAACCGAACAACCCGCGTTATTGGTATTCCAGGCTATGTTTGAGTTTGTGAAAATGGCACCGACGTCCAGAACGTCTACATCGTCGATGTAGAGCCAGCCCTGCGTATTCGCAAGGTCGCAAGACGCGAGAATATGGTGCCACTGACCGTCTGCTGTATACGTGACATTCGAGGTCATAACGAGAATGGTAGACGGATCGAAGCCCTCCACGGTAAGGATGTTGGACGAGTTTCTGGTAATGCGGAAACCGGCATTGCCGACATAGAACAAGTATTGATCGGTGCTGTCGCCGCCGTCGAATTTGACCCACGCGGAGAAGATCATGGACTTGCTGTCAGCAATTCCAGTCAGCGAGGCACCACGCGACAAGTAATCGTTCGAGCCATCGAAGTCGGCTGAATAGTAGCTGGTGTCGGCCACTGCGGAGTTGTAGCCAGTGGTGATGCCGTTGCTTCCTTCGAGTAGGAAGCCGATAGCGCCGAAATCCAGACCGGAAATGTCGTTGATACGCCAACCGCCGTCGACTGTTTCGCCAAAACCGTCAGTTTCAGGATCGGTGATGGTCAGGTTGTCGAGCCAAGCGATACGCGCGGCATAGAGGTCAGCGTAATTTGGCGAGGCGTCCATAGACGCCAAGAGCCTATGGTTATACGCGCCACCTGCATACATATCGGTATTCTGCGCCGGGATCGTGCCGCTTACCTTGGAAGCTGCGGACCCGTTTATCCAAACACGAACGCGATCAGCTTCCACCGCTTGGGTGGTGTCGATAGCAATAACGACATGGTAATAAGCGGATGGGTCGGCGGCGACGGTGCCGCCCCAAAGGGACTGGTAGTTGTTCGTCCGTCCACTATCCGCAAGGTCACAGCGCACCGTACCACCGCCACTAAAGCCCACGGCAAATTCGTAGCTGGGGGTGCCGGGGTAAGAGCTTATGACGTATTGATAGCCGGCACGTGGGTCGTTCACCTTAGCGATGAAGTCGAACACCATGATCCGGCGGCTGTCGGGGGTGTCGGGCGTAAAATTAAGCTGCGACGAGCTATCGTCGGTCAGCCCACTGCCTTCGATGACGTAGCCGCCCAGCCCGCCGCCTGTTAAACTAAAAGGTACTCTTACGATAGACATTAATAACTATTCCCTTTTTTACTTAAAGTCTGCCTTTAGTTCTGCATCAATTGCTGTTGAAGTACGTACACTATAAGAAAGAATATCAACAGCGGAAGCAGTTGTAGTAAGAGTTGGAGCAGTCCCACCAGCAAACTTATAAACACTATTATAAGCAAGAGTACGACTACCAGTTCCATCTTGGTATACATAGATAAGTCCTGTCTGTCCTGGTTGTGCAGGAGTCATTGCTTTTAAAGTACGATTACCGCCTAGAGTTACAACAAAGTTATTTGCGTTGCTTGAAGAAACTGCAATACAAGCTGCATCTGTAAGAGTAATAATTGTACCTCGTGCTGCACCAGATACGTTTACAACATTATCAAAGTTTGTTACGCTAGTAAATGTTTTGGAGCCAGTAATTGTTGAATCAGAAGAAGTTTGAACATAACGAGCATCAGCAATTGAAATATCAGGAATTTCAGTTACGCTTGTTCCAATATTTCGTGAAGCTCCTGTACCAAAAGCAGATCGTACAGAAACGCCATCACAATACATAATTGCAGCATAACCTTGTGGAACGGCAGTACCGTCTCCACCGGCACATTTCATTGTAACAGAAAATGCACCAGACGTATTGTTACGTACAAGATACTGTTTTGTTACAGAAGGAATGATGACATCTACACTTGATGTTAATGTACCGTGCAGTTCAAGAATTGCACTACGAGCTTGGTCAACAGAACCATTCTCTACACTAAGAGTTACGCTATCTGCTGCTAAAGCAATTGAGGTATATCCAGCAACAGCTTGGTCTACAAGTGAAAATACGTTGGAGTTAAGTCGGCTACCCCAAGTATTAGAGTTTTCACCCGTTGCTTGTTTCTCTAGTCGAATACGTGTGGTATATGTACTAGGCATTTTTATCTAGCTCCGTCAATTAAAGTATCACCACTTCCTGCGGGTGAAGCTACAGTTTCCATATCGTCTCTGCGATTACGTCTTGCCTCGTTAACAAGGGTCAGTGAGGCTCGTTGATATTGACCATCCCAAACTTGTGCAGCAGTAAAGTTTTTCATGTAATAACATGCCTCTACCATAGTAGCATAGAACAATGCATTAGCACAAAAGTTAGTATAGTAATTAGTTTGTTTTCCTGTACTTAAAGTAGAAGGTTGAACAACATACTCTAACTCGACTACATTAGCTGATATAGGAGTTGGTACAATGATAAGTTTATCATTTCTAAATTTGGCATAATATTTAGGAACACCAACAGAAGAACGTACAGGCCAGTAATCTTCTGTAAATTCTTTTGTACGAAGAAGAAGCGATACACGGCTTCCACTTGAGTTAATGTAATTAACATTCTTTACAATAAGCGTATTGGAAGGCATACTTAAAAATGCATCAGAAGCAGTAAAGTTACTCGTAGCATATTCAGTTAATCCCTCTGAATCAAGTTCACGAGTTATACGATTTTCTGCCCGTCGAATAAAATCTGGAATAGCATTTACAAAATCTGTATCATCATTTTCAAGGGTGTCTTGAACTTGTGACACTAAAGTATTATAAGTTAATGCTGGCATTTACGCTGCCCTTCTTCTTTCTACTGTCCAGGTTTCCGTTGTACCGCTGCCTAATTCTCTAGTCCAACTTGCACTACCAGTTCCTGGTTCTCTTGTCCAATTTTCTGTTGTTGCATTTCCACGTTCAATAGACCATAAACCAAATCCAGTAGAAGAATTTACAGTAAAGGTAGCCTTTTGTCCTGTTAGAAGTACAAGAGCATTTCCAGTTACACTTACACTTCCTAAACTGTATTTAACTTGTTGGCCTGTAATTGGTACATTAACATCAACAACTGCTGTTGGAGTACCTAGTTCAAAAGTAGCTTGTTGTCCAGTTATCTCAACAGTAATACTAGCAACAATATCTACACTACCAACAGAGTAAACACTTTCTTGTCCGATTGGTACTACAGTTGCACCAGCAAAAGTATCTACAGTTCCGAGAGAGTAAGTTGCTTCTTGTCCTTGAGGTACAGCGGCATGATCAATAACTACAAGAGGAGTACCGACTCCAAAGATAGCTTGTTGACCATCAATGCTAATTAAAGCATCACCAGTTACGTCAACTGTTCCTACAGAATAAGTAGCTTCTTGTCCTGTAATTTCAAAGATAGAACCGATTGTAACTACAACTGATCCTAAACTAGATTGTATTTCTCCTACTAAATCAGCTTCACTATAGGCAAAGTCACCATAACCCCAATAACCATACCCTTGTGAATTATTTAAAACAACGGTAGCATCCTGAGTATCAATTCCATACCCATAGTAACCATAAGGATTGCTGCCGTAACCAACCATATATTATTAAGCTAAACGTACAATTGCAGTTGTAGCACCAGCGACAGGGAATTGAACAGTAAACGTACCATTTGTTGCTGTCTTATCACCACCAAAGTCTACAACAGCTACAGTCTTATTTGACTGTGATGAATTATAAATTAGACAACCACGAGCCGTAAAGGTTGCACTTGTCCAAGATACATCTGCAAAGTCTACAATTGCTACACTACCATCTACAGTAACGTTAGTAACTGAAAGTGTTTCACCACCAGTTGTATAGCCATTACCATTGGCAATTTCAGCCGATGTAATATAAACAGATGTGCCATTACTTAATGAAGCTACACTGGAATAAAGAGCAATCTTAAATGTTGCACTTGTAAAATCATGTACAGCTTTAAGACTATCTTCTTTAAACCGAATAGCAATTCCAGATGAAATAGCCATTTTTATTTATTCCCTTTTTCTTATCTTTTATGATGTTGTAAACATTGTAATACTTGTTGGAACATAGGTTGTCATACTAGGTTGCCAAGCTGCATCTCCAGTTGTTGCTAGAACTGTATCTGGACGAGCATCTTTTAAAACAATAAAATCAGAAATCCTTGGTGACTTGTTTTGTGGATGGTTTACTCTATCAAATTGTCCATCAGATTCATCAGGACCAACTAACGTACCATCTGTTTCTTTTACTCTATCAGCGTACCGATAACGAAATCCACTTCTATCAGAAATAAACCAAGATTGTATTTTTCTTCCTGCCATTGTTTTAAACTCTAAAGAATGGTCTTATATATAAACTTTCTCTATCCCTGTCAGATTCAAAAGCTTCATTAAATACTTGATCGTAAATTTGTTTTAGCAGAGCTACACGAGAATCTGGAACTCCTGGACGTTTTAATGCCATTTTAAAAGCTAATCCTGCCGTAAGAGCAGGAAGCATATGAGTAGGAACATCTGCATTATATCGTGAACCAGAACTATCTTGAGTATATCCAAAATAGCGATAACGGAAAGTATAAGTAGCTACATCTGGTAAAGGCCAAAAATAAACAGTTGGTCCCGCGCTTGTGGTTGATTGAACAGCATACTGTAAGGGACGACCTGTTTGAGACTTATTTGGAATCTTTTCATATTCTTCCATAGTAATTCGACGCATTTCAATGTCGGTACTATCAGAACGAATTGTTCCAATAATTAAATCAATTACATTACTTCCAGGTTGAAATGTAGTTTGACCAGTAGATAGTGTAGTTGTTCCAGTATCTGTTTTCCAAAGTGAATATCCACGGTTCTGCCATTCACGAAGAAGTAGATCAAGACTACGACGAGCCTCTCTTACATCATCACCAAGAGTTACTTCACCGCCAATTTGAGAGATAGCTTCTTCAATGATTTCATCAATTTGTAGATTAAAACTTGTTGTTCCTGAAGTAGCCATTTAATTAAATATAAGTTACAAAACCAACAACGTCGGTAGCTACGGAAACATAAACACCGTTATAGCATTTAATACCGCTTAGACCATTATAAGTATGAGTTACTTCTCCACTTGTGGGAACAGTTAAACTAAAACGACGATTACCTAAAGAACCGTCAGAAGCTAAATCATAAAAAGTAACCTCACCTGGAGATGCTGATTTATTAGTAAAAGTAAAACCGGAAATACGAACTGAGTCTGCAACTACAGTTCCAGTAGCGGTTACAACAACAGGGGATAATTGAGTTGACATTCTTTATTCACCTTTTTATTTATGAAAGGTAGGGTAGAGATAACTGCGAACAGCTACCCCTACCCATAGTCTTTCAGAAAATCTAATGTTTAATCATTAGATATTTATTGATTAGACTTCAGCGCCAAACCACTTGCGCCAATCTGACCAACCAAAGCTATAACGCTCACGAGCCTTAAAGCGAAGGTTGCCGGTATCAAAGTCTGGCTCCATCTTGGTAGCAAGAGGTGCACGAACGAACATCTTGGAACCGTTTGGAACGTCAGTCTTTACGAACCAGTTGTTAGCATCAGTGAAGCGACGGTTTACATAGAAACCATCGGGGAATAGACCCATGTTACGAACTGGGTTAATATCGTTTGGAGCGATACCGGAGGTTGGATATGCAACAGTACCGTTTGGTAGACCAGCGGAGTGTAGAAGCATATCAGTCTCAAAAGCTAGTTCAGGTGGAATGTGGATTGAAACTGGTGAAGCACCAATTAGAATGCCACGATCATCCTTTAGCTTATGAATGGCAGTAACTGCTGTTTCAATGGTTGAAATTGAAATTGCAGAAGTACCAATCTTGTTGCTTTGATTGCCATCACCAATGGTTGGGTGAGAGTCAGAAATTAGAGCCACACCGTCGCCACCAACATAGCTGGCAGAGAAAGCATTGTTAAAGGTGTTAGCAGCCTTAACTTGCTTGGTTGAAGCCATAGCACGAGCAAGACCCTTGGCACGAACCTTGGCGAAGGTGTCGTAAAGGTTGTCTTCCATAGCTTCTTCAGTGACAGCAAAGGCAAGAGCAACTGTCTCGTGAGTGTAACGAGAAGTGTAGCTTTCCTTAGCTGAGTCGTATTGTACGGCAGCGCCTTCTGATTTAGTTGGAGCTTCACCGAACATAGTGAATAGAACTTCTTCTTCAAAAGCCCGATCTGAATTTTCAATTTCGTATAGTGGTGCATGCTCGTCTTCAACAGCACCATATTCTAGACCGAAAATAGCATTTAGACCTGGGAGAAGTTCCTTTGAAATATCTGAACGATTAATAGCCATCTTTCATTCTCCCTATTAAACTGGCCCAACAACGCAAGCAACAACGTCATATTGTTGGTTACGAAGGATACGGACTTCTACCTTTGTAGCTGCATCGCCAAATGCATTATCAGGTTGCTCATAAAGAGCTACTGGGCGAACCATAGCAGTGGTAGCAACACGAGAAGCTGCCTTAATACCAAAGCCGGAACGACCAGTGAAGGTGCTGCCTGCGCCTAGAGTTACATCAAAGTTTAGGGCAAGATCACCGATTGTTAGAGATGCATCAGCCTGTACAACGTAAGTTGAGCTAGGATCATCATCTACTAGAGCGTAAGTAATGCTGTCATCTGAAGAAACAGATGCAGGAATATAAGCAGCCCATACAGGTTGCTTAGAAGTCTTATCGACATATTGTACACCCATTAGTACGCCTACTGCATAGTCAGTAGTTGTGGTAATTGGAGTAACGTAACCACTGTCCATCTTTACTAGATCACCTTGGAACATTGCGGAAACATTGTTCTGGGCAATTTGATAACGACTGAAACCAGTGGAGTTAGCTGCACTACCACGTTTGCGTGAAGGGTGAAAGCCGGTTAGGTTCTTAGTTGAACTCATTTTGGTTTCTCCTTTTTGTTTATTTTTTTTAACTTAGTCTTTTTTTACAGAAAGAAACTAACTATTAATTAGTTATCAAAATCAACTGAACGATTACCTACAGTAACACGAGATTTACTAGCGTTAGAGATAGGCATACGACGATCCTGCATTGACATTAGACGTTGATTAATTGCTTCATTCATTTCGATATTTCGATCAATACCCCGTTGTTTCCTGGCTTGCCAGATGTCATAAGGAATTTTAGCTAAAGCAACATCACCACGAACAATACAATTTTGGAACCTATCGTTTTCCTTATGGTATCCATAACCCATTGTCATCTCTGGTACTTCATCGGAAGTTACGAACTCCCATCCTTCGTTAATTTTTTTACCAACTGACTTAAAATCTTCATCGCCATTAATAAAAATTCGTAGCCATCCTAATTTGAAATTTTGGTCTAGGAAATTTTTTTCAACATGAGAAGGAATATCTAGCCAGTTTTCAGAATCATAGTAAGTTCGTTGTTTGGTATCCCTCGTTGAAGCTTCACGAGCTTCACGAGTAACTGCATCATTACTTTTATTAGTCATTAGTTTCTATCCTTTATCACGCACGTTTAGTTTCAATAGTTGTATAATTGCCGTTAAGGTTATCTACCTTATGTTTTTCTGCGGCGTACCTGTCAAGTGGAATCCCCCATTTCTTAGCAAGGTCAACATCTTTTTGAGTTAACTTGACCTTATTACCTTTGGGAGAGGATTTACGTGATGTTCCTGCTACCACTTGAGACGGTTTTTTCGCATCCGTCCCACGATTAAATTTATTAGGTAGTTCTGCTTTAAGCAGCCTATCTATTTCATTATAAAACTCTTTTGTCTGTGGATCATAGCCTTCATTCTTTAATTTTTGATCCAAAGCTAAAGCAACAGTAGTTGCAACTTCATCTTGTCCAAACCAACTAGAATTATTTTCAAACCATTCTGAAGCAAAAGGGTCTAATTTTCTTTGTGCTTGAGGCTGAGTTTGTTGTTGTTGTTGTTGGTGTTGTGCTGGACGTTGCTCTTCTTGATATGTTTGATACTGTTCTAATTCTTTTGTATATTTTGATTCTTCTTGTTCCTGCGCAGCCTCTAGCTGGGCCTTACGAGCTTGAATAATTTTAAGATCAGTCTTTGCATCATTTAAAACATTCTGTGCTTCTAGTAATTTTTCTTTTTCACCGTCATCATAGGCACGAAGATAGTTTGATTCTGCCATTCTGATTCGTTCATTTAATTCATTTTCACGAGAATATAAAGAAGAAATCTCATATGACTTTGTTGTTTGCTGTGTCTTAATAAGTTCTGAACGAAGTTTATTTAGTTCAGAAGACATAGCCTCAAGTTGAGCTTCACGTTCCTTACGTTGTTGAACAAGTTGACGAATACGTTTTTCGGCACCCTTACTGTTAATACCTTCTAGTTCTGAAATTTGTTCCTTTTCAGAAACCTCTTGTACACTTTCACTATTATCTTGTTCGTCATCTTCCGAAACAATCTCATAATTAGATTCATTATCTACATTAGTTTTTGTTTCTACCTTTTCAGTATTTTCAACCTCATCTTCTAAATCATAAGATACTTCTGGTTCTTTAGCTGCGGCAGCTTCCTTCGGATCAATACTGGTCCAACCACCGTTATCATTTTCTGTTGACATAAGTCACTCCTTTTATACGTAGGCAACGATACTACGAGTTACGCTGCATTAGCTGAAAGATTAAACATAATGTCTAAACTCTCTGGGCTTTCAACTTTCATGATTACTTGGTCATCAAAAATAAGTAGAAGGCGAACACCCTTATACATAAACTTATGACCTACATGCCGACCATATGCAATATAATCTCCCTCTTTACACCAAGGACCATTAGGAAACTTATTTTCATCTTGATAAGCACTTTGTCCTACAGCTAAGACTTTACCCACTGTAGTAAGGTATTTTACATCTTCTTGAAATTGATCAGGAAGAAGAATGCCGCCTTTAGTTTCCTTACGAATTGAAACAGGGCGAATGAGAATATGGTATCCAGGAAGTTCTGGAAGTGGATCAGGATCAGGTACTAGCTTTTCCGTAATCCAATCATCATTCTTAACGGCTCCACTATATTTAACGTTCTGCATCTTCTAGTTCATCCTTTAAATATTTATGTTTAAGATCATCAACAATTCCAATTAAAGTACTGATACCATCATATACTCCAATTAGATAACGATAGTCATCGTATGATGAACAAGAGCCAGATGCAAGGTTATTTTTAACATTTTCTAAAGCAGTATCTAATTCTTTTTCAATATAAAAAGAATCAATTAGTTGACTAGGTTTCATTACTTTTTCTTTTTAGGTTTTCCCTTAGAAGCCTTACCTTGTTGTGGGGCAGTTTCTGAAAACCATTTGTTTCCACCCTTGCCACCAGCTTGCCATTCTTGTTTAATTGCAGCCATTTTATTTTTTCCTTTTTTTCTGTACGTTTCTTGCTTCACTCAAAGCAATAGCCATTGCTTGTTTTTTAGATTTTACTTTTGGTCCTTTCTTTGAACCAGAATGTAATTTACCAGCCTTATACTCACGCATAACCTTACCGCTCGGCGTCCAACTCAGATAATCCACGCTGCCATCCAGCCAGATCGCACCCGCTGGAGAGATTTTCTTTTTTCCTGGCTTGGTAATTTGTTGAGAAATATTTGATCTAGAAATTGCCATTTTATTTTCTTTCAGGTTTTCTTGGAGGAATACCATATGGGTTACTAAATAAATCTTCTTTACTAATTAAATCTTGATCCATAGCTTTAAGTAAATAATTCCAAGTTTCAAAAGGTAATCTTTTCTTTTTTGTTTTATCTTTTAAAACTTTTTCAATTGCTGTAGGACCATAATTATAAGCTGCTAATGATTGAGCTAAATTATCATCAAATTTTTTCATCATAGCTTTTAAATAATCTCCAGCAAATCTTCTTTGTTCTTCTTCAGGTGTTTCTAAAATATCTTTTCTACTATATCTGCCAGTTGGAGTTTTTAATGGCTCAACATTATACCCAGGTTTTTTAGCAGTTTTTGGCATAATTTGATATTTACCTAAAGCACCTGCTGTAGATATAGCTTTTAATGGGTCTTTTTCTCCACCAGTTTCTATTTTAGCTACTTTATCTAAAATATTTTCCCAATTTATTTCAGAAGAAATTTCTTGTTCTTGTTGTTCTTGAGGTAAATATGTTTCTTCTAATTCAGGTACATAAGGAATTTCTTCATTTTCTTTTACTAAATTAACCAATTCAGAAGGTAATATTTCTTCTAAAGTAGGTCCACGAGTAATATCTGAATCCATTTTTACTTCTTCTTCTTGTGGAAGATATGTTTCTTCTAATTCAGGTACATAAGGAATTTCTTGTTCTTGTTGTTCTTTCAAAAGAGTATCTACAAAATTTTGTAACTCTGGGCTAAGTTGAACATCTCCACCTTCAGCAAATTGTGGAGTAAGGTCTACTTTTTCTTTTAATTCTTCCACGCTAGTTCCTGTTTCCTTCATAAGAAGTTTCATGACTTCAATAAGGAACTTATCATTACGATCTTTTGTTTTGTTAGTATCACCAGAACGTAGCTTGGCTAGTTTTTCAGCGGCTGAAATCTCTAGATCATCACGTTGAAGATCAAGTTTCTCTTCATCAATAGCAATCTTAGCAGCAGACTGTAGAGACGATAGTTTTAGTTTTTCTTTTTCTAGGTCTAGTTGTTGCCGTTGTAGTTCAAGGGTCATACGCTCTAGGTCTTCTACAGTACCCATCTCAGCCATACGTTGATTGTTTTGTAGAATTTCTTGAGCAGCGCCTTGAGTGATTGCAGAAATAGCAGATTCATCACCAGAACCAGCTTGTTCAACACCGGAACGAAGCATACCAGCCATTTGTTCTTCATATTGCATAATCATATGGTCACGAATATTTGCTTGAAGAATTGGAATAACTTGTTGCATTAGTGGGTCTTGTCCAAGTGTAGGATCAGCAATAAAAGATTGTTTTACAATAATGTGAGATTGATGATCTTGACCTGGAAAAGCTTGAATAGGTTGTCCTTTTACAGCTTGTCGAATATCTGAAACTGGATCAAGAGGCTGTGGTTGAGGCATATCAGGATTAAGGAACCTATTTGGATCAGTGATATTCAAAGCCTCTAGAATTGTACGATTAACTTCCTTCATGTTGTACATACCAGCAGGAGATTGAGAAGCTAGTTGTAAAACAGTTTGTGCCATTGCAATACGATGGGCAGAAGAAGGAACGTTTGGATCAGATACAGGAATAATATCAATACGACCATCAAAGTCTGCTTTAAAGATTTGACCTGTAATCATAGGAATATCAAAAGGATACTCATTTGGCAGATAATCATAGTTAATACGAGCTAGAATTTGAAACTCGTTACGTTGGCTATGATGCAGACGTTTATGGATTGCACTAAAGAATTTAGTAGAAGCTTCTAGTAGAGCAAGTGTAGTACCTACTGGACCATAGTTAGTAGAATCAGCAACAACTTGTTCCGTTGTATCAGCAAACTTTTGACCAGTTGCAGATACAAAATTGAGCATTTGCATAAGAGTATTTGATGGCTCTTTATAAGGTAGAGGAATAATAGCTTTGCTAAGATCAACACCAGTTGCTTCTACTTCTCTAAACTCGCCTGGAGCAATAGGATCGTTTGCACCTACAACTCGTACACCACGAGCTTTAAAACCACCAGGAAGATTTGCGAATTGACCTGCATCAACTAGGTTTCGCATTGCAGCCGTAGCTGTGGCTGTAAGGTTTCCAAGAAAATGGATGTAGCCTAGACCATAAAAACCAAAGCCAGGAACAAACTTATAATGAGTGAACCAGCAAAGTTTTTCTTTTCTTTCATCACTTTCTCTCCAGTTACGACGAATTGAAAGAACAGTACGAGAATCAAGATCAACAGTAACAATATAAGGAAGTGCTACTGTAATTTTATCTTCTTCCTCACTCTCATTTTCTTCTTCAATCTCCAAATAACAATGATGTTCAAGAAGAGTATATTGTGGATCACTTGTATAGTTTGGAGACATACCAAGAATAGTATCCATCTTCTTACGAAGACTTGTTGGAGTTACTTCTGTAGGTTCTGGTAATTCTGAGTCAATATAGTCTGGCAGACCATAGAATCCAGTAACAATATCACGCTTTAAATCATTTGGACTGCGATAGATAACATGAGTATATCGGTCTGCCTTACGTAGATCAGGAGCATTGTTTGAAACAACAAATTGATCAATAGTTACAAACTCAGAAACAGGACGTTCTAAAGAAGGATCATAGTAAATCTTTTTAAATGCAGAACCAAAAATTGGTAGATGGAATAACATACGTTCCAGTTCATCAAAATATTCAGGCATTTGGTCTGTTAGCTGATAATTCATAAAGTTCTGAACACGATTAGCTTGTTGCTCCTTTTCAGGAGTGGAAAGACCAACAACTTGAGCCTTTACTGGACCTTTTGATGGAAATAGTTCTTGAATAGCTTTTGATTGAAACTTAACGGAAGATTCAATAATAAGGGGATGAACGGCTGTGCAAGCACCTTCAAATGGTTCAGAAGCTTCTTCTAGTTTTAGACCAAGAAGATCAAAGCCACGTTCAAAAGTATCTTCCCAATCTGCACGGCTTTCACGATCTGCTTCATACTCGTCAATTACTTTGTTAGCAATTTCTTGAAGTTCATCTTTATCTAAAGAAAAGATTAGATTCTCATAATGATCATAAGTTAATTCTTCCATAATTTCATGAAGATCACTCTCAACATTATCTTCTTCCATTTCAATTTCTAATTCAAAAGGCTCACTATCAGCCTCTACATTAAAATCAATAATGTTAGAGTTACTTCCTTGTTCTGCAAAAGGATTACGTTCAATAGCCATGATTTATTTCTTTCTAATCTTTTAAATTCTTTTTACCAGCATTTTTAGTTCTACTAAAAGACCTATTCTTACTTGCTGGTTTGACAGCTAAATTTTTACTTGTAGTTTTGCCGCCAACGTGATGAACATCATTTTTATCACCTTTTGAAACTTTACCTAAACGAAGCATCTTCCGTCTGGCGTTATTACGCCTAGCACGATCTTTTTTACTTTTAGATTGAGACTGATATTTACCCTCACCGTTCTTACTGTAGTCTCTTTTGTAATTAGGAGAAGATGGCATTAGCGGCATCTCCAACGTTTACGAGCTTGCCGTAGACGGCTATTAGGGTCTTTTGCTGCACTTGGAAACTTCTTCATTTGTCCTTTTGATCTAGCACAAAAACTCTTACGCCGTTTAGCACGTTTACCAGTTGGATTAGCTTCCGTAACGGCGGTTTGTAGTTTACTTCCTGGGTTTTGGCGACGATACTTTGCAACACCTTTAGCAGTTAATCCTGCACCTTTTTTAGTGGGACGTTTATCTCCACTACCAATGGTCATGCCTTTCATGCCTTTACCAGTTTGCTTACGTGCCATCTATTATTTTCCCTGTCCACGATACTTTTTGTAAGAACGTCTCTTACTTTTATTAAGATTACTTCTTTTAATCATAGAAGAATTATTTCCAATAGTAGTCTTTTTTCGTACTGAACTATGTTTAATCTTTAAACCAATTGTACCTTTAGGAGCTTTAGCCATTTTTTAAAACTACTTCTTTACTTTCTTTTTAGCTGCTGCGCTTAAATCTTTATAATGAAACACTTGTTTTGATGACTTACTATGTGTAGCACCACTGTGGATTTGACCATTCATCTTATGTGTTTTACCGGAATACTTAGTCCCGTTCTTAAAATAATGCATTACATTAGCAGCCATTATTTTACCTTTCTATATTTCTTTACTTTTTTAGCAATACGTGCTGGCTGTTTTACAAATTGCTTACCAGACTTTGTTCCTTTTCGCTTTGCTTTAGTTGTAGCAGCATATTCTGAAGGTGACAATGCTTTTATAGCAGAAGAAGGTAAATATCTTTCTCCAGTTTCACTAGAAGGTTTACCAGACTTGGTACGCCATTTCTGTTTAGTCCAAGCTTTTAAACTTTTTTGACTTTTTTTAAGAGCCATTTTTAACTCTCATTTTTAATATAAATTATTTCAAAGTCAGAAGAGACAAAGTTATTAGACCCTGAACTATATGCTCGTGCCTCAATATCAGTTTTTTCTGAAAAAGCTACTGGTACTTGAAAAATAAAAGGTACTTCACCACTTTGAATAGTTATCTTTGCAGAGGTTCTAAATACACCACCAAAGGGACGTTGAACAAAACGAGCGACAAGATACTGGTTTGCGTTTGGTGTGCCTGTGCCTAAATTAGCTTTAAGAATATAACCAGTATATCCCGCTGGAATAGTCCAAAGAGCCATAAGTGTTTGGTTTTGACCTAATGTTATTTTAGCATAAATAGTAGCTGGGACACCCACAGTTACTGTGCCAGTACCTACATAAATATCACCAGCGGCTGTTCCACCACTTCCCGCTGTTGCAACATAAGCACGGTTTACGCGAATAAAAGTTGTTGTCGTTAAAACTTCAGTTTGTCCATTGAGAGAAACAGTTTCAGATGCTTCATTCCAATTTTGATCTAAACCAGAAACTACAACAGTTCTTGCACCAGTACCAGCAGATGTATCATTTGTACTGCTGCTGGATACCTTCATTTGAATTGCAGCAGCGGGATAAGCATAAATGCCACCAGCATCCCAAACCGTTTCTTCTGCACCATTAATGTCTGGATTAAATCCAAACTTAAAAATAGCTTTATGATAAGGAATTTGATCACGAGCTATTTGAAGATTAAATGGCTCATGTGTTGCTAAACGAGTAATGCTATGAGGAAAATTTACCATAATTATTTATATCCACCGCCAGCTTTTTTATATTCACTGGCTAATAGTTGTGCTTTACGTGCTGACCATTGTCCAGGTTTTCCACCCTTTCCGCCAGCCTTGATACTTTCAAATAAACGCTTACGCATTCCTGGCTTTGTGTAGTTGCCAGCTTCGTTTACTTTACTCTTCTTTTGAGTCTTCTTTTGAGTTGTCTGTTTTCTTACAATCACAACTATCTCCACAGTTTACACAATTACAATCTGGTCCACATTCTTCACAATTACAATTTTTACAAGCCATATTTTTATTTCTTTCGTGCTTTACCAAAACCAGATACCTGACGGCTTACTAAGCCACCAGATGCATATTCTTGTTCTCTAATTGCTTTTGCTGCTTTTTTAGCTAATCGAGAACCTCTTTTTTCTTCTTCATTTGAAAATAAATCAATTACTTCATTAACGCCTTTAGACAATCCTGCCTTAGGCGAATATTTACCAAATGGTGAATGTTTTTCAAAGTCTTCTTCAACTAATGCTGAAGGTAGTCTACTTTCAAATCTACTTCCTAATTTTTTTGAAGAATAATAAGGTTTATCAGGAGTAACTTTTATTTGTTTTCTTTTTTTATCCATTTTATTAAATATCTTTCTTGCTATAGTTTGCTCGACCATAGCCACGCATGGCTTTACCACAACCACGAACAGAACCACCCTTATTATATTTTTTAATATGTCCACCTGATTTATTTACTGACATCATTTCTTCCATAAAATCAGGTTGTTTCTCATCAATTTCAAATAGACCAAGAAACTTCTCACGAGTCTTTTTAGGAGCCTCTATTCCTGAACGTTCTAATGCTTCTTGTGAAGATGGAAAAACAGACTTTAATTTATCAATAGGAGCTGTTCCAATTGTCTTTGGTTCTTTACTTTTTTCGTATTCTTCTAGTTCTTTTTCAAAACGCTCATCTGCTTCTTTTTTTGCTTTTGCCTTTTCTCGTTCTTTTCTTAATGTTTCCATAAGTGCCATTTTATTAAAATCTCCAATATCCAATTCGTTTTTGGTTTAAATTATTATTATCTTCCATTTCTTCTATAAGGTAAGCATCCATTGGATGATCTACTCTCCAAGAATCCTTTAAATATAAAATAGCCATTACCATCGCATCAACTTGGTCATCATATGTTGCGTTGGGAAAACTAATGGCTTCGTTAATTAAATCCTTTGCAAAAGGTTTATCTGGAAGATAGACCCGACCAGATTCTAGAATAGGAGTAGAAGCATTAACACGAGCTACTTTATCTCTATCTGGATTGTATTCAAGAACAGGCAATCCAGCCCTTCGCATATCTTGAATAAGCGACTGACCGGATGCCTTTTTTTCAATTATAACAACGTCTGGTTCATATCTATCATACATCTCTTGAGCAACCATACGCAACTCTGGATATTCTAATCTATCTCTTTTATTTGAAAGAAGAATTAGATTATGAGTAAGATGTTCAAACCCGCCACTGTCTATTTGAATATTTTTAAAAATTCCCCACGTTTGAATAACAGAATAATCCGCTGAAGTTCTAGTTGAAAAAGCAGTATCATATGTTTGAATAACGAAGTCACAGTCTGGCGGCTCATCCATAAACCCCCAAGTTTTAAACCAATCCTTTTTAATAATTCCACCTTCGTCTGGTGTTGGGTCTTGCATGTAGAGAGATTGCCAGTATTTGGTTCCGTTCTGTGAACGAATTTCAATCTCGTCCTTTTTTAAAAGATCGTTTGGTTTCCATTCAGGAAAATAAGAAGAACCAATTGGAAGATTTAAAAGATTAGCTGAATCTTCATCCAACCAAGCT
>Ga0208150_1000204_pt1 | contig 23683 bp, 36 predicted proteins | sample DEB08_DNA_8_FD_184534 | JGI IMG/M metagenome (GOLD analysis project Ga0208150, IMG submission 184534) | Aqueous microbial communities from the Delaware River and Bay under freshwater to marine salinity gradient to study organic matter... | ecosystem: Environmental > Aquatic > Marine > Coastal ...
AAACTGACAAAGAATTTAAAGAAAAATTCCTTGGTGTCTATTCAATAATAAAAGACAAAGTCAATAAGAACACAAACAAAATGAGTTTGGAAGAATTGACATTTCGATACAATCAACTTTTGATTGAGAATGACAAATTAAAACAAACAATAAAAAATTTGCAAAATTAAAATGTTTTTGTTTAATTTTGGTAAAACAAACAACTTGAAAGGTTTCAAAAAATTTTTAGGTGAAGAAGACAAACTTCAACGAAGTGTTGTCGAATATCTAAACTGGGAATATCCTGAAGCAATTTTCACACACGTTCCAAATGAGGGGCGCCGCACACCGTTTGAAAGATTCAAATTTAAACACCTTGGTTCAAAAGCTGGCGTCCCTGACTTAATGATATTCAACACAAATTGCGATTTCAATGGACTTGCAATTGAATTGAAAGTTGGACGCAACAAGCCGACCGAATTACAAATTCAATGGTTGGAATGGCTTAATCAATGCGGTTGGGAAACGCATGTCTTGTATAATTTTGACGACGTGAAAAGTGTTTTGGATTTGTATTTTTTCAAGGTTAAAAACATTTGACATGAAATATCGAAACGTTTACTTTGACGAATCAAATCAAAAAATCCGCTGGACAACAAGCGCGCCCGAAGGTTTTATTTACAACTATGAATTTGTTGGTAAAATGACCCGGGTTGAATTTGACTTATTGATTGAAATACTTTGGGATTTATACGAAAACGACATTATTCCTTTTGAAATGTTATTTTCCAAATTTTCTGAAATACGAACGTTTTGCGATAAGGTGAAGGAAATCATTGACGACCTTCAAGAGTAAAAGAAACAACGAAACAATGAAGTGCAATTTAATATTCAAACCGAAACGGTTTGATATATACACACCCGTTCCAACTTCAATTTTTAGAATCAAGGGAATATCGCTTGGGGCGGTTGGTTTGTATTGTTATTTACTATCGCATGAAGACAATATGACAATCACAATCACGTTTTGCGCAAACCATTTCAAAGACGGCAAAGACGCGATTCGCGCCCGGCTGAAGGAACTTGAAACCTTTGGTTTGGTTCGCCTTGAAACAGTAAAAAATCAAGGCGTTTTCCGTGGGTACAACTATCATTTGATTGACCCCACCGCGTCGGAAAATCCGACGGGGGGTGTTGGATTTACCGCAACGGAAAATCCGATACAAAGATATATCTATAATGATGATAATGACATTATAGATAATAACATAAATAAAATAAAGAAACCTCGGAATCCAAAAACAAAGGAATTTCCGCCCCATATTAAAAAAGCATTTCCGCACTTTGTTGACCTTTTTCCAAAACGAAATCAACCCAAAACCGAACCACAAAGATTCAACTGGATTGACTGCATTGATAAAATTGAACGAATTGACAAATACAACCTTCGTGAAGTTTATGAAGTTTGCAAGCGTTTGCGTGTTGACGATTTTTGGAAACATAATTTCTTGACCATTTTAAAGCTACGTAATGTCGATAAAAACGGCGTGAAGTACATTGACCGGTTCATGGCACAATCGTCGCTTAAAACGCGCCCAAATGCGTTTAAGAGGGTTTCCGGGCTTATTAAGTTTGTAACGTATGAAGACAAAGGAAAAAAAATCGGGGCGAAAACAAACAACGGGAACTTGTATGACTACAACTTGAAACAACTACTTTCCGAAACTGAATACAACGAAATCTTTAAATACATGTACAATGAAAACAAATGACAATTTTGCTTATGATTTACAAGTTGGACAACACGGCGAAAACATATTTGCCGACCTACTGACCGGAAAAAAAATTGAAGTCAAAACCGACTTCATTGCATCACGAACCGGGAACCTTTATGTTGAATTTGAATGTTGGGGAAAACGAACTGGACTTGCAACAACCAAGGCGGATTTTTGGGTTTTCCTAATCATGAAACAAGGAACAAACAAAAACGAATTTGGACTTGATGAAATTGAAATCATTAAGTTTGTATCGACAAAGCGACTGAAAACCATTTGTCGAGAATGGTTGAAACACAATGAAAAAGTCAAAGGCGGTCGCGAATCAAATGCCTTTGGTTGTCTAATCAAAATCAATGATATATGAATATTTTTAAAAATGAAATTTTGCAATTCGGATTCTTTATTTTGTTTTGCGTTTTTACATGGTTGATGTTTTTTGCTAACCTTGCAACGGCGTTTCACGATTGCACAAAATTTTGCATGCCATGAGAACGAAATATGACTTTGCCGCATTTGGCTTTTTTGGAATTTTAGTTTGTTTAATTTTGATATTTTTTGCACAATGAAAAATTGGGATTTTATAAAAGCATGCGAATACTTTAAAATGCTAAACGGTCACGAATTCAAAGAAATTCTGTTTGACCGTGAACACCCGTTGAATGATTATGCGCGTGACTATTTTTATTCAATGGACTAAACAAAAACGAAACAATGATTGAAAAACTTGCAAACCTTGGAATAAATTTGAAGAACAGAACAAACGGGGAACTTAAAACAAAATGTCCGAAGTGTTCACACAATAGAAAAAACAAACACGACGAATCGTTGTCGGTGAATATTTCAACCGGACTTTATAATTGCCACAATTGCGGTTGGTCGGGCGGTGTTATGTTTCAAAAAAAATCGGAATACATCATTCCGGAAAAAGTGAACGCCGACGTGACTGAACGCGTTTTGAAATGGTTTGACGGTCGCGGTATTACTGAACCGACCCTTGTCCATTGGCGAATAGGTGAATCACTTGAATACATGCCGCAAGTAGGTTCAAAGCGTCGTTGTATAAATTTCAACTATTTCCGGGACAATAAGATTGTGAACGTGAAGTTTCGTGACGGTGAAAAGAATTTCAAAATGACTTCGGGTGCTGAACTTATATTTTACGGCATTGACAACATCAAAGATTCAAAAACGTGTTACATTGTTGAAGGCGAAATGGACGCACTTTCATTGCATGAAGCTGGATTGTATTCGGTTTGTTCAGTTCCAAACGGGGCGTCAAAAGGAAATGCCCGTCTTGATTATTTGGACAACTGTTTTGAATACTTCAAAAACAAAACTGAAATCGTTCTTTGCACCGACAATGACGACGCCGGGTTGCAATTACGAAATGAACTTGCAAGGCGGTTTGGACAACACCGTTGTAAATACGTTGATTTCGGCGACTTTAAAGACGCCAACGAGGTTCTTGTCACCAAAGGCGCGGAAACATTAAGGAACGTCATCAAAAGCGCGAAAAACTTTCCATTGGAAGGCGTGCTTAATGTCAATGATATTTGGGAAAACGTTTTGGCATATAATGAAAAAGGCGTTCAGAATTATTCCATTGGACTTGCGGAATCGGATTCGTTTTTCAAAATGTCTTGGGGTGAATGGACTGTTGTCACGGGCGTTCCTAATTCGGGAAAGTCCGACATTGTTGACCAAATCTTTTGCAACGTTGCCACAAAATACGGATTTAGGTGTGCTATGTTTGCGCCTGAATCATTTCCGTATGAAGGTCACATCAAAAGAATTGCAAACAAACTGAATCAAAAACATTGTGACAATGATGACCTTGAAAACACAAAAAATTTCATTGAAGAACATTTTCATTGGATTCGGATTGACCTTGAAAATTTGACACTTAAAAATATATTGAATAAGTTCCGGGAACTTGTATTCCAAAAAGGAATCAACGTTTTTTGCATTGACCCGTTCAACATGCTTGACCATTCGGCGCAAAGAGATTTCAGTTACATTGGAAAAATACTTTCCGAAATCACACAATTCGTTCAACAAACTAACACCCATTTGTTTTTGGTTGCGCACCCAAGAAAAATTGAATCGGAAAATGGAGTGTATAAAAAGCCAACGTTGTATGACGTTTCGGGTTCAGCTGACTTTTTCAATAAAGCGTACAACGGTTTAATTGTTTACCGTTGCATCGGACAGAAAACAAGGTACAAATCAGACCTTGTGAAAATATATATTGAAAAAGTAAAGCGCAAAGAAAACGGGCAAATTGGTGATTTTGACGTTGCGCCTGACTTTCATTCCGGCGGGGTTTACAAACCTATTGACAAAAATGACAAAGCGTTTGAAGTGATAAAGGACAACACGAACATTCCATTTTAAAAAATTTGTTTAAAGTTAAAAAATAAAAAATTGGACTACACAAAAGCATTTCGGGCGAAATCATGGTGCAATAAAAACGGCATCAAAATATACATTGTCGCAACCAAAAAAGGATTGTTCATTGACATTTGGGACAATGGCAAAGTTAGACGTTCGCCAAACATTTACAAAAACAATAAAGAAGCGTCAAAAAAGATTTGGGAATTGTATTTGTATCTTTGTGAAAAATACAAGACATGATATTTTCGTTTAGCTTTTTTCCAATTGAGGGAATTGTGTTTGGTGTTCACTATATCAATTCGGATAATTACCCGGAATTGTTTCAAGAAGAAGTTGAACAAACGCATCATTCATTGCAATTTTTTATTTTAATTTTTGGGATTTCAATTGTTTGGAAATGAAATGGAACTTCACACAAATAGCACAAAAGCCGCGTAAAAAACGCAAAGGCGTTCATTCAAAAAATGCATCAAAGGGTCAAACTGGCTACAAAAAACAGTCCCGCGGACAAGGAAAAAGGCGATAATTTTACAAAACATCAAAACGCCATTAGACGCATTTTAAAGCGATTTCCCGCATTCTAAGGTGTTTTTGAATACCATATACCAAAAAACAAAGTTCGTGCAATACGCGCAATTTTCCTTCGTAGAAATAAAAAAAAATTTTGTTACAAAAAAAACATTTTTAATTTTCCAAATTTTTTTTATTATTTAGAATCTATATAAATTAAAAGAATAGTTTGTTTTTAAAAAAATACCTTTATTAATTTGTGTCATAAATTTAAAATCAAATACAATGAAAAATCAAAATGTAGCACAATTCAGAATCAACGACAGATTCAAATTAAGTTTATCAGATTGCGGACAAGACCGAGGGTTTGAAGCAATGTTGATTGACTTCGATTCAAAAAGTTCAGACGCAAGACATGTAAAAGATGACGGAAAGTTCGTTGAATTTATTAATGTAGGCGACGGGTTTCGTGTTTGGGACATTGACGGATTGCAAAGCGCAATCAAAGACGCCAAAGCCAAAGCAAACAAAATTGTAAAAGAAGAAGTTTTGCAAGACAACAAAGAATTGTTTATTAATTAAAATCCAAAACAATGAAATTAGAAATTACACGACTTCAATCCCAATACATTTCAGATTGTGAAATGTTACAAGCTATCGGCGTTGATGATAGTTTGTTTGACGGGCTATATTTAGAACATGTTAAGCACTTAAAAACAAAAAACAATGATTAAAATTTTTCTAAACACAACCGACATAAAAAATCCAAAAATCGAAATCACCGAAACCAAAAAGGTGAAAAAGAAAAAGCGGAAAAAATAAGTGTCAAACAACAACACCCTTCGGGGTGTTTTTTTTTGTCTTAAATTTGCAACATGGCTACAAAAACCAACATACTAAAAAACAATTTGATAAAAGCGTTGGAACAATCACTTGGCGTTGTGACAACTGCATGTAAAAAAGTGAAATGCAATCGGTCAACGTTTTATGATTATTATAACAAAGACCCAAAGTTCAAAGCGCAAGTTGATGCGATTCAAGACATTGCACTTGACTTTGTTGAATCCAAATTGTTTGGACAAATCAAAGACGACAATACAACCGCGACAATCTTTTATTTAAAAACAAAAGGAAAAAAACGTGGTTACATTGAACGCCAGGAAATCCAGCATGAAGGAACAATTGAATCAAAGGTCATTGAATGGACACCAGCAACGGAAGAAGAAAAGTAAAAGAATTTTGCAACCGCCAATTTTATGAAGCGGTAAATTCCAAACAACGAATCAAAATTTTTCAGGGCGGTTCACGTTCCGGGAAATCATGGGCGTTGATGCAATATTGTCTTTACTTAATCACAACCGAAACAAAACCAATCACGATTTCAATTGTCCGGAAAACATTGCCGGCGTTGAAACGTTCTGTTTTACGTGACTTCAATATCATTGCAAAATCCCTTGGCGTTTATTATTTAGGTGAGTTCAACAAAACCGAATTGGTGTTCAACTACAATGGACATACAATTGAATTCTTTTCAGCTGACGACGCGCAAAAGATACGTGGTTCAACGCGTGAAGTCCTTTGGTGTGAAGAATGCAACGAACTAAACATTGAGGATTTCCGCCAACTGTCAATGCGTACAAAGCGCGAAATCTTAATGTCGTTCAACCCTTCAGACCCGGTGCATTTCATTTACGACCTTTGTGAACGTGATGACGCTGACTTGTTTGTGTCAACCTATCGTGACAACAAGTTCATTGCGCCTGAAGTCAAAAAGGAATTGGAACGTTTGAAAAAACGCGACCCGGACTTTTGGCGTGTATATGGCGAAGGGCAACGTGCGGTGTTCAGTCAACGACAAATCTTTCGCGATTGGAACTACATTGACGAATCGGAATTTCCCGACGAACTTGATTGGTTCATGGGTTGTGACTTTGGCTATACAAATGACCCGACGGCAATTTGTTTGATTGCAAAGAAAAACGACAAAGTGTTTGTCAAAGAAGTATTGTACAAAACCGGAATGACAAACCGTGACATTGCAAATCATTTGAAGTCGTTGGAACTTGATGACCTTTTGATGTATTGTGATTCCGCCGAACCAAAATCAATTGAAGAATTAAAACAAATGGGAATTTTAGCAAAGGGGGCAATCAAGGGCGCGGGTTCAATCAATGCCGGGATTTCACTTATGAAGGAATTTGATTTCTATGTTTCCAACAAAGCAACCAACGTCAAATCCGAACAAATGAAATACGTTTGGGAAGAATTAAAGGACGGGACAATAATCAACAAACCCGTGGACAAACACAATCATGCAACCGACGCGTTGCGATATGGACTTTATTCGAAATACAAAAATCGAAACGAATTCTTTGTCATTTAAAATTTCGTAAATTTGAACAAAATTTTCTTTCATGGCATCACTACTTCAACGCCTTTCAAATCTAATCACAAAAAACGCGCAACAAACTGCCGAAGCGTACAACAAGGCAATTTATCAATATTTAGGTGAATCAATAGTTTGGAATCCTGAAAACGATGATTCATATATTCAACAAGGGTATCGAAAGAACGCGACAATCTATTCACTTGTCAACATCATAACAAAAGCGGCAACAACCATTCCGTTTCAAGTGTACGAAAAGACAAATGAAAACGACCTAAAAAGATACAAGGCATTGACAAGCGGGACAATTGATTCCGGCGCACTTTACAAAGCGGAAATCCTAAGAAAACAAGCGTTGAACGAATTGGAAGGAACGCCATTGCATGAACTATTGGAACGTCCAAACCCTTCGCAATCTTACAATTCATTTTTGACTGAATTGATTGCATTCGGAAAACTTACCGGCAACCGATACATCTACGGAATTGCACCGGAAACCGGAATGAATCAAGGGCGTTATTCTGAACTTTATGTCATGCCGTCGCAAGTCATGGAAATTGTTTCGGGCGGTTTTATGCAACCGGTCAAAGGATATCGAATTGAATACAACGGGACATTTGATTTGCCCGCTGACGACATTTGTCACATCAAGGATTTCAACCCGTATTATGACGGGACGGGTTCGCATTTGTACGGTCAATCGCCTTTGCGTGCTGGACTTCGTTCACTTACAACAAACAATGAAGCCGTCACAACTGGTGTAAAGTATTTACAAAACCAAACGGCGCGTGGTGTCTTAATGAGTGAAGAAGGCGACCTTAATGAAATGCAAGCGCAACAATTGAAAGACAAATTCCGCCAACAATTCCAAGGTTCAAACAATGCGGGTGATGTAATAATAACACCAAAAAAATTGTCTTGGGTTAACTTCGGATTGAACGCCGCTGACGTGTCACTTATTGAACAATACAACGCATCAATCAAGGATTTGTGTAATGTTTACAACGTCCCGGTTCAACTATTAAACAACACCGAATCAACTACTTACAACAACATGAAGGAAGCCAAAAAGGCATTGTATCAAAATGCAATCATTCCTGAACTTGTCAAAGTACGCGACGAATTGAACCGTTGGTTGGTTCCAAAGTTTGGTGACAATTTATTCCTTGACTTTGACTTCACAACAATTCCTGAATTGCAAGAAGAAACGGAAAAAGTCGTTGGACAATTGACGCAAGCGTGGTGGTTGACGCCAAACGAAAAACGTGTTGCGATGTCATACGGTCAAGATGAAGACACCCCGGCACTTGATGACTATTACATACCGGCGAACCTTATTCCAACACAAAACGTTGGTGTTGAAATGCCTGACCCTGACCCTATTGAAGACCCGAAAGACGACAAGCCAATTGACGAAATGGTCAAGCTATTCAAGGCGCTTGTCCCGGGAATGACCGACGTGTTTACAACAGTTGAAGAAGCTGAAGCGCGTGCGGTTGAACTTGGCGGAAAACCTTCACACCACCAACATTCATTTGACGGCGAAACAGTTTACATGCCTTTTGATTCGCATGAAGCGTATGAAGCCGCGATTGAAGCGCAAAAGAATTATCACGATGAAGAAGAAGAAAAACAGATTTCAGCGCGATTGAAAGCCGCACTTAAAAAGAAGGTTGAAGAACACAACGACGAAGTTGACAACAACCCTGACAAATCAACTGACGTTGACACGTTGTTTGAAGTTTATGAACGTGGTATTGGCGCGTACAGAACCAACCCACAATCGGTTCGACCGAATGTTTCTTCACCCCAGCAATGGGCAATGGCGCGTGTGAATTCTTATTTGTTTGCACTTAGAAATGGAAAGTTCCGTTCAGGAAAACACGACACCGATTTGTTACCCGAGGGACACCCAATGAGTTCAAAAGAAGAAGAAGAAAAAGACGGTCACACGTTTGACAATTACCCACAAAGCGCAACCAACAACGCAAAACGAATGATTGAGTGGCGCGAAAAATACGGCGACGAAGTACGCGCGGGAACCCCAACGGGTTGGCGAAGGGCGCGCATGATATCTGAACGCGCACCTTTGAATGTTGACATGTTGCGAAGAATCAATTCATTTTTTGCACGTCATGAAGGCAACGAAAAAATCGCGGAACAATACAAGGAAACGCCATGGAAGGACAACGGTTTTGTTGCATGGAATCTTTGGGGCGGGACTTCAATGCGTAATTGGGTCAAAGAAACATTGTCTAAACTTGAAAACGAATAAAAATGGCTAATGAATTAAGATTTTCGCATATATGGCAAAAAGCAAACCTTGGACAATTTGGTTGTCGCGTTTTGGAATCCGGGGATTCAACGCCCGCGGGTGAATACTTTCACACAATACGTCCATTAAAAAATTCAAGTTTTACCGCCGACAACAATACAACCGGCGGTGATTCTTCAATAACAATCACAAACGTTGAAGCGGCGTGCGATATTGTTGGACACTTTGACAATATAAGTTGTTCGCATGGAAAAATTATTTGTTACTTAATTTGATAAAAATGAAAGAACTATCAAAAGAAACTAAATTCAATATGTCAATCGAAACAATCATTTCGTTGGCGGGCGGACTTATTATTGCGACGGGTTTTTATTTTAATTTAAAAGCGCAAATCAATGAAGCAATGTTGCAACCCGAACCCGTCATTTCGCGTCAAGAATACGATTTGAAAGACAATGCGATTCGTTCGGAAATAATGAACAACCGGGAACTTATTGAAAAAAACTTTGAAAAACTTGAAATCATTGAAGCGCGTTTGTATGAATTAAAAACCAACTAAAATGAAAACTTTGTTGCTTGTATTGTTGGCTTTGTTTGTTCCTATCAAATCAGTCCATGCGCCAGTTGAAAGCAACGAAATAACAGTCTTACAAATCAACGCCCGTTGGAATCAAAATAAAACAATCAACTTGAATGGATTAATTGGTTGCAAAGTTCAATTTGGTTGGCTTGAAAATCAAAACAGTCAAATGAAATCCAATATCAAAACCGTTCCAATTGTTGTTGTTTACAAAGGTTCAAAACCCGTCAAACAATGGACGGCGGATTTGTCATTTTCACTTGACGTTGATGTAAACGAAATACAAACCTACATTGATAAAATACGATAAAATGAACATTTACAAAGACAAAGAATTGCGCGGTTATATTGGTGCGGGAATTATATTTTTTCTCGTCATGGGACTTTTGTTGTTTTTAGCTTTTTATCAAATCCCGGAATCAAACAACGACATTTTCAAAGTGATTGTCGGAATGCTTGTCGGTTCATTATCTGTTGTGATTGCAACTTTTGTTGGCAAAGACCCTGAAGAAGTTTCTAAAATGAAAGCGAAAAACGAAAGTTTGGAAAAACAAGTTGCGCAAATCATTGACGAAAAAGACAAGATTGAAAAAACGTTGCGCGATTTACAAACCGAAGTGATTGAAAAACTTTCCATTTCGGGCGTGAACTTTGAATTCAAAAACACAAAAAAATAAGATGCAAGCATTGAGGGAAAAAGAAATTGTCAAAAAAGATTTCGTTGACGATTGGCGTTCGGCTTTTTCAAAGCGTTTGGAACGTGCTGAAAACCGCCTTGTCGCGCGTTTAAAGCGTTTCTACAAGCGAAACTATTTTCAAGCGATTGACACCTTCATTCAAACAAGCAACATTCAAACTGAAGGGATTTTCAAAACCGACGATTGGACAAACATTTACATTGCAATTTATACTGACATCGGTTTGGACTTTGCCAAGTGGTATGCAGACAATTTTCGGCGGTATATTCCAAAGGCATTTGATTCGGAAAAACTTGAAGACGTATTTCAACAAGCGTTTAATGCTTACGCCTTACAACATGCCGGAACGCAAGTCGTTTTGGTTCAAGGAACTGCGCTTGCAACACTTAAAAAGATTTTACAAAGAAGAATGCAAGACCCTGAATTCAATTCACTTGGTGAAGCGGCGCGCGCCCGGATTTTACGTTCAGAGTTCACACGATATTCAGATTTCCAAGCACGTCGGTTGGTTCGTACTGAAGCGACAAACGCGGCAAACCTTGGTGTTGAAAAAGGCGCAACAACCTTGTTTCCGCCCGACCAATTGAAAAAGCGTTGGATAACTGCGCGCGACGGTCGTGTGCGTTCTTTTTTTAACGGCGACAAAGCCGACCACGTTGAAATGGAAAGACACCCGGATATTCCTTTTGACGGGTTTTTTGACGTGCCGACTGAAATTTCAAGTGATAAAATGCGACGCCCCGGTGACCCTTCAGGTTCGGGGGCAAATCGAATCAATTGTCGTTGCGGTATCATTCCAATTCCGGTTGAAGGTGCGCAAGCGCGTGAAGGATTGACGGGTGTTGGTGTTGGCTTGTCCGGCGCGGGAACTTCGTCAATTGTCTAAATTAAAAATTTGTAAATTTGTAAAAAATAAAAATATGTCTATTTTATTCAAAACCGCGCCCGTTGGGGAATTGCTAGACGCCGATGAAAAGGCGGGCATTGTCAAGGGTTACGGTTCTTATTTTGGAAATAAAGATTCTGACAACGACGTGATTGTCAAAGGTGCATATAAAAAGACCATTGAAGAAAACGGCGAACGTGTCAAATACTTATACCAACACGACATGTTCAAACCAATTGGAAAAATGGTTGAACTATATGAAGACGACAAGGGACTTGTTTTCGTTGCCGAGGTTGCAAAAACGCAACTTGGAATGGACACGATTGAACTAATGAAAGCCGGCGTCATCACCGAAAATTCGGTTGGAATTATGCCAATACAAAAACAACAAAAAGGGGAAATTCGCGAAATATCAGAGGTCAAATTATACGAAATAAGCGCGGTCACAATTGCCGCCAATGACCAAGCGAAAATCCTTGATGTAAAAAATGAAGCGTTGACAAAGCAACATTGTGAACGTTTTGAAAAACTTGCCAAGCTAATACGCAAAGGCAATATTTCGGACGAAATGGGATTGTCCATTGAAGCCGAACTTTTAAAGCTAAAATCATTGTTTGAACAATTCACAACGCCGGTTGAGGAAACCACGTTGCCGAAAAACGAGGTTGACGCTGCTGAACCTTTTAATTATATGTTGAACCTTCTTCAAAAAATTTAATCATGGAAGAAAACACAAAATCTCAAATTGACGCGATTGCAAAAGAAATCGAAGTCAAATTTGAAAACGTTGCGTCAACTAACAAAGACGAATTCAACGCGTTGACTGAAAAATTCAACGAACTGAATTCAAGAATTGACGCCCAAGAAGTAGCGACTAAAAAATTCAATGAAAGTCGTGAACCAAAATCATTCAAAAATTCACTTACAAAAGCAATTTCCGAAGGTGCGCTTGACGCCCTTAAAAACGGAAATGCGCGTTCCGCAAAATTTGACATCAAAGCGGGTGACATGACAACTGCAAATTCATATACCGGTGAAGTAATTCCAGCGGATAGAGTTGCGGGATATAAGTTTGACCCAACGCGTTCAACGCACGTTCGTCAACTTATTCCAGTCGGAAGCACACAATCTGACGTTGTTCGTTTCGTAAAGGAAAGCGCGTATGACAATGGCGCCGCGGCAACTGCCGAAGGTTCTACGCTTGCGCAATCCGATTTCGATATGACTGCAAGTGATGCCAACGTTCAGAAAATTGGAAGTTATTTCCGAATCTCTGAAGAAATGCTTGCAGATACGCCACAATTGACAAGCTATTTGTCAGCGCGTGCGCCTGAAAAACTTTTGGAAGTTGAGGACACACAAATTTTAAGTGGAACCGGAGTTGCCCCACAATTAAGTGGTATCATCACCGATTCAACTGACTTTGCGGCTGGCGGATTCGCTAACGCAATTGAAAGCGCAAATGAATTTGACGTTCTCACGGTTGCAATGAACCAGCTTGCACTTGCAAACTATCAAGCCAACTACATTATGATAAACCCAACGGACTTTCACAAAATATTGTTATTGAAAGATTCAAACAACAATTATTTGAAAGACCAATGGTATCAAGGACTTGAACCACGTATCAACGGCGTTCCCGTAGTTCTTTCAACTGCAATCACTTCCGACAAATACTTAATCGGAAACTTTAATGTTGGAACACAACTTTGGGTTCGTGACAATGTTTCTGTTGAATTCTTCAGAGAAGACGGCACAAACATTCGTGACGGTTTCGTGACTGTTCGTGTAATGGAAAGAGTTGCATTGACTAATTACCTACCAAACGCATTTGTGAACGGTGATTTCAGCGTTGACAAAGCCGCGCTTGAAACTGCTTAATAAGTAAGCAAATAGACCATAAAAGGGGCGCATTTGTGTCCCTTTTTTTTGTGCTTTATATTCGTACAAATAAAAAATTTTACTTTTTTTTGAAAAAAAATTTGGTATTTAAAAGAATTGTTTTATCTTTGGGGTATTAAATAATGAAACAAATGAATTTTTTATCTGACATTAAAATCAAAAAAGGTTTAAACGACAAAGAAATTAGAAACAAATTTGTCAACAACGTTGAACGAAGAATTGCTACAATCTACAAAGCAAAATTGCAAAATGAATTTTCTTATGATTTGTCTATTCTTTACAGAATGAAAAACGACCCTTCAAGATATATTGATACATTTGTTCAATTCGTATAAATTTTAAAACAATGAAAAACATAAAAGGAATAAGCAACGAAAAAATGGTTCAATACTATTTTGATTTATGGAATGATTCAAACAGACGTGCCGACAAATTAGGGCATGAAGTTTCATGTTTAAAATCATTGCTTGACAAAGTCATAAGAAACCAACACACCGTCAATGACAAATTGTTGAATGAAATTTTTAAAGCGTTGGGACGATGAATAAATTTGAACAAATGATTTACGTCGGCGTTTTCACAATTGGTGTTGGCGCGTTGATTGTTGGATTCCTTGCGTTCGCCGCTTGGTTTGATACGATTGTATTATGACACTTATTCAGCAAATAAAAGAACAGTTGAAGGAATTGGAATCGAAATCGGATTTCATGACCGTTCATGATAAGATTTTTTTGTCAAGGATTTCAAAAAGAATCGAAGACCTTGAACACCGCATTCGGCAAAAGTCGGATTTTTAATTTTTCATTATTTTTCTATTTGGTTTTAATTGTTGAAAACCCGTTGAACATTCAGCGGGTTTTTTTTGTAATTTGGTTACAACCAACAAAAACAAATGAACACCAACCAAAAAGGTTGTTTCGCTGAATACAAATTCGCGACCGCCGCAATGGAATGCGGACTGAACGTTTCAATGCCTTTGCTTGATTCGTCAAGATACGATTGTATTGTTGAATATGAAGGGCGGCTTTCAAAAGTACAAATCAAAAATGCAAATGAACGGGTACAATCTGAAGTCAAAAAAGGGGTTCACGTAACAATGCGAACGACTGGAAATTTTTACACAAAAGATTTGGTTGACGTTTTTGCGATTTATGTTTTTGACGGTTTTTTCATTATTCCAAATGAAGAACAACGCGCCTTCAGGTTTATTCCCGGCGGAAAGTATTCGAATTTTTTTAATAACTTTGCACCATTCTTCAATTAGTAAGATTTTTTCATTGTTTCATTAGGAAAAAGCGTCGAATTTGTTCGGCGTTTTTTTTTGTATTTTTGTTAAATAAAATCACAAATCATGAAAGTAAAAATGACAAAGCGCATCAAGCACGGTTCAAACTTGTTTGAAGCTGGTGAAATTTACACAGTTGGCGCAATCACGGGTTCTGCATGGGTTTCAAAAGGTTACTGCGAAGAACACAAAGAAGAACCAAAACCCAAAGCAAAAAAGGCAAAAAAAGAAGAACCTAAAAGCGAAGAATAATGCGACAAATTGAAATCGTATCGACAACGGGTTCGGAATTGATTACAACTTCAGACGTTAAAGACTACGTTCGTATAGACACAACCGCTGACGACACGTTGATTGACCGCATGATTGTTCAAGCGCGCATTTGGTGTGAAAATTATATTTCGCGCGACATAGTTGCAAAACAACGCAAATATTACATGGACAAAGCCGAAGGATTCATTCAGATTCCTTTTGCGCCCGTTGCGTCAATTTCAAGCGTGACCGTTCAGGGTCAAACGGCGGAATATGAGGAAAAGGGATTGAACAAAGAACAAATCATTTTGACAAGTGGTGTCAATCAAGTTTTGTCCGGTTCAAATACGCCTTTTGCAAAGGAAGTTCTAATCACTTACACAACGGCGGGATTGTCGGACGATTTAATCAAACAAGCACTTCTTCAAATGGTTTCAACTTATTATGACAATCGTGCTGACTTTGTTGAAGGCGGGCGCATATTAAGTGAAATCCCGACAAACGTGAAGTCGATTTTGTCTTCACACAAACAAATGTTTGTATAATGCAAAGCGGTGATTTCAATTCGCGAATTAAGATTTTGCGCCTTACAAAGTCCGCGGACGGTTTTGGGGGGTTTACATCAAGCGAATCAACAATTGCGACGGTTTGGTGCAATCAAGTCGAGAAACGCGGGGAAATCGAACAAGAAGGCGGTTTGCGGCAACGTAAACTTGAAATTGAATTGCAATTCAGGAAAAAGACCGCTGACCAAATTTTGGATTCGGACATTTTACAATTTGACGGGTCAAGCGAAAAAATGAGAATCAACGACCGAATTGATTCGGTTGAAGACTTTTTTACAACAATCAAAGCGACTGAAATATAATGGCAAAGTTTCAATATTCACGTGTTTATGTTGACCCGGTTGATTTGAAAGAACTTGACCAAAAAATGAAACGTTTGTTCAGATTGTCAAAACAAGAATTGTCAAATGAGGTTGGAACGTGGGGACTTACAACGCAACGACTTGCAAAAGAACGTGTCCCGCGTGACACGGGTGATTTGATGAAGTCAATCAAAGCACAACGAGAAGGTGACCAAGCCGTTGTTGAAGCTGGTATGAAATACGCGCCCTATGTTGAATTCGGAACGGGGCGTGAAGTTGATTTGTCAGAACTAAAAGAACTTGGAATTCCTGAATCTTATGCTGAAAAATTCAGGGGAAAAAAGAAAGTGGATTTGCCGGCGCGCCCTTATTTGTACAATTCAGCGCGTGAAGCATTACGCGACATGTTGTCAAACATGAATCGTAAAATTAAAAACATTGTAAGATGAAAGACCCAATTCGTTTTGTTCGCAAAGGAATCCTTGACGCCCTTGACGGGAATGTTCAATTGGATTCGGTTGACGTCCCGGTTTATGGGCGCGTCCCTTCAAATGCAACGTTTCCTTACATTCGTGTTTATTCACTTGAAACAAACGAAATTGACAACAATCGTGATTCATACAACACCGAAGTCATCACACGAATCGAAGTCAATACGCGTTTTGATTCCGACACCGGGGGTGAACTTGATTGCAATATAATCACCGACAAAATTGCGCAAATCGTACGCACACGTTCGGGGGGTTATGTTGACCTTGGTTCAAATGGTTTTAAAATATACACTTCACAAATCGAATCAATTTCCTATGTTGAAGACGACATGATTGACAAAACTTATTTTCGTTCGATTATGGAACTATCAAACCGCGTGTTTCAAATATGAGAAGAATTGACCAAATCATTGTTCATTGTACGGCAACACCCGCCGGACGTGAAACAAGTGTTGACGAAATTCGACGTTGGCATTTGGAACGCGGGTTTTCTGACATTGGTTATCATTTTGTCATTGGACTTGACGGGTGCATTGAAGACGGGCGACCAATTGAAAAAATTGGCGCGCATTGCAAAGGAAAAAACCGTCATTCAATTGGCGTTTGTTACGTTGGCGGAATGGACAAAGAAATGAAAAATTGGATTGACACCCGAACGCCGGAACAATGCTTGGCACTTGAGGAACTACTTTGGCAACTGAAGGGAATGTTTCCGCATGCGGGAATCTATGGTCACAATAATTTTTCGACAAAGGCATGTCCAAGTTTTGACGCCGTTGAAGAATACAAACATATTACAAACCAAAACGACGCACACAATGTCTAAAAAAAAGTCGTTCAAAGAAACGAAAGTCGGAAAATTCTTGAATCAAATCGGTTCAACCATTGGTTCGGGACTTGACGACGTATTGCCGGATTCGGGCGTTTTGGGCGTTGTAAAGCGTTTAATTGAAAAAGACGACACAATACCCCAACCGGATAAAGAAACCGCGCTGAAGATGCTGGAAATGGATTTGGTTGAAATGCAAGAAGTCACAAAGCGTTGGCAATCCGACATGTCAGCAACGGGAACTTGGTTGACAAAAAACGTGCGCCCTTTGACACTTGTCTTTTTTTCGCTTGCATACGTGACGGGTTGGTTTTTAGAATACCCGCTTGAATCAATCCAAGGTGTTTTGTCATTAATTGTTGGCGCTTACTTTGGAAGCCGTGGCATTGAAAAAGTCATGGGGAATAACCGTCACAAATAAAAAGTCAAATTGTAAATTCGTAAATTTGTAAAAATTTCGATTTCATGGCTTCACTTACTGACAAAAGAATAAAAAATACTTACGACGGGCTTTTAAAAACAACCGACAATGACCCGCTTGGTGGGAGTTATAAACTAATCACCGACGGGCTTGGAAATTCTTCAAATGTTTATTTAGGAACGGGCGGCGCGGTTGGAATCGGACAAGGTTCACCAAGGGGGAAATTTGATGTTGACGGTGAAGTTTATGTCACAACGCCAAATGGGATTGATTCTTTAAAAATATCAGATTTAAGCGTCAAAATTGGCGACTACGATGACGCTAACGGATATGCTTTTTTGCATTTAGATTCACAAGTTTTTAAATTCACAACCGATAGCGCTGAAGTGATGCGAATCACGTCAGACGGCAAAGTCGGAATTGGAACGGATTCACCGGCCGCTGGACTTCAAGTGTCCAAAGGTGGAACTACAATACCAACAGCCGGTTCTAATACGGCAGCTGCTGTTTTTGGCAATAGCACTTCTGACGATAATTATGGAGTTGCTATTGGTGCTAATTCTAGCGGGGTTGGCTATATAAGTTCACAAAGAACAGATGGCACAGCTACAACTTATAATTTAGCAATACAGCCCAACGGCGGCAAAGTCGGAATTGGAACGGATTCGCCTGACACAAAATTGGAACTTTACGGTTCACAAGCAAACGGTGACTCAAATCCTTTCATGGCTTTAAAAATTAGCTTTTTACATAATAATGGTAATGAATATGTAACTGAATACGGAAACAATCAATTTAAATTTGGTTCAAACCATTCTTATTATGTTTATCAAAATACATCTAAAATCTTACAACTTCAAAGTGGCACTTTTCAAGTTTTTACAAATAATACTGAAAAATTAAGAGTAAATTCATCTGGCAACGTCGGAATTGGCACGACTTCGCCGGTTTCTTCTTTAGAAATCAGCAAACAATTATCAGCCGTTTCAGCAATAGATTATTTACTTACTGTTTCATCAAGAGATGACGGAAATTCTATAAACCAAGCCGGGGGTGAGGGTGTTGGTATTAAGTTTAGAATAGCGGGCAATGATAGTTCAACACCAGGCAATAGTTTAGTTGGCGCTAGTATTGCGGCAATAAGAAAGGCATCATCTGACTCTGACAGTAGTACCAATTTAGCGTTTTTTACTACACAAAATGATGAGAATTTAGATGAATCAATGCGCATAACTTCAGACGGCAAAGTCGGAATCGGAACGACTTCGCCTTCATTCAAATTTGACGTTGTAGGTGACGGAATAAGAAACATTCGGTCAACTGCTGGTTGGGCGGGTTGGTTTCAAAACAATGCAAGTTCAAGCGGTGTCATAATAACTGCGGGCGTTGATTCAGGTGACGCGCCTTTGCTTGTAAGAAAACAAGATACAACTGAAATATTTAGCATCAGAGGAAACGGCACATCATATTTTCAAAACGGCAACGTTGGAATTGGATTGACTTCGCCAAGTCAAAAGTTAGAAATAGACGGCAATATATTATTGCAAAATAATGATGAAATAAGATTCAGAAATAGTGCCGGAACTGAAAGAACTGCAATTGAATTAGACCCAAGCAATAATTTTAATATCGGTACATCAGCTGGCGGCAATCTAAGATTCATAAACGGTTCGTCATATACTGAAAGAATGCGCATCACTAGCGCTGGCAATGTTGGAATCGGAACGACTTCGCCATATACAAATTTTGAGGTTGTAGGAAAGGGGTCGTTTGGTGTTGCGGGTTCTTCAAATTTAGGGGTTGAAATATCAAGCGTCAGCGCAATCCCCACTGCGCAAGTCAAAGGATATATTGCATCGGCAACTTCAGGTGCGGGGGGTGGCAATGGTGACTTATTAATTGCTTCAAGAACAAATGCAAGCACAAATATCAGATTTTTTGCGGGAAGCACAAGCGAAAGAATGCGAATTGATTCAAGTGGCAATGTTGGAATCGGAACGACTTCGCCAAGTAAAAAACTTCATGTTGCCACAACCGGTTCTGTTGATGTAGCAAAGTTTGAAACAACTGGCAATACCTCTATCTTAATAGAAAGAACCGCATCATTACAACCTGGCGCGGCAAAGTTAACTGTTGCAAATAATGGGCAACTAAAAATTGCATCTGATAATCTAATTAAATTTGCAACAAGCGGACATTCAGGCGGTACCGAAAGAATGAGAATAAACAACGACGGCAAAGTCGGCATTGGTACAACTTCGCCAGGGCATAAATTAACAGTTTTAGGCGGCAACATTCAAACTGACGGCATTGTTTACGCTAATACAATTAGAGATAACACGGGAGGGGATGTAGTTATTCAAGATAACTCTGGCAACGTTGGAATCGGCACGACTTCGCCAAACACAACACTTGAAGTTGGTGATTGTGATTCAAGCGACAACATTGCCGACGGTAACATTGCGGTAAAAACAAATACAAACAACACCGCAATAGTAATTCAAGAAGCGTCGGGCGCTGAACAATGGGGACTTGGTGTGAATGCTGACGGTGATTTGATTTTCACGGATTCAGGAACTGAAAGAATACGAATTGACGACGGGACTGGCAATGTCGGGATTGGAACAACTTCGCCGGCGGTTAAATTACACACATTTCAACCAAATGAAAATTGGATTTATGTTGAAACAAGCGGCACAGATGCGATTGGAGGATTAAGAACACAAAGTTCAACCGGGGCAAGACAAAATACTTTATACAGAAACGTAACAACAAACCTTTTAACATTAAGGTCAGGAACAGATGACGGTGAAATTCAATTTATAGCTGGTGGCGGCGCAAGCGAACGAATGCGCATTGCCGCAGACGGCGGACTTTTTGTTTATGATTTGCTTGCAAGTACATCGGTTTCAAATCCTCAAATTAGATTTAATATTTCAACAAAAGAATTGTATTATCAAAGTTCATCATTGAGGTACAAAGAAGAAGTCGAAAACCTTGGCAGTCAGATTGACAAGTTGATGAACCTTAGAACTGTAAAATTTAAAGTCAAAGGTACAAATGAAGATGCAACTGGTTTAATTGCTGAAGAAGTTGTTGACGTTTTACCTGAACTTGTTTTCAAAAGACAAATTGAAGGTTTTGACGAACCGCAAATTGACGGGGTTTCCTACGGTGATTTACCAACATATTTATTGAAAGCAATACAAGAACAACAAGAAATGATAAACGAATTGAAGACAGAAATACAAACTTTAAAATCACAAATAAATTCATAAAAAATGGCAAATACTTATTCCTGGGTCATTGGTGACCTCGAAGCAAAAATCGAAAGCGACGGCATGCAAAACGTCATTGAAACTGTTCATTGGCGATTGCAAGCAACCGACGCAAATGAAAATGTTGCGGACGTTTATGGGTCAATTGGACTTGAAGCGCCTGAAGCTGAATCATTCATTGAATTTGATTCTTTAGCACAATCTGACGTTGAAGGTTGGCTTGAAGCAAACCTTGATGTTGATTCATTAAAAGCGGGACTTGATTCGCAACTTGAACTTATTGCAAACCCGACACACGTCAATTTGCAATTATCTTAATTATTAATTTTTAAATTTTTATATCATGGGAAAAAAAGAAAAGACCCCTATAATGATTGACGACCAAGAATATTTTTTTGAAGACTTGACAGATGAACAAAAAGCACACGTCAATCACATTGCGGATTTAGACCGCAAAATTGTAAATTCAAAGTTTAACTTGGAACAACTTGAATTCGGCAAACAAGCGTTTGTGACTGCTTTAAAGGAATTGTTGTAGTATGAATCCAATCAACGGAACAACTTTTTTGTTGTATAAAGGCGACATCGCGGTTGGTCACACAACGGGTGTTGCCTTGACGTTGGACGTTGACCTTGTTGAAAGCACAAACAAAGATTCACTTGGGTTTCAAGAATTATTGCCCGGCGTTCGTTCGGGTCAACTTACTGCAACGGGTTTCACTAATTATGACGACGCCGTAAACTTTGAAGAACTTGCGGACATGGTATTGACGCGCACCCGCGCTGAATTCTTTTTGTCGCAAGCTACGGGCGCACAAGGACTTGTTTTTCAAGGCGAAGGATTTGTCACAAGTGTTGAAGAAGTTGCGGAAATGGAAGCCGTGACGTCGTTTGACCTTGAAATCACCGTGACCGGACTTTATTCAATTATCGATGAAACTGACGGTGAAATTTGGAACTTTGCAAATGACATTTGGAATCAAGTTGACATAAATTGGAACAATGTTTGACAATTTTAAAATACGTATATTTGTATAAAATTTTTAAACCATGGCAACATCTGGAGTTTTTAACGGAACCGACTTAATTGTAAAACTTGATACAAACGGCGGTACACTTGCGAAAGTTGGTCACACGACTTCGTGTTCAATTTCACTTTCAAATGATTTGCCCGAAGCTACAACCAAAGATTCAGGCGGATTCGCTGAACACATTGCGGGTGTTATTTCCGGGGAAATTTCTTTTGACGGTTTGGTTGTTTACGATGAAAGTGGTTCACCAACACCAAAGAACGCAATTGACCTGGCTGACTTTTTACTTGCACGAACCAAACTTGACGTTTCTTTTGGAACTGAAGAAACTGGCGACGCAATTTATCAAGCTGACGGATTTTTATCAAGCGTTGAAATCAGCGCAGAAATGGAAAGTCCCGTTTCATATACGGGTTCAATTACATTGACCGGTGCGATTACAAAAGACACTAACTAAAATAACGTAAAAAGGGGATTATAATGGCAAACAGAAAAAGGGGGTTTTACACCGTGAAACTTGGTGGGAAAAACCGCACGTTGCATTTTAGCATGAATTTTTGGGCAAACTTCACCGACGAATTGAATTTGCCTATTGACCAAATTGGTAATGTTTTCCAAGGGGGCGTTTCAATAACTGCGATTCGCGCCCTTGTTTATTCCGCATTGTTGGCGAATGAACAAGAACAAGGAAACGAAATTGACTTCACAATTTTTACGGTTGGCGCTTGGCTTGAAGACCTTGACGCAAATGAACTTGAAAGCATTGTTGAAGCAATGACCGAATCAAAAATTCTTGGTAACGACTTGAACGCGGGCATAAAACGCAACGTCACAAAATCCACAAAAGCGTCGGGAAAGTAAATACCCGACTTACTTGGAATCATTTGCTTGACTACTACATCGGGCAAGTCGGGGTTCAACCAAAAGATTTTTGGTCATACACTTGGGCGGAAAATCAATTGCTTGGCGAAGCGCATACAATCAAACAAAATTTGGAATGGGAACGAACGCGCTATGTTGCAACAATGTTGTTCAACATTAATTGTTCAAAGCGTGCGCAAATGATAACGCCCGACAAACTTTTCCCATTGCCACAAGACGTTTATTTGGAACGTGGAAAACCAAAGTCAGAACCAAAACAAGCAATGGAATTTTTGAAACGTGTTGAACAAATGAAGCAAAAAAACCAGTCAAAAAAATGACCCTTTTTTTGTTTTATGTTAAATTAAAAAAACATTTTTAAAATCAAAAAAACCTTTAAATTCCTACGAAGGAAAATTGCGCCTATTTCACGAACTATTTTTTTTTATATATATATATGCCAAAAGGGTCAAATGCGCTTAAAACGCACGAAAACCGCTTTAAAATGGATTTTACCCTTTTTTAAAAAAACACGTTTTTTAGTATAAAAACGACGTGAATTCCTACAAAAAAACACCGCAATAAATTTCGTATTTTTGTGGAAAACTTATCCATGTCAAACACATTGAAAGTCGTCTTGACGGGCGACGCGTCGCAACTGAATTCGGCACTTAATAAGACAAGCGCACGTTTGAAAAACTTTGGTTCAAAGGCGCAAGCAATAGGTTCAAAAATTTCAAGAAACTTGACAATGCCGTTGACATTGGTTGCTGGTGCATCGGTAAAACTTGCGGTTGACTTTGACAAGTCAATGACAAAGATTGAATCCCTTGTTGGAATCGCGGGTGATGAAGTTGCCAAAATGGGTGAAACCGCCAAACAAATGGCAACCGACACGGGACGTTCAGCATCGGAAGCCGCTGACGCATTGTTTTTTATTACGTCCGCCGGTTTGGAAGGTGAACAAGCAATGAACGTT